>FWPV01016022.1_pt1 | contig 10646 bp, 15 predicted proteins | sample 2228371 | NCBI WGS metagenome assembly FWPV01 (sample SAMEA103939776, study PRJEB20133) | metagenome
GTTCGGGGTTGTTGGGGATCATTGGGATTGGGGTTAAGGGAAGAAAGCTTTAATTACATTAGGGTCAGCCATTTGCGCTGACCGAAGATCAAAACGGGAGGCGATTATGAAGAAGATTTATCTATTTTTACTGTTGGTGGGTATGGTGGGCTTTGGATTCTGCAGTTTTGCATCGGCATCTACATTTACATATAACCTGGATTACAGGATATCGGACCCTGATACACCGCTTAATAACACGATTGGTACCGTTACCATTGCTGATAACACAAATAATGCCAATTATGTTGATGTAACGATCGCTCTAAACGACAATGATTGGAAAATTCTTAGCTTTGATCTCAACTTTCTTAATAATAGCACTAAAGTTTCCTATTCGGGATGGGACATTACAAACATTACAAATCATGGAGGTTCGAAAGATCTGACCTACGATTTTAATAAAATACGCCCCCCGGGATATGGAAATCAAGGCGGGTTCGATCTTGGATCTGCTAATGTCAATAAATTTGGCACATTTACATTCACTATAGCGGCTTACAATGTTTCTGGCGGGAACAAGACTTACATTGATCTCAATGCGGATAACTTTAATTTCTTAAATTACACGGGAACGGGTGATGGGATCTTTTATGCAGCCGTCCACATTGGCAACTACGATGGTCCCAATAAACATCCCAATACTGACTCCATTACCGTTGGAGCTACCAATGCTGTTCCAATCCCCGGAGCGGCCTGGCTGTTCGGATCTGGGTTGCTTGGCCTGGTGGCCCTGAAAAGGAAGCTAAAAGGTTAGATTCGCGAACCAGAGGCTTTTCCAAGCATTCGAATAAACTGTGACGGGCGGGATTCTAGTGAAAAGCCGGTGGAAGCGGCCGCTTCCACCGGCTTTTTCTTCACACCACTGCTATCAACAACGGATGGATACACCGGCAAGCCTCAAGCCTCCAACCGTGTCTTTATCTCCACTCCTGTAGCTTCGTGCCTACGGCACCACCACCACGTCCCCTCGCTCCAGCACAAAATTTTGCTCCAGGTGCCTGCCCTTTTTAACATCCTTGTAGTTGAACGGCAGGCGCACCGTTTTGTCCCCCTCCTGGCGCAGCACGGAAATTTTATCTTCGTCGGCGAAGGTGATGGGGCCGCCGGCCAAAGCCAGGGCCTGCAGCACGGTGATGGGCTTGGAGACATTGAACATGCCGGGCTTGGCGACTTTGCCCAGCACATAATACTGCAGGCTGGTGAGCTGCGTGACCGAAACATTGGCAATGGCCCCCGGTATGAACACTTTGGCCTTTTTCTCCACCGCCTCTTTGACCTGCGTTGTGGTTTTGCCCGCCGCCTGGATGTCACCGATCAGGGGAAACGATACCTTGCCGTCCGGCCTCACCACCAGCTCTCCCTTGGTGAGCGCCTCCTCGCCGTAAACCGAAATCTCAAGAACATCCGACGGCGCGATGATGTAATCGCCCTCGGCGGCAAGACAGCCCGCCGAGCCAAAACCGCTTAAGGATATGACAACCAAAGCCAAAGCCAAACCCGCAAGCCACCGACCCTCTCTCATAACAGCCTCCCTCTATTCCGATCAAAAAAACCTCTGTGCGCTCCAAGCGCTCTGTGGGAGCTGCTCTTTTTTCTCTCACAGAGGCCGCAGGGAGCGCAGAGCTTCTCAAGCAAAAAGATCCGCTACAGGTTTATGATGCGGGTTATACCATCTTTGAGCAGAACTTCGTTGAAATTTATCAACAGCCCAAGCGGTTTGTCGGCCGGCCGAAGATACGTGAGCAGCTGTTTTTTGTGCAGCGGCCGGACCTGCTCGACCGATTTCAGCTCAACCACCACCACGCCCGCCACCGGCAGGTCCATGCGGAAGCCATGTTCATCGATCTTTGTAGGTTATCGGTATGATTGAAATTCGTATGCCAGGAATTGGGAAACTCGTGTTTGCGTAGGTCAGGGTGCTACTGGAAGGAGCTCCCTGACGTCACGATTTTGTCAGGGAGTGCTGCGCACACCCTGACCTACGGAGGATTTTGCACATGCTCCAAAGCTGTTTCCAAATTTCAGTATACGATTTTTCCGTGATTTTTGTGTCCTTCGTGGTTGAATCAAGTTTGGTTGCACCTGTGTCACTCTGTGTTCTCTGCGGGCCCTGTGAGAGATATGTTCCCATGACAAGCTCTGTGAGAGCCGAACAATCACTCGGGGATGTACTCTCGCAGTACCTTCCTCAGCGGCACGGTGAACCCGTCCAGCACCGCCTGCGCATCTTCCACCGTCTGCCCGGGCCGCATCACCATCTCCACCCGCACCAGCGCCCCGTCGGTTCTGCGCCGCGTCACCCCGTCCCAGAATAGATACCACTTATTAAAATATTCACTGGTGATGATCCTTCCCCGCTGCTGAAACCAGAAGTTTGCAAGGATCCTCTCTTCTCCCTTGAACAAGACCATCTGCCCCACAGGAAAACCGCGCCCGGAGGCCGGATCGGGCGGAGCAACGCGCTTTTCCTTGAGCTCCCAGCCGCTTCCCAGCAGGCACGAGGTGGGCGCATGGGCGGAGCGCCGCGCTTCCTGAAAATGATAGAAGGGGACCAGCAGGTACAACACGTTCCCGCTGTTTGCGCTGAAATAGCTCGCCGTCACATAATCATCGGTGTGCAGCGAATTGATGATCCCATCATCCAGGTAGCTTCTCTTCCCCTGCCACCCGCCGATCTGCATGGGGAAGCCTGCGAAGCTTTTGCGCTCGGGCACGTTGGCTGTGGTCACCAGCGCACCCTGCAGGAAGAACAAACCGAGGAAGATGCCGGATGCCGCCACCAGGTGTTTCCAGCCGGAAATGCGCGCGCTGCCGGATTGAGCCGGTGCAGCGCCATCGGTGGCCGGCTCGTCTGAACCCTGCGCATTCCCTTTCCTTTGAGATATCTTCTTGAGGACGGCGCTCAAGGCCAGCACAAAGCCGATCGAGACAAGGAAAATAAGCCAGCCGGAAAAATCGTGGTAAAATCCTTCCTCGCCGAACTTTACCGAAACGTGGCGCATGAGCAGGGCAACCACCACGATCCGCAGCGAATTGATGACGATGGAGACGGGTACCGCCAGAATCACCAGCAAAACCCGCTCCCACAGGGTTTTGTTGAACAGGTAGCCGGCCACCAGCGCCACCAGGATGGTGGAGACCAAATAGCGCAGGCCGCTGCAGGCATCCACCACCTGCAGCTGGGCAAACCCGAGGTCGATGATGTTTCCTTCGCGAAAAGCGGAGAAGTTGATGAGGTGCAGCAAATCCACTGCAATGGAGGATGACAGCAGGCGCAATTTGAATGTGAGCAGATTGGTGATGAAGGGTGGAGCGGGAATGGCAAACGCCAGGACAAAAAGCGGAAAAGCCAGGGGCCTGAGGGATCGAATCCCGAACAGCAGGACGGAGACGGCAACGATGGAGACCCACATGGAAACAAACGTGATGGTTTCAAGCGATCCCAGACGTCCCATGATGAAAAACATGGCGGCAGCGCCCAGCAAAAGGTATCCGGGCCAGGTGCTTCCACCCCGCCGGCGGCGCAGCCGGTCTTTGTTCAGGTAAGCGAGATAGGCCGCCAGGGGCGGCACCAGGTAGCAATAGGAATAGTCCTCGTTGTTCCACTGCCGGGTGAGGGAAGCGAGCGATTCCCAGTAGAGCAGCGACCAGCAGGCAGCGAACAGAAGCAAACCGAAAACGGTCTTTACATCGAAGTTTGATTCAATCTTACTGTTCATCGCAACGTTGATCCCAACCTCCCATGAAGCCTGCACACACCGGACAGGACCGCAGTGAAGTGCGGCTGGAAACCGGGGCCGTCAAACCATCCCCTGTCAGATGATCCACGGCCAGAAGGCCATGGCAAAATTCAGCCCCAACGAAGTCAGCATGCCGCCTATCAGGACGTCCATCCGGTTTCGCAGTTTGTAGAGAACCAGTTCAAAAGCCAAAAACATCAACATGATCATGAGTGCAATGCGGTGCACGTGGTATTCCCGTATAAAATCCGAAGGGAAAAAGAACACCAGAGCCACCGCGCTGAGGAGCAGATAGTCCATCGTCACTATAGGCATTTTCTCATAGGAAATAACCAGATAACCGCAATAAAAGAGTGCGATGACGGCAAACAGGTAGGTCAGAAGGCGGCCCTGAGCGGGAGCCCACATCATGGGATTGGTCCCCAGCTCGAGTGTTACAATGTAGTAGACCCCGGCAAAATAGGCGGCAACGCGCGTGGTGATCTCCAACAGCCCATGTTTGACAAATCTCGCCAGCAAAAGGGCCGCGGCAAAAATTATGGAATAGACTCCGATGTCTTCGGGCACAGGCCTGATCCACACGGGGGCCGCCAGATAAAAAATCCACAAACCCGCCAGCAAACCAAACGACATGATTCGCGCCGCCCCGTTCCTCAGAGCGACGATGTACAGACCCGCGCTATGTTCACTTGGAGCACCCGCCGGGCCGCGCCGCTCCCGGATGATCCGCCCGTAAAAGAACAAAAAGGCCACACATGCGCCAATGACTGCAACGTACGCGGCGGCGACAAGATAATCTTCATACGGGCTGAGGGTGAGCCCCAGAATGATCAGGGCAAGCTGCGTGCCGTAGATGGCGATGACCGCCTGGTGATGCTTCAAGCCCAGCTTCAGCAGCTTGTGGTGCAGGTGGCGTTTGTCCGGTTCGAACAACGGCCGCCTTTCGGCCAGCCGTTGGAGCATCACGGTCATGGTGTCGATCACGGGGACGCCGATGAGGTAGAGAATCAAAACCGGATGGTAAGCCGTTTCCTGCTGCGACAGACTGAGCATGGTGTAGCCCACCATGAACCCGAGAAACATGCTGCCGGTATCGCCGAGAAAAACCACGGCCGGATGCGCATTGTAGCGCAGGAAGCCGATGATGGCGCCCGTCATGCACACGCACAGGACGAGCGTCTGCAGGTCGCGGTTAAAGAACGCAAGGGCGCCGCTGCTGAAAAAGATGAGCAGACAGATCCCGCCGGCGAGCCCATCGAGGCCATCGGCCAGGTTGATCAGGTTGGTGGTGGCCACCAGAAAGAAAACCGCCAGCGGAAACCCAAAGCTGCCGCATCGGAAGTCCACGCCCGGCCACAGCTCGCCCAGACTGTGGAACCGCAGACCGCTCACGGCAAGAGCCGCCACGGCCGCCACGACCTGCCCGAGAAACTTCCAGCGGTGATCCAAATCGCGGCTGTCATCCACAATTCCCAAAACGAGAAGCATTCCGCCGCCCAGTAATACTCCGCACACCAGCCGGGATAAAGGGAGGAGGAAAACCAGGGGGATCAAGGCGCCCACCAATATGGCGAGCCCGCCGGTCCTGGGAATGATCCCCGAATGGACCTTGCGGGCATCGGGCACGTCAACCATGCCCACACGTCGCCCCACCTTCATGAAAGGCGGCACCAGGACAGTGGTCAACACCACGGAAACAAAAAGGTTGAGGAGAATCGTCATGTTCTATCGAATAACGCCGGGTTGAATTGAATCCCCTGCTCCGCGCTCTCTGTGTGCTCTGTGTGCTCTGCGAGAGAAAAAACGCATCTCGCAGAGTTCACAGAGGCCAAAGAGGAAAGGTTTGTCAGGTTTCCGTCCTCTCGCCCCCTGCGATAACCTCCCAAATCCTTTCCGCCGCTCGGCCATCCCACCTGGGCGGCACGCCGCCTCTCTTTCCCCTGCCACTCAAACTTTCCCGGCAAGCCCTCAGTATCGAATCCCGTTTCACTCCCCCCAGGATGTTGGTCCCCATCTGGATGGTGATCGGCCGCTCGGTGTTTTCCCGCAACGTCACGCAGGGCACTCCGAGGGCCGTCGTCTCTTCCTGCAGGCCGCCGCTGTCGGTCATGACCATGAGGGCGTCTTTCCATAGATACAGCGACTCCTTGAATCCCAGCGGCGATAACAGATGAATTCTTGGCGAAAGCTCGACGCCGTGCACCTCCATCATTTTTCTGGTGCGCGGGTGCACCGGAAAGATGATGGGATACTCTGCGGCCACCTCATTCAAGGCATCCGCAATTTCCAGAAAGCTTTCCCTGCTGTCCACGTTGGCCGGGCGATGGAGGGTCAGGAAAACGTACTCTCCCAGGCCGTCCTTTAAACTCACCGTGGGAAAATCTGCCTTAGCCCCATTTTCCAGCTTTTTCAGCTGATGGAGCAGATTGTCGATCATCACATGCCCGACAAAGTGGATGCGCTCTTTGGGCTTCCCTTCCCTCTCCAGGTTTTCAATGGCGCTCTGCTCAGTGACGAAGAAGTAATCCGTAATGGCATCGGTCACCATCCGGTTGATCTCTTCCGGCATGGTGAGATCGAAGCTGCGCAGTCCCGCTTCCACGTGCGCCACCTGAATGAGCAGCTTTTTGGCCACGATGCTGCAGGCCAGAGTCGAATTCACATCGCCCACCACCATGATGAGGTCCGGCTTTTCCTGAACACAGACGTTTTCGAAGGCCACCATGATCTTCGCCGTCTGCTCGGCGTGGCTGCCGGAACCCGCATTGAGAAAGAAATGCGGCTCAGGAATCTCCAGGTCCTCAAAAAAAGCCTGGGACATTTCGTAATCATAATGCTGCCCGGTATGCACCAGCTTGCAGACAACACTCGGGTGCTTCAACGCCTCCCGATAAATGGGAGCAATCTTCATGAAATTGGGGCGCGCCCCGGCAATCAGCAGTACTTCCATCTCTCTCCTTCCAACTCTTTCATCTCTCCTCTGAGCTCTCTGCGCCCTCTGTGGGAGAAAAAACATATCTCACAGAGACCACAGAGCTTACCACAAACCCACCTTGTAGGTCTTTCTCTTCTCTGATTTCCTCGCTGTGTTCCGCCCGCCCTGCCTTCCGCTCTTCCCTTTCTTTCACCGCCAAGCCGCCAAGTCAATATAAAGAAACAGAACTCAACGTTTGTGCCTTCCCTTCCCGTTGCTCTTTTATTCAGATGGGCTTGACGTTTCGCACCTAAAGGGTCATCTTGACTAAGTAAATCCAGGAAGGAGCTGCAAATGAGCGGACAAACCATGAACGTAGCAGAAGCGAAAAAGCACTTTTCTGAGATCCTCGGACGGGTCGCCTACGGCGGCGAGCAAATCATCATCACCAAGAGGGGCAGGCCCCTGGCAAAACTGGTTCCCGTAGAGGAAGAAGATAAGCATTTGGCAGATGCTGAAGGCCGGCTGGACGATGACGACGAATTCTTTACCGTGCTGGATCAAATCATGCGCGGGCGAGGTGCGCATTTGCCAAGAGTGGAGAAAACAATGAAGCAGAATATTGCTTTAAGCCTGGACAAAGAGCTGATCAGGAAGATCAGAGTCCTTGCCGCCCAGAGGCAAATATCAATCAGCGGGTTGCTCGCTCAAGAGCTGAGAGCAATGGTGGAAGATGAAGAACGCTACGAATGGGCCAGAAAGAAGGCCCTTGCCGACCTCAAACAGGGCTTTCATCTGGGTGGTGAGATAACCGCCACCAGAGAGGAGCTGCATGAAAGGTAGAATTTTCGTTGACACCAACGTCTTGATCTATGCTCACGACCGGGATGCCGGACGCAAACACGATGTGGCTGCGGCGCTGCTGGAAGCACTATGGAAGGAAGAAGCGGGAGCCATCAGCACTCAGGTGCTTCAGGAATTCTAGGTGAACGTTACCCACAAGATTCCCAATCCTCTCTCCCCATCACAGGCGCGCGGTATCATTGAACCGTATAGTGCGTGGCATCTGGAGGTCAATGACTTCGCGTCCGTCCTGATGGCTTCGGAGCTTGAGGAGCGCCATCGGTTGTCATTTTGGGATGCGATGATTGTTGCGGCGGCCTGCCGGGCGAAGGCTTACAAGATCATAACGGAGGACCTGAACCATGGCCAAAACATCGACGGAGTGCTGGTGGAAAACCCGTTTCTTTAAGTGCACAAGAGGATAGTGCACTTGTTGGAATTCGTGGATTGTGAAAGGGATATGTTGTGCAAACATCAAAAAGTCTCTGTCGGTTGTGAGAATCGAAAATTCTGTCCATAACGCAATTGCGCAAATCAAGAAATCGGTGTTCGAGCCTTGAATTCCCTTTCTACGGCAAGTATTAAAAAGCCTTGCGGCAGAGACATAGTCTTCCGTGCTGATTGGCAGATCGGAGAAGGCGTCAAGATGGCTTTTCAGTAATTTGAACTGTTTCTCTTGGCGAATCGGCCCGATCATTTGAACGCGACGCTCCTCTATCAGAATTCTAAGCTCTTGGACGGCCGCGCAATAATCTGGACTCTGACGACGCGACGCCGGAGACCAAACACAAGTGTCAACGATTACCATCACGTCCGCCGTCTCTGTTGCTTGTAGTCATAATCAGGATCATACTCGACCTTGCCAAACATGGAAAAAATTCCAGTTTGCTCCAGATGCTCTATATAATCGATCAGGGCTTGCCTCACCGCCGCTTTCTTGGACTTATGTCCTCCAAGTGTAACGGCTTTTGCAGCAAGATCATCGTCAACTGTAAGGTTTGTCGGCATTTCCTCCGCCTCCTCTCAGTTCAGTGATTCTTCTTTTTGTAACCGCCAAGTCCCCAAGGCGCCAAGAGATATTCTACCGAGTTCTCTGAAAGAGGAAAAACCATCTCACAAAGACCACTGAGAACACAGAGTATAGGGTTTTCTCTCTGGTATTTGCTGCTTTTTTGCCGCCGGCCCTTAGCCCGCAAGTCGCTGGAAAGCTGGACCTATTCAGCAAATTCGCGTCTGCACCACTTCTATTGGTCGCATTTTATGCGCCATAACCCATCCGCTTCCTGCACCCTCAGCGTCTCCGCGTCTTGGCGGTTCATTTTCTTTGCTGCTCTTCCGTTCTTTCTTCTAAACCAGGTCAAAGACGATTTTTAGAGCTTCGTCCATGTCTTTTAGTTCTTCAGGCGACAACTGCCCCCGGATTTTAACCAGTCGATGACGGTGATCAATAGGACGTGTTTGCAGGCAGTCAGCTATGGACTTCTTGGACAAACCGTTTTCAGCAGACGGATGAACTTCAATATTTGTCTTGATGCGAGCCTTCTTGGCACTCCAGTCGGTGATCGGCACGACTTGAATAACCGGTACACGCTCATTATAAACGTTATTGGGAACTACGACACAAGGTCTGATTTTGCCCGTTTCCGAACCCAGGATGGGGTCCAGGTTCACATCTATAATCATGCCTCTAACCAGGCGCGTCATTCGGGCCATCCAGCAAGTGCTGCTGCAGTCAATTCCCTCACGTTTCGGTCTTCAGCATAAACCTCAGCATACAAGTCAGCCGATCGTTTCAAGGATTCAGATTCCAGCTGTTTCTTGAAATGCTCGATGGCTTCACGCAACATTGAACTTTTGTCTTTAAACCCGTAGGCTCTGTATGTGTTCAGGAAGTCAGCCTGTTTTTCATCGATACTGAATTTAGATTGGACCATGGTGGGCCTCCTTGCAGACTATATTTAAGGTCTAATTATACGACCCTATTCTAGCCCCTAAAAAGCGACCGGTCAATACTGCCCGCTTGACAACCAGCAATTCTCATTTTGAACATCTTCAATGCTCGACCACTACGACAATGTGCTTTCCGTTTCGGATGGTATCATACCACCTGGAAAATAATCGAGATACTTCACATCGAGCAGTGCGACGAATTGATCAGGTGCTGCGAGGGTCTCAATCAATTGGGTGCGATGTGCAGGTAACAAGTCGGGATGATTCCGGGCAATATGAAATTCTCGCTCTTGGATCATTGTTCGGGAAGCCCAGTCACACGTATCCGGCCAGACCGGATCACCACAAAACGACCTGCGAGCCTCTCGGTTGCCTGTTCGACGAAATCGGTTATTGTTTGCGGCCATTCCTATCACGTCCTCGTCCGCAATCCCTGGGCGACACTCTTTTACCTCTGGATTAAAGTACTTTTCAGAAACTCGTGCTTTTTGTGGTGGTGGAAAATCCGAGTTTCATGGCGCGCCGATAAAGCTGTTCGGGTATTTCCGTGGTCACCGTCTTTGTCTTAGTAGTTCAATCCTGCATTCGAAATTCTGCTGTTCAGTATTCTGCTGTTCTACGGTTCTCTTTTTCCGCCCCATGCCATCTCCCCCTTTGCCTGACAAACCTGCCAACGTCCCCCATTTTCTCACAATTGTGCCTTCTTGGAGTTGACCCCCCTCCGTGATAGCATATAATAGGCTATAAGAACCTTATGAGTGGAGGAACCTATGGGAACCAGAAAAACAGCGACAGCGAGGGCACTGATAGATCCTGAGGTAAAGGAGAAGGCAGAGAGCATACTCAAAGAACTGGGATTGTCGGTCTCGAATTCAATTGAGTTGTTTTACCGGCAGGTTGTTGCTCAACGAGGGCTTCCTTTTGATCTTCAGGTGCCTAACGAAATAACGATGAAGGCCATCAGAAATTCAAGGGCGGGTCGGGGGAAGAGATTCACAACTGCAGATGACCTTTACAAGGATCTCGGGATTTGATCATATGCGCTCCATAAGGCGTGATATCCAATTCAAGAGGGATGTCAAGCTCTTGATCAAACGCGGCAAAGACATGGGCAAGCTGAAGGAGATCATTGATTGCCTTGTGAAGGGTGGGAAGTT
>FWPV01016024.1_pt1 | contig 10644 bp, 7 predicted proteins | sample 2228371 | NCBI WGS metagenome assembly FWPV01 (sample SAMEA103939776, study PRJEB20133) | metagenome
CTCTCCGTGCCATTGGAGCAAATGATCAGCCCGTTGTAGGCAAACAACGCCGGGATGCCATTCTGGAGGTGTTTGTAGCTGGTGATGTTCTCGTCAAACGCTGCGCGTGCCGGCACACCGGGCTTCTTAAGTTCCATCACCACCAGCGGCAGACCATTCACGAAGCACACGATGTCCGGACGGCAGGTGTAGAGCGGTCCAACAAACGACATCTGCCGCACCGCCAGGAAATCGTTGTTGGCCGGATTGTCCCAATCCACCACCCGCACCCGCTCGGTGACCGGGGGATGCCTGGTGCGCCGGGCGGCCTCCTTCGGCATGCCCGCATGCCGCGTTGACGGCACGCGGGTGGAGAAGGTCTGGGCGGCGGCGGGGCGGGCGGTGAGGAGGGCTCGGGCGGGCCGGGGCCCGAGCTTCATCCTGGCCTCCTGCCCGCGCATGGAGGGCCACTTCCTCGGCGACCCCCTGCTGCGCGTGTTCAAGGAGCCCCTCAAGCAGACGGCGGAGATCGGCCCGCCGCTCGTGCGCGCCGCGCTCTCCCGACCCCCGGCCGCGCTGTTGCCGCGCTGCGGCCATCTGGGGAGCATCGGAAGGACCATCGCCACTCTGGGCGGGGAGAGGTACCTGCTGAAGGTCGACCCGCTGCGCCGGGCAGCGAAGGCGGTCCCCACGGAGGCGCGCGAGAGGATCGAGGAGGAGGTCAGGAGCGAGGTGGCGGAAGCCGTCGCGCAGGCCATGGAGAGGAGGAGGCGCCATGCCTGAGATGAGCTTCGCGGCGGCCATAGACCGTGCGCTTGAGACGGCCATGGCCGGGGACGAGAGGATCGTCGTCCTGGGCGAGGACGTGACCATGCTGCGGCGCAACCTCTACGTGCGCTTCGGCCCGCGCCGGGTGCGCCAGACCCCCATCAGCGAGGCCGCCTTCCTGGGGGCCGGGGTCGGGGCGGCCATGGCCGGGCTGCGCCCGGTGGTGGAGATCATGCTGGTGGACTTCATCGCCGTGGCCTTCAACGCCCTGCTCAATGAGGCGACCAAGGTGAGGGCGTTCTCGGGCGGGAAGTGGAACGTGCCCCTGGTGGTGCGGGCGGCCTGCGGCGGCGGTTACGGAGACGGCGGCCAGCACGAGCAGTGCCTGTGGGGCACGCTCGCGGGCATGCCGGGCATCGCGGTGGTGGTCCCCTCCAACCCGGCGGACGCGGCCGGGCTCATGCTCTCCGCCCTGTCCTGCGATGACCCCGTGGTCTATCTCGAGCATAAACTGCTCTCAGACTACTGGCTGGACTATCTGGGCGGCGCCGGCCGGGGAACGGTCAGCTTCGACGTGCCCGAGGCGGGAGCATTCGGGGAGGTGGAGGACCCACCCCGCCCGGTGCCCCTGGGGAGAGCCAGGGTGGCCAGGGAGGGCGGCGACATCACCATGGTCAGCCTGGGGGTGGGGCTACACCGCTGTCTCGAGGCGGCCTCCCGTCTCTCGCAGCGGGGCGTGGAGGCGGAGGTGATAGACCTGAGGAGCGTATGGCCTATGGACCGAGAGCTCATCGCGGACTCCGCCCGCAGGACGGGACGGGTCCTGGTGGCGGACGAGGATTACCTGCGTTTCGGACTTTCGGGCGAGATCGCGGCGGTGCTGGCGGAGGCGGGGGTCAGGGCGGAGTTCGCGCGCGTGTGCACCGAGGACGCGATCCCCTTCGCACGCCACCTCGAGGACGAGGCGCTCCCCAACGTGAGCCGCATCCTGGAAGCCGCCCTCTCCCTCGCCTCGCGCTGAACACCGTCTCCCTGGTGGCGACGCGCTGATTCAGGCGTCAGACATCGCGGCGTCGAGCGCCTGTTTGCCGTGAACATGCCGGTTCGAGGTGACCGGTCACCTCTTTTGCTCGTGCGTCGAGGTTCCGCCGCGGCCGCTGCCCTTCCGCTCAGACTTTGGGTAGGCCGATACGGAAGGTGGTGCCCCTGCCCGGGCTGGAATCCACGTCGATCTCCGCGCCGATGAGGTCGGCGGCGAGGCGCACGATGTAGAGCCCCAGGCCCACTCCCTCCCCGTGCCGGTCCAGTTCCTCCAGGCGGGTGAAGGGCTGGAAGATGACCTCGGTGAGCTCGGGGTCCATCCCCTCCCCCTCGTCCCTCACCGCCACCACGATGCGCTCCTCTCCCGCCTCCGCGGTGAGGGTGATGGGGGAGAGGTCGTCGCTGAAACGGCGCGCGTTGTCCAGCAGGTTCCTCAAGATGAGGCCGAGGCAGTAGGGGTCGGTCAACGCCTCCATGCCGTTGCCGCGCAGGGTTATATGCACGCGTTTTCTGGCCTCCTCCGGCAGCGACGAGCATGCTTCCTTCAGCAATGCCTCCACGCTGCAGGGCGCCAGTTCCACGGAAGCCCCGCCGTCTCTTAAGGAGGAGACGGTGAGGAACTTGTCCAGCAGGGAGTTCAGGCGCTCGCACGAGCTGACGATGTGGTCGAGGATCTCGTTGCGTTCCTCTTCCGACAGGCGCGGGAAGTAGTTGCGCAGGATGACGGCGAAGCCGTTGACCACGGAAAGTGGGATGCGGAACTCGTGGCTGGTGACGTTGATGACCTCGCTCTTGAAGCGGTCCGACTCCTCCAGCATGCGCTTGGCCTCCGAGAGCTCCTCCACCCGGTCTATGAGATGGAGGGAAAGGAGGTGGTTCTCCACGAAGAGGCCTATCCTCTTCGCCAGCCGGTCCAGGAACTCCAGGTCCATGGGATCGAGGGCGAAGCGGTTCATCTTCTCCCCCACCAACAGGACTCCCTGGATGACTTCCGGACCACGCAGGGGTATCAGGGCCACCAGCCCGCGCTCTCGCATCTCGGCGAAGACGGCCTCGTCGCCAGCTTCGGAGGACAAGTCCCGGTCCTCGAGGAGTAGGATGCGGTCCCGGATGCGGTAGAGACGGGAACGCTCGTCATCCTCGCGCCGGTACCCGCAGGCCTCCCTGCCCACCGCCCTGGCGCCCATGATCCAGTTGCTACCTTTACCGGTCACCGCCGCCGGGACCACGGCGGCGAGCTCCCTCAACCCCAGCCGTCCGCACACCATGACCAGAGAGAGCACCACCCCGTCCCGGATGTCGTTCCTGGACATCATGGCCTCGGATGCCCGGTGCAGGAGCTCGACGTCGTCATAGAGGCCGGAGAAGAAAAGGCGCGAGGCGAGTCGGGAGGACCAGCGCAGGGCGAGGGGCGTGAAGCAGACCGCCGCGGTGAGGGTGGCGGCGGAGATGACCAGGTTCAACTGCGGGTCGTCCCTCCACCACATGCTCGCCACGGCGTAGGCGGCCACCAGCGGGACACCGAAGACGGCGATGGTCAGGAGATAGGAGAAGGTGCGGCGCACCGCCAGGCGCACGTCCAGCAGGCGGTGCTTGAGGATGGCGTAGGCGGTGAAGGTTATGGGGACCAGCGAGAGGGGATACATGAGATCCGTGGTCACGTCGGGCTTTATGAACGCGGGGAGTATCGCCGCCAGGATGACGGAGAGGGGGATGAAGATCCCGAAGCCCAGCAGGATGTAGGTGGCGCGCGCGCGGTCGGTGCCCCGGGACCTCCTGCGTTTGAGGTGGACCGCCCAGAGGGACGCCGCCCCCAGAACGGTCACCGTGGCTATGAAAAGGGGGTGAAGAGGCCCGTTGGTCTGGCGGTAGATACCGTTGATGTGTGTAGCCTCGGCCAGGGTCCAGGGCGTGAGGTTTATCAGGGCAAGCGCCGCGATGAGGGGAAGAAGAACCCCCAACCATCTGCGGCCTGGATTTCCACCCTTCAGGAAGCCCAGGCAGAAGAGCATGAACGAGCCCTCGGAGAGCACGATGAGGAAATAGGATATGCGGTATTCCCAGGTGACCAGCAACGTGGAGGGGTCACTGACCAGCCTGCTGGAGTTCGAGGCGACCATCCAGAGGGAGAGCAGGAACAAGGCCGCTGCCAGGGAGCGGTTCAGGAACCCCTTTCGCGCCCTGTATATGACGGCGGAGAGGAATGACGCGAAGACGGCGGAGACGTAGGCTATGGTGATGGTCACGACCGCGTTGCCCATGTTGTATAACCCCCTCGGATCTGTTCGTATTATACAATATGCGGGCGAGTCTCAAGTAGGTTTCAAGGTGGAGGGAGGGGAGCGGGTGATGCTCGCGGGCCCTGGATCAAGAAGCATGCACGGACCGCCGTATCCCGGCGCGGAGGATCGCAGGTGAGAGACGGAGGCGTGAACATGACGATTTCAGACCTGGAGCCGTTCTTCGCTCCCCGGGGAGTGGTGATCGTAGGGGCACGCCGATCCCCCGGATTCGGCTTCATCCTGCCCATGGCGCTGCGGCGCCAGGGGTGGGGCGATCGCCTCTACCTGGTCAACCCCGCGGGGGGAGAACTGCACGGCATGCCGTTGTACGAGAGGGTCGCCGACGTGCCGGGTGATCCCGACCTGGCGGTGGTCATCGTCCCCGCCCCGGCGGTGCCGCGCGTCCTGGAGGAGATAGGGGAGCGCGGCATACGCCACGTCATCGTGGAGAGCGCGGGCTTCGCGGAGACCGGTGAAGAGGGCGCCGGGCTGCAGCGGCAGGCGCGTGAGGTCGCGGCCCGCCGGGGAATACGCGTCATCGGACCCAACTGCGTGGGGGTGATCAACACCGCCAACCGTCTCTCCACCGTGGAGGTGGTGGAAGAGGCCTTCACCCCCGGGCCGGTGGCGGTGATCGCCCAGAGCGGGGTGTTCGGGAACATCCTCCTGGACAGCCTGCACCGGAAAGGGCTCTTCATCTCCAAGGCGGTGACCCTCGGCAACCGCATGGACGTGAACGAATGCGAGGTCCTGGAGTACCTGCGCCGGGACCCGGAGACCGCGTTGATCATGATGTATCTGGAGGGGGCTGCCGACGGCAGGCTGCTGCGGGAGACCCTGGACCGGGTCACCCGGGACAAGCCGGTGCTGGTGCTCAAGAGCGGGCGCACCGGCGAGGGAAGGCAGGCCACCGCCTCCCATACCGGGAGCCTTTCGGGCGAGGACCAGCTCTACGGCGCTCTTTTCAGGCAGACCGGAGCCGTCCGTGCCTCCACCCTGGATGAGCTTGTGGACATGGCGCGGGTCTTCTCCACACAGCCGCTCCCGGAAGGGAACCGGCTGGGCATAGTGACCTCCAGCGGCAGCCTGGGGGCGCTGGCCACGGACGCGGCGGTGGAGTCCGGCCTCCTTCTCCCGGAGCCTTCCTCCGCCACCGTGGAGAAGGTGCGCGCCGTAGCCCCGCGGTGGATGAACGTGCGCAACCCCCTGGACGTGGGTCCCTCCGGCGCTTTCATCCCCGCCATAACCGCGCTCCTGGAGGAGCCCCGCGTGGACATGGTCCTCTCCATCGCGGTGATGCCCTTCGCCGTCTTCCGCGAGTTCAGGGAGCGGGGGGTCTCGGTGCGGGATTTCCTGGGAATCGCGGAGGGACTGCGCGAGAGGGCGCCCGCAAAGCCGCTGGTATTGTGTTCCATCGGCGACGAGGGGTTCGTGCGGGAACTGGACGAGGCGGTGGGGCCGAACATCCCGGTGCTGGGTTCGCCCGAGAGGGCCGCGAGGGCCCTGGCGGCCCTCTGGGACTACCGCCGCGGGATGGTCGAGAGGTCGAGGGTGGATCCCGCGCGGGCGGCGCATTGACCGCGGTGGAAGGGCGGATGCCCTCGTGCGCCGCGGAACAGGGTTTCGCGTTGCCCTTTGCGCCAGCCGCGACCCGGTTTTCGCCAAGGCCGCGCGGGAGCAGTGGGGTATAATGACGCCCTGTAAGGAGGAGGAGCCGAGCGTGATGGAGAGGGAGGAAGTGATGCTTGAACAGACCAAGGAGCCCACGCGTGACTATGCCGCGCTCTCGCGCGACCCGTGGCGCCTTTGGGACACGCTCTACGGCCGCAGGTCGCATCGCAAGTTCCTGCCGGGCTCCGCCGGAGAAGGCCTTCTGGAAGGGTTGCGGGAGCTGGTCGGCCTTGCCGCGGAGGTGCGCGGCGCGGCGGCGGGCACCCTCCTGTGCGTGGTCGATGCGCCGGAGGTAGAGGAGATGAAGAGGCGGCTGCACAGGGGCATGCAGGGCAAGATCAACCTCTGGCTCGGACGCGCTCCCGTACTCGGTTTCCTCGCCCTCTCGCTGCCGCGCGAGGACGTGAAAAGCGACCGTCCGCGGGAGCTTCCCCTCGCCTGTATGGCCGCCGAGGACGCGGTCCTGTGGCTCACGGAAAAGGGCATGGGGACGTGCTGGCTGGGGGGGATAAGCCAGCGGGAAGCGCGCCATTCCCTGGGGATAGGCGGCGAGCGTTACGTCCCGGCCGTGATCCCCTTCGGTCTGCCCAAGTCGCAGGTGAGGGCGATGGATTTCGACCACGTCCTCTACCGCACCATATCCAGGAAACGCAGGCCCTTGGCCTCCATCGCCGGCGCGGAGAGGATGGGCAGGCCCTTCGTGCCTCGCGATACGGGGGGTGAGAAGTTCTCGGTGTCGGACCGCCAGGATGTGCGGGCGCTGCTGCATTCGCTGCGCGAGGGGGGCGAGGGCAACGCGGAAGCGCCCCCGGAACTGGCGGTGGAGGCCTGCCTGGAGGCGGCGCGTGTCTCCCCCAGCGCGGGAAACGCCCAGAAATGGTACTTCGTAGCGGTTCTCGAGGAAAACAACCTGGAGCGTCTCGCGGGGCTGTGCGGGTGGGCCGCGGACTGGCAGGCCGCGGTGGTGGCGGCGGGAGACCCGGACATGAGCTTTCTCTACGAGAGGCTCGAGAAGCCTTTCTGGATGATAGACGTGCCCATAGCCCTCTCCCAGATGTCCCTCATGGCCGCCTCCATGGGCTTCGGGGTGGACGTCTGCGTGGACGGTGTCGACGAGGCGGGGATAAACGGACTCGTGGGGCTGGAGCCGCCTCTGCGGACGGTCGGCGTCCTGGGCCTGCGCTGACATGGATTCATAGACAATCTTTATATCCCATTCAAGTAAAAAAGAAGGCGATCGGGAAACCGAATTCCCGACCGGCTACCGATCCGTATTTTCAGAATTCCCGCATCGATGACGAGCCGTGGTCCTCTGCACCTGATCGGTGCAGATGATCAGGCCCTCGAACCAGGGTCGGTAAACCAATGACCGGGTTGTGGCGCCCGTGTATGCGGGTGGGGGGTTTATGCAGAATGCCCGGTTTACTTGCCTCGAGTCGAGGGTATAAAGGAATGCGAGAGGGAGACGAAGAGGGGGACTCCACGCACAGCTGAACACGGCTTTTGCTATATATGAGGGGCGTATCTACAGCATCTCCGCACCCCATCCGCGGCAGCATTCGCACAGCCGGTATAGCTGGAGGTCGGGTGATGATCGGCTTGACCATCGATGGGCGGCGGATCGAGGTCGAGGAAGGAACCTCCATCCTACGCGCGGCGGAGGCCTTGGGGATAAAGATCCCCACCCTGTGCGAGCATCCCGCGGTGAGGGCGAGCGGCTCCTGTCGGATCTGCCTGGTAGAGGATGAGAAGGGGCGCATGATCACCGCCTGTGACACCGTATCCCGGGACGGGATGTCCGTTGTCACCGGGAGCGAGAGGGTGCGTGAGGCCAGGAAGGCCGTGCTCGAACTGATCCTCAGCGCGCACCCCATGCACTGCGAGGTATGCGAGAAGAACAACGATTGCGGATTGAAGAAGATCGCCGTCGAGATGGGCGTGACCGGCAGGGAGCTTCCTTTCAGCCAGGATTATCGCCCTGTCATCGATGCCAATCCCTTCTATATAAGGGACCTTTCCAAGTGCATATCCTGCGGGCTCTGTGTTAGAGCCTGCCTCGAGGTGCAGGGAGCGGGGACCTACGAGATGCGGCAAACGGGGGCGTATTCCCGCCCCGCCGCATGCGGAGACCTGCCGGTAGACGGTTCCGCCTGCGAGTTCTGCGGGCTCTGCGTATCCATGTGCCCGGTGGGCGCCTTGATGGAGAAGCCTTCGCTTCACCTTGGCCACGAGGACCGTGTCGTGGAGACCACCTGCCCGTACTGCGGCGTGGGATGTACCCTGACCCTTCGTATAAGGGACGGGAGGGTCATCGGGGCGGGAGCGGGAGTCCCCGGCTCCGTCAACGGTTACAGCCTTTGCGTGAAGGGGCGTTTCGGACTCGACTTCGTGCACCATCCGGACCGCCTGAAAAAGCCCCTCCTGCGAAAGAACGGGGAACTGGCGGAGGTCTCCTGGGAGGAGGCGCTTGAAGCCGTTTCCTCGCGCCTGGCCGCGGTGGTGAAGGACTATGGACCCGATGCCGTGGCCTTCCTCTCCTCAGCCAAGGCCACCAACGAGGAGAACTACCTCCTGCAGAAGTTCGCGCGCGCGGTGGTGGGGACCAACAACGTCGATCACTGCGCGCGGTTATGACACAGCCCCACCGTCGCCGGTCTGGCGGCAACTCTGGGCAGCGGGGCCATGACCAACTCCATCGCCGACCTCGAGAAGGCGGAGGTGGTTCTCCTCACCGGAAGCAATATTACCGTCAATCATCCTGTGATCGCGGAGGTTTTGAAGAGATCGGTGCTGCATGGCGGGACGCGGCTGATCCTGGTGGATCCCCGTGATATCGAGATCTCGCGTTATGCGGAGATACACCTCAAGCCGGCGCCGGGCACGGATGTGGCATGGATAAACGGCATGGCCAGGGTGATCATCGACGAAGGTCTCTACGACGAGGACTTCGTGCGCGAGAGAACGGAGGGTTTCGAGGAATTTAGGGAGAGCCTCTCGGCGTACGATCCGCACAAGGTCGAGGAGATAACGGGCATCCCTTCCGGAGAGCTGGTGGAGGCCGCGCGGCTTTACGCCAGGGCTGGAAGGGCTGCCATACTGTATGCCATGGGCATAACCCAGCACGTATCGGGCACCGATAACGTCATGGCCCTCGCCAACCTGGCTCTGCTCACCGGCAACCTGGGAAAGGAGGGCGCGGGAATCAATCCCCTGAGGGGGCAGAACAACGTCCAGGGCGCATGTGATATGGGAGCTCTGCCCAACGTGTTCACCGCGTATCAGCGCGTCGACGACCGGGAGGCTTCAGACAAGTTCTCACGCGCATGGGGGCGTGAGCTTTCCCGCAAGCCCGGCCTCACCGTGGTGGAAATGATGGAGGCGGCTCGGAGGGGGGAGGTCCGGGCTATGTACGTGATGGGGGAGAACCCCCTGGTGACGGATCCCGACACCGGGCACGTCGCGGAAGCCCTGCGAGAACTCGACCTGCTGGTGGTTCAGGACATCTTTCTCACCGAGACCGCGGCCATGGCGGATGTGGTGCTCCCCGGAGCATGTTTCGCCGAGAAGGAGGGGACCTTCACCAATACCGAGCGCAGGGTGCAGCGGGTGAGAAAGGCCCTTGATCCTCCCGGGGAGGCGCTCGAGGACATGCGCATCATAATGGCGCTTTCGGGACGTATGGGTTATTCCATGGGTTACGAGGACGCCGCGGCGGTCATGGATGAAATCGCCGCCCTCACCCCCAGTTACGGCGGCATCAGCCACCAGAGGCTCGAGGGTGGTGGGCTGCAATGGCCCTGCCCCGATCGCAGCCATCCCGGAACCCCGCTGCTGCACGTCGAAACCTTCCCGCGCGGCAGGGGGAGGCTGACGCCGGTGGAATACGTGCCTCCCGACGAGTTGCCCGACGCCGATTATCCTTTCCTCCTGACCACGGGACGTCTCCTGTATCACTACCACTCAGGGTCCATGACCAGGCGCTCCGCGAGCCTGCTGGAAAAAGTGGAGAGGGCGTGGGTGGCGGTTAGCGACGAGGACGCGGCTGATCTTGGCCTGCAGGAAGGAGATACCGTTCGCATAACTTCCCGCCGCGGTACGGTGGTCAGTCGCGCTCATATTTCGCACCGCCTGCGTAAAGGGAGCGTCTTCGCGACCTTTCACTTCGGGGAAGAAGGCGCAAACATACTCACCAACCCCGCACTTGATCCAAAGAGCAAGATACCGGACCTGAAGGTATGCGCCGTCAGGGTGGAGCGCGCCGAGTGAGGTGATCGGGATGGGAGCTGTCACCAGGCCGGATCTCATGGCCATGATACTCAAGGCCGTGGATGGGCGGGGTTTCGTGGGAGAGGCCGATATGGAGGAGATATCCCTCCGCCTCCGCCTGCCCGCCAGCCGTGTATACGGGTTCTGCCACCAGTTCGCCGATATTCCCCACCGCCAGGCGAGGGCACGCCTGATGGTATGTACGGGGCCCTCGTGCATGATCGCGGGCGCACGGGAATTGTTCGAATCCCTGAAGGCGAATGCTCCAGCCGATATGGACGTGACTGCCTGTCCGGGAGAGCCGCGATGGCATGATCCGCTCGCGGTTCGCGTGGTCACGGAGGAGGGCATCCGCATGGTGGACGGTATCACTCCCGGCGACATCGATATAGTGCTTCACATGGCGGAAGGCGGCGAAGGTGAGGGCTACCGCACTCTTGAAGAGGCGATGCCTCCGCCCGTTGAGGAGATGGGAGGGAGCGGAAACGCATACGTGGCCGGGAGTGGCGGCATGAAGGAACCTGGCAGATGGTGGGATCGGGAAGTGTTGCGAAAGGCCGCGGGGTCCGCGGGCGCGGCGATACGGGAGCAACTCGCGAAATCGGCGCCCTCTTACATGGATGTCACCGAGCCCGCG
>FWPV01009666.1_pt1 | contig 10642 bp, 10 predicted proteins | sample 2228371 | NCBI WGS metagenome assembly FWPV01 (sample SAMEA103939776, study PRJEB20133) | metagenome
ACGTCGGCAGCACCGGCGACGACGTGGCCATGGTGCAGCAGCGCCTGCACGAGCTCGGGTTCGACCCGGGCCCGGTCGACGGCAAGTTCGGCGTGGCGATGGAACAGGCGGTGTGGGCCTACCAGCACCTCGCCGGGGTGCCGGGTGGTCAGGCCGACGGTGTCGTGAATGCCCTGTGGTGGTTCCGGATGCAACAACCGCTCGACCTGGTGCCCAAGCGCCCTGATGCCGGTCCGACCCACGTGGAGATCGACAAGGACGCCCAGGTGATGGTGGTGTGGAAGGACGGCGTGCCGGCGCTCATCACCCACATCTCCACCGGCAGCGAGATCCCCTACTGCGAGCGCGGCGTGTGCGGGAACGCCGTCACCCCCCGCGGCGAGTTCACGTTCACCCGGCGGATCTCCGGGTGGCGGATCAGCCGGCTCGGTCGGCTCTACAACCCGGTGTACTTCGTGGGTGGCGTCGCCGTGCACGGCGCACCCGAGGTGCCCAACCGGCCGGCCTCGCACGGCTGCGTGCGGATCCCCATGCACATCGCCGAGTACTTCCCGTCGCTGGTGGCCAACGGCGACCGGGTGCTGGTGTTCGAAGGTGGCGTGACCGGGGCCGAACCGCCGGCCGAGCCGGTCACAGCCGAGCCGGTCACAGCCGGGCCATGACCTCCTCGGCGAACCGGGCGAACCCGGCCCGGAGGCCGTCGGGATCGTAGGCCGGTGGGGCCAGGCTGAATCGGGTGAACCCCAGGTCGCGCAACCGCTTCATCGTGTCGAGATCACGGGTGACGCCGGTCGTCAGCTCGATCCGGTCCGGGTCACGGCCCGCTTCCTCAGCGGCCCGGCGCATCACTCCGATCAGGCCGGCGAGTTCCTCGGGAGAGCCCTTCCCGGGGAAGAAGCCGTCACCGAGCCGACCGGCCCGGCGGGCCGCCGCCTCGGTGTGGCCGCCGATGACGATGGGGACGCCACCGGGCTGCACCGGCTTGGGGAGGGCGATGCAGTCGGTGAAGCTGGTGAACTCCCCGTGGTAGCTGGCCGGCGTGTCGGCCCACAGCGCCCGCATGGCGGCCACGGCGTCGTCGGTGCGGGCGCCCCGGCGGGCCCACGGCACGCCCACGGCGTCGAACTCCTCCTGAAGCCAGCCCACCCCGATGCCCAGCATCACCCGGCCACCGGAGAGCTGGTCCAGGGTGGCCACCTGCTTGGCCGCCACCACCGGATTGCGCAGCGGCAGGATGAGGATGCCGGTTGCCAGCTTGATGCGGGTGGTGCGGGCCGCCACGAAGGCCAGCCACACGAACGGGTCGGGGATGTCGGCGACCTCGGCCCCGGGGGCGCGGCCCGACGAGTTGTACGGGTAGCGGCTCTGGTACCCGGCGGGGATCACCGGATGCTCGACCGTCCACAGCGACTCGATGCCCACCGCCTCGGCCTCCTCGGCGAGCACCGCGGCGAGCTCCGGCCGAGCGAACGGCCCGGCATTCGCGAAGGCGATCCCGAACGAGACCATGGCCCCCTCCTCGTGTCCCGTGCGCCCGTCCCGGTGGGCGCCGGTCGAGCGTAGGCCGGTCCGCTCGGGCTTCGTCCCGTCCGGCGTCCTCAACCCGGCCGGTCCGGGGCCGATCCGGAGCGGCAACGGACGGCGAGGAGAGGGCATGGTCCGCAATCTCGGGATCAGGACGAAGATCGTGGTCTCCACGGTCGTGGTGGTGGTGACGGCGTTGGCGGCGGTGACGGTGCTGGTCACCGCCCGGGCGTCGGGTGCGCTCGAGGAGAACGCCGAGGCGTACGGAGCCGAGGTGGCCGCCCGGTTCGCCGCCGACGTCCACGCCGAACTCGCGTCGGCGAGCAGCGTGGCCCGGAACCTGGCCGGCGCGCTGGCGGCGATGAAGTTGGGCGGCGTCGCCGACCGCCGCGCCTACGCCCCGGTGCACCGCACGCTGCTCGAAGCCAACCCGGGGTTGTTCGGGGTGTGGAGCGGCTGGGAGCCCAACGCCATCGACGGTGACGACGAGCGGTACGCCGACACCCCCGGCCACGACGCCACCGGCCGGTACCTGCCGTACTACAACCGGGGCGGGGCCGACGGGTCGATGCGCCTCGACGTGCTCGTCGACTACGACACGCCGGGCGTCGGTGACTACTACCAGGTGCCGTTCACCACCGGTGAGGAGAAGGTGATCGACCCCTACCGCTACCCGGTGGATGACCGGGAGTTCCTCATGGCCACGGTGTCGGTCCCGATCGAGGTGACCGGCACCATCGTCGGGGTCGCCGGCGTCGACGTGCTCCTCGACGATCTCGCCGCGCGCATCGCGCAGATCCGCCCGCTGGGCGAGGGCTCGGCGATGCTGGTGTCGTCGAACGGCTCACTGGTCGCCGGGTCCGACGACGCCCTGCTCGGTGAGCCCCTGCCGGCCGACAGCCCGTTCGCGCCGCTGGTCACTGCGGCGACCTCGACCGGCTCGCTGGTCGCCGACACCGGGGCCGATCCCCGCACGGGGAAGGACGCCCTGCTGTTCGCCGTGCCGATCCCCGTCGGTCCGAACGACACCTGGACGTTGGGGGTGGCCGTTCCCAAGTCGGCAGCGCTCGAGGCGGTGCAGGAGATCCGCACCGTGGCGATCGTGGTGACGATCATCGCCGCGCTCCTGGCGGCCGTGGCCCTCGCCGTGGTGGCCACCTCGATCGCCCGTCCGGTGCGGCGCATGACTCGGGTGATGGAGCGGCTCGCCGAGGGCGGGACCGACGTGGACATCCCGGCGCTCGGGCAGCGGGACGAGATCGGCGACATGGCCGCCGCGGTCGCGGTGTTCAAGGACGCCCTCGCCGAGAACGAACGCCTGGCCCGGGAGCAGGAGGACCTGAAGCGCGCCGCCGAGGAGGAGCGCCGCCGCGCCTTCGAGCACCTCGCCGACCGGTTCGAACACGCGGTCAACGGCATCGTCACGAACGTCGCCGCCAGCGCCGAGCAGGTCGAGCAGAGTGCCTCGTCGATGTCGATGACCACCGACGACCTCAACCAGAGTGTGCGCAGCATCAGCACCGAGATCGTCCGGTCCGGTGAGGTGACCCGCAGCGCGGTTGCGCAGGCCGAGGAGGCGGGCCGGGTCGTGACCGGGCTGACCGACGCCGCCGACCGGATCGGCGAGGCGGTGACCCTCATCCGCTCCATCGCCGAGCAGACCAACCTGCTCGCCCTCAACGCGACCATCGAGGCCGCCCGGGCCGGCGATGCCGGCCGGGGGTTCGCGGTGGTGGCCAACGAGGTCAAAGAACTCGCCGCCCAGACCGAGCGGGCCACCGCGGACGTGGCCGGACGGATCGCCGCCATCCAGGCCTCGACCGGGGAGGCCGCGGAGGCGCTCGACCGCATAGGACGCATCGTGGCCGACATCGACGGGATCACCGCCGCCATCACCTCGGCACTGAGCGACCGGGACCGGGGGGTCGAGGCGGCGGTGAACCGCTCCCGCCACGAGGCCGAGGCCCTCCAGTCGGCAGCCGTCGAGCTGTCCGCCCAGGCGGCCACCCTGCGGGCCGAGGTCGAGGGGTTCACCGCCACGGTCCGGGGCGGCTGACCCGGGGCAGAGGTCAGCCGCCGTCCGGGGAGAGCACCACGCCCGACCCGGCGATCGCCCGGCCGTCGAGGGTCTCCGAGCGGTACAGCACGATGGCCCCGGCGGCACCGTCGGGCGCGTCGAGGGTCCGCGTCCAGATCGGATCACCGGGACGGACACCCGGAAGCGGGTCGGGTGGCACGAAGAACGCCTCACCCCCGGGCCCCTCGGGGACCGGGGGCACCGAGGTCGGCAGCGCGGTCGTGGCCGATGCGGTCACCGGGGTGGGGGGCGTGGCGATGGTCGTCGGGCCGGTCCCACCGGGGTCGGAGGTGCACCCGGTGAGCACCGCTCCGCTGAGCGCGACCGCCGCCCACCGGCGATGATGGCGGCGATGGCCCGCATCGCCTACGACGAGTTCGGTCTGTTCCACGAGAACGCCTCCGAGTTCGGCCTGCCCTGGGACCGACCGCCGGCCGTCCGGCGGGTCGGCACCGGGCTCGGCGACGGCCGGCAGGTGAGCGCGCTGGTGTGGGGGGAGGGGCCGGCCGAGCTGGTCCTCGTCCACGGCACGGCCCAGAACGCGCACACGTGGGACACCGTCGCGCTCGCCCTGCGACCGCGCAGCCTCGTCGCCATCGACCTGCCCGGGCACGGGCACTCGTCGTGGCGCGACGACGGCGCCTACGACCCGCGCTCGCTCGCTGCCGATCTGGTACCGGTGGTGGAACGCCTGGCGCCGCAGGCCGCGGGCGTGGTGGGCATGTCGCTCGGCGGGCTCACCGCCATGTGCCTCGCCGTGGAGCGCCCCGACCTGGTGCGCCGCCTGGTGCTGGTCGACATCACCCCCGGCACCAACCGGGAGAAGGCCCGGGCCATCATCGAGTTCGTCGACGGCCCGCAGTCGTTCCCGGACTTCGAGTCGATCCTGGCCCGCACGGTCGAGCACAACCCCACCCGGAGCGTGTCATCACTGCGGCGGGGCATCCTCCACAACGCCCGCCAGCTCGACGATGGCTCATGGCAGTGGCGGTACGACCGGCGGGGCCGGCCACGCACCGGTGGAGACGGCGCCGAGCCCCCGGCCCCGCTCGATCCCGGTGCACTGTGGGACGACCTCGGCGCCGTGCGCCAGCCGCTGCTGCTCGTGCGGGGCGGAACGTCCCCGGTGGTGGATGACGCCGACGTCGCCGAGCTGCGGCGGCGCCAGCCGGGCGCGGAGGTGGTGGTGGTGGACGGGGCGGGCCACAGCGTGCAGGGAGACCGCCCGCTGGAGCTCGCCGCCGAGGTGAACCGGTTCGTGTTCGGCGCGGGCCCCGCCACCGGCTGATCCCGGTCAGCGGACCGAGCGCAGCGCCTCCTCGATCCTCCGGCCGGTGATCGTGCGCCGGCGGGCCAGCTCGTGGGCGACGGTGTCGATGGCCGGCCACAGGCGCCGCACCAGGCGATCGGTCCAGTTCTCCATGAACGCGAGGAGGGCCCGGCGGTCGGTCTCGGAGGTGGTGACGGCCACGGCGAGCGCGACGGCCCGGTCACGGTCCTGGCGGTCCCCCGGCTCGATGCCCCGGTACCGGTCGGCCGCCCGGCCGGCGAGCGTGGCCTGCAGCTCGGCCACGACCGCGGCGAGCAGCGCCGGGTCGCTGCGGTCGAGGATCCCATCGACGTCGATGCCGTGCACCTCGGTGTGACCGGCACCGCCGCCGCGGATGGTCACCCGGTGGACGGGGAGGCCCACCGCCCGCGCCACCACGGCGTGTGCGGCCTCGTGGTACGCGGCGTCGAGGTCGTGGCCGGTCAGCACGGCGGGCTCATGTCTGGATGGGGAGCAGTTCGTGGGCCACCTCGGCGAGATGGTCGTCCCAGTCCGGTGGTTCACTGAACGGCACCACGACGAACTTCGAGAACCCGACGTCGACGAACCGTTCGAGCTGGACCCGCAGGGCGCGCAGCCCGACCGGCACGATCTCGGCCGGGTCGAGGTCGGGGCGGCGCCGGGCGAGCAGCGCGAGCAGGGCCCCCGGTGGGGCGTCGACGGCGTAGGGGACGAGCGCTCCGAAGTGCTCCCGGTCGATCTGCCGTTCGTGGCGTGCGGCAACCTGCTCCACCTCGGCCCGGCCGGCGGCGGCCTCGCCCGGGGTGATGAACGAGGGCAGCCACCCGTCGGCCAGGCGTCCCACCCGGCGCAACTCGCTGGGAGCGATCCCGCCCAGCCACACGTCGGGAGGGGACTGCACCGGCCGGGGGAGCACGGTGAGGTCGTCGACGTGGAAGTGCTCGCCGTGGTGGGTGACGCCGGTCTCGGTCCACAGGCGCCTGATGAGCGTGAGCGCCTCGTCGAACAGTCTGGCCCGGCCCTCCCGGGTGACGCCGAAGGCCATCTGCTCCTTGGGGTCGACCGCACCCAGGCCGAACGCCGGCAGCAGCCGGCCACCCGACAGGCGGTCGAGCGACGCAAGCTCCTTGGCGACGAGCACCGGGTTCCGTCCGGGCAGCACCATCACGCTCATGCCGAACTTCATCCGGCTCGTCCGGCCGGCCGCGTAGGCCATGCCCACCACCGGGTCGGGGGCCTCGCCGGTGATGCGCTCGGACAGCCAGAGGCTGTCGAACCGGAGCCGTTCGAGCGTGTCGACGAACGGCCCGAACCGCTCGTCGTTGGTGAGCGACTGGGTGCCGAGCCCGAACCCGACCCGGACCTTCATCCCGCCGCCACCCCGGCGAGCACGTCGACCACGGCATCGGGGACCGACAGGAACGGCGAGTGCGCCGAAGCCAGCTCCACCGTGGTGGTGCACCTCTCGGCCATGCGCCGCTGCAGGGACGGGGCGATGGCCTCGTCACGGGTGCAGACGACGAAGGTGCTCGGGATCGACCGCCATGGCGCGCCGGTGACCGCCTGGGTGAACGTGGCCACGGGCTGGGGGCACAACCGCTCGACGGCCCACGCCACGTCGGGGGGGTCGCAGTCGGCGTACAGCGCCGCCACGGCGGCGTCGGGGTCGAGCTCGAAGGTGCCCGCCTGGGCGCCCGGGCGCATGGCCTCGCCAAGCCGGCCCCGATCCTCGGTGCTCTGGGCCAGCCCGAGCACCGTCTCCCCGGTGTCGGGGCAGAACGCGGCGAGGTAGACGAGACGGCTGATGTCGGTCCGGCCGACAGCGGCCTGGGTGATCACCGCGCCGCCGTAGGAGTGACCGCACAGCACCTTCGCGCCCGGAATGCCGTCGAGCACCGAGACCAGATGGGCGGCGTCACCGTACAGGTCGCCGAGAGGCTCCGGGGAGTCCCCGTGCCCGGGCAGGTCGACGGCGACCGCGGGGACCTGCCGCCGGGCGAGGCCGTCGAGCACCTTCCCCCAGCACCATGCCCCGTGCCACGCCCCGTGCACCAGCACCATCGTTGCGGCCATGGGTGCAGGGTACGCGACCGGTGTGACAGCCATGATGATCATGCCGGTCCGGAACGGCGTGGAGGAGACTCCCGAGTGGTGGTCCCGCTGTTGGGTCTGACCCTGGTGTGTGACTGATCGACGGTGTCCTGTTGGTGAACTGTCGGCCCTTCACGCGGGACCACTGCACTCGGGTTGCTCGGCCGGTTGCGTGACCTCATAGGAGCCTGTTGGCGCAGACTCTTGGCTGTCCTGTCCGCTTCCGGTCGTGGCCCTTCGCACCCACATCGTCTCGAGCAGGAAGGACCGAAGCCATCATGACAGCAGAACCCCGTCGCGTCACGGGAGGGGTCGATACCCACGCGGATGTGCACGTCGCAGCGGCGCTCGACTCGGGCACCGGGCGCCTTTTGGGCACCGAGTCGTTCGCCACTACCGCCGGCGGCTACGCCGCGCTTGTCGACTGGCTGCGGACCTTCGGCGCCATCGACCAGGTGGGGGTCGAGTCGACCGGTTCGTGGGGCGCGGGCCTGACCCGCCACCTGCGCGGCGAAGACATCGAGGTGATCGAGGTAGACCGCCCCGACCGCAAGGCCCGGCGCTTCGAGGGCAAGTCCGATCCCACCGACGCTGTCGCCGCGGCCCGGGCGGTGCTGTCGGGCCGGGCCACCGGGGTGGCCAAGACCAAAGACGGCGCGGTCGAGGCGATCAGGGCGTTGGAGGTCGTCTACCACGGCGCGGTGAAGGACCGGACGCGTGCGATCAACCAGTTCAAGGCGCTGCTGGTCACCGCACCCGAGGCGCTGCGGGCCAACCTGCGCCCCCTCGCGTTCAGTGCGCAGCTGCAACGCGCTCGACGTCTCGGCCCCGTCGACGACGTCGTCGAGGCCGAGACCCGCCTCGCGCTGCGCGAGCTGGCCGGCAAGATCAAGTTCCTCGACGCCCAGTGCGACCGGCTCGAGACCCGCATCGGCGAGCTCACCGCCCAGGCGTCCCCGGCGCTGGTCGGCCTGTGCGGTGTCGGCTCCCACGTGGCCGCCCAGCTCCTGGCCGCCGCCGGCGACAACCCGCAGCGCCTCCGCTCCGAGGCGACCTTCGCCAAGCTGTGCGGCGCCTGCCCGATCCCGGCGTCGTCGGGCAAGACCACCCGGCACCGGCTCAACCGGGGCGGCGACCGGCGCGCCAACAACGCGCTGTTCACGATCGTGCTCGTCCGGATGCGCCACGATCCCGCCACCCGCGCCTACGTCGCCCGTCGCAGCGCCGAGGGCAAGACCGGCAAGGAGATCATCCGCTGCCTCAAACGCTTCGTCGCCCGTGAGGTCTACCAAGCGCTCACCAACCCGCCCGACGACCTACCGACCGGCGCCGAGCTGCGATCCCTCCGCCAGCACCAGCAGCTCTCGCTCACCGTCGTCGCCAGCGCCCTCGGCACGACACCGATCCGACTGTCGACCCTCGAACAGGGCCTGGTCCACGACCACCCGTCTCGCCCGCCGCTGCCACACCTGGCTCGTCGAACGAGGCGCTTGACATCTATAGGAGCTTCAGGGCATCAGGCGAGCGGCGACGCGGCCCGAGGCGGGCGCCGGACCAGCCACGCCGGTGCGGCCGGTGGCAGCCGGCAGCCGATCGCCCCGCCGGTGGCGGCGAGCACCGCCACGATCAGCACCGGATCCGCTCCGACGAAGTGGTAGAGGGCCGCGCCGAGCGCAGCGGCGAGCACGCTCACCACCGCCGCCACCCGCACCGCCAGGCCCCACGCACCCACCAGCCGACGCTCGTCGAAGCCCCCGCGCATCACACCCGTTCAGACGGCCGGACGGTGCCCCACGTGCGCGTCATCGCCAAGGTGTCATCGACCTGCAACAGGAACCCGGGCGCACCGGGCTCCTAACCTCGGCGGCCATGAGCGAGCCCACCCCGATCGACCCGTTCGCGCCCTTCCGCCTCGACGGTCGGGTGGCCATCGTGACCGGCGCGTCCAGCGGCCTCGGCGACCGGTTCTCCCGGGTGCTGCACGCTGCAGGGGCGTCGGTGGTCGTGGCGGCACGGCGCAAGGACCGGCTCGACGCCCTCGCCGCAGCGCTGCCCGGCAGCCTGGCGGTGCAGGCCGACATGGCCTCGGCCGACGACCGGGCGAGGCTGGTCGAGGCCACGCTCGAGCGGTTCGGGACGGTGCACGTGCTGGTGAACAACGCCGGCATGAACCAGGTGGTGGGGATCGAGGATGAGACCCTCGAGACCTGGCGCTACGCCCTCGAGGTCAACCTCACCGCGGCGTGGCACCTGGCCAAGCTCTGCGCCGAGCCGATGAAGGCCCACCGCAGGGGCAGCGTCGTCAATGTGGCGTCCATGCTCGGGCTGGTGGCGAGCGCGCCGGTGAAGACCGCCCACTACGCGGCCAGCAAGGGCGGCATGATCAACCTGACCCGTGAACTCGCCGTGCAGTGGGCCCGCAAGGGCATCCGGGTCAACGCCCTGTGCCCCGGATGGTTCCCCACCGAGATGACCGTCGACATGGCCGAGGAGTCCAGCCAGGCGTTCCTCAAGGCCAACTGTCCCATGGCCCGGATGGGTGAGATCCACGAGCTCGACGGCGCCCTGCTGTTCCTGGCCGGCGACGCCAGCACCTACGTGACCGGCCAGACGCTGGTGGTCGACGGGGGTTGGACGGCCCGCTGAGCGCCGTCAGCACAGGGACATGAGCAGCGCCCGGGTGCGGGCGGCCTCGTCGGGGGTGCCGGGAAAGGCGACCGCGGCGAAGTCGGTGACCCCGATCGCCTCGAGTGCCCGGATCCGCTCGGCCACCTCGTCTTCGCCGCCGGCGATGGCGATGTCGGCCACGGTCGCCGCACCTTCACGGTCGAGCATCGCCCGGTACGACGGCAACTGGCCGTAGATGGCGAACACCTCGGCCGCCCGGTGCGCGGCGGCCGCCCGGTCGTCGGTGACGCACACCGGCAGTGCCGCGATCACCCGGGGCGCGGGCCGGCCGGCCTGTTCGGCGGCGGCGGTGATCGTGGGGATGGTGTGGTCGGCCAGCGTCCGGGGACCGACGCACCAGGTGAGCGTGCCGTCGGCCATGGCTGCGGTCAGTCGCAGGAGCTGCGGTCCGAGGGCGGCCACCACGACCGGCACCGGCGAGGCGCCGCTGACGGCCAGCGCACCGTTGGCGGAGATCGTCTCGCCCCGCACCGACACGGCCTGGCCGTGGACCAGGGGCATCAGCACCGCCAGGTACTCCTTCAGGTGGCGCACCGGCCGGTCGAACGACAGGCCCCACATCGACTCGATCACGACCTGGTGGGACAGCCCGATGCCCAGGCACAGCCGCCCACCGCAGGCGGCCTGGGTGGTGAGTGCCTGCTGGGCCATCACCCACGGGTGACGTGGATAGGTGGGCACGACCGAGGTGCCGAGCTCGATGCGGCTCGTGGCCCGCCCGGCCATGGCGAGCACCGTGAGGGCGTCGAGGCCGAAGATCTGCGGCGCCCAGTAGGACGCGAAGCCGTCCGCCTCGGCTGCGGCCGTTTCGGCGATGACCTCGTCGATGGTGCCGGTGTTGATGGTTCCCCCGAAGATCCCGATGCGCATGACCGCCCACCGTAGGCCCCGCCGGGATCGTTGAGGTCCGTCCCACCGGGTGGTACAACCCGGCTCGCCGCCACCGTCGGTGGCGCGTCGACGGAGGGAGC
>FWPV01016029.1_pt1 | contig 10641 bp, 8 predicted proteins | sample 2228371 | NCBI WGS metagenome assembly FWPV01 (sample SAMEA103939776, study PRJEB20133) | metagenome
CAAGCTGCATCAGGATCACAAACGGATGAAAAGGCGACATTCCACCCAATTCAATTAAGGATAAAGGCCAGAGGTCATGAACTTCATAGATTAGTTTTGCGCCATATTTCGTTGATAAAAACCGACCCGGAATCGTATCAAGCGGGTAGGTAGAAGATGCGATAACTATATCCGGTTTTATGTCCCCCAATATTTCATGGTGGAACTGAAATAACCGCATAACAAAAACAAATATATTGATTACTCTTCTAAACCCATTTCCATTATACGCATTCGTTTTCACCCAAACGTAGCGGATATCTTCGATTTTCTCCTCGCAAACCATTTTCCTCATCTCTGGCTGCCGTGAGCGAACATGGGAGAAGGAAGCGGCCACAATTGTGACATGATGACCCGCCCTGGCCCATTCCCGGGCCAAGTAGTAGGGGCGGTACTCCATCCCATGACGAATTGAGCCAGCATAATGGTTAATGAGCAGAATGTTCAAAACCGAGTTCCTTTACCATCCCATTCGCATCATCGCTGATTCCAGGAAATTAGGCTGATACGCAAGAACAACTGGTGATAAAACAAACAAACCCAGAGACCTAATTGAAACTAGGGGAATAACCTTGTAATTGAGAGGGGGTTAAATTAATCAACGATTTTGGAAACTACTGCCCGAAACTTACCTCGTTCGGTCCGTTCAATCCTATCAGTCAACTCAATGTACAAATCAATTTTCCCGAGTCTTTCAAAAAATCGTTTCTCGATAATTTGTTTTTCAGCATCTCCAAAGCCTGGTTCCACGACTAACTTGAGCCGGAACCGTGAATAATCCTCTTGAATTACCTGTCCTTCAATGATCTTCGGCAGGCCCACAAAAATCCCATGGAAACGAACCATCCGCCTACCATCCGGGCCAATGACCATGTCCTCCATACGACCAATTAAATCTTTAATAACTGGCATCGACCTCCCGCACGGGCAGGGATCGGTTGAAAGGGCAGCCCAATCTCCTGTTTTATACCGGATCAAGGGTTGATCGTAATTCAACAAACCTGTGGCCACAATCTGCCCCGGCTGTCCAACCTCAACCGGCTGATCCTTCTCATCCAACAATTCTATGATCCCCACGTCAGGGCTGATATGCATATTGTGGAATTCACACTCCGAGGCTAAACAACACGCTTCAACTCCGCTGTAAGCATCAAAGACTTCACATTGATATACAGATTGGATGATAGATCGCATCTCGCAGGTTAATTTTTCGCTACTGGTAAGGACAGCTTTGGGCTGATGAACAGGAATGTTCTGATCATTCAGCAACTTGGCTAAGAAATAATGACTTGAAGCGTACCCAACCAGATAATCGGGGCGATATTTATTTAGAGCTTCAGCGTAACGAGGCGCATTTTGGGGCGAGATATGAAATGCAGACATGTATAACTGGCGCTCAATGAGGTTATATCTCCAAAATGGGCCCTTGGAAACTGCTTTTGGGACCACCAACCGCCCGCCAATCATAGCCCGACTCATCTTATAATTTACTCCGGCCCACCGCCGGCAGCGAGCCTCATAAGCTGCTGCCCAAGTTTGCTGCATTTTTGTAGACCATCGTATTGCGAGGGGCGTCCCCGTTGTGCCACTTGTCAGGTATGTGTGCAACTTTTTTGGATTGGCTTTTTTTGATAGAAACGCATCGGGTTGGTCTCGGATATTCTGTTTTTCAATGACAGGCAGCTTACTTAATTCATCCAAGCCGATCTCTCGTATGTCCTGTTCTGTTACGCCCATCGCGTTATAAACACGCCGGTAATAAGGGACGTTCATGAAAACGTTCGTTAAGATTAATTGAAGCTGTTGTCTCTGGAAGACTCGCCACTGTTCAGGCGTATATGTTTCTCTTTCTGTAAATTGTTTTAATTTTTCTTGAAATATTCCTCCCAAGCGACGATGCTCCCAGACCAGGCCAAATAGGCTTATTCCTAAATTTTGAAGCCAAAGCGGAGATCTGGCGTAGATCTTATCAAATAAGCTTGCCATCGCTATCCATTACTTTTGCAAATAATTGGACCCAATCTTGTTTCACTTTATCCCACGCACAGCTCTCAGCCAGTTTTCGACCATTCCATGATAGTTTTGCAGCCAGATCAGGATGCTGGATCAGCCTGTCAATTGCCGCAGCCATGGAGACCGGATCGTCTGAAGGAACAAGCAGGCCATTATGCTCATTGGTAAGCATATCCGGCATCCCCCCTACATTCGTTGCCACCACAGGTAATCCTAAAGCAGCCATTTCAATTACGGAAACCGGCATATTGTCCACAACGTTTGTATTAATGTAAATATCATTGGACTGGCTGATTTGAATTTTCTTTGGGTGGTTGAGAAAACCCGGAAAATTGACGCTATCGATCAGATTGAATTCCTGCGCCAATTTCCGTGTTTTTTCCAGCAGTCCTCTGTCTGGCCCAGCCATAGTGAGATGAGCATCATGATATTCCTTCTTTAATTCGTGCAACACCTTTACAGCCATTTCAGGTCCATAAAACCAGTAAAAAGCGCGCATCCATAAAAGATTTGGCTTGAGGTTCTGCCGCGGCTGGAAAGGATAGCCGGACAAATCCAACACATTAGGAATAACATCGATATCATATCCCATCCAGGAGATGTTTCGCTTAATATAATTGGATGGAGTGACGATCGCCTTTGCCCGGTTGAAAACAGAACGAACCCACCCAGGGTACTTCTGACAAAACTCTGGAATCCTTCCCCCGCGAAGGACCATGATCACAGGAATATTTAATTTATACGCCATCCAACTGATCAGATCTTCCTGGATAAAACCTCGCTGTCCGAACACTTGCAGGATGAGAATGTCCGTATGTTTGCGGTTCAAAAATACTGTCTGGATCATATGGGCCAGCCGCCGGAAACGACCTGGATAATTAGATGCTGCGCTTATTGCAAACCCAGATTCCTGGAACAATTTTGATAAAGTTTCTGCCTGCGTAGGAACTCCACCAGAGACGTTGCTCATCATTGGCCCGATAACGCAAAGCTGTGGTAATGACATTCTATATATCCATCAAAGTTCTTTTGAGTAATGCAATGAGTATAGTTCAGGGTGGTCGCTATCTTTCTTCCATCCACCCCCTTCGTAAAGACGGCACGCGGCCAAATTATTCTCGTGAACACTTAACACAAGCTTCTGTGCGCCTTGTTTTTGAGCAGACTGCTCGAATGCAGAAAGTAACAATTTTCCGAAGCCTTTTCCTTTCATCGCTGGATCAACCGCTATACCAGCTAAAGCGGCAGAAATGACAGGGGAATTCCCGGCCATCTTTTGAGCTGTTTTATGGGATTTTCGCGGATAAAAAGCCTGCAAATAGCTGCGCCAAAGCAAAAAAGTTCTCCGGTCAAGCCAAAGCTTGGGATGGGCCGCCAGACCAAACGCAACTTCAAAAATAGCAAAACGAAATATCTTCCGACCATAACCACCGATTGCTCCAACCACATACCCTGCAATGTCGCCTTCAGTTTCCAACACGAGGCTCAGCTCAGGCTGGTATTTGTAAAACCACAAGAACATTTTCTTAATGTATCGATTACCCAGGCGGGTAGACCGAGAATCCGGGAAAGCCTGGCTGTGAATAGCAGCTACTTTAGGGATATCCGCCATTTGAAGAGCGCGGATAGTTGGGCCGGGATTATTCATATTTTTGAAACTTTACGATTAATTCCGTTCCCCAGCGAGAAAGCAAGGAATGATTCAAAGAAAGCCGTTGATACCAATATAAAAATTTTTGGGGCAAAATCCCCATTCCTGGAAACAACAGGGAATAGCGCTTTTTCTCAACCGCATACAATTGATGAAGCGATGCTACTTGAATCAACTGACGAAACGAAATCTTATTGACTGAGTACAGAACGGGACGCAACTTTCTCACGTTTCCAATTAACCCGGCAAGAAATTGATCCTGGTCGGTTATTTGCAGAACACAAATACCTCCGGGCACCAGTAAATCTGAGATCTTTCCTATTGTTTTTTCCACTGAAGGAACATGCGCCAGCACACCAACGCATAGGATCACATCGAATTGACCCTCTGGGGTAAGATCCATAAAATCGGCATTTATACAGCTTACATTCTCTGAATACTCAAGCGGAATTTGCTCTCTCGCGATATCAAGCATATTGGATGAGATATCCAACAAAGTCAGGTGGTTGTTTTTTGCCAGGAATCGTGACAGGCTTCCATCCCCGCATCCGATATCCAGAATGCTCACATGGTTGACGCCGTTGAGCATTGCGTGAATAATTTCGGCCCGCAGACGAATCCCATATTCATTCTTTAGATAGAGATCTGTTTGATCGAAAAATGCTTTTACAGCTCGGGAATCCAGTTTCTGATCAGGCGTCATCCAGGGAAACTCCCCAACTTTTTTTAAACATTCCACCCAACGCTGTTATATAACCCTCGTATGTAAATTGCTTTGAAAAGTGCCTCCCATTTCTCGACTCACTTTGCCATTTCTGAGGATTATGAATGTAATCGACCAGCGCCTGATAATATGCTTTTGTTTCTTGATACGGGATGGACGCACCGCAGCGAGCTTCGCTCAATACCTGGGGAATACTGCCTGCCTTGCTGGCAACTGGCACAACCCCATAAGCCATTGCCTCGCCAATGACCTTTGGCCATCCTTCTGTATGCGAGGGCAACAGCAAAAAATGCCCGGCGGCATAGAAAGGTCGGATTGCCTCGCGATTCAACCATCCCTTCCAGGAAACGTAATCCGCGAGGTTCAACTCATGGGCCATTTTTTCAAAATAAGGCCGTTCGGGGCCATCACCTATCACATCCAGCTTAAATTCGATCTGGTTATTTTTTAGATCCGCACAAATTTCCAGCGCCTGCCGTAATCCTTTCACCTCTTCCGTCCGGCCCACAAAAAGAAGGTTTAATGGAAGGGCCAGGCTTTTCTCAGGTATCTTTTCAGCGAAGTCTATTTCGGTCTTTGTCAGGCAGGGATTAATAAAATGATGCACATGATCAGGCTGTTTCATCCATTTCCCATTCACCATGACAGGCCCGCGCGCCAGATTGCGGTTCAGGATTTGCCTTTGTAACCAGTATGAAAACCGATCCTCGCCCCGCGCGGGTTGCCAGCTTCCGGCGTACTTAAACCAGCGAAAAACCGGCCTTCTCAAACATATGAGAACGATCAGCGCCAATAAACTAATATTCGCGGGACAGCGGACAAAAACAACATCGGACCAGGAAAGTTGTTGGAGTATTCTCAGCAGGTAGCGCGGGTAAGAGAAAATGACCCGAATTTTATCCCGCAGGTGGTTTCCACCCGCGGGCTGGACCTTTAAAACAGAAATTCGCGGATTCTGATATGGCAGATCACTGGCGGTGCCTGGCCCAGGGTGGAGGGGAGCCACATGCCTCACCTCGTCGAAATGATCCGCAAGGTAATCCAGTTCTTTTACCGTTGGCCCCCAACCCACAATTGCATCGCCACGCGCAAAATGCGGGGTGTGCGAAATCACCAGCAGCCGTTTCATCATCTCGCCCGGGTTTGCTTCTCTTTCCTGGTTATCACATCCAGCAGCACCTGTTCGTATTCGCCAGCTCGTTTTGTCCAGGTTTGTTCTCGCAAAGCTCTTTCCCAGGCGGCCTGGCCCATTTGTTTTCGCACAGCAGGGTCCGCTAATAACTGGATGACGGCCCGAGCCGTTTCAGCAGGGGAGCCTTCGGCAACGTGCAGCCCGGTCACGCGATTAATGACCGCCTCGGCCAGGCCTGATTGGGCGCTCACCACAGCCGGCTTTCCGCATAGAGCCGCCTCGATGACAGCGATTCCGAAGCCCTCCGAATCCCCATCGGCAGAGTGCTGGCTGGTCATCAAGAAAACATCACAGGCGTTGTAGGCGTGCAAAAGGGTGTCTTCATCCACTTTCCCTAAGAAATGGACCCGGTCCGCGACACCCAATGAACTGGCCAGCTCGGTGAGGTTTTCCTGCATCACGGGCAAACCGGCCATCAGGTAATGCACGTCCCCAACTTCCTGGCAAATTTTGGGCAGAGCGCGAATGACGACTTCCTGGCCCTTTCGCTCGGTTACGCTGCCGACGGTCAATAGAATGAAAGCGTTTTCAAAACCGCATCTCTTCTTCCAGGCCTGCGCCTGCTCCTGCGACATAGGCCGCAAGGATAAATCATCGGCGCCGTTGGTGATAACGGTTAGGCTGGGACCGCGGATGCCCGCCTGCTGCACCTGGCTGCGCGTGTACGTGCTGACACACACAATCGCATTCGCGCGGCTGTAGGCAATTTTGCTGATTCGCCGCCGGGCAGGGTTCTTTCCTTCGAACTCTATCCCGCCGTGCGCGGCAATTACCCATGGGCAATTGACAAGGAATGAGGCGATACCATACAGCCACACCGACTGCGTCCCACTTACCAGAACAATTTCCGGGCGGAATGCCCAAATTATGTTTAGAAGCTTCGCCAGGCGGGAAGCCAGTTTGACTGCAAACCAGGGGGAGTCTTTCAGCCTGTGGATCGGAAACTGCTGCCGCTGATTATAGAGAGCAATTTCCGCGTCGGTTGCATAGTTCTGCATCGTCGCCACCTGCACCTGCCACCCCTTCAGGTGCAGGCGCAGCGCCAAGTTATACGCATGGTTGCCGATTCCACCGGGGCCGGGTGGAAATTCGCTGGATAACAACAACATTCGATAATTCATTCTAGAAATTACACATCATTTCCGAACAGAATACTTAGTCTTTACAGTCAATTCAGAGATCGGCGAAATAAAGTTTCTGGCGCTGACTCCTAAAGCTATCAATGCCATTATTTGACCTGTCATCGTAAAAAAACTGTATTGAGCCCATAAGGTCTCATTTGCCAGCATAGTGATCAGAACACAAAAATAAGCGATCAAAGTATTCTGTGCAAAAATTTTCTCAAAACCCTTTGTTAGTCGAATAGTTTTTTGTAGAGATACATAAATACTTTTTAGCAACAACATGAAAACAACAAACCCGACAAATCCCAATTCAATCCACACATGTAAATAATTATTATGCGCTCCGGTTGCTCCAATTGCCTTTCGAATATTTTGGAACCCGATACCTGTTACAAACACCCATGGTTTTGTTATAGTTATTCCCTTTATGATTGACCATACGCCAACCCGTTCTTTATAGACACTCGTTATACCATCCTGATCCATTGGATCCAGTAAACGAGTTTCAATCATTTGCTGGACCGGATCCTCTACATGATTCCAGCCAAAAAAAAGAGCAATCCCAGTAAGAATAACAAACAATAATGCAGGGAGAATACTTTTTAATTTATGGATGAAGATATATAAAATAGGAATCGCGGCTAAGGCAAACCAGGTGCTGCGGGTGCCAGATAGAATTATCACAACAAACATCGCCGCCCCGACTACACCCAATAACGGATATAGCCACCAAATTCGCTTTTTTCTGAAATAACTAATAACCATAATTATCCCCAATAACATGATAAAAGATATTTGAAAATGGTGTGGTGACAGTGTACCGACTCCAGCGCTATAAAGCGGATAACCATCTAACCAGTAATCAGGCCAGAGATTGGGCAAAATATTAATCTGCTGTAAAAAGGCCAGGACTGCCTGGATTGCCACATTAATGAAATAAACCGATAGCAAAAACATATATTTCTTCCGATTATTTACGACAGCAACAATAAATGTTGGCAGCAGCAAATATCCCGTAAAACGAAAGGCCCGGATTACGCCTGGCAAAAACTGCCTGACACCGCCAAACATCAAGGTTAATATCAAACTCAGCCATACGGTGATAATCAGAGCCCCTAACCAAAAGTGAAAATCGGAACGATTTGCCCGAAAACGCAGCGTCTTTCTCCAAATCTTTATGCCGGCAAATAACATGAACCCGATGAACATAAAATCATATATGCGGAAATCGGTACTGATCCCCGCCACAGAGTACTGTCCTAGTGGAAGGACATAAAACAGGGACGTGATCCAAAGAGATAAAACAATTGTATAAAACCCAATTTTTGTCTGTTGTTCTGACACGTTGGATTTTAAAAATTTTTTGGATGAGGCATTTGCTCGAATCATGATATGACCACTCAATAATGAATTATCTTTTTTCTAGGCTAGCTCTGTTGTACAATGCCAGATATTTTTGGAACATTACTTCTTGACTAAATTCTCTCTCAACCAACATTCTTGAATTATGACCCATTTCTTTTGCTTTGTTCGGGTTTCGGTAAAGAGTTAAAAATGCGTTAGATAAATCATTTACATTTCTGGTCGGAATAACAAAACCTGTATCAGCACTAATTATTTCCCTGGCAATACCTACATCAGTTGTAACAATAGGAAGGCTGCATGCCATCGCTTCCAGCATAGCAATAGAGTTTCCCTCCCTGAGCGATGTAAGAGAAAAACAATCAAACGCTGGATATATAGTTCCTGTATCGGTGCGATGACCAAGAAAAAGTATGTTCTCTACAGTACCTTCAGCCTTTGCTTGTTCCTCTAAATCGAATCTTATTGGTCCATCACCAACGATGACTAACCTTAAGTTTGGAATTTTCTCCCGTAAAGTAACAATAGACGATAATAGTAATGACTGTCCTTTGGGTAATGCCAAACGAGCAACATTACCTATTACAAAGTCGGTATCTGATATACCAAGCATTGAACGAGCAATTTCCCGTGTCCCAGGCTTACTAATAAATTTCTTTACATCGACCGAATTATTTATTAATAAAAATTCATCAACAGATCGTGTCGTTAAGCGAGCAACATGACATTGAGTGCGTTTCGATACAGCTGTATAAGCAAAAATAAATGGCTTTATCAAACGGTAATAAATTCGTATTCGCGCTAAAGAATACCAATTCTGTTCCCAGTTTTCATATTCACTATGTTGAGTGACAATTAAGCTAGCCCTTGTACCTAAACGAGCACCTAATACCTGCCAGGGTAATGAGGATGCTATTTGAGAATGTATAACAACCGGGTTTACTTTTCGAACCAATCTGGCAAATTGAAAAAGGAATTTTGGAATATTCCGTACATTGAGTCTGCATTCATAAATTGGAATATTATGTTGTTCTAGTTTGTCTACAAATGGACCATGCTTTCCCCCAATGCAACATACCGATGGCTCCCACTCATTACCATTATTTAAAAACATAGCAATTTCAGTAACTAAGCGTTCTATTCCACCAAGCTCCAATGTTCCAACCAAAAACATTATGCGGCGTTTCATTAATTAATCCATTGCGTTGAATACGTCTTCAGGAATCAATGGTCCTTGATTAAGCATTTTCCGCACTAAACCATAGGCCCTAATAAGCCCAACCATTCTCATCGGTAAAATAAATATTCGCGATAAAATGATAATTATTTTTTTTACAGAAGCCCAATTTTTACTTCTACTTTCAGGTACTAATAATTCTAGGAATATCATAAGTATTAGTGATTCACAAACTTGTAATTTGGAGTAATATCGATACCAGTAATAAAGTTGTGTAGGAGCTGGCCAAGGTTTTAAAAAATTAATACCCCTTGGAGTTGCACTCGCTCCAAATACCTTTAACCCTCCCGTCGGTGCAGAGATACTTTTCTCTTTTGCATATGGTGTAAGAATAGAAACTGCTCCGGATAGATAAAGCCGCATGCCAATGTCGGCATCTGCTCGGTAATTCCGATTGTAAATAAGGTCAAAACCGCCGACCTTTTCCAGGGCAGAACGTCTCGCGATTGCATTGCCCGATGCAAAACGATCACTTATGCGAAAATTACGATCTGCTAAATCTACTGCTTCTTCTTGATCTTGCGACCAGATACCACCCACAATATCCACGTCAAATATAAACAGAGCCTCAAGTAATTTTTCAATATAGTCAGGCTTAATCAATACATCATCGTCCAGGAACAAGACAAGGTCACCCGTAACATGGGCAAAACCCGTGTTTCGCGCTGAGCATTGCCCAGGCTCGTCTTTCCAAATCACCTTTATGTTTAGATCAGGATACTGCCGATATAAATCTGGCTGCCTCTCTGGGTCTGGGGTCTGATCAACACAAATGATTTCATCTGGACGTCGTGTCTGACCTTGTAGTTGAGAAAGGACGTCCTTTAAGTAAGGATAGCGTTTGATGGTTGGAATCAGTACGCTTATTTTGTGGTTATCCGATAGCGTGCGTTCTTGAGGCGGAGCAGCAAGGTACCAATCTGGGGAATAAGCTGGCAAGTTCTTTTTGACCTGCTGCTTGACTTCTGAATATGAGGAAAATTCCTTCAAATTCCACGAAGAGAAAAATCGCCGTAACAGAACATATTTATGCCAAAACGGTTGAAAACAATGGGCGATAAATAAATAGCGATCGTGACGCGATAAGACAGGAGGAGGTATTTTTACTGCCGTGCTGACCAAACGCGGTTCATTTATTATTACAGCCCCACGCCAGATGTAACGATAACCCATTTCCAGCGCGGCTGCATCCAGGGAATCAAACAGCGGGTCGATCTGACCTAAACCATCAAACACTCTCCGGCGAACCAGGCAGGCGCGTAGAGAAACTCGCCAGCTCATCGCGCGCACATTTGCATC
>FWPV01016032.1_pt1 | contig 10640 bp, 10 predicted proteins | sample 2228371 | NCBI WGS metagenome assembly FWPV01 (sample SAMEA103939776, study PRJEB20133) | metagenome
CAGCGTGCGGTCCTCGCTCAGGTTGACGTTGTTGGGGATCTTCTCGCTGTAGTTGATGGCGGACATCGGGGTCTCCGTGAAGTGCAACTGCGGTGGAGCGGATTCGGTTGCGGCGCGCCACCGGGGCCGCGCCGCACAACGAGGGTTCAGTTCAGACGCGATTCCAGTCGAACTGGGCCTTGTCGCCCTTGCCGTAGACCTTCAGCGCGCCCTTGTCGCCGACGGCGTTCGGGCGCTGGAAGATCCAGTTCTGCCAGGCCGTGAGGCGGCCGAAGACGCGCGTCCACATCGTCTCGGGGCCGTTGAAGCGCAGGTTGGCTTCCATGCCGGTGAGCGCGTCGGGGCTCATCGACACGCGCTCCTCGATCGCGATGCGCGTCTCGTCGGCCCAGTCGATGTCGTCGGGGTTGCTCGTGACGAGGCCGAGCGCAAACGCGGCATCGGCGTCGAGCGGCTGGCCGAGCTTGGCGCGCACCGCGTCGAGCGCGGGCTGTTCGTCGTAGAAGCGGCGGCCGAGGCGATGCTGGCCGGTGGCCATCGGGTACAGGCCGAAGTTGACCTCGCCGACCGCGATGGTGGGCGCCTTCGCGGCGTCGTCGGGCAGTGCGAGCATGTAGCTGCGGTCGCACGCCAGCGCGAGTTCGAGGAAGCTGCCGGCGAAGCACGAACCCGGCTCGATCAGCGCGAACAGGCTGCGGCTCGAGACGTCGAGGCGGCTGAACGTGCGGCGCAGCAGCCCGATCGTCTCGCGCACGAACCAGTGGTCGCGGTGCGCGAGCAGCACGGCGTCCATCGCCTGCACCGCGGCGGCGTCGCCCTCGGTCTTGATCAGCCAGGTGCCGATCTCGAGCTCGTTGGTGCGCATCTCGAGGATCGCGTCGTCGAGCTCGCGGGCGAGCGCCAGCGGGTACCACGCGGCGCCGGCGGCCTCGATGCCGGCCACGTCCGTGGGCTGCGCGCCGGTCGGGCCCCTGACGGTCCACGTCGCGGTGCGCTTGGTGCGGTCGATCTCGACCGTGACGTTCGGGTAGCGCAGCGCGTCGGCTTCGATCGTGCGCTGGATCGGCGTCAGCGCGACGCCCTTCGCGTTCGCCGGCCGGTCGCTCGCCTTCGCGAGTTCGAGTGCACGCTCCTGCACGCGGGCGGCGAACTGCGCCGGCTTGGCGATGTCGTCGACGAGGCGCCAGTCCTTGGCCTTCTGGCCGCGCACGCCTTCGGTCGTCGTGCAGAAGATGTCGGCCAGGTCGTGACGCACCTTGCGCTTGTCGGTCACGCGCGTCAGGCCGCCGGTGCCGGGCAGCACGCCGAGCAGCGGCACCTCGGGCAGGCTCACCGCGCTCGAGCGGTCGTCGACGAGGATGATCTCGTCGCACGCCAGCGCGAGCTCGTAGCCGCCGCCGGCGCACGCGCCGTTGACGGCGGCGAGGAACTTCAGCCCCGAGTGCCGCGACGAGTCCTCGAAGCCGTTGCGCGTCTCGTTCGTGAACTTGCAGAAGTTCACCTTCCACGCGTGGCTCGAGACGCCGAGCATGAAGATGTTGGCGCCAGAGCAGAACACCTTGTCCTTCGCGCTCGTGACGACGACGGTGCGCACCTCGGGGTGTTCGAAGCGGATGCGGTTGACGGCGTCGTTCAGTTCGATGTCGACGCCGAGGTCGTAGCTGTTGAGCTTGAGCTTGTAGCCCGGGCGCAGGCCGCCGTTCTCGTCGAAGTCGGCGACGAGCGTCGCCACCGGCCCCTCGAACTTGAGCTTCCAGTGCTTGTACTGCGACGGGTCGGTCTGGTAGTCGACGCGGGGGGTGGTGCTCACGGGCGGCTCCTCAGGTGAAGCGGAATGCATTGATCAAGATCCAGTGATGAGCATCATACTGCATCTCAAGACCATGTCAAGCACTTTAGTGCATTTCTTTCGCCGTGGACGGTTCGTCGAGCCGCAGCGCATCGCGTACGAGGCGGCGCAGCGCCGCGAACGTTTCGTCGAATGGCTGCGCGCTGGTGTCGAGCTGGAAGTCGGCCTTCGAATAGAACGCGGCGCGCCCGGCGAGGATGCCTTTCAGGTCCTCCATCGCTTCGCGGCTGGCGGCCATCGGGCGCAGGTCGCCCTGTGCGACGACGCGCTTCATGTGGTCCTCGGGGCTGGCCTGCAGCCACACCGTCGTGCAGTGCGCGAGCAGCAGGTTGAACGTCGCCGGGTCCGACACGATGCCGCCGGGCGTCGCGATCACCGCCTCGGGGTAGATCTGGATCGCTTCCTCGAGCGCGCGGCGCTCGTAGCGGCGGTACGCGTTCTGGCCGTACAGCGCCTGGATCTCGGCGACGCTGCAGCCGGCGAACTTCTCGATCTCGCGGCTCAGTTCGACGAACGGGAAGCCGAGGTCGTCGGCGAGCTTCTGCCCGAGCGTCGACTTGCCGGCGCCGCGCAGGCCGATCAGCGCGACGCGCGGGCTGCGCGCCGCCTGCGCGTTCGCGCCGCCGGTGCCGAGCATCTCGCCGATCGCCACCCGCACGCGGTGCAGCGTCGCCTCGTCGCGCCCTTCGAGCAGCTCGCGGATCAGCAGCCACTCGGGCGACGAGGTCGTCACGTCGCCGATCAGCTCGGCCAGCGAGCACTGCAGTGCCTGCGCGACCTGCAGCAGGATCAGGATCGACGCGTTGCCGACGCCGTACTCGAGGTTGGCCAGGTGGCGCTCCGACACGTCGGCGGCCAGCGCCACCTGCTTGCGCGTCATGCCGCGGCGCGATCGAAGTGCGCGCACACGTTCGCCGAGCGCGACGAGAAACGGGTTCTTCTCGTCGCCCGGCGCCGATTCCGGCGTGCCCGGCACGGCCGCCGCGGGCTGGCGTTCGCCCAGCTCTTCGATCGGGGGAAACCCGGATGAATGAAATATAGTGCTTGACACGGTTTGCCCCGAGTCCTAAAGTTCTTCACACGCACAATACTTCATCTCGCCCTCGACCGCAAGGGCAGCCTTCGAACGGAGCGTCGATGAGCCCGACCGAATTCCGCACCCAGATCGCCGCGCTGACCGCCCAACTCGCCGGACGGCCGCTCGACGCCGACCTCGACGCCTGGCTCAACCGCGAGCACGGCACCGGCAGCACGACGTACCGCGACCTGAAGGCGGCGTGCGAAGCCGGTGTGGCCGCCGGCTGGCTGTGCGACCGCGAGGGCGGCGGCATCCGCTACGGCCGCATCTTCAAGCCGGCCGACGACCTGCACGGCTTCTCGGTCGACGTCGTCGACATGGCCGACATTGCCGGCCCGCACCACACGCACCCGAACGGCGAGATCGACCTCATCATGCCGATCGACGGCGACGCCACGTTCGACGACCGTCCCGCCGGCTGGCTCGTGTGCCCGCCCGGCAGCGCGCACCGGCCCACCGTGCGCCACGGCCGCGCGCTGGTGCTGTACCTGCTGCCGCAGGGGCGCATCGACTTCACGAAGTAGGCGCCGCGCGACGGCCCCGACGACACCGCAGGAGACACCATGAGCCCGATGCCGCTGCACCCGCCCGCAGGCGTGCAACCGCCGCCCGAGACGTTCAACTTCGCGCAGCACGTGCTCGCGGTCAATGCGCAGCGCGCGGCCAAGGCGGCGTTCGTCGACGACCTCGGCACGCTGACCTACGGCGAGCTCGACGACCGCGTGCGGCGCGTCGCCGCCGGCCTGCGCGCGCTCGGCGTCAAGCGCGAGGAGCGCGTGCTGCTGCTGATGCACGACGTCACCGACTGGCCGGTGGCGTTCCTCGGCGCGATCTACGCCGGCGTCGTGCCGGTGGCCGTCAACACGCTGCTCACCGCCGACGACTACGCCTACATGCTCGAGCACTCCCGGGCGCAGGCGGTGCTGGTGTCGGGTGCGCTGCTGCCGGTGCTCGAAGGCGCGCTCGTCAAGAGCGACCACGAGGTGCAGAAGGTGATCGTCTCGCGGCCCGTCGCGCCGCTGCTGTTCGGCCAGGTCGACCTGGCGGCCTTCGTCGCCGCGCACGCGCCGCAGCCGAAGCCCGCGGCCACCGGCGCCGACGACCCGGCGTTCTGGCTCTACTCGTCGGGCTCGACGGGCCGGCCCAAGGGCACCGTGCACTCGCACGCCAACCCGTACTGGACGGCGGAGCTGTACGGCAAGGGCGTGCTCGGCCTCACCGAACGCGACGTGTGCTTCTCCGCGGCCAAGCTGTTCTTCGCCTACGGCCTCGGCAACGCGCTGACGTTCCCGACCGCGGTCGGCGCGACGACGCTGCTGATGGCCGAGCGCCCGACGCCCGACGCCGTGTTCAGGCGCTGGACGGGCGGCGTCGCGGGGCTGAAGCCCACCGTGTTCTACGGCGCCCCCACGGGCTACGCCGGCATGCTCGCGTCGCCGGCGCTGCCGGCGCGCGGCGACGTCGCGCTGCGCATGGCGTCGTCGGCCGGCGAGGCGCTGCCGGCCGAGATCGGCGAGCGCTTCCGCAGGCACTTCGGCGTCGACATCGTCGACGGCATCGGCTCGACCGAGATGCTGCACATCTTCATGTCGAACCGCCCGGGCCAGGTGCGCTACGGCACCACCGGCTGGCCGGTGCCCGGCTACGAGATCGAGCTGCGCGGCGAGGATGGCCATGCCGTGCCCGACGGCGAGCCGGGCGACCTCTACATCCACGGCCCCTCGGCCGCGATGATGTACTGGGGCAACCGCCAGAAGACGCGCGAGACGTTCCAGGGCGGCTGGACGAAGAGCGGCGACAAGTACGTGCGCAACGCCGACGGCACCTACACCTACGCCGGGCGCAGCGACGACATGCTGAAAGTCAGCGGCATCTACGTCAGCCCGTTCGAGGTCGAGGCCACGCTGGTGCAGCACCCCGCGGTGCTCGAAGCCGCCGTGATCGGCGTGCCCGACGCCGAGGGGCTGACGAAGACCAAGGCCTTCGTGAAGCTCAAGCCCGGCGGCGCCGCGACCGCCGACGAGCTGAAGGCCTTCGTGAAGGACAAGCTCGCGCCGTACAAGTACCCGCGCCAGATCGAGTTCATCGACGAGCTGCCGAAGACGGCCACGGGCAAGATCCAGCGCTTCAAGTTGCGCGAGCGCGAGCGGGGTGCGGCGTGACGCCGCCGCTCGCGACACCGGCCACGGCAAGGAGAGCGGCATGAGCCAGACCGAACACGTCGAGATCGACTGGAACGGCCTGCGCGTGAGCATCGAGCACCGCTGGCTCGCGCGCGAGCGCGCCGGCACGCCGCTCGTCGTGTTCCTGCACGAGGGGCTCGGCTCGGTCGCGATGTGGAAGGACTTTCCGCAGCGTCTCGTCGACGCGCTCGGCTGCCGCGGCCTCGTCTACTCGCGCCCCGGCTACGGCGGCTCGAAGCTGCTCGACGCCGAAGAGGCGTGGGGGCTCGACTTCATGCACCGCCAGGCGCACGAAGTGCTGCCGGCGCTGCTCGACGCGCTCGCGATCGACCCCGACGTGCAGCCGCTGTGGCTGTTCGGGCACAGCGACGGCGGCTCGATCGCGCTGCTCTACGCGGCGCGCTTTCCCGAGCGGCTGGCCGGCGCCGTCGTGCTCGCGCCGCACATCGTCGTCGAGGACCTGTCGGTCGACAGCATCGCGAAGGCGCGCCGGGCGTACCTCGACACCGACCTGCGCGAGCGCCTCGCGAAGTACCACGACGACCCCGACCTCGCGTTCTGGCGCTGGAACGACATCTGGCTGCACCCGCCGTTTCGCGAGTGGTCGATCGAGCGCGAGATCGAGACGATCCGCTGCCCGCTGCTCGCGGTGCAGGGCGTCGACGACGAGTACGGCACGCTCGAGCAGATCCGCGGCATCCGCCGCCGCGTGCCGCACGCCGAGCTGCTCGAACTGAGCGACTGCGCACACTCGCCGCACCGCGACCAGCCCGACGCGCTGATCGACGCCGTCACCGACTTCGTCCACCGACACACCCGAGGAGACACCCCATGACCCTTGCCTTGACCCGCCGCGCGGCCTTCGCGCTCGCCGCCTTCGCCGTCGCCGGCGCCGCGCACGCCCAGGGCCAGCCGATCAAGGTCGGCCTGATGCTGCCGTACACCGGCACCTTCGCTGCGCTGGGCGACATGATCGAGAAGGGCTTTCGCCTGCACGTCGAGGAGCAGGGCGGCAAGCTCGCCGGGCGCGAGATCCAGTTCGTCAAGGTCGACGACGAGAGCGACCCGGCCAAGGCCACCGACAACGTCAACAAGCTGATCAAGCGCGACAACGTCGACGTCATCGTCGGCACCGTGCACTCGGGCGTGGCGCTGGCGATGGCGCGCGCGGCGAGGGAAAGCGGCACGCTGATGATCGTGCCCAACGCCGGCGCCGACGAGGTCACGGGCCCGATGTGCGCGCCCAACATCTTCCGCTCCAGCTTCAGCAACTGGCAGACCGGCTACGCCCCGGGCGTGATCGCCGCGCAGAAGGGCTACAAGCGCGCGATGACGATCACCTGGAACTACGCCGCGGGCAACCAGATGGTCAAGGGCTTCACCGAGGCGTTCGAGAAGGGCGGCGGCAAGGTGATCAAGGAGCTGAACCTGCCGTTCCCGAACGTCGAGTTCCAGGCGCTGCTGACCGAGATCGCGGCGCAGAAGCCCGACGTCGTGTTCGCGTTCTTCGCCGGCGGCGGCGCGGTGAAGTTCGTCAAGGACTACGACGCCGCGGGGCTGAAGAAGACGATCCCGCTGATCGGCGCCGGGTTCCTCACCGACGGCACGCTGCAGGGCCAGGGCGAGTCGGCGCAGGGGCTGATCACGGCGCTGCACTACGGCGACAACCTCGAGACGCCGCGCAACAACGCCTTTCGCAACAAGTTCGCCGTCACCTACAAGCTCAACCCCGACGTCTACGCGGTGCAGGGCTACGACGCCGCGCAGCTGCTGGCCGCGGGGCTGAACGCCGTCAAGGGCGACGTGACGAAGAAGGACGCGATGATCGCGGCGATGAAGGCGGCGAAGATCGACAGCCCGCGCGGGCCGTTCACGATGAGCGCGCAGCACAACCCGGTGCAGGACTTCTACGCGCGCGAGGTCAAGGGCAACTACAACGTCGTCACCGGCGTGGCCGTCAAGGCGCTCGCCGACCCGGGGCGCGGCTGTAGGATGTAAGCGGCCGACGACTCTGCAGACTCTGCCAATGGGGCGGCCGCTGCCGCCCTTTCTTTTGCCGCCGTGGATCTCGCCACCTTCCTCGTCCAGTGCCTGAACGCGGTCCAGTACGGGCTGCTGCTGTTCCTGCTCGCGTCGGGGCTGACGCTGATCTTCGGGATCATGGGCGTGATCAACCTCGCCCACGGCAGCTTCTACATGATCGGCGCGTACATGGCGTTCGTGCTCGCGCCCTACTTCGCCGACAGCTTCCTGCTGATGCTCGCGGTGGGCATCGTGCTCGCCGCGCTGCTCGGCTTCGTGCTCGAGTGGGCGTTCTTCAGCTTCCTGTACGAGCGCGAGCACCTGCAGCAGGTGCTGATGACGTACGCGCTGATCCTCGTGTTCGAGGAGATCCGCTCGCTGACGGTGGGCAACGACGTGCACGGCGTCGCGGTGCCGTCGTGGCTGCAGGGCAGCATCCCGCTCGGCGAGCTGATGACGTACCCGGTCTACCGCCTGTTCGCCTCCGCCGCCTGCATCGTGCTCGCGATCGCGATGTATTTCGTCGTCAACCGCACGCGGCTGGGCATGATGATCCGCGCCGGCGCGAGCAACCGCGACATGGTGCGCGGGCTGGGCGTCGACATCAAGACGCTGTACCGCATCGTGTTCGCGGCCGGCGTCGCGCTCGCCGCGCTGGCGGGGATGATCGCGGCGCCGATGGCGAGCGTCTACCCCGGCATGGGCGGCTCGGTGCTCATCATCTGCTTCGTCGTCGTCGTGATCGGCGGCATCGGCTCGATCACCGGCGCGCTCGTCGCGTCGCTGCTCGTGGGCTTCGTCGACACCTTCGGCAAGGTCTTCTTCTCCGAGTACAGCGGCATCGGCGTGTACCTGCTGATGGCGATCATCCTGATCTGGCGGCCCGAGGGGCTGCTGACCAGGCGTGCCTGAGGCCATGGCCCCGGGTGGCCGCGGCTGGCTGGTGCCGGTCGCCGGCGCGATCGTGCTCGCGCTGCTGCCGCTCGTCGTGAGCCCGTACCAGCAGGACCTGATCGTCAAGATCATGATCTTCGCGATCTTCGCGCTCAGCCTCGAGCTGCTCGTCGGCCAGACCGGGCTCGTGAGCCTGGGCCACGCGGCGTACTTCGGCATCGGCGCCTACATCACGGTGCTCGCGTCGCCCGAGTACGACCCCGGCTCGGTGTGGGTGCTGCTGCCGCTGGCCGTCCTCGGCGCGGCGGCGTACGCGCTCGTCGTCGGCGCGCTCAGCCTGCGCACGAAGGGCGTGTACTTCATCATGGTCACGCTCGCGTTCGCGCAGATGGCGTACTTCGTGTTCCACGACACCAAGATCGGCGGCGGCAGCGACGGCATCTTCCTCAACGTGCGGCCGCTGCTCGCGGGCCCGGGCTTCGAGCTCGACCTGCAGGACAAGCGCAACGTCTACTACCTCGTGCTCGGCGGCCTCGTCGTCACCTACGCGCTGCTCGCGCTCGTGCTGCGCTCGCGCTTCGGCCGCGCGCTCGCCGGCATCCGCGTCAACGAGCAGCGCATGCGCGCCGCCGGCTTCGCGACCTACGGCTACAAGCTCGCCGCCTTCGTGCTCGCCGGCGCGCTCGCCGGCATGGCGGGCTTCTTCGTCGCCGCGAAGGACGCCGCCGTGAACCCCGAGCTGCTGAGCTGGCACGAGAGCGGCGCCGTGCTGCTGATGGTGATCCTCGGCGGCATCGGCCACCTGCGCGGCGCCGTGCTCGGCGCGGCGGCGTTCATGCTGCTGAAGGAGCTGTTCTCGTCGGAAGGGCTGGTCGGCTGGCTGGCCGGCCACTGGCAGCTCACGCTCGGCATCACGATCATCCTCTTCGTCGCCTTCCTGCCGAAGGGGCTGATCGGGCTCGGCGCGCGGCTGCGGGGGCTGAAGCGATGAGGGCCGCGCGATGAGCCAGGTCGTGCTCGCCTGCGAGCACCTGACGCGCCGCTTCGGCGGGCTCACCGCCGTCGGCGACGTCTCGCTCGAGTGGCGGCTCGACGAGATCCACGCCGTGATCGGCACCAACGGTGCGGGCAAGTCGACGCTGATCAACATGCTGTCGGGCGAGATCGCGGCGAGCGAAGGGCGCATCGTGCTGCGCGGCGAGGACGTGACGCGCTGGTCGCAGCCGAAGCGCGCGCGCGCCGGCATCGGCCGCAGCTACCAGCGCACGACGATCTTTCCCGAGTTCAGCGTGTTCGAGAACGCGCGCCTCACCGCGCAGGCGGCGCGCGCGCGGCCGTGGGCACTGTGGGAAGCCGCGAACGCCTGTCCGCACGCGACGAGCGTCGCGCGCGACGCGCTCGCCGCCGCCGGCCTGGCCGAGGTCGCCGACCGCCCCGCCGGGAGTCTGAGCCACGGCGGCAAGCGCCAGCTCGAGATCGCGATGTGCCTCGCGACGCAGCCGCAGGTGCTGCTGCTCGACGAGCCGCTCGCCGGCATGGGTGCCGAGGAGACCGACCGCATGCTCGGCCTGCTCGAAGGGCTGAAGGCGAAGCACGCGGTGCTGCTCGTCGAGCACGACATGGACGCCGTGTTCCGCGTCGCCGACCGCATCACGGTGATGGTCAACGGCGAGGTGATCGCGAGCGACACGCCGGCGCGCATCCGCGACAACGCGCAGGTGCGCATCGCGTACCTCGGGGACCACTGATGGCGGCGCTGCTGCAGGCCACCGGGCTGCACGCCTACTACGGGGACAGCCACATCCTGCGCGGCGTCGACCTGCGCCTCGACGCCGGCGAGGCGGTGGGGCTGCTCGGCCGCAACGGCATGGGCAAGACGACGCTGATCCGCACGCTGATGGGCTACGTGCGCGCGCGCCGGGGCCAGGTGCAGTGGAAGGGCGCCGACGCGACGAACGAGCCGCCCGAGAGGATGGCGCGCCGCGGCATCGGCTACGTGCCCGAGGGGCGCGGCATCTTCCCGAACCTGTCGGTGCGCGAGAACCTCGTGATGACGGCGCGCCCCGGCCCCGACGGCCGGCGCGACTGGACCTTCGACCGCGTGATGGCCACGTTCCCGCGGCTGGCGGAGCGGCTCGGCCACGGCGGCCAGCAGCTCTCGGGCGGCGAGCAGCAGATGCTGTCGATCGGCCGCGCGCTGATGACGAACCCGCAGCTGATGATCCTCGACGAGGCCACCGAGGGCCTCGCGCCGCTGATCGTCGCCGAGATCTGGCGCGTGATCGGCGAGATCCGCGCCAGCGGCATCGCCACCCTCGTCGTCGACCGCAACTGGCGCACCGTGCTCGCGCAGACCGACCGCGCCGTCGTGCTCGAAAAGGGCCAGGTCGTGATGAGCGGCGACTCGGCGCGGCTCGACCTCGACGAGCTCAGCCAGCGGCTGGGCGTGTAGGCGGCTGGTCTCGGCCCGTTGCGGTCTTTCGTCAACGTCCGGTGCGCGTCGACGTTGCATGCAGCGGTCGACGCGTCGCGGCAGGCGGCACCCGCTGCGGGCTCACACTGTGGCGGTCGTCGCTGCGCGACGACTCCGCTGCGCTGCTCGGCCCGGGGTCGC
>FWPV01016033.1_pt1 | contig 10638 bp, 7 predicted proteins | sample 2228371 | NCBI WGS metagenome assembly FWPV01 (sample SAMEA103939776, study PRJEB20133) | metagenome
TTCGCCCGAACGCTTGCAGGATTTGATCGAGTGGGAACGCCGAACCTTCTTCGGACGGGGGGGAATGGTTTATGCGACGGCGAACCTCCAGCACCATGGGACCATGATGCCGGCGCGTTATCGCGCGCTCCTGGACGTGGTGAAAGCGCATATGGTGAAAAAAGGGTTGGCGGAACCGCCCGGCGCGATTCTGCAACGGTTGGGGGCCGAACGCTTGGAGGAATGGACGAGAGCCGATGCCGGCGATGGGGGGCGGGGGCCTCCCGGAATGGGAAACTGCCCGCAATCGGACCATCGTTACCCGCAACTTCACTTGTTCGACTTTGGGAACGTGGAGCAACATCCGATAGCCGTGACGAAAGGCGACTCAACATGGACGCTGTGGGACGACGCAGAGGCGTTCTTCTTTCCAAACGGCGTCCCTCGCAGTCCGGAAGCCCCGGCTGTGGTTGAAATCGCGGGGCTCTCCTCGGAGCATGATCGGGAAGGAGATGTACGAACGCCGGAGCACAAGCAGCCGGTCCGCCGCCGGGCCTTGGAATCCCCGCGATGCTTGGAGTATGCTCCCGGCTCCGTTCTCATTCACGTGAAGACGCAGGTGCCCGGGTTGTTGGTACTTGCCGAGCAGTACATGCCGGGCTGGAGCGTGGCAGTGACGTCCAACCTGGATGGCACGACCCAAGTGACGGCCCCGCTTTGCGTCGATCGGCTCTTTCTGGGCTGTTTGCTGCCCCCGGGCGAATGGACGGTGCGTTGGTATTACCGGCAACCGGGGCTGCGATGGGGAGCTTGGATCTCGGCGATCTCCTGGTGTTCGCTGGCGGTGGTCGGGTTCAAACTCAAAACGCCCTTCTTCGGCATCTTGCGCTCACTGCGACGTGGCGACGGTCGCTAAGCCGGAAAATTGAGGGTTGGAAGTCTCGGCTCAGCCGTGTCGGGAGCCGGCTTAGTCGCCGTCCGGAGCCAGGCTCTTTTCCGCCGAGAGCTCGTCGCAGTTTTCGGCGCGCATGCACAAGTTGGGACGTTCCAGCGTCACGGTCGTGTGCGGAGGCACGGAGCGCGTGAGCCAAACGCTGGAGCCGATGACGGAATCGTGGCCGACGACCGTGCGGCCGCCCAGTACGGTGGCATTAGCGTAGATCACGACGCGATCTTCGATCGTCGGATGGCGCTTCGTTCCGCGGACCAATCGACCGTGCGCATCCTTGGCGAAGCTGAGCGCGCCGAGAGTCACGCCTTGATACAGTTTCACGTGACTGCCGATCTCACACGTCTCCCCGATGACGACGCCGGTACCGTGGTCGATGAAGAAGTTCGGGCCGATCTTGGCTCCGGGGTGGATGTCGATACCGGTGCGGCTGTGCGCCCATTCGGTCATCATACGGGGGATCAGAGGGACGTCCAGCTCGTGTAAGAGGTGGGCCAGTCGGTAGACCGTCACGGCCTCCAGACCGGGGTAGCACAGAATCACCTCGTCCAAGGACTTGCAGGCGGGATCCCCGTCGTAGGCAGCCTGAACATCCGTGGCCAGCAGCTTGCTCAGCTCGGGAAGTTGGTTCAGGAAGGCCACGGTCTTGGCCTGTCCTACCGCTTCGAAGTCGGCCAAACGGACGGGATCGCATTGTGCCGAGTGGTTCGCCTCGTGGCGCAAAGCCCGGGCGATTTGCTGGGTCAGCACATCGTGCAGCTTATCCACAAGATCGCCCACGTAATAGCTGATGTTCCCCATATGCAATCCATCCCGGTGGCGATAGCCGGGATAAAGGATTTCCTTCATCCACTCCACGGCCTCGATGACGGCGTCGTAGTTGGGAAGCGGACAATGGCCGAGATGGTTCGTCGCCTTGTAGTTCCGGTAGGTTTCTACCATCTTCGAAGTGATCTCAGGCAACCGTTCCTTGAGTTGAAAGTCCGTGGCCATTGCGGCACCTCGATGGAATCGACGACGTCAAGGTTTAGGATACGAGAGAGTCTACTTTAAGCCTACTGAAACTGTGAAAAACCTAACAGCAGAGGGGTTTCGGAAATCTTGACAAATGCGGCGTGTCTGCCGGGGCGTAGGGAAAGAAAACTTCGGAGGAGTCCGGGCTAGGCCGGACAACAGAAGGGGGAAAGCGGAAAAGAAAGGGACCGGGTAAGGGGAGTCATCTCGGCAACAGACGCTAACAATTACGAATACCACTTCCTCGTTTATGCTATGCCGTGCGCGGGTGGAAAACAAGCGGCCGGTGGTTATGCCCTGTTTTCGGAAATCTCCATCAGTGAAAATCTGGAAAACCTTGCTGGGCGTTCTATCTTTCCCGCTCTTCCCCGAATCTCTGGTTCGATCTGCTGAAGGTGCGTGAGCCCGGTTGCGTATTCCATCCGATAGGCCGTTTCGGCTTGGAAGTCGGCGGGCGGTGCCGTCAAGAATCGTCGTGCCATATAATGGGGACGTGCTGGTATCCGTCTTTTCGGCAACGAGCCGCGTTGGATTCTTTCATGATCGAGTTGATGGATTTCGTTAAGAATTACGGTTCATTTCGGGCGGTTGATCGCCTCAACATGCGAATTCCGGCCGGCGCGCTGTTCGGGTTCATCGGCCCCAACGGCGCGGGGAAGACGACGACGATCCGTTTCTTGGCGACGCTGATCAAGGCCGGCGGCGGTGACGGTCGCGTGGCGGGCTACAGCGTAACGCGCCAACCGCTGGAGGTTTGCCATCATATCGGCTACATGCCCGATCAATTCGGTTCCTATAACGGGATGCGCGTTCACGAATTCCTCGATTTCTTCGGTTCCGCCTACCGCCTGTCGCGCTCCGTTCGCAAAGGACGCATCGACCGGCTGCTGGAAATGCTGGACTTGACGGAGAAGCGTCGGGCTCGCGTTACGGACCTGTCGCGCGGCATGAAGCAGAAGCTTTATCTCGCCAAGACCTTGATTCACGACCCGCCGGTCCTGATCCTGGATGAACCCGCGGCAGGTCTGGATCCGCAGGCCCGAATCGAGTTGAAGCGATTGTTGCGGGAGTTGCGGCGGCAGGGAAAGACCATCCTCGTTTCAAGCCATATTTTGAGCGAGCTGGCGGATTTTTGTACCTGGGTCGGCATCCTTCATCGTGGACGGCTGCTGAGTTACGGCCCCATCGAGGATGTCTTGCGGTCGATCCGAGCCACGCGCCGCATCGTGGTGCGTTGCCTTGGCGGCCCCGGCGGCCTGGAATCGGCCCGTGCGATCATCGTCAATCGACCAGGCGTGGAAAGGGTGCACGAGGAGGACGGAAGACTGTCCTTTGATCTCCATGGGGACGATGCGGAGGCGGCCGACCTACTCGCCGATTTGATTCGTTCCGGCGTGGGCGTGACTTCATTTGCCGAGGACGACCCTACCCTAGAGGACGTCTTCCTGCGATTGACGAAACCGCTTGCGCACGATGCGGATATCGCCGCCATCTCTTCCCGTTCCCCGTGAAAGTGCCGTGCACCGCGATCGTCGACCTGAAGCGGAATAGTGCCGTCGGGCGGCATAGGGCGCCGCACGGTCCGGTCTCGGCGAAGCGGACTCATGCCGGGCGGGCCGCGCGATCAATCGCCGAGCCTCTCGACGGCCACGTAAAAGGCCCCGCACAGGTCCGTGCCCGTCTCGTCTTGGAACCACGCTTGCAATGTGGTGCGTCCGGCGGAAAGGGGCAGTTCAAAGGACGCGCCGAGGGCCTCGGGAGAAGTGTCGGTCGTCCTCTCTTGAGAACCGACTTTTAAGACGGCTTTGCGAATGGGGAGAGCGCGGCGGTTCGGGATCACATCGCGGAGATTTCTGCCCGCCACCGTCGTTTGCGGCCCGTCGGAGCCGAGCGGCTCATGGCAGTGAAAGGGCCAACGCCGCAGCTCAATGCGGTAGCGGCCCGCCCGGGTGACGTCGATATGGAACGGGCCGCCGTGCGGACCGCCCTCTGCGGCCGAGACGCGATGGTGATTGTCCACGTCCACGCCGGCCCAATAGTTGGGAGAAAGCAGGACGGGATTCTCGTGATCGGTGCCGACGAGAATGGGTTGATAGGTGTGGACGTTCGGTTCCAAGCCGGCCCACCACTGATCGTAGTAGGCTTGCATTTTCGCCACGATCTCGGGAAAACCGCCGCTGACGTCTCTATTCTGCGCCGGGTCTTCCCAAACGTCGTAAAGCTCGCGCCCGTTAACGAGCCGCCATCGTCCCCAAATCACGCAGGCATTGTTTTTTTCTGCTCCAACACGGCGGCCGTACTGTACGACCAGCATCCGATCGGGAAGCTGTGCGTCGGGATCGCGCAGTACCGGGGCGAGGCTGATGCCGTCGAAGGTCGGTGGTTCATCCGGGCGGAGGTCACACAGATCCAGCAATGTCGGGAGGATGTCTTGCACTTGCGTGGGAATCGTCACGCTGCGGCCGCCGCAGAGACCGCCGCCGGGCCAGCGAATGAAGCAGGGCACGCGGTGCCCGCCCTCGTAGTAACTGCCCTTTGCCTCGCGAAGGCCGGCATTGTGGACGCGCCGCCCTACGGTTGCCCCGTTATCGGTCATGAAGATCACGATCGTATCGTTCCGCAGCCCGGTTTCCAACAGCCAGTTTTCCAGCCGTCCCACGTTCTCGTCGATGTTCGCGATCATTCCAAAGCAGTCGGCGATTTGCGGCGGCACTTGGGAGCGGTAGGGGAGGGCGTGTGCTTCCGGCGGCCAGAACGGGCTGTGCGGAGCATTGGTGGAAATGTAGCACAGAAACGGACGCCCTTCGCGGCGGCAGATCTCCATCCAGGCGAACGCTTGATCGAACCAAAAATCCGTGCAATAACGGTCCGCTACGGCGGTGCGATCGCCTCGGCGGTACCGAATCTTGATGCAATCGTTGTCAAATTCGACGTCGGAGGCCACGCCCCATCCGCCGAACCAAACCGCCTCCTCGAATCCGCGGTCGCCGGGACGATCGGGATAATGGTCTCCCAAGTGCCATTTCCCGAACAGGCCGGTGTGATAACCGCCGCGGCGAAATAGCTCGGCCATGGTCGGAATACTCCGCCAAATCATATTGCTTGCGGCGGGAACGGTTCGGGCGCCGTTCCTCAAGGCGTCCTGACCGGTCATCAATTGTCCTCTGGTCGGGGTGCAGACGGGGGCCACGTGGAAGTCCGTGAGCCGGACACTTTCCGTGGCAAGGCGGTCGATGTGCGGCGTCCAAAGAACGGGATTACCGTGGCACGAAAGATCGCCGTAGCCCTGGTCGTCGGTCAAAACGATGATGACGTTGGGACGGCCCCGTTGATTGGGCGCAGCGTCCCCTGCCGGGCGCGCCGCCTGCCGGGAGTCGGCTTCGGGCAAGTCGAGTCTTTCCGGGTGGAGCACGACGTGTCGGATCCGCTCCCTTTTCCAGGTGTAAACGATGTGGACCAGACCGTCGGCGCTTTGCATCACGGAGGGATAGCTGTACTCTCCCGGTTCATTCTCTAGGGTGAGGACGGGCGTCCAAGCGATACCGTCGTGCGACAGGGCCACGTTCAGCGGAGATCGCCCGCGAAGCGTGTGATTGTAGACCAGCAGGTGTCGTCCGTCCCGCAGTGTGACGGCGTCGATTCCCGAGTTTGGATTGGGAACGGTGGTCCGCTGGAGCGGCGTCCAAATGACGCCTCCGTCGAACGAGGCCGTGAAGAAAACTCGGCCTTGCCGTGTTCGGCCGACCGCCACCAGCCGGTCTGGAGCGGCGGTCAGAACGGCGGGCTGGATGGCATCCAACGGCTCCGCGCCTTGCGGTGCGTCGCTCCGCTCCCAAGTCGCCCCGCCGTCCCGCGTCCGTTCGAAATGGACGGACCATCGGCTGGGCGAGTCGGGCGTTTCCTCGCTGGAGGGGCAGATCCATGTGCCGTCCTCCATTTCCACGGGCTTATTCTTGATCGGGCCGAGGAAGCCGTTCGGCAGTCGCCGAGGCTCGCTCCAGGTGCGACCGCCGTCTTCGCTGGTCATCATCATGCCCCACCAACTGCTGGGCCGAGGACCGACTTTGTAGAACAAAACCAAAGGCCCGCGCCGAGGTTGAAAAAGGACGGGATTCCAGCAAGGGTAGCGGCGTCCGTTTTCCGCCGAGCCGTCGGCTATTTCGACAGGCTCCGTCCAGCCTTCCGGGGTGAGGCGGCTCAACCAGATGCCGACGTTATCCGCGCCCTCGCGATCGCCGCCGAACCAGGCCGCGACGAATTCCCCTTGCGTCTCCGCGATAGTCGAGGCGTGACAGCTTGAGAACGGGGCCGAAGAAAAGATGAACTCCTGTCGTAAGACGGCGGGTTCCGACCCACGGTCTTGGGTGGGTTCGGATGCGACTGAGGAGCCGCTCCAACAGGCCAGGATGAGCGACAGACTATACGAGTGGCTCCAAGAGCGAGGCTTGCACAGCATGGCTTCATCTCCAGCGGTTTGTATCCGTCCGTTATGTCCGTTCCAACCGGCGAGGGCTTCGCGCGGCCAAGTTCAAGATTACCCGGCCCGATCAAGGGCATTCCGGGGCGGAACACGGCGAAAACCCTCTCGGAGCGACTCGCACCGTCGCGTCCGCCCTGCTGCGATGCGCAGGGCCGTCCATATTGCTCCCCTTCGAGCCGGGAGAGGGGAGACCCTTCCGGTGCCGAGCCGGGAGGGTTCCGCATGCCCTTGTGCAGACCGTATGTTAGCGGCCGAAGCGTGGCGTGGCAACGCGGTGAACGCACCGCGACGAGATGTCTCGCGACGGGAGAACAAGGCACGGAAAATCGTCCGGTTCAAAGACGGCGATTGTCGGCCCAACACGGCGTCCTTCCGGTTACCGCTGCGACGGTCGCTTGCGGGTGACAGGCTTGGACTTTAGAATCATGAAGACTTGGGTGGTAGGGCGCGCAAGGGCGGGAATACGCCGCGACTTCCTCTTTTCCCGGATGGCTGCCGCCTCATCGTCGCGTAATTTGCGGCGATCATCGCGAATGCGGCGTATCGGGTGTCTCCCAGGGGCTTCGCCGCTTCTGACTGAATGAGCGAGAACGGTATGGACGAAAACCTGGCTCGGTTGCGGGAACTGGCCGCGCAGTGGCGACGGAAGCATTTGCTGGGTCTGGAGGAATTGTCGGCCGAGGAGATCGTTCGACTGCTCGATGCGGCCGATATTTTTCGCCAGGTGTGCTATGTTGTCGAGTGAAAGTTCTCTTTGCTGGCGTTTCGGACCTTCGTGAATCTCTTTGTCGAGAATTCCACGCGGACCAGAACCAGCTTCGCCCTGGCGGCGCGACGCCTGGGAGCCGACGTGGTGGATTTCTCGGCCTCCACCAGCAGCCTATCCAAGGGCGAGACGGTCATCGATACGGCCAAGAATTTGGAAGCCATGGGAGTCGATGCGATGGTCGTCCGCCACCAAACCCCCGGAACGCCGCATCTTTTGGCCCAGAATCTTCGCTGTTCGGTACTGAATGCCGGCGACGGGGCGCACGAGCACCCGACCCAAGGACTGCTCGACATCCTCACGATCCGGCGCCGCCTGGGGCGGATCGAAGGTCTGACGGTGGCTTTGGTGGGCGACATCGCGCATAGTCGCACGGCCCGCTCCAACATTTGGGGCTTGAAGAAATTGGGGGCGCACGTCATTGTCTGCGGACCGTCCACGTTGGTTTCTCCCTTATGGTCGCAATTGGGCGTCGAATTCAGCTACAGCTTGGACTCCGTTCTTCCCCGAGTGGATGTACTGAACCTGCTGCGGATTCAGTTCGAGCGCCAGACGAGCCGCCCCTTCCCCTCCGTCGCCGAGTATGTCAGCCTGTACGCCATGGACGCGAATCGGCTGAAACGGACCAAGGAGGGGATTCTGGTGCTCGCCCCCGGTCCGATCAATCGCGGGGTGGAGGTCACCGCCGATGTGGCGGACGGCTCCCATTCGGCCATCCTCGATCAAGTCACCAACGGGGTCGCGGTGCGCATGGCGGCTTTGTGGTTGCTAATGGGCAACGCGGCGTGAGGAGCCGAAAGTTCGATCATGGGATGAAGCTGTGGGATACGGATGGGCGAAAACGCATGAACGGCAATCGCATACGGATACGCGGCGGACGCATCATCGACCCCTCGCAAGGCATGGATCGGGTGGGCGATCTGCTGGTCGAGGACGAACACATCGCCGGCTATGACGCGACTCCGAGCGGTGATGAGACCGTGGTCGATGCGTCGGGTTGCATCGTGACCCCGGGTTTGATCGACATGCACGTCCATTTGCGGGAACCGGGACGCGAGGAGGATGAAACGATCGAGACCGGCACGGCCGCCGCCGTGGCCGGCGGTTTCACCTCGGTGGCCTGCTGCCCGAACACCGAGCCTCCCTTGGATTCTCCCGCGGCGGTGGAATTCGTCCGCCAAAAGGCCGCTCGGGCGCGCCGGTGCAACGTGTTCGTCATTGCTTGCGTCAGTCGCAATCGGGAAGGCAAGGAGCTGGCGGAGATCGGTCAGCTCGTGGCCGCCGGGGCCGTCGCCTTCAGCGACGACGGGGCGCCGGTGGAGAACTCCGAGCTGATGCGGCGGGCTTTCGAGTATTGCTTGATGTTCGACAAGCCGGTGCTGAATCACTGCGAGATTCCCGAGCTGGCCAGACGCGGCGTGATGCACGAAGGGAAGGTTTCGCTGGTGCTGGGCTTGGGCGGTATTCCCGCCGCCGCGGAGTCGGTCATGGTCAGCCGCGATATCGCCCTGGCCGAGGCGACGGGCGGCAAGCTGCACGTCATGCACGTTTCCACGCTGGGCAGCGTCGAGGCGATTCGCCGCGCGAAGGCGCGAGGCGTCCGTGTGACGGCCGAAGTGACGCCCCATCATTTCGCCTTGACCGATGAATCACTGCGGAGTTTCGACTCCAATTTCAAGATGAATCCGCCCCTGCGATCGGAGGATCACGTCCGGGAATGCATCGAGGGATTGCGCGATGGCACGATCGACGTGATCGCGACGGACCACGCGCCCCACAGCAAGGAAAAGAAAATGCAGGAGCTGGATCGAGCTCCCTTCGGCGTGGTCGGCTTGGAGACGGCGCTAGGGCTGGTAATCACGCGACTGATCAAGCCGGGAATCCTCAGTTGGAGTCAGGCGATAGAAAAGATGACCGTCAATCCGGCTCGAATCCTCGGAATACCCAAGGGCACCCTGGCCGTGGGCGCCGACGCGGACATCACCGTCATCGATCCGGACGTGGAATGGACCGTGGATCCGGCGCGTTTCTACTCCAAGTCCGGAAACACGCCGTTCGGCGGTTGGACCCTTCAGGGGCGAGCGAAAACAGTATTGGTGGGCGGACGTGTCGTCTACCCGTTTGCGAATTGAGGGCCGGGCCGGGGGCTGGGGCCGGCGTTGACGGCGGGTAGAACCGGTAGGGAGCGATGCGGCGGTAGTCCCCCTTCCCGACGCCCGCGAGGTAGGATCCCATCGAGGCCGATGGCGTGATCACGTTTTTGGTTGACGGCTATAACCTCCTCAATGCCTGCGGCGTGGAAGCTGCAACGGGACCGCCCGGCACTCCGGAGTTGGACCGTGCCCGACAAGGCTTGCTGGATTTCCTCGCCGAGGTTTTGACTGCGGAAGAAGTCGGTCGAACTCTGGTTGTTTTCGACGCCCACGGTCCGTGGCGGAAGGGTAAGATCAAGGAGAGCTACCGTGGTTTGAGCGTGCGATTTGCCGTCCAGTATCCCGATGCCGACACGCTTTTGGAGCAACTGATAGCGCGGCACGCGGCTCCCAAGCGATTGACCGTCGTTTCCAGCGATCATCGCGTGCAACGGGCGGCGCGGCGGCGTCGGGCGAAGTTCATCGACAGTGAAGATTGGTACGCCGCGTTATGCCGCCGCCTCCGCAACCGATCGCGGGAGAGTCGGCAAGGCGTTTCGGATGCCCGCGAGCCATTGGATGCGGCCGACGTGGAAAACTGGCTGCGGACGTTTGGACTTTCCCGGCGGGATGCGGAGGCGCCGATCACTGCGGAAGGGGACGCGGTCTCCGCTCCGCGGCAAGCCGCCTCGCAACGGAACCTTGCTCTCCCCGAAAAGCCGCGCGAACCCCGGGGCGGTCGTAGCTCCGGACGCGAATCTCCTCGATCAAAGTCCCGTGACGCCGCCGCCGGGGCATCGGTCACGAAGGAAGGCGACGTTCCCGGGGAGGAAGGCAGGGACGCCGGGCCGTCGATCTTGGGACAATCCGCCGCGGCCTTCGGCCTCTCCGCGGAAGATCTCGAAAGGCCGATCGATGCTTGGGAAAGCGAGGAACCTCAGAGCGAAAGGCCCCGTGGCTCCGGAAGGAGGCCGCGTCCTCCCCGTCGCTAACGACTGCTCACGAGATTGCCGAATTCGATCGGGTCAGCCCGCGGCGAGTCGGGCAATCGCCTTATCCGCGATGTCCTTGCGGCACCAAGCGCCCTCCCAACGGATGCACTTGACCGCCGCGTAGGCCTGAAGCTTGGCCTTGGCGATGTTTTCGCCCAGGGCCGTCACTCCTAATACGCGGCCGCCGGCGGTGACGACTTGCCCGGCTCGGAGCTGGGTCCCGGCGTGGAAGACCTTGACGTCGGGAAGTTGTGCGGCTTCTCCGAGACCGCGGACGGCGTGGCCTTTGCGGTAATCGCCCGGGTATCCTTCGCTCGCCATGACCA
>FWPV01016034.1_pt1 | contig 10638 bp, 7 predicted proteins | sample 2228371 | NCBI WGS metagenome assembly FWPV01 (sample SAMEA103939776, study PRJEB20133) | metagenome
GAATCGCGGTCGCCGTGCTCCCTACTGACCAATACCCAATGCTTTCGCCAAGTCATTCCGATATTGTTCCAAGTTGAGCGGCTGCCATTCCATGAGCCGGGTGATCCCCGCCGTCGGAATGGTCTCGACAAACGGGGCAAACCGCTTCTTGGCCAGTGACGCAAGCGGCTCCTTGTTCGGCGCCGATCGGGCGCGTTCCACGACGGCGTAATCCACGCTCAAACGGCCGATGCGGACCCGCTTCAGAATCTCCGGCCGGTCGGCGACGGCTTGCTCGGCCTTTTCCCATAGCTCATCCGCCTCCACCAGCAGCTCATCCGTCAGATGACCGTGGGTCGGCGGGACCCAAATGCTGCAATGCACGTTCTCTTTCTCGGCGTAGTCGTGCAGGCGGTCGATGTACTGACGGATCAACGGGGCGGCTTCACCGTAGTAGGCGTCGAGGAACTCGTTCATGGCCGCGTCCTCATCGTAGTCGGGATTCCAGAGAAACTTGGCCGTCATGTATCCGCCCAGCGCCGCCAGCTCGCTGTTGGGGGTATTGTACGTATCTTGCTCGAAAATCCCTCGCACGTTGTTGCGGATGAAGAGGCGGATGTTGTCGTCACGGACCCGCTGATTGGGAAACGGCAGCAGATAGTGGCGGAAATCGGTGACGTAATCCCAGATCCAGAGCCGATCGGCCGCCTTGGCCCAGCCTTGCAGGTCCTCCACGAAGGCCCGATTGGCCGGCAGGTCGCACGTCTCCAGGGGGTGCGAAAAACAGCATTCGATGGAGCAAAGGCGGATGATCACGTTCGGTCGCGGCCGGAGCGTCTTGGTCGGCTTGCGCGTCCATTGGTAGGCCAACGTTTCGATAGCCTTGTCGGGGTAGCGTTCGGCCACGGCCTCCGCCACGCGGTTCACCAGTTGCAGCACCGGCGCCATCTGCGACCCTTCCGCCGCGGCCAAGGCTTGGCAACGGTCGCACTCGCAATAGTTGTACCAGTCGTTTTGCGAGACCGACCACACGAAGGCGTCGGGGTCCGACGCGATGGCTCGCAGGATCCCTTCCGTACACAGACGAATGACGTCTTCGTTGGTGCAGCAAAGCTGGGAACGTTCTTTCAGGCGTTTCCCCTTGACCAGGCTGAAATACTCGGGGTGCTCGTCAAAGTACTTTTCGGGGGGCACCAATCGTTCGAAGGTGTGGACGAAAAACCCCGAGCCGAAACGGATCTTGCCGCCGTGCCGGGCCTCCAGTCGCCCCGTCGAGGAGTTCATCCGATTCCGCGCGCACCAGTCGCCGTCGAAACAGTCGTAGGTGAACGGCTCGCGGTACTCCAGGACGGGTATTTTCTTTTCGTCCAGGGAAGGCAGCGTCAACCGTTCGTGCTTCGGGATACGACTGCAATCGGGCGTGAACCAGCGGCAGCCCCATTTCTCCTCCAAAAGATCGTAGACGCCGTAAAGGGTGCCCCGCGGCGCTCCGCCCACGATCACCAGGTTCGGGCCGACCGTCTTCAAGACGTAGCCCTCCATGCCCAGCGACGGCACATCCGCGGCGACATTCAGGGCCGTCAATCGGGGAGTGGAGGCGAGAACGATCTCCGGCTCGACGCGGGGTTGATCGTCGGTCACCAGGGGCAGGATCACCCCGGTCATTTCGGCGACGAATCGTTGCAATTCTTCACCGGCGAAACGGACGGAGGGGATGGCGTCTTGGGGAATCACGATGCGATACGGGCTTTTGCCGGACTCAACCAGCACCAATTCCTCTCCATGGAGTATGCCGGGCGCCGGCAACATCGCCGCGATCATCAGTCCGGCACCGAGGAGCGCGACGCGAAAACGGCAGCCGCTCGAGGTCGTGCGCATGTTAACTCCTTTGCCGCTCGATGGGATGAAGCCATGTCCCGCCGCCGGGCGACGCGCGCCGCCGAATCGAGATGGGGACACACGCTCGGTTGCCCAAGATAAAGCACCGCCGCGCCGAATACAAGAGTTCAAAACAGCCGCGGCATCCGTGCGCTGAGGTGTCAACCCAAGATGGAAACCCGCCCGCACGCCGCGCACGAGCGAACCTGCTCGGTCCCGGCCGCGCTTCCCAGCCTTCAACGGCAACGGACGCCTTTTCCTGTCCCCGGAAGAGCCCGATCTCCGCCGGTTGCCGGTCCGGCGAAGCGTCGTGTGCATGCATGGACAGAGGGGTGGACCGCAACTAGAATCAGAGACGTTCCGGTGGAGCTTCGCAGCCGTTGGGTGTGAACACACGAGGAGACCATCGTCTCATGGATTTCGCATGCTCTCATTGCGGCCAGACGTTGCGGGTACCGGATGGTAATGAAGGGCGCAGCGCCAAGTGCCCCGCTTGCGGCGGGCTGAGCACGGTACCCGGCGGCCCTTCCCCTGCCGTCGGCGAGGCGTGGAGCGGACAGGCCGGGGCCTCGCCTGCCGGTTTCATGCCCGATCCTTCAGCCGGATCGAGCACCTTCATCCCCCACGCAACCCAAGCGGCGTACGATCCTCGGCTTGAGCGCCGGGCGGCCATGGACCGCGTCTCCGGTCCGGCCACCGGACTCATCGCCTGCGCCATCCTCAACATCATCCTGTGGGTCGGGATCCTGGCCTTCTATTCCGTCATGGCGTTCGTCGTGCCGATGGAGGAAGACATGGGCCCCAACGAAGCGGCGTTCGCCATGATCGCGATGATCGCGGTTTACGGCACGATGGGCCTGGTGGCGATCGTGGTCAACATCATCAGCATCGTGGGTGCGGTCGGTATGAAGAAGCTGCGATCCCGCGGCTTCGCCATGGCTGCCGCCATCCTGCAAATGATCCCCTGTTTCAGCTCGTGCTGGCCGTTGGGGCTGGGAATGGGGATTTGGGCCATCATCGTTCTGAGTGATCCCGCCGTGCGCCGCGCCTTTGATTGAGGCAGGCTGAGCCGTCGGTACGCGGTCGGAGCGTCCCGTTCTTTTAGCTCCTCTGTTCAAGCGAGAGAAGCCTCCTCTCGTTCGAAAGGGGCGTCCCTGTGCCTGTTATTTCTCAAGGAGCCGGCCGATGAAGCTTGCATGTCCCCAATGCGGTAAGCTCTTGCAGGTGCCCGAGACCTGCGTCGGAAAAAAGGGAAAGTGCCCGGCCTGCCAAGCCGTGTTCGTGGTCGAATCGCCTGCCTCGGTAACGCCCGACGAAGCCGGACCGTCCAGTGTTTGGGACGAGGGCGTGTTCGGTCCGAGCGGCGAAGGGCAGTCCGGGGGTTCGCCGGGCATCGGACCGTGGCCGCAACAACCCGGATCAGGGGGATTCGTTCCCGGGGCGGGCGCCGCAAGCCCCGCTTCGCCCTTTCCTCCCAGCTCGGGCACGCCGCCGACGTGGGGGCAAATGCCTGGGCCGGCGGCCTACGCCTCTCCGTTTGCCGCCGCGGCGAAATCGAAACTGATGGGGCCGGCGATCGGCCTTATCGTGGCGGCCGGAGTCAATCTTCTCATCATCGGCGCGCGTTTGGCCCTGGGGGGATTGGAGGTTCCGCCTCCTCCGCCGGATGCCGATCCCTCCTATGTGGCCGGATACCAAATCGGCGCCAAGGGCGTCATCGGCATCATCCTACTCGGAGTCGTCACAAACCTGGTGACGCTCCTGGGATCGATCATGATGCTGCAAGCCAAGATGCGCGGCCTGGCAGTCACTGGGGCCATTCTTGCGATGCTGCCCTGTCTCTCATGCTGTTGGCCGCTCGGTCTGGGGATGGGCATTTGGGCACTGGTCGTGCTGAACCGGCCCGAAGTCCGATCGGCGTTCACCTGACGACGCAGCAAGAGACCGCGCGGCGGGCCGATGGGATCCATGGGTGGACGACCACACGCGGTGCCGCGAGGTTCCTTGGCGTCTGCAACCAACCCCGGACGACGCCGCGGCACACGGCGTCAGGGATTTCCCCAGGAACGGATCCGCCGTTCGATCGTCGCGCGATCGAAGGAATCGGGAATCGGCTCGTCGAGATTCCGCAACAGCTCGTCCACGGTAGGCGTGGCGGTCCGCAGCCCTTCCGGCGGAATCTCAATGCCCGCCGCCCAGGCCACGGCGTTGAGCACCACGGTGCGGTAGTCGTCGTGGGCCCAGTTCCAGTGCCAATGGCCGCCCGTAAAACCAAAGCCGCGTCCGCCTCCGGGGCGTTCGAAGGCCCAAGCGACATGCTCCGGCATCCCCAGTCGGGCGCGGACGGCAGGGTTGCCGCTGTGGGGACCGTCCGGACCTTTTCGCGTTTCATCGGGCGGGACGGCCGTCAAGATCGGCGTGACGCCGTGCATCCCGTCCACGAATCGCATGTGGTAATACCACTCGTCGTCGATGGCGAACGGTCGGACTCCGCGCGTGACGGGATGATGGGGCAGCTCCCGAAACTCCGCCCGCCAATGCGGATTCACCGACCAAAACGTTTCGTAATAACCGCCGATCCACTGCTTCATTTTTTCCCGGGCGGCGGGGTCCGGGAGGTCCAGCGCGTAATGAATCACGACCAGACCGGTGGGGCGGTCGAGAAGCGGCTCCAGCTCCGCCAATCGGCGCTGAATCAAGTTGCCGCCTCCCCCATCGGCGAAGACGACCACGGCGTCGGCCTGCGCCAATGCCGAGGGGTCTTCCGGCCAAGGGGAATAGACGGCCGTCGTAACGCCGGGCAGGGCCTCGGAGAGTTTCCGGGCCAGCAGTAGGCAACCCGCGCGGTGCTCGTGACTGCCGAAACCGTGACTCGGCCCCCCCGCCAAGAACACGACGTGATTCGCGGCCTTCTCCTGCGGCGATTCTCCCACGGCGAGCAGCGGACTTAGGCTCACCGCCGCCCCCAGCGTGAGGACGATCGCCGCGGCCATCCGTCGGCGCCGAACTGACAACGTTACGCTCGATCCCATGATTGGCCTCCCCTTCCGCGACACCAGGTTTACCGATCCCGTTCGTCGGGTCACGATCCGCTGCCGGGGTTCGCCGCGGCGGCCGATTCTCGTTGCAGCAGCGGCAGCACCTTTTCCGCGAATTCGCGGAGGGGGTAGTCCTCCGGCAGCGGTTCGTTCAAGGTCGCCAGCAGTCGCCGATAGTTCTCGTGCAACTCCAGCAGCTCCTGCACCGTCTTGCGTTCCGAGAGCCGCATCAAGTGAGGATATTTCCGCAAGACTTCCGTCGCCAAAGGCAGGGCGTCCTCGAACAGTTTTCGCGCGGCTTGGAGCTGGGCCGGGGCCGTGCTCTGCAAAAGCAGGTAATTGGCCTGTGCCAGGTCCTGCTTGATCCGCTTCATTTCCGGCGACTGCGCGATCTGGATGCGGATCACGTCCGCCACCGCCATCTGGCCCGGGAAGGTGTCGTTCACCGCTTGCAGCACCTGATCGTACAAGGCGGTCATCTCCATGATCTCTTGCACGGTTTCCCGATCGGACAGCAACTTCAAACTGGCCGCCCGATCCAAGACGTTGCTCCATTCGCGGAAAGCCTCTTCCAAATCGCGTCGCGCGGCGGCGTAATCCCGTTCCTTCACCGCCTGCTCGGCCCGCTCCACCAGGCGCGTCAGCGTTTCATGCGCGGCAAGGTTGCGAACGTAGCGCCGCACCACGGATTGCAAGGCGAAATCCGGCGGGAAGACGGCGTCCAATTGGTCCAGAATCTTCATGTAGCGGTTGATGAAATCCGCCAAGTCGTTGACGACGAAGTCGTCGTACTGCAAGTCGGGATTCTTTTCCAGCACCTCGCGCCATCGGCGTGCGGCCTCGTAGAACAGTTCCTGGGCCGAGATATGATCGTTGCGGTGGTAGGCCTCCTCGGAACGATACATCAACTCGCGCGCGGCCACCGCTTCCGGCGTCTGCTCCACTTCGGCGTGGCGCCGCCAGTAAGTGTAGTTGACGATGTTGCGGTTGTGGGCGATGGCGTCGGCGGTTCGCTCCAGAGCCACGGCTTTCTTGGCCAGCTCCAGCGCCTCCTTCCGCTTTTCCGGATCGCGGATGCGGCGGGCGACCTGCTCGTGCGTCATGCGGAGCTTGGTCATTTGCATGGCGGCCGCGATTTGACGCTGCAAGGGCGTCCGCTGTTCGGCCGGCGTCATCACCGCGCCGAGTTCCTCCGGCGTCAGATCGGCACGCCGTTCGGCCAGCATCTCCTCGCGCAAACCCGGCTGCAAGGCGTCGATTTGCCGAGCCAGCTCCTCGATCTCCCCGCGAATCCGCTCTTCCTCTTCCAAGCGAATGAACGGCGCGAAGTCGTAGCCGCTGGGCAGTTCCCGGCGTCCGAATTCGTCCCGGAACTCGCGCAAGGCGGTTTCCCAGGCCTGCATCGCGGCGTCGCCGAAGGTCCCCTCCTTTTCGATGGCATCCGAGTAATTCATCTGGCACATGGGCCGGTGCGAGAAAAAGATCAAGGGGGTGGTTCGCAAAATCGCCCCTTCATCGACCAGCTTTTCCGCCTCGGCGTACCAATCCTTGCCGACCAACCAGTTGTCCCGCGGGGGACGACCGCCGTGGATCTCGTAGGGATCGTTGGGATCCGTGAAGAGGCGGCGGAAGAGCTTGACCTCGTCGGCCCGCCCGATCTTCTGAGCATAGACCCAGGCCACATCGCCGTAGAGCAACGGCTCGCGCTGGTTATAGCGGATGCCGGTCTTGAGGAACTCGATTCCGCGCAGAATCCAACGAAAGCGCTCACGGTAATCGTCGAACTCGACGGAAACGTTGTAAGAGAGGTTCCAGCCTTGATGCCGCCAGACCGTAATGAAATGCGGCTCCAACTTGGCCATCTGCTCCAGCGAGGCGGAGAGGTTCGTCCAATCCTTTTTCTTTTTGTAGTTCTCGGCCTTGCTCCAGAGGATGTGGACGGCCACACCGCGCATGCCGAGCGTCGCCAATTGGACGGCCTCGCCGCCGGGGTCCAGCTCGCCCAGTTGCGAGGGCGTCAAGCCGGCCTTGTCGCGAACTTGCGCCAGCAGCCCGCCCGGCGAAGACTTTTCGCGATCCACGGAGGGGGCGGGCGGCGCCCCCAGCCAGGCCAACAAACCCAGCAGCACGGCGATCCCCGCCAAATAACCGATCTTGCGCAGAAAAACCTGACGCCACGTCATGCCGCCACCTCACGCGATTTGAGGAAGAAGTGGCCCAAAATGAATACCGGGAAGCAATAACCCAACACTCGCAAGAGGTCGATCAGCAACAGTTCGCCGCTGACGTTGTAACCGTTCATCACGAACTGCACGAAACTCATCTGCGAGAGCGGGGGAATGGCATAGGACATCGATTCCAACCACAGCCGGAATCCGACATCGACCGCCCGCATCACTTGATAAGCGATCGTTTCCGGCATCTCTTCCATCACCCCTGTCTGTGTGACGAGCCGGACGAAGGACTCGATGGGGCCGGCTTGGTAGGGGGTCTCCACGCCCTCGAAGATCTGCCCCACGGCGACCTGGGTGAGGAAGGTATGGGCCAAGCCGCCGATCAGCACGCCCAAGGTCGCCGCCATCGCCACCGGTGCGCTGAGGAACGTGCTCAGCATCACGCCGAAGGCGATCACCATCACCATTTGGCACCACGTCCCCGCGTAACCCTTCATCACGTTCATGAAGAACGTGCCGTCGCCGACGCGGAGGTAGAGGTCCGGTTTGGCCATGCCGAAATACTGGCCACCTTCCAAGCATTGCAGCCACACTTCCAGCCGGCCGTCCGGCGTCACCAAGTCGCGAAAGAGATCGAATTCCTTCTGCCGGCCGGGATCGATTTCGGCCGGTTGTTGCGGCGAGAACACGATGGCGCCGTCCGCCGCGCGGGTACGCCGTTGCACAAAACGAGCCGACGCAAAGCGCTCGATCTTCTTGGGGATCTGAAGCTGGAGGATCGAAAACTCCTTGGACTCGAAGACCTCCAACTCGACCGTCACGCCGTTGTCCGGGTTGCGGACCAAGAGGCTCCCCAAGATCCCCCGCTGCATGTCCCCCTTATGCGTGCGGAAGACGCCGATATTCATTTCCACGGGAATGGTGTCGCCCGGGAAGTCGGATTCCCGCATGCCGCTGAACGTCCAAATGGCGGCGGCCTCGGAACCGCCCTCGATATAACTGCGGTAGGTCCATTCGTCCCCGACGCTGATGCCCTTGACTTCGTCAAACCCCTGCCGGTTGCGGAAGACGAGGCGGCCGTACTTGGGAATGCGGGCGGTCAGCAGCCCTTCGGGACCGCCCAGGACGAAACCGCCCTCCACGCCCGGCTCCGCCTTCGCGACGTGCGTGTGCCCCTGCTCCATGTCCAGCCTGGCCCGGCCTTGCAGATCGATGAACACGCGATGTCGATGGCCGTGCGCCTTGGTGGTCCAACCCTGTTGCAAGGTCTTGGTGGAACCGTCGGGTTGCGGCACGGGATCCCCCAGCGGACGCAGCGTGGCGGCGTCGATCTGGTGCGTGTGCGCCAAACCTCGCACGACGAAGGCGTAGCTGATCAAGCCCATTCCCGCGACCAAGACCGTTCCCACCACGGTGAAGCCGAGAATCCGGCCGAGGATGATCTCGCTGGGCCGAACCGGCTTGGTCAATACGGTGTAGATGGTCTTCTTTTGAATGTCGTTGGGCAGGCTGAAGACCGTCACCAGCAACATCAACAGCAGGATGAGGTAGTCGCTGGTACCCATCACGAAGTTCAGATAGAGCTTGGCGGGATTGTCGGAGGCCGGATCGAGAAACCAACCGGCCATCAACAGGATGCCAAGGAAGACCACGAAGACGATGATCACACGTCGGCGGATCGCCTCCTTGACGCCCAACCAGGCGAGCGCGGCCACCCGGCGCGGGCTGATCAGCAGCAGGTCCGCCGACGCCGCCCAAGTCCGGCCCAAGTAGCGTCGGGTCTGAGAGCCGAAAAGCCCCGGATTGGCGACGACTCCCGCATGCAGCAAGGCCCAAATCCAGCCCAGCACGAACAGGCCGACGGCCAGACCCGCCAGGGCGATCGCCCAGACTCCCAAGCTGGGAAGCAACCAACTGCTCAGTTCCGGGATTTCAGTTTCGATCGGCATTCCCGTCACCTCTCCCATGCACGCGCAAACCGGGGTGGGCTTCGCTCTCGCGAATGATGCGGAGGAACAAGTCTTCCAGCGTGGTCGCGGGGTTGCCCCACTCCAAGACCGGCACTTGGTGCTTGTCCAAGACCGCCTTCAATTCCTGCTCGGCCTGCGGACTCAGCCGCGGCAGGCGAATCTCCGTCACGTCCTTCATCGTGACCAGTTGATCCACCCGCCCCAATTCCTTCAGTTCGCCCTGATATAGGATTCCGATACGGTCGCACACGTCCTGCACGTCCGCCAGCAGGTGGCTGCACATCACGACGGTCTTGCCCTGGTCCCGCAGCTTGAGGATCAGGTCCTTCATCTCACGGGTACCAATGGGGTCCAAACCGGAGGTCGGCTCATCTAGCAGAATCAACTCCGGGTCGTTGATCAGGGCTTGCGCCAAACCGATTCGCCGCGTCATGCCCTTGGAATACTCCTTCAAGGGTCGCCGCTTGGCCCAGGTCAAGCCGACCATCTCGATCAAGTCGGAGACCCGCTGCCGCCGCACGTTCCGCGACATGTTGAACAGCCGCCCGTAAAAATCCAGCGTCTCCTCCGCGTTGAGGAAGCGGTAAAGATAGGATTCCTCGGGTAGATAGCCGATCCGCTCATTCTTGGCGACGTCCGTGGCGGGGCGGCCGAACCCGAAGACATCGCCCCCGGTCGGGAAAAACAGACCCAGCAGGAGCTTCATCGTGGTCGTCTTGCCGGAGCCGTTCGGCCCCAACAGCCCGAATACCTCGCCGCGGTAGATTTGCAGGTCCAACGCCTTCAGCGCCTGGACCTTCTTGCGACCCCAAAAATCGCGGTAGAACTTGGACAGGCCGCGGGTCTCGATGACCACGCCGCGGTCAGCGGGTTCCGAGCGTTCGGCGCCGGCCGACTCCATTGTGACTTGAGACATGGCTTTCACCTCATGCCGAAATACGGAACAGATAGCGCGGCTTCTACGCGGACGGCACGGGAAGGGTTCATCTCTGCCAAAATTCGACGAGTTCACGCCCCCACCGGCCGACACCCCCCTCGAAAGTGGGTTTTCCGCCCAAGCGACCGGCGCGATCGACGCATCCATCGTTCCCCAGCCGCTTCCGCCGTCGACGGAGGATGGCACCTCCCGATCTCCAGAGGGTAAATCTCCACTATAAGCCCGTTCGGCCGTCGCGGCAACGAAAAGCCGCCCCTCGGCCGCGGTACGCCCTGTTGAGCCTCCGCCGCGGGCCATGCCGCGCGCCGCCGCCGCCCAACTGCGACTTTTTCGCCTTGAACGACCGGCCGATTTTGTTAACCTTCGCGGCAAAGACCCCTTTTTTGGGAAGGTGAACGGCGGGAGGTATCCGGATTTGGAGCGCCGGGCAGACGACCCGGCCGTCGCTTGCGAGGCTTACGCTCGATGAACGCGTTTTTCCCCAAACCTTGGCTTGCCGCGACGGTCGTTGCGGTTCTCAGCGGTGCCGCCGTCCGAGCCGGGGACTTCGCCGTCGAAAGCCGGGTCTACCTGAGCCGCGGCGACCGCCCGATCAGCGAGAGCCTGACCGTTTTCCTCGGTCCAACGGCTTACGACTTCCTTTCCGCTCAGCCCGAAATCAC
>FWPV01016035.1_pt1 | contig 10638 bp, 10 predicted proteins | sample 2228371 | NCBI WGS metagenome assembly FWPV01 (sample SAMEA103939776, study PRJEB20133) | metagenome
ACGACAAGCAGCTTGCGGCCCGGCTGATGCAGCCCGTTCCGGCGGATGTGGAGGAGGCCGCCTGGGCCATGCTGCATTTGCGCCTGACCGGCTACCCCCTGCAGCTGCTATTGGGCGAGGCCGAGTTTTATGGGCTTAGGCTCAAAGTAGAGCGCGGGGTTTTGATCCCAAGGCCGGAGACCGAAGGGCTGGTCGAGCAGGCCCTGGTTCGTCTGCCGCTGGACGCACCCGCACGGGTTCTGGATATCGGCACGGGCAGCGGGGCCATTGCGCTGGCCGTCAAGGCCATGCGGCCCCAGGCCACGGTCTGGGCCACCGATATTGACCCCAGAGCCCTCCGGCTCGCCAAAGAAAATGCCCTGCGCCTGGGCCTCGAGGTCACCTTCCTCGAGGCCCCCTTTACCGCCAACCTGACGGGGCTCGACCTGATTATCTCCAACCCGCCCTACCTGCCCGATAGCTACCGTGAGGAGGCCCCACCCGAGCTGGCCTACGAGGATGCCAGCGCCCTCTACGCCGGCCCCGAGGGGCTCGACGTGGCTCGAGCGCTGCTGCCCCAGGCCTGGGACGCCCTCCAGCCCGGCGGCTGGTTGTGGCTGGAGCTGGCGCCAGAAAACATCTACACGCTACTGGCCGAGGCCGCCGCCCAGGGCTGGCGGGAGGCTCGAGTACTGTACGACCTGGCCCAAAGGCCCCGTTACCTGAGCGCTCAAAAACCTGCCCAGGCCGCTGCTGGGCTTGAAGATGAGGAAGCTGGCTTGCTGGCCCTGGGCAACAACTAACTCAGCAGCACCAACAAAAACCGCGATAGAATCTGATCCATGGACTTGCGTGCCTACCTGCAAACCGCCCTCGACGCCGCCTATTTAGCCAAAGGTATCCACCAGTACTACCAGGAAAAGGGCTTTACCCAGAGCACCAAGTCCACCCCCACCGATCTGGTCACCCAGGCCGATCACGAGTCGGAGGCGGCCATCCGAGAACTCATTGCTTCGCGCCACCCCGACCACGTGGTGCTGGGCGAGGAGCAGGGCCAGGACAAAGAGGGGGCCTTCCGCTGGATTGTAGATCCCCTGGACGGCACCGTAAACTATGCCCACGGTTTTCCCTTTTACGCGGTGAGCATTGGCCTGGAAGCCCACGGTGAGGTGGTGCTGGGGGTGGTTCTGGATACCGCCAGGGGCGAACTGTTTACCGCTACCAAGGGGGGTGGGGCCTTTATGAATGGCCGCCCTATTCGGGTCTCCACGCGTTCAAACCTGGTAGGAAGCCTCCTGGCCACCGGGTTTCCCTACGATGTGAACAAAGACGCCGAGAACGTGACCTACTTCCAGCGGGCCCTGTCCAAGGGACTTATGGTGCGACGGCCCGGTGCGGCGGCCCTCGACCTGGTGTATGTGGCCGCCGGGCGCCTGGATGGCTTTTGGGAGGTGAAGCTCAACCCCTGGGATGTGGCCGCGGGCTGGCTCATCATCACTGAGGCCGGGGGGCGGGTAACCGGCCTCCAAGGCGAGGATTACCAGCTGGGTAACCGCTATCTGGTGGCCTCCAACGGTCTGATCCACGAGTCGCTCCTGGATACAATTCACGGGCGATAAATAGGGGGTATTTTGGAGAAATCCCCTGGAGTTAGGGTGGCCCTAGGGTACACAGTACCCGCTGCCGACGCGGACATATTCCTCGACCCCACCAGGCGGGTCTGCCTGGCCTGTGGGATGGAACTGCCCAGGGATTTTGCGACCGCTTGTGGTTTGCGGCAGCGCTGCTCCTACTGTGCGCACAAATACCTACTGGGTGACTGCGCAGATTGATGGAGGATTCGCCCGCTGGTCGAGGCCGCCCCTGCACCGGAACCGGGAGGCTACCCTGTTGTTGCTTTAAGCCGCTATCAGTTGTTGGCTTGGGTGGTTCGGGCGTTGCAGCTATCCGCTTCTAAAAGCGTTGCACTGGATATGCGTGGTTTATCGAATACTCGAGGCAGTCGGTGTAGCTGAGGTGGCTTCTTCTATCTCTACCAGCCTGCCATCCCTTAGTCGAAGAATGCGATCGGCTTTGCGGGCCAGCTCGAGGTCGTGCGTAACCAGAATCACCGTGCGACCCTCCTGGGCTTGCCGTAAAAGCAACTCCACCACACGGGCCCCTGAGGCCGAGTCGAGGTTGCCGGTAGGCTCGTCGGCAAACAGGATGGGGGGATTCAGGGCCAGGGCGCGGGCAATGGCTACGCGCTGCTGCTCCCCGCCCGATAGCTTGCTGGGCAGGTGTCTGGCCCGCTGGCCCAGCCCAACCGCCTCCAGAAGTGCAGCGGCCCTGGCGGTGCGCTCCTTGGGGCTAACGCCCGCCAGCATCATGGGGAAAGCCACGTTTTCCAGCGCGGTTAGGGTGGGAATCAAATTCCACTGCTGAAATACAAAGCCCATGTATTTCAGGCGCACCTCCGAGCGGCCATCCTCGGTTAAGGCAGAAAGTGGAATGCTGCCCATGCGCACCTCTCCCTCGCTGGGGACATCAAAGCCGGCCAGCAGATTCAAGAGGGTAGTTTTACCCGAACCCGAGGGCCCCACAATAGCCGTTAAGCCCGCCGGAAACCGGTATGTGAAGTGATCTACCGCCACCACGTCAATCTCGCCCTGGTGGTAGCGCTTTTGTAGGTTAATGGCCTCGAGCATCACAGCCTCCCCAGCGCCTCAACCACCTTAAGCCGGCTGGCGGTTCGGGCCGGCAAGAACCCAGCCAGCAACCCCAGCACCACCGCTACCAAAAGCGCAAAGGAAGCCAGGCGAAAGGTTACAGCGGAGAGGGCCAAACCCACCTCGCGCCCGGTGAACCAGTTCACCAATCCCGAGGCCGCCTGGCCCAAAAGCAGACCCAGAAGCCCCCCTACCACCCCCAACAGCAGGGCTTCCAGGAGCACCAGCCTAAAGATAAAACCCTGCTTGGCCCCCAGGGCCCGCATCAGGCCAAACTCCCGGATACGCTCGTAGACCGACATCATCACCGTGTTGGCGACCAGCAAGCCCCCCACCACCAGCGCCACCAGGCTAATACCAAAGCGCACCAGATCGGAAATCCGCACCGCACGCTCGGCAAAACGCAGCACATCCCCGGTGGTCTGGGCATTCACCCCGGCGATCCGGGCCTTGATGGCCTCGGCCACCTGGTCGGCTTTAAAGCCTTCTCGGACACCTACGGCCACCGCCGTGTAGTTGCGTGTGCCCAGGGCCTCCTGCACAACGCTAGAAGGGACGTAGATGATGTTGTCGGAGAGCCCCCCATTGGGCTTCAAAATGCCCTCTACCCGCAGCGAGATGCTGGGCGAGAGGCGCAGCACCTTACCAAGGCCGAGTTGGCTGCGCTCAGCCAAGCGGCTACCCACCACCGCACCTTTGGGGCCTGGAACCAGGCTGCCCTCGGCCAGGGTGAGGTTGGGGTACAGCGCCTTGGGGCTGAGACCTTCGGGTATCCCCTGAAAAACGAAGGCGCTCTGGGGATCCAACCCCCCTCGAGTCAGTACTACATACGGGATAACCTGGCTGATACCCAGTTCGGAGGCAGATTTTTTCAGGGCCTCTACCGTTTCGGGTCGTAGCTCTGGGTAGCCAGGGCTAAAGGCTTCGACACCCTCCGGCAAAACCAGCACCGCAGGCCCCACGGTTGATAGCTCGGCTCCCAGGGCTTTACGCAGCCCCTCGCCAAATGACAAAAAAAGCACCATAGAGGCCGTTGAAACCACAATTCCCAGCAAGGTTAGGATGCTGCGAACAGGCCGGGCCCGCAGGTTGCGGTAGATGAGCGCCAGAACTTCCACGCCCATCAGAATACCTGTAAAAGGTGGTCGGAGGTGGGTAATCCACGCCAAGATTCTCGCCAGCGTGCATTTCTACCCACGATAAACTGTAGGCATGCAGCTCATTACGGTGTTTGGTTCATCGAGGGCACAACCGGGCACACCCGCTTTTGTCGAAGCCCACGCCTGGGGCCGGGCCATCGCCCAGGCCGGGTTCGGTGTAGCCACCGGCGGCTACAACGGGGCCATGGAAGCTGTATCGCAGGGGGCCAAGGAAGCCGGGGGGCTGGTAATAGGCATTACCGCGCCCAGCCTGTTTCCCCAGCGCAACGGGCCCAACCTGCACGTGGATCTGGAGCTACCCTCCTCCTCGCTGCTCACCCGCATCGAGCGGCTGATTGACGTGAGCGTGGCCTGCCTGGCCCTGCCCGGCGGGGTGGGCACCCTGGCCGAGATTCTGGCGGCCTGGAACCTCAACCACATCGCGCAGCTACACGGCAAGCCGCTCAAACCGCTGGGAGTGCATGTGGGCTGGCTCGAGGTCATCCGCCCCGGCCTCGAGGTCACCCCCGACAACCTGGAGCTGCTCACCCCCATCGACTCGCTGCAAAGCCTGAAAAGGTTTCTAAACGGGCTTCCTAGCTCTCCAGCTCCCAGAAGGTAAAGCCGGTGCAGGTTTACAATACGGTAACGCCCGGCTCACCCGCCCTTACTTTTTGCTCAAGAGGGCAATTAGGTTCTTGAGGTTATCGGCCGCACGGGGCTGCTCTTTGAAGGGGTTGTAGGGCTTGCCCTGGAGCACCGCCTGGAAGAACCCCCCGGGGCCCCCCTGTCGCGGCTGGCCCTGGAAGTTGCCCTGGCCCATCTGGGGGTTCTGCCCGGCAGCCTCGCGCCGCTGGCGGGCCTCCTCCCGCTGCTGGAGAATGGTCTGGTCGATCCACTTGAGCTGGGCTGGGGTGAGGATATTGTCCTCGATATTGCTCAGTATCTTGCTGGCCTCGGCGGGCTTGAGGTCGGTGCGGCTTTGCAGGTCGCGCAGAATGGGCAGCAGCTTCTGGGCCTGGGCCTTGGTAAAAGCCAGGCCCCGCTGCTTGTCCAGCTCGTCCAGAAGCCCAATGGTAGCCACCAGATCCAGCACCGGACGGTAGGCCTCGAGCCGCTGCCGCATCTCCGGACTGAGGTTGGGTGGCCCGCCCTGCGCCAGTGCCAAACCCAAAGCCAGTATGGCCAATAAGCCCATCAGTCTCTTCATGTGTGCCTCCCGTTTGGGTAGTTTGCAACCGCTTTGTGTAGAAGCGATAAAGATTGGCTTGGCCGGATGCTACTCGTACCTGAGCGACTCCACCGGGTCGAGCCGGGCTGCCCTCGAGGCCGGATAAAACCCGAAGAACACCCCCACCGCCACCGAGAACACGAAGGCCAGCACCATGCTAAAGGGGTCGAAGACCGGGGTCACCCGCAGCAACTGCCCCACACTGCCGGCCATGGCCAGACCCAAAAAGATGCCCAGAATGCCGCCCCCCACCGAGAGCACCACCGACTCCACCAAAAACTGGGTCAGGATGTCGCGGGGCTTGGCCCCCAGGGCCTTGCGGATGCCGATCTCGCGGGTGCGCTCGGTTACCGAGACCAGCATGATGTTCATAATGCCGATGCCGCCCACCAGCAGGCTAATTCCGGCCACCCCGCCCAGAAAGAGGGTCATGGTCTGGGTCACCTGGTTCACCGAGGCCAGCGCGTCGGCCTGGTTCTGCACGCTAAAGTCGTACTGGCTGGGGTCGGTGATTTTGCGGCGCAGGGCCATAAAGTCGGTAAGCTCTTGCTGCAAGCGGGTGAGCGAGTCCTTGTCGGGGGCCTGCACGTAGATGGCGTTCACCCTGGGCTCGCCGGTGCTGCTGCGGGAAAGGCGCTGCAGGAAGGTCGAAAGCGGCACCATCACCTGGTAGTTGGGGCTGGCAAAGCCCGAGTCGCCCTTGTCGGGCAGCACCCCCACCACCGTAAAGGAGATGCCCGCAATGCGCAGGCGCTGCCCCAGAGGATCCTGGCCGCCGAACAAGTCCTGGGCGATGCCGTAGCCGATCACCGCCACCCGGCGGCGGCTTTGCAGGTCGGCCTCGCTAAAGAAGCTGCCCTGGGCGGGCTGGGCGTTGCGAACACCGGCGTAGTCGGGCCAGGTGCCAATCACGGTGGCGTTGAGGTTGTTGGCCCCCACCTTGATCTGCTGGTTGCTTTGCAAGGCCGGGGCCACGCCGGCCAGGCGGCCTGCGAAGGCCGATTTCACCGCTTCGGCGTCGGCCAGGGTGATGGTCTGGGGCCCCCCAAAGCGCACCAGGCCAAAGCCCCCGCCCCGCCCTCCGGTGTTGCTGCCGATGGTGAGCAGGTTGGTACCCAGGCTCTGCAGGGTGCGGGTAATGTTGGCGGTAGAGCCCTGCCCCACCATGGTCAGCGCCACCACCGCCGCCACCCCGATAATCACCCCCAGGGTGGTTAGAACCGAGCGCAAGGGGTTGCCCAGAATGGCCCGCCAGGCGATGCGGAACACCTGCCAAAGGTTCATTCCGGCTGCGTGCGAACGCACTTTTTTGGGCGCTTGCGTTACCATGGATGCGCTCATGCCAAACCTCCTACAGCCCGTTTGCGGTGGGGATTGGGGCCGTCGGACTCGATCTGCCCGTCGCGAATGCGCACGATGCGTCCGGTGTAATCGGCGATGTCGGCCTCGTGGGTCACGATAATGACGCAGGTGCCCTCGTCGTTGAGCTCCTGGAACAGCCGCATCACCTCGCCGGCGGTTTTGGAGTCGAGGTTGCCGGTCGGCTCGTCGGCCAGCAGGATGGAGGGGCGCAGGGTCAGGGCCCGGGCGATGGCCACCCGCTGCTTCTGGCCGCCCGAGAGCTGGGAGGGCAGGTTTTTGAGCTTGTCCCCCAGCCCCACCTTGTGCAGCACTTCAACCGCCCGCTCCCGCCGTTCGTGGGGGCTATAACCGGCGTAGGTGAGGGGCACCTCCACGTTTTCCAGTACGTTCAGGCGCGGCAGCAGGTGAAAGGCCTGGAAAACGAAGCCAATCTCCTGGTTGCGTACCTCGGCCCGCTCGTTTTCGGTCAGGGTGGTCACGTCCCGCCCGGCCAGGACATAGCGCCCCTCGGTGGGGCGGTCGAGCAGGCCGATAATCTGCATCAGGGTGGTTTTGCCCGAGCCCGAGGGCCCCATCAGGGCCACCATCTCGCCCGTGCGAATCTCCAGCGAAACCCCTTTGAGGGCCTCGAACTCCAGCGCCCCGCTTTTGTACACCTTGCGCACCTGGTCGAGTGCGACCACCGTCACCGGCCACCTCCCGCTGGTACGCCGAGGGGCAGGCGCAGGCCCCCCTGTCCGCTGGAGTTGTTGGAGGTGGGCTGTACCCGGCTGGGCAGCACCACAGTCTGGCGCGGCTCGAGGCCCTCCAGCACCACCTGGTTCACCCCGTCGTCGGGCCCCAGCACCACCCGCACGGTCTCCTTGCTGCCGTCGGGTTGCAGCACGTCCACATAGGCCCGGTTGCGCACGGTCTGCACCGCCCGCTTGGGGATAATCAGGGCCTCCGGGATCTCCTCGGCAATAATCTCGCCTTCGGCGGTCATGCCGGGGCGTAGCTTGCGCTCGGGGTTGGGTACATTGACGGTCACGTAGAACACCGCGATGTTCTGCTGGATGCGGGCGCTGGGCGAGATGGCCGTCACCACCCCCTGGAAGGTCTCGTTGCTGAAGGCGTCGAGGGTCACCTCGACCTTCTGACCCACCCTAACCTTGGCGATCTCGCTTTCGTCAATCTGCACCGGCAGATTAACGCTGCTGTCGTCAATCAGGGTGAGCAGGGCGGTGCTGTTGCTGACCGTGGCCCCCACCCCGATGCTCCCCACCTGTGCGTTGACCTCCGAGACCACCCCATCGAAGGGGGCATAGATTTTGGTATTGGCCAGGTTTTCCTCGGCGTTTTTGACCTCGAGGCGGGCCTGCTCTAAGGCAATCTGGGCGTTTTTCAGATCTTGCGCGTTGGCGTTGTTGCGCAAGGCCAGGGCCTGGCGGGCGGTGTTGAGGTTGACCTGGGCGATTTCCAGGCTGGCCTGGGCCTTGGCGTAGGCATCGCGGGCGCTTTGCAGGCTCTGGGCGCTGGCCCCCCCCAGCTCGAAGAGCTTCTGGGTGGCCTCGAGGTTGGTGCGGGCGGCCTCGAGGTCGCGCCGGGCGTTGGCGTAGGCCACCTCGGCGCTGGCCAGGTTCTGCCGGGCCGTAGCCAGGGCGCTCTGCTGGTCGGCCCGCAGCTTGTCCAGGTTGGCCTGGGCTTTTTGCAGGGCCAGCCGGGCATTCTCCAGGGCGCGGTTGTAGTTGGTGGGGTCGAGCTGCACAATGAGCTGGCCTTTTTGCACCCGGTCGCCCACGGTGGGTAGCTTGAGCACCGTGCCGTTTACGGCAGGCTTAACTGCCAGGCTCTGGACGGCCTCGAGGGTGCCCGGCCCCGAGACCGAGACCCGGAACAACCCCCGCTGCACCGGGGCGGTCTCGAGCGCAGGGGCAGCGCTGGCGGGCTTGGGCCGCAAGAACCAATAGGCCGCACCCCCCAGGCCGGCCAACACCAGAGCCACAACCAGCCAAAGCCAGGGTACGCGGATACGGGAACGGGCTTGTGTCATGTTCACCCCACGATTTTCTTCCAGAATATCCAACGTTCAGTGTACGCAATGCGAAGATTTGGTGAAGACACACCACCGCGCTTGATCTTGGAAAGTGTTATGCCTAGTATGAATCTATCAAGGAATTTTTGTAGCTATTTTTGCGAGCTGTGTGAAATATTCCCGTCAGATAAAACTCTGGTATGAGATGTTGTCCATAAAGAGCATCACTGATAGTGCCTCAAAAAGCACAAGGTGGTTCAAAATGTGCAATCCCGAAATCGAAAGAGTTGCAGAAACCCACTACTTCGCTCGTCATATGCTAAAAAAGGCTTTGAATGACTATGTTCTAACATCGGAGACTAAGAAAACCTTTCCCGAGTGCTCTACCTATTGGGATGTATGGACGCAGCGTCTTTCTGACAAATTCTTTGACATGGGTACGCTAATTCGCGCTGCTGCTTCAGTAGAAACCTGCTTACGTGACTACTATATGTATAAGAAGGGATATAAGAATCTTTCCCAACTTCGACAAGATCGGCTGTACAAACAAAACATTTTTCAACGCCTCATGCCTTGGAACAAATCTGATGGGGCCATACCCTTGCTACGCACTGTCGGTATTGATCTCGAGAAGTTGCCTGAGTTACCTACAATCCAGGAGCTAATGCTTCATCGTCACCTTTATGCTCACAACCTTGGTGTAATCGATGATAAGTACATAAATAGACTGAGAGAGTTGACAGGCAAAGACCTTCTCACGAACTCGGTGGTTTCTAAACAATACCCCGATGAGGACGTTTACTGGTTTGAACCGCTTGAGCGTATCAATGACTTCATTGAAACAGCACGTAAGTTTTGCAATCAACTGACATGAGGCCCAACCCATCATTGCACTGTCCCGTAGATACAAATCCGCGCAAGACAGGTGAGTTCGGAAGTTGCCAAAGGAGCTCCCTGTCGCATTATCAGGCTTCATGCTTGGTGGGAACCGAAGGCAAGAGTTTCAGGGGTACTTACCCCTCGTCCTCGGGCATGGCCTCGAGCTCGGCCTCAAAACCCTTCTCGAGCGTCTGAGCATGGATGCGTAGGGTAGTAACCTGAGCCACGAGCTCGGCTTTCAGGTCTTCGTCGTCCGAAGCCGCCCAGGCCTCGAGCAGCCCGATGAACCGCTGGGCCTCCTGACGCATCTCTTCCAGCAGCAGGCGGTTGCGGGCTTGGATTCGCTCGAGGCCGTCTATCATCTCTGCGTCTCCTCGATTGGGGTTCCGAAGGGCTAAAAGGCTAGGGCGCACTGGCCGCCCGCACCAGGCCGGTGAAGTCCTGGCCGGCGGCCACCGAGAAGGCCGCCAGGGCTTTCCAGTAGTTGCCCAGGGCCTGCACCAGGGCGTACTCGGCGCTTTTAAGCGAGACCTGGTCGGCCTGGAGCTGCAAGGCCGAGATGGTGCCGGCCCGCAGGGCGGCCTGGCTCTGCTCTACCACTTTTTGGGCGTTGGCGAGGTTGGCCTGGGCCAGGGCGATGTTTCGGAAGGCGTTCTGGGCAGCCTGGTAGGCGTTGGTGAGGCTGGTCTGGGCGTTTTGCTGGGCGGTTTGCAGGGTGCGCAGGTTGTTTTCCAGGCTGGTTTTGGCGGTGTTGAGCTGTACGGCGGGGGTGTAGTCGTTGTCGGCCAGTTTGACGTTGAGCTGGGAGAGTTCCACGGCCTGTTGGGCTTGCAGCACGCTGGGGAGGCGCTCGAACAGACCGTTGCGCAGGGCCTCGAGGTCGGCCTGCAGGGCAAGGGGGTTCGGCGGGGCGGCTATGGTCTGGTTGCCCAGGTCGCTCAGGCCCAACAGCGTTGCGAGTTGGGCGGCCAACACCGGAAGCTGGGACTGGGCGTTGGTCAGGGATTGCCTCGAGCTGTCCAGGGTGGTCTGGGCCCGCGAGACGTCCAGCGCGGTGGCATTACCGGCAGCCTGGCGGGCCCTGGCCACCTCCAGGTTGCGCTGGTTCAGGGCTACCTGGGCCTGGAACAGCGCCACGTTCTGCTGGGCTTCATAGAGGCCAATATAGGCGTTCACCACGCTCTGCATGACCGAAAGCCGGGTGGCCTCGAGGTTGACCTGGGCCAGCCGGGCGTTGTGCTCGGCCTGGGTGAGGGCCACAATCAGGGTGCTGGGGTCGGCCTTGAGGGCGTTGAGCTGGAGGGTGGCGTTTTGCAGGGTGGCCTG
>FWPV01016036.1_pt1 | contig 10638 bp, 11 predicted proteins | sample 2228371 | NCBI WGS metagenome assembly FWPV01 (sample SAMEA103939776, study PRJEB20133) | metagenome
CCTACCTTGAAAAAGGAGCCACCTTGATTGACCAGAAACCCAGACCCGGGGCCCATGACACCAAGGTCGCTTTCATTCACCCCAAATCAAGCAGTGGTGTTTTGATCGAACTCTGCGAACTTCCAAAAGAGCATTGAAAAAGAAGATTCTTATTCCCTTCATTATAAAAGATCTGAGGTTTTAAAAATGAACCCTCCTCTATAAGGAGAAATTTATTACCCAATTTTTACCTTCATAAATTGTAAAATCATGTTCCCACCGAAACAGCTAAAGCTCGAAAGAATATGGAGAGATGTTGAGGGATAAAGGATTTCACCCCAATGGAAGGAGAGTTTTTCGAATGAGGCTTGCACGATTTTTGACTCCAATCTTCTCAAAGATATTTTGAATATGTTTTTTTACCGTCATTTCACTAATAAACAAACGATCGGCAATCTCACTATTCTTGAGCCCCTCCGCAATCCCTTTCACAATTTCTGTCTCCCTTTGAGTAAGGCTATAAGCTTCTTGTAGGTTCTTCTCGTCAATCTTCGGAACTCCTAATTCTTCGATGGAAACCATTAAGAGAGCTTGACATTCGGTATGAAAATCTTGGTGGATGATCTGCGAACGAAACAAAAAATAATTTTGGGGAGAATATGGGATAATTCGATTTTTAGGGAGTGGGATAATTTCCCCTCCCTTAAAAAAGTATAAAAGTTCTGAACAATCTTCTCTGATTTCCTTAGGAAGGAACTCTTCCCCATGCGAAATTCCATTTTTCTTCAAAATTGTAAAAAATTCTTTCGCCTTTTTATTTACGAAAACAGGTCTCAATTTTTCGTTCAGGATTAATATTCCATTGGAAAAACACCCTTCGATGATTCTGAAAAAGTCTCTTTCTTCCTTTATTTTATTAAATAATTTCGAATTTTCTAAAGCAAAGGACAAGTATGGAATGCAAAGTTTAGCCACCCTAACCTCTCCCTCAGTAAAATTTTCACCCCTTTTAGGCCTAAAAATGCTTATTCTACCTAAGAACTCTGTCATAGAGGCGAGGTAAAGAAACATTCCAAAATGGATGGGTTGAGGAGCAAGAAAATCATTATAGTATTCTGTTCTCACCAATTGTGAATAGGGGATAATGTCACTATAACGTAAAACTTGCCTTTTCAACTCTACCTCTTCCCTCCAGGGGGACATTGGATCAAATTGATAATAATAATCTAAATATCTTTGGCAAATGGTAGGGTCTCCGTCTTTCAAGATTGGAGAAGATAATCTCCTTTTAGAATCTGCCAAAAAGAAGGTAAGAATATTAGCTTGGAATGCTTTTTGGAGTTCTTCAAGTACCCTCTTCCTTAAAATAGATAGTTCTAAGTTGCTTTGGGCAACTCTCGCAATGTGGAGGATAGTTTTATAATCTTTAGTTGAAAGTTTTTGCATAAAATTATTATAAGTAAGGGATAAAATGGAGTCAATTTCAAAAATAATAGGTAGTCACCCTAAAATATATTGATAGTTATGGCTTATAACACAACAATTTTTTTAAGCTCCAGATATGGTCGCTTATCCCTGCTGCCATGGCAAGAGTACGAGGTATACAATGACGATTCCCATCGGATGCTAATTTCAATCGCAGGGCACCATGAGGCTTTACAAAATTATCATGAGCATCGTTAAAATCGAGAGCATGTTGAAGCTCCCGACGGTTCTTTGAAAACCCTAAGGTCTTCCGGGTCAAACGCCTTAACTCCTGGCGAAGTGTCAAATTATCTCGCTCAATGTAAGCGGTATTAATCTGGCCTTCACTTCCAAAGGCTCGCTTCAGTTCTGCCGCTTGGGCTTCGACGGTGCGGCGTTTACCAAAGATGATGCTTCGGGTCACTTTGACCACCCGTCCTCCCTCCCGTTCCTTATGAACCTGGGCATAGCTGAGATCAGAAGAGGCAACGCGGTGAGGCTTACAAGGCCGCCCTGGCAATCCTGTAGGCTGGGGCTTTACCCATTGACCAAAGAGTTCTAAGAGGACATCGGTATAATGCTTTTCCGCAAAAGTCGGATCCGCCTCTGGCGGAAGAGAATCAGAAATAAACAAAGGAAGCGACCCATCCAGACATCTTTGGATTTTTCGGAAGAGGCGACGGGCACTGGGAAGATTACGTTTGCCAACCAGAGAAGCCAGGCGGAGACGAAACTCAGGAGCAAAGGCTCGCCAGATCCAGGTGGTCCCCAGCCTTCGACCCCGGCCCATTGGTGGGAGAGAAGACTTCTGGCAACTATCGTTCCCATGGGATTTTGGTGTTTTTTTTAACAAAGGTCCAAAGTTCATCCACTCGGACCTGGGAAAGGCGAAGATCCCGAAGGAGCATGTCACTGACCTGTTCACAATGTAAAGCAGCGTTGGAAAGCCACCCCCGGACAGTATCGAGCTTGACCTCCAAGACTCGGGAAGTCCCCCGAAGTCCCAGACCCTCAACCAAGAGCTTGAGAGCCATAAGAACTTTCCTTTTGGGACTTCGAAGGCCAAAGAAGGTGGTTCCGGTTCGGCTGGAAAAGGCCTTACCACAAGTTCGTCACAGAAAGAGTCGTGCCTTGCCTGTACTTCTGGTTCGGTAGGTGCCATTGGAAACAATATTGCCAAGACCTTTCTTAGTATAGTGTTTGCAGTTGGGGTTGGGACAGCTAATATCCAAAAACTTCGGCTTTGGACCACGTCTCTTCTTTTCTATTTTGGCCATTCCTATCCTCCCTTCAGAAGAGAGGATAGCATAAGTGGATTAAATTATCACATTACAAAAAATACTACTTTAGTAGAATTGAAAATTCTTTAAGAAACAAGTAAACTTTATTTGGTGGAGAAGGTGAATTGATTGAAACTATAAGGAATTCTTTATGACATTCTTTTCGCAAGTTGTACAATATACAATTTCAGGCCTTACAGGTGGGTGTATCTATGCTGTCATTGGAATCTGCTGGGGCGTTGTATATCTAATTTCAAGGGTATTAAATTTCACAACGGGCGAGTTTGTAATGTTAGGGGGGATGCTAACATGGGGGTTTTATAAGGCTGGATTAGGGCTTGCCTCGGCTGCTCTGCTAGCTGTTTCTGCATCCATTGTTATTGCAATTGCCCTTGAAAGAATAGCTATTCGTCCTTTGAGAGTTGCCACTGAAATGGTCTATATGATGATTACAATTGCTTCAGCTTCTATCATTAAAGGGGTCATTCTTCTTATATGGGGATCAGAAACTCGCACTTTTAATTCATTTATCGGTACTAGGGTCATTCATATTTTTGGTGCAAGTCTTACCCCACAGATCATGTGTGTAATATTCCTCCTCATCATTATTACTATTGGATTATCGCTCTTCTTCAATTTTACTCTGTTCGGCAAAGCGTTAAGAGCATGTGCTATCAATCTGCGTGGAGCACGCTTGGTTGGTATTGATGTCAGTAAATTTAGACTTTTCTGCTTTGGCCTCGCTGGAGGCCTGGGTGCCATAACAGGAATTTTCATAACACCTATTACCTTCACAGGGTACAACATAGGCCTCCTTGCCGGTCTGAAAGGTCTGGTTGCCGCTATTATCGGGGGATGGAATATGGTCGGTACCGTTCTTGCTGCAGTCTCCTTAGGCCTGTTAGAAGGGTACGGTGCTGGTTTTATATCGGCTGGCCTCAAAGATATTTTCGCACTTTTTGTGATGATTATATTTTTAATATTCAGAACTTTACATTTTTCATACAAGCAGAAGACAAGGAGAACATGATAAACAAAATATCCTCTTTTCCTTTTTCCTGGATAATTATTGCGGCAGTTATCATCCTTCCTTTCATTACATCAAGCTCCTATATTTTGATGGTCATGATTTTTATCGCCATTCATGGGACGTTGGCGATTGGTATGGGCATATTACTTGAGCATGCTGGGATTTTTTCTCTGGCACAACCTACCTGGTTTGGCCTCGGGGCTTATGTCTCAGGCATCCTTTCCACAAGACAGATTGTGTCCCCATTCGTTGGAATCGTCTTTGGTGCTGCGTTTGTCTCTTTAATTTCTTACCTTATTGGTGCTCCTATTTTGAGACTGAGAGGTTATTACTTGGCCTGTGCTACATTTGCCCTTCTTCTTATTGTAGAAATGTCCTTAGGCCAATTGGGAAGTATAACAGGGGGACACGAGGGTTTGATGGGAATTCCTGCGCTTTCAGTGGGAGGGGTTGTCTTCAGCACGGATACTCAATATTATTTTCTCTCATGGGCCCTATGTCTTGGATCTCTCTGGTTTCTATCCAATCTTCTCAACTCTCGAGTGGGCCGTGCTATTAAGTCGTTTCGTGATAGCGAAGTAGCAAGCAGATGTATGGGAGTAGATATACCTAAATACAAACTTCAAATCTTCGTTTTAACATCTGTAACGGCATCTATTGCCGGAAGCATTTTTTCCTTTTACATTCGCTTTACAATGCCTAGTATGTTCGGTTTTCCCCTCCTTGTCGAACTTCTCACAATGGTTGTTATTGGTGGAGGTAGAAGTCTTTATGGACCTTTGCTTGGGAGCTTTGCTACGATATGGCTCCGAGAATTGATCCATCTCTATCTTGGCAAAATCCTTCCAGTAATGAAAGCAGAAGTAGATGCCATTTTTTTTGGAATCCTTATCATCTTAATTTTAATCTTCATGCCCCACGGCTTTGCTGGGGAGGTGGAGAGACTATTTTACTCATGGAGGAAAGTTTTTGATCGTTTCCAAAGAACAAGAAAATAAGACAACCTTTTCCGTTCGAAGTTCATCAAAGAGTACTTCATTCTTTGAGGTGATCGGATTGTGTAAAAATTTCGGCGGTATCCAGGCACTTAACGATGTAACATTCCATATAGAAATAGGAAAAATAATTTCCCTTATCGGTCCTAATGGAGCTGGTAAAACCACTTTTATAAATCTAGTTACAGGAATATTCCCTCCAGATAAAGGAGAAATATATTTTCGAGGAGAAAATATTTCACGACTCCCAGCGCATCTCATTGCCTCAAAAGGTATTAGTAGAACCTTTCAGTTTGAAGAACTCTTTTCCAGCATGAGTGTATTAGAGAATGTGATGATGGGATGTCATTCGAGAACCCATTCTGGGATCTTTAGCTGCGGTTTTTGGACTCCATCTGCTCGGAAAGAAGAAAATGTAATAAGAGATGAGGCCATGGAGCATCTTCGAATGGTAGACATGGAGAAAAAATTTTCTTACCCCATTTCCGCTCTTCCCCTTGGAGAGCGTAAGCTTGTAGGAATAGCAAGAGCTCTTGCTATGAGACCTAAGTTTCTCTTGCTTGATGAACCTGTGGGAGGTTTAGCAGCCCATGAGATAGAAAAATTAGTCACCCTTCTTTTTAGGCTTTTAGAAAAAGGGATCACTTTACTCATCGTTGAACATAACATGCCCTTCGTCATGTCTATCTCTCATCGAGTGATTGTTCTTGATGGAGGGTCTAAGATCGCAGAAGGGGTCCCTGACGAAGTGAAAGCGGATAAGAAAGTTATCGAAGCCTATTTGGGTAGAGAGATTTCCTAATGGTAAAAACCGACTCTCAAAAATCAATTGAATCAGAAAAGGGGCTTGATAATTGCCGATTGGAAATGATAAAAATCTCCACCTTTTATGGGGAGGCTCAAGCATTAAAGGATATTTCCATCATAGTGAATTCAAAAGAGATTGTTGCCATTTTTGGAAGTAACGGGGCAGGGAAGACAACCCTTTTACAAACTTTGGTTGGAATGCTAAAGCCAAGACATGGGAAAATAATCTTCTGCGGTGAATCCCTTGAGGGAATGGAACCTCATCAAATCATCCTAAGGGGAATATCTATTGTGCCTGATGGAAGAGAGCTATTTGGGACGATGTCAGTTCTGGATAATCTCCTCCTTGGTTCTTACCCTCTAAGCAGAGAGAAAAGAAAAGAGATTCTTTCGAAACGATTGGATATGGTTTTCACTTTATTTCCGATACTAAAAGCGAGATTAAAACAGCAGGCCAATACACTTTCAGGGGGGGAACAGCAGATGTTAACTATAGGCCGCGGGCTCATGGCCAATCCTAAGCTTCTTTGCCTAGACGAACCATCCCTCGGTCTATCTCCACTGCTTATAATCGAAATGATAAGAATATTGAAAATTATATCCAGTGATTGGGGAATCTCTCTTTTATTAGTTGAACAGAATGTAAGGGCATCTTTGAAAATTGTCGATTATATCTACCTTTTAGAAAGAGGAGAGATTGCTCTCAAGGGCACCTCAATAGAGGTGTCTTCAAACCCTATCATTCAGAAGGCATACTTAGGAGGGTAAATACATTTCAATTCGAGCTAAAGGGGGTGATAAGAAAGAAAAATAATAAAAAAAACCAACACCAAATGAGATTAATTTTTATTCAAAGGAGGGAAAAACATGAAAAAACTAAGTCTAATATCGATCATCATTTGCATTGGGTTATTATTTTTTTCGAGTACTGGAAATCCTCAACGGCTCACCCCTTATCCAATAGGCTTCGTTCTAGATCTCACAGGTCCAGCGTCAAGCCTTGGGATTCCGGAAAAAAGGACGGTTGAAATGGAAATTGCTGCAATCAATGCAGTAGGGGGCATTAACGGCCGGGAATTAAAACCAATCTTTTATGACAGCGAGACAGATGCTTCAAAGGCAGTCCTTCACACAAAAAGACTTATTGATGTGGACAAAGTTATTATATGCGCAGGTTACTCTACTTCAGGAACAACTTTGGCCTCTATAAAAACAGCCGAAACCGGGGAAACAGTTTTATTCAGTGCTGCCTCTTCTGAAAAAATATGGGTCCCTACAAAGAAATGGGTCTTCAACGTGGTTCCCCGACAAAAAGAGGCATCTATTCCTATCCTATTAGAGAATTTACTAAAACGGGGTAGCAAGAAAATTGCCTATATATATATTGACAACGTATATGGACAAACAGGGAAAGAAACCTTTGACTGGGCAATAAAGGAGATGAAGATCACTCCAGCTATTGTAGAAAAATATGCACCCGGGACTACAGATATAACTCCTCAAATTACCCATATCAAGGCTGCAGGAGCGGATGGTCTACTCATCACTGGACTTCTCTCAGACACGGTCATGGTGATCAAGGCTGCCAGAGACCTGGGATTCACAGCACCTATTGTAAGTGACTATGCTGTTGTTGGTCCCGAGTTCATTGACCTGTCTGGAAAATATGGGGAAGGCATTGTAAGCACCTCTCTTAAGACCCTCGTAGCTATGGACCTACCAGATAATGACATTCAGAAAAAGGTGTGTCTTGACCTCTTTACAAAATATACAAAAAAATATGGCCCCTTCAGCCTCTATGCTGGCCATGCATGGGATCAGGTCCATATAATCGCCGAGGCTCTTAGAAAGGTTGATGCCATACTTGATCCAGGAAAAGAGAAAGATCTATTAAAGATAAGAGCACAACTTCGTGACAACATTGAAGGAATTAAAGGTTTTGTAGGGCAGAATGGTGTGTTTAATTACTCAGCCGAGAATCATAATGGTTTGGGACCAAAATGTTATGTACCTGTTGTCGTTGAAAAAGGAAAATGGAAACTTTATAAATAAAGTCGAAGGTTCAGTAAGTGTATTAAATATCATTATTCCCTTTCCTCTTCTCTCAATTGGAAGGGGAAAGGGAAATTTTTAATATTTATGGTTTCTATTTAAATTTTATAAATGAATATTTACTGTGAAGAATAAAAGGGAGGCTATTTAGAAGGGGCAACGAAGATTCTAATTATATATGGAGGTATTCCATGGTCGATTTAGAAAAAATTGTATGGGGCGTTGTGGATGGTGATTACCAAAGGGTAAAAGATCTCGTAACCTTAGCTCTAAACGAAGGAGTCTCACCCCAAAAAATTATGAACGAAGGTCTGGTGAAGGGAATGTCTATTATAGGGCAGCGGTTCAAAAAAGACGAGATTTTTCTTCCAGAAGTAATGATTTCAGCAAGAGCAATGAACATAGGCTTAGAGGTCTTAAATACTTCTATTGGCCAATTGAATTTGACGCCCATAGGAAAGTTTGTTATTGGGACGGTAAAAGATGATCTTCATGATGTAGGGAAAAATATGGTTATAATGATGATGAGAGGAGCTGGGTTTCAAGTGGTCGATCTTGGAGTAAACGTCCCTCCCGAAAAGTTTGTGGAAGCAATTAAAAACGAGAAACCCCAAATAGTCGGGATGTCAGCTCTTTTAACCATTACCCTTCCTAACATGGCCTCTACCATTGAAGCAATTGTAAAAGTGGGGTTAAGAGATCGGGTAAGAATTATGGTAGGAGGAGCTCCTGTCACACCAGAATTTGCTAATCGTATTGGAGCGGATGGGTATGCTCCAGATTGTGCCTCTGCTGTGGATAAGGCAAAAGAACTTCTCAGAATCGAGAGTTAAAAAGGAGTCAGATATGGCTGCAATGAGTTCTAGGGAAAGAGTGTTGAAAGTAATTGAGGGTAAAATTCCTGACCGAGTTCCCCTTTATGCATTTTCCGTTGACCCAAAGTTTGTCAGGGAATTGGGAGATGGAGATCCTTTTAAAACATTCGACTTATTAGGTTTGGATTCATTTCCAATCCGTGTACAGAGCTGGTGCCAGGGAATTCCTCAACTTGCCTCTCTCAGAATGGATATCCCAAAAGATATGATGACCGCTGGAGGGGCATTTGGAGGATGGCATGGGATTGATGAGTTCGGTCGTATCTGGGAAAGAGGCTCTTACATAGGAGGAGCCTTAAAGACGGAAGAGGATCTTGAAAAATATATTCCGCCCTTGAGACTGGAGGAGAGAACAGATCCAAAAATCGTTAAGCTGATGAAGGAGAAATATGGGGATAAGGCTCGGTGTCTGAATTTCCATTCAGGACCGTTTGGTCTTACTATTGAAAGCATGGGGTTTGAAAATTTTTTTATCACCTTTCATGATAACTTAGATTTCGTTATGGAAGTAGTAAGAAAAAGGGCAGAATGGTTTATAAAGGTTTCAAACTATGTTATAGAACTTGGAGCAGACTATGTCGTCATGGGAGATGATGTAGCCTATAAAGGAAAGACCTTTATTTCTCCTCAGAAGTTCAATGAACTTATCATTCCTATTTATAAAAAAATTGTCGATGAACTTAAAGCTCCTGTCTTTTGGCATTCGGATGGTTATATTAGCCCACTTTTAGACGGGGCAATTAAAGCAGGACTAAGAGGGGTCCAGGCCCTAGAGCCAACGGCTGGAGTCGACCTTGGTGAAGTAAAAAAGAATTATGGAGATAAATTAGTTTTAATAGGGAATGTAGATTGTGTTTATGTTCTGTGCCAACCTGATTTAGAGTTAGTTCGGAAAGAAGTGGAACGGTGTATGGCCCAGGCTAAAGAAGGAGGAAGTTATATGCTTTCTGAAAGCAATTCCCTTCACGCCGGATGTAACATCGAAGCAGTCCTTGAAATGTATAAATATGCAAAAGAGATTGGACAATATTGATTTGTAAATAAATAGTATGCTTCTCATTGGTGAGTCAATTAACGGGTCTATCCAAAAAGTAGGACAGGCTATATTAAAGAGAGATAAACAGTTTATTCAAGAATTGGCTCGAGCTCAATATGAATGCGGTGCCCACATATTGGATGTAAATGCTGGAGTTGTAGGGGGCAACGAAGTCCAAGACCTACCCTGGGTGGTCCATGTCATTCAGCAAGAGGTCTCCCTCCCATTGATGCTCGATAGTGCTAATCCCGAAGCCTTAGAATCTGCCCTCAAGGTTTACAGCCATTTTGAACCCCCTATCATCAATTCCATCTCTGGAGAAGAGGCAAAATGGAATAAACTCTTTCCTATTGTGGCTGAAAAAAAATATAAAATCGTCATTCTCCTGATGGATGATCAAGGTATTCCTAAAACGGTTAAAGGAAAGTTGAATATTGCTAAGAGGCTTTATCAAAAATTGATGGATGCAGGTTTCCCACCTGATTACATCTACTTCGATATCCTCGTCCTTTCGACCGCCGTGGAACCTGAAACGGTGGTCCTAACACTTGAAACAATTAAGGCGATCCGATCAAATTTTCCCAAATCTCATACGATCTGTGGGATAAGCAATGTAAGCATAGGATTGCCAGGAAGGCGCTTGATTAATCGAACCTTTGTCGTAATGTCAATTTCGGCTGGTCTCCATGCCCTTCTGGTCGATGTGAGGGATCGACCACTTATGTCTTCAATCTATGCGGCAAGAGTTCTCCTCAATCAGGACCCATATTGCCTTGAATACCTCAAGGCCTACCGGGAAAAGAAGATTTTGATATAAAGAACTGTTTAAGTTCCATGAACTCCTTATTTTTTTCCTTTCTTATTATGGTATACCCAAAATGATTGTAATATCATCACGCTGTTGATAGCAAATCATTTCCTTTCTCATTAGTTTGGTTTGACCAATGGAGATGAATTTCGTAGAAATCGAATTTAATTCAACGCCTCATTTAAAATTTCGGCCACATCTTTAACCACCGGTCTGTTCTTGAAATCAGAATCCTGAATCGAAGTTTGGAGCATCTTGTAACACCATGGGCACGAGGTGGCAATGATCTCCGCTCCTGCTTCCAAGGCTTGT
>FWPV01016037.1_pt1 | contig 10638 bp, 12 predicted proteins | sample 2228371 | NCBI WGS metagenome assembly FWPV01 (sample SAMEA103939776, study PRJEB20133) | metagenome
GCCGGCACCGCCCCCCCGCCGCCCCCGCCGGCGGAGCCGCCCGCCGCCGCCGGCATGCACGTCGGCGACCTCGACGGCGGCAAGACCCTGCTGGCCAGTTACTGGCAGGGTTATGTCATCGTCAGGGTTCACGACCGGAATCACCAGCCGGTGGTCGGCGCTCTGGTCAAGGGCACCTGGGCCGGCGCCTTCAATCGCCTGGTCCAGGGCTACACCAACACGCTGGGCACCGTAACCCTCAAAACCGGCAAGATTGCCAAATCCCAGACCAAGTTGACCTTTACGGTGAATGCCGTCTCCAAGTACGGCCTTTCCTATAACCCGGCGGACAACCACGACCCGGACGGGGACAGCAACGGCACCACCATCACCATTACCGGCCCTTCGGGGGGCTCGGGCGGCACCCTGCCCACGCTCCCGATTCGCCGCTGACCCGGCCTGGGTTGACAATCCTGTGAGGGGGAGGGCGGAGGGCGGTATGCATCCTGATTCTTCTCAGACCGGTCCGTCCGGCGGCGGCCCGCCGTTATGCTCCGCCGATTATCTGGAAATCAAAGCCTACGAGCATCACTTCAATAACTTACAGACCGAAATCCGGAAAATGACTTCCGGCTGGCTCCTCGCCGCCTTGGGGGCCGTGGCCTATCTGGCGACCAGCAGAGTTGAAAATCCCTTGTTTGACCGGCTGTTGTTGATCCCCCTGGTGTGCCTGATGGGCAACATCGGCATCCTGATCCTCTGGATTCTCGATCAGCTGGTCTATCACCGGCTGTTGAACGCGGTTTTTCTGTTGGGTTTAAGGATGGAATATCTGCATTGCGGGGCGCTGCCGCCCATCCGCACCCTGATGATGCTCTTTTCCCAAAAACTGGGGATGGCCAGATACCTGCGCCATTTCTATCTGGTACCCGTATCTGTCCTGGCTGGCATCGCCCTGATCTCCAGCCTGTATTATCTCCTGGCAGCAGCCAACCAATGTCAGGATCCCAGGATGGTCATGGGAGCCCTGGCCCTGCCGGCTTTGGCCTTGGCCATTCCTTTCTGGGTTCGCTGGAAGGCAGCCAACCTGGAAAAATTCGAGGACATCGCTCGGGGGTTCGGCGATCAGGATTTTGTGGATTATCTCGCCAAAGGGGAATATCAGAAAGTGCTGAAAGGCAGCTAGGGGAGCTGCAAACCGGCGGGTTCAGGGAAGCGCGGCCTGCAGGCGGGCCGCCAGGTGGGTGAAGCGCCGCACCGGCCGGTCGTTGGCGATGGCCAGGCCCAGGGCCCGCTTGCTCCCCAGGAGCACCAGCAGGCGGCGGCCCCGGGTGAGCGCGGTGTAGAGCAGGTTGCGCTGCAGCATCAGGTAGTGCTGGGTGGTGAGCACCAGGACCACCGCCGGGAACTCGCTCCCCTGGGCCTTGTGCACCGTCACCGCGTAGGCCAGGGTCAGCTCTTCTTTCTCCGCCGGCTCGTACGTGACGATGCGGCCCTCGAAGTTCACCTGGAGGCGCTGGCCCTCCGGGTCGTAGCCCCACACCTGGCCCTGATCGCCGTTGAACACCTCTTTGAAGTAATTGTTCTTGAGCTGCATCACCTTGTCGTACTGCCTCAGGTGGCGGTCGCCGAAGGGGAAGGCCGGGCTTTGGGGGTTGAGGCGGCGCTGCAGGTCCTGATTCAGGGCCCCCACCCCCAGGCGGCCCCGGTGCATGGGGGTGATCACCTGGATGTCCTTCACCGGGTCGAAGCCGTACTGCCGGGGGAGGAAGTCGCACACCAACTCCAGCAGCCGCCGGTGCAGCTCTTCCGGATCTTCCAGTTCCTGGAAGACAAAGTCGCCCTGGCCGAAGCGGCGGGCCAGCACCGGGAAGGCCCCCTGGTTCACCCGGTGGGCGTTCACCACGATGAGGCTCTCCCGGGCCTGCCGGTAAATCTGGGTCAGGCGGGCCACGGCCACCACGCCGGAGTCCAGGAGGTCTTTGAGGACGTTGCCCGGGCCCACTGCGGGGAGCTGGTGGGCGTCCCCCACCAGGATCAGGCGACACGTGGGCGGCACGGCCCGGAGCAGGTGGTGCATCAGGAAGACGTCCACCATAGAGACCTCGTCCACGATGACCACGTCGGCCTTGAGGGGCTCGGCGGCGTTGCGGCGGAAGCCGCCGGTTTGGGGGGAAAACTCCAGGGCCCGGTGGATGGTGGCGGCCTCGGCCCCGGTGGTCTCGGAAAGGCGCTTGGCGGCCCGGCCGGTGGGCGCCATGAGGAGCACTTTGGCCCCCAGGTGCCGGTACAGGTCCAGGATGCAGCTGACGATGGTGGTCTTGCCGGTGCCGGGGCCGCCGGTGATGACCAGGGCCTTTTCCCGGCAGGCGGCCAGGACGGCGGCGGCCTGCTCCCGGGAGAGCTCCAGCCCCCGGTCCCGCTGCACCCGCTCCAGGAGTTCGTCCAGATGCAGGGGCGCCGGCTCGCCGGGAGTGACCTTGAGGTTGGCCAGGCTGCGGGCCACCCCGACTTCGGCCACAAAGGCGGGCTTCTTATAGACCCCCTGCCCTTCCGGCAGGTCCTGCACCACTACCCGGCCTTCCCGGACCATGGTTCCCAGCGCCGCCAGCAGCGGCTTGGCGGGGACCTTCAGGAGCTCCCCGGCCTGCTCCAGGAGGCGGTCCAGGGGCAGATACACGTGGCCGTCGCCGGAGGCCTCGTCCAGCACGTGCAGGAGCCCGGCGGCCAAGCGGGCCGGAGCCAGGGGGTCGAGGTTGAGGCGGGCGGCCAGCCGGTCGGCGGTGGCAAAGCCGATGCCGTTGACGTCCAGGGCCAGCTGGTAGGGGTCGGTGGTGGCCACCTCCACGGCCCGGTCGCCGTAATGCCGGTACACCCGGGTGGCGAAGGCCAGGCCCAGACCCAGGCCCTGGAGGGCCACCAGAACCTTGCGGGCCGCCTGGTGCTCCTGCCAGTCCCGGGCGATCTGCCGGATGCGCTTGGGCCCCAGGCCCTTGACCTCCGCCAGCCGCTCCGGGTCGCTGTCAATGACCTCCAGGGTGTCGGCGCCGAAGTGCTCCACCAGCCGTTTGGCGGTCTCCGGGCCCACCCCCTTGATGAGGCCGCTGGCCAGATACTTCTGGATGCCGGCCACGGTGGCGGGCAGCACCGCATACCACCACACCGCCCGGAACTGCTCGCCGAAGCGGGGGTGCATTTCGTAGCGGCCCTTGACCTGGAGCTCCTCCCCCTCCTTGACCCCGGCCAGGGCCCCCACCAGGGTGACGGGCTGGCGGCGGCCCTTGACCCTGAGGCGCACCACCGCGTAATGGCCTTCATCCGCGGCAAAAACGACGCGCTCCACCACCCCTTCCAGGGACACCAGCGGCTCGGCGGGGCTTTCCGGAGGTGGGCTAGGCGGCTGGGCCATGGCAAAAATTTAGGGGTGGGGCTTCCGGGGCACGGCGCCCTTCCCCTCCCCCCAAACCTTTCTCGTCTGGTGGTCGGTTGGTGCTAAGTCCCAGCTTACCGCAGAACCAAGCTTTTCTCCTCTCCCTGGCCGGGGAGGCTGGAATGAGGGTGAAATTTCTGGCAAAGGGCTTCGCTGATTCCCCTCCTGCCACCCCCCCCGCATTTCAGGGAGGGGTAGTCGTCCAAGGCAGGATTGGGAAAGAGAGTCGGTTTCCGCCACACCTGCGGGCCCCGCACGGCACGCCACCTGCTTCAGGCCGGCAGGGTGAGGACCTTTTGGCTGACGCCCCGGCCCAAAGCCACCCGGCCGCCATTGATACCCACGATGATGAGGCCGCGGTTGTTTTGAATGACTTCCACTTCCTGCCCCAGATTCAGTCCCAGGGCCATGAGGCGGGCCCGGAGCATGCGCCCGCCCTGGTAGCCGGCGATGCGCACCCGCTGGCCGGGAAGGGCGGCAGCCAGGGGCTGGCCGGGGTTTTCGCTCAGGTTCACCATGCGTTATTCCTTTTGGGTCCGGCCGGGGACCCCTTCCAGGGGCTCCTTCAGGCAGGCCCGGCAATAGCCCTTGACGTCCAGATGATGGCTCACCACCGTGTAGCCATATTCCTGCCGCAACCGGAGGCCCAGGCAGGCCAGCCCCGGCTCCTCAAACTCCAGCACCTCGCCGCAGGTCAGGCAGCGCAGGTGGTGATGGTGGTCGTGGCCGTAAATGTGTTCGTAATGCCAGTGGCCGTCGGCGAAGTCCACTTCCCGGATGAGGCCGCAGTCGATGAACAGGGGCAAGGCCCGGTAGATGGAGGCCTTGGACACCTTGGCGCCCTTGTTCCGCAGGCTGAGGTAGAGGCTGTCCACGTCGAAATGCTCGTGCGTGGAGAAGATCTCGGCGAGAATCTGCTCCCGCTCCGGCGTTCGCCTCAGCCCCCGCCGTCTTATATACTCCAGGAAGATCTCCATCTCGGACTTCATAAGAGCCGCACAGGTTTTCTTGCGTCAGGAGCGTCCGATACGTTTCCGAGCCTGGTTCTTCAGGCATCCTGCCGGATCGCGCTGTTATTGAGTATTAATTGCTATAATAACCGGAGGCCATGAAAAGTCAAGACAAACCTCAGGGACCCTCAGGGGAGTCGGCAAACCCCAGGCACCCGCCGGAGGCAGGGCCCTCGCCGGCGCGGCGGGCCGCGTTGCAGGAGCTGGCGGCGCGTCTGGAGGTGGCCTTCAGCGACCTCTCCCTCCTGGACCAGGCCCTGCGCCACAGCTCCTTTGCCAACGAGAATCCGGAAAGCGGCCCCAGCAACGAGCAGCTGGAATTTTTGGGGGATGCGGTTCTGTCCCTGGCGGTAAGCCACCTGCTGCTGGCCACTTTTCCCGACAGTCCCGAGGGGGCGTTGTCCAAGCGGCGGGCCGCCCTGGTGAACGCCCGGCAGCTGGCCGCCCTGGCCCGGGAGCTCAACCTGGGGGCCTATCTCTTGTTGGGAAAGGGGGAAGAGCGCCAGGAGGGGCGGAAAAAACCCAACCTGCTGGCCGACGCCCTGGAAGCGGTGCTGGCTGCGGTCTTTCTGGACCAGGGTCTGGCCGCGGCCCAGCGCCTCACCCAAAGATGGTTTCAACCGCTGTTGGCCAGGGAAGCGGACTGGGCCTTCCAGGACCCCAAGACCGCGCTCCAGGAGTTGGCCCAGGCCCGGGGTCAGCCGCCCCCCTCTTACCGCCTCCTGGAGGAAAGCGGCCCCAGCCACCAGCGCTTTTTCCGGGTGGAGCTCAGGTTGGGGGACCGGATTCTGGCGGAAGGCAGCGGCCCCAGCAAAAAGGCGGCGGAACAGGCAGCGGCCCGCCGGGGATTAGGGGTGTTGCAGCAGGAAGGCGGGTAGCGGCCAGCAGTCAGCAGTCGGCAGGATTTTGCACCCCCGGTGAGAGGGGTGACCAATGCTGTCCGGCACGATTTTGGGGCATAAGGGGCGCATAAGGCATCTCTGACAAGGACATCGCCACCTATCCTTGATGTTTCGGCTCTGAGAGGAGGGGAGGCGCAGAGCAAAAAGACCTCCGGGAAGGGATGAGCCTGCATCTCCGACTCCCTCCCCCGGTGATGGGGGGAGGGCTGGGCTGGGGGTGGCGAAATTATTTGTGATGACGCTGAGTTGCTCTATTCGCCCCCCTCCCCCAACCCCCTCCCACCCTGGGGAGGGGCTCATCACCGCGATCATGCCAAATTCTTACCGGACAGCACTGATGGGTGGCGTCCAAATAACCTTCTGAGTGCCACTGCTGACTGCTGACCGCCCGTATTCCCTACCCACTGGTTTTCAGTCGATTTTCTTGAACGTCTTGCCTTTGGCGTTGCAGACCGGGCAGTTTTCGGGCACCGTCTCTTCTACGGTGTAGCCGCAGACCGGGCAGACGTAGATGTCCACCAGCTTCTTTTCCTCCAGGTGCTTGAGGGCCTTTTCATACAGCTGGGCGTGGACTTTTTCCACTTCGTTGGCGAACTGAAAGGAGCGCAGGGCTTCTTTTTCGCCTTCGGCCTCGGCGTCGGCGATCATCTTGGGATACATGCTCTTGAATTCGTGGGTCTCCCCGTGGATCGCTTCTTCCAGGTTGGCCTTGGTGGAGCCGATGCCCTTCAAGGCCCGCAGATGATTGTGGGCGTGGATGGTTTCCGCCTCCGCCGCGGCCCGAAACAGCCGGGCCACCTGGGGGTAGCCCTCCTGATCGGCCTTGGCGGCAAAGGCCAGGTATTTCCGGTTCGCTTGGGATTCGCCGGCGAAAGCCTCCTTGAGATTTTCCGTGGTCTTGCTCATGCGCCTTCTCCTTATTCTCAGCTTTCCAGTTTCATGGGCACCCCGCAGCACACCAACTGGCCGCCGCCGGCCTCCAGGACCTTTACTTTGTTGCCGCAGATTTTGCACAGATAAATCTGATCCACCTGAGTGGGCATACAGCTTCCTCCTCGTCAATGAGCGTTGATTTCCTGACAATTCCGGCAGAGGCCCCAGACGGTGACCGATTGACTCTCCACCCTGAAACCGGGGGGGAGTTCCTCCCGCTCCAGGGACACCTGCGGGACATCCGCGTGCAGATCAAAGATGTGATGGCACTGGCGGCAGATCAGGTGGACGTGGTTCTGCACCTGCCCGTCGTAGCGCGCCACTTCATGCAGGGGGTTGACCTTGATGATCAGTCCCTTCTGATGAAGGACCTCCAGGGTTTTATACACGGTGTTGAAGGAAATGGCCGGGTGCTGGCGCCGGACCTCCTGGTAAATCTGCTCCGCGGTGGGATGGTCCCGCCGGGTCTCCAGGACGGCCAACACCGCCAGCCGTTGGGGGGTTACGGAAATCTTACACTGCCGCAATTTTTGAATGAGGGTTTCCATGGCTTTGTTTTTTATTAAATAAGAATTATTCCTGGAGTGTCAAGGGTTTTTAGTCGCAAAAAACGCAAACCCATCATTTTTCTGCGGTTTGCCCCGGCAGATCAGGCCGTTCCGCCGGGGAACCGGCAAGCAGACTCCCGGGAAAGCCGGGACAAGCCGGCCCCTTGCCCCCTCGGCTCGCTCGGGGTCAAAAATAATACGCAAGCCCGGCTTGGAAGAGGTGGACGTCAAAGGCGGGGTTATCCTCATAAAGGCTGGCGTTGGAGGAGTGGCGGAAGCGATAGGCCGCGGTCAGGGCCAGCTGGGGCCTCAAGGCGATTTCCACGCCCCCGCCCACCTGGGGAGTAAAGTTAAAGGTATGGGGGACCGCCGAACTGGTGAGAAATTCCCCGATCACCCCGGCGCCGCCTTCCACAAACAGGAGGGCCCTCTTGCCCACCGGATAGCTGATCTTGAGCAAGGGGGTGAGACCCACCTCACCGCCGATCTTTTCGGCTTCGGCCAGGGTGAAGACGGCTTCCAGGACCACCGCCAGGCCAAAGCCGCCCCAACAGGGGTTGCCGGGCTTGAGCACCACCCAGCCAAAGCGGGGCATAACCCCATAGACCCGGACATCGGCGTCCTTGGCATTCTTGCCGTACACCAGGCGAAAGCCCGCCTCATGATGAAACCGGTCGAAATCGAATTCCGCGGCCCAGGGCTTTGCCGCGCCCGCCAGCCAGAGGCCGGCCAGGAAGATTATTGCCAGGCCGAATCTTCTGAGGCGCACCATGCCCACTCTTCCCCCTCCCCCCCTCATTTTGGGGGCACATCATAAGGGCAACGGCGCCAAAAGTAAAGCCTTTTGACCGCTCAGCGAATATCCAGGAAGATCACGCAACTGCGGGCCGGGGGCACCTCCTTTTCCCAGGGACGCCGGTAGAGCAGGGTGAGGCTGGTTTGACCGGCCCTCCCGGCCTGCAGGAGCCAAGTTTTGGCCACGGGCCCGCCCACCAACTCCTTTGCCCCCCGAGGGGCGGTTTTCACCTCCAGCACTTCCAGTCCGGTGCCCTCCAGGTCGGTGGGTTCCCAGATAAAGCCGGTGGCCCCTTGCTCCGGCAGCGTCAGGCGAAAGCGGCTGCCCTGGGGGATGACCTGCGTTTTGCCGCAATCTTTCTCCGTCAGCTCAAGCATGGCGCCCCCCGCGGCCGAGGACGGGAGCGGCCCGATCCCCACCAGGAATAAGGTCATCGTCAAGGCCATCAAAGCCATGTCCATCTCTCCCGCACGCGGCGTCGTTCTTCATCCGGGTCGGCCTCCCCGCCAAAAGACGCTGACCCCACGGCGTGGCAGCCTTCAGCCGAGAGCCGCCGGCCGAACTCCCTTCCCCGGCGGGTTCTTGTATCCGGCGCTTCGCCCGCCGGCCGCCCCAGCCGTCCTAAGGATCCCTCAAAGAGCCAAAAGCGTGACTCGTTTTTGTTCAATTATTGAAACACGAGGAAGCTCTTTAATGTTCCATAAAACATACATATCGCCCAAGGTTAAAATCCATTTTACTTTTTTTAAAGTCATTGTAAGGCCTTGCTATTTTGGCATTGCCTATGCATTCTCGGAAGATAACCTTAAACCGGTTTGCAGCCCTTGCAACCCACTGCCGCCCCTGGACCCCTCAGCGTCAGGCCGGCACCGGGCCACCCAAGCAGCCAGGGAAGGCAACCTACTGAAACCCTTTTTCAGCCCGACCAGCCTGAGCTCCCGCCCCTTCGCTTGGCCTCCTGAGGTTCCGCTGGCGCTTCGGGCCCTGAACCCAAGAGATGGTCAACGTTCACCGGCTGAGCGCCGCCCGCGTCTGACAGGGTTCGCCATGTCCAGCAATGGCAAGCAGGACTTCTTTTTCCGGCTGAGCGCCCTGGAGTTTCAACAGGCCTTGGCCATTTACCTTGACTGCAATTCGGAGGAGGCCCTGCAGTTCATCAAAGAAAAGATCGTCGCCAAGGGTCTGGGGCATGCCTGCAAACGTCGGTCAGGCTCGCTCCTGGGAGACCCCACCTGCAAACTGCGCACCTGCACCACCACCTGCTGCCGCTCAGGCGGCACGGCCTTCAAAGGTTGAGGAGCATTGCCATGATGCCGTACTGCAATTACAGCAAGTTCGCCACCCTCAAGAATGGCAAGCGGGTGGAGATCCGCCTCCCCCGGGAGGAGGACCGCAGCGGCCTCATCAGTTTCCTGGAGCGCACTCCCAAAAAGGACGTGCAGTTTTGCAAGGATGACCTGAGGGATTTCCGGATCGTGGACAGCTGGCTGGGCAACCAGCATTCCCAGCGAGGCATCTTTCTGGTCGCCATGGATCTGGAGGACCGGCAGCTGGTGGCCGGCATCAACCTGTTGTGCGGCCGGCACGCCGACCACAAAGTGGGGGAGATCCGGCACATTCTCGTGGATCAGCCCTTTCAGGGGCTCGGCCTGGGGGGCCTGCTGCTGGATTGCCTGATTTACCTGGCCGCCGTCGCCAAACTGAACTGGCTGAAAGCCGAGGTGGCCACGGATCTGAAGCTCGTGGTCAAGGCCTTTGAATGCCGGGGGTTCCAGGCCAAGGCCCTGTTGGAGGATTATTTTGTGGATCATCTGGGAAAGAGCCACGACGTGACCTTGATGGTACTGCCGCTGCAGCGGGGCGCCCAAATCTAGCCCACTCCCTGTCGGCCTCGGGCGCCTGGCCCCGGCCGCCATGGCCGGAAGGGCTTCGGGCGCTATCTTTTTGCCCCCAGTCTCTCAAAATAGGCGATGACCCCTTCGGCCAGCGCCGGGATGGTAAAAGCGGCCGGCTGGACCTGGGGGCGGATGCCGTATTCCTCCAAGGTGGCGGCGGTGATGGGGCCGATGGCGGCGGTCACCGCCGCGGCGGCCAGTTCCTGAAATTTCTCCCTCCCCACCAGAGCCGCGAAGTTGTGCACCGTGGCCGAGCTGGCGAAGGTCAGCAGATCCACCCGTCCGGGCTCGAGGAAAGGCCGGGCCTCGGGGGGGATTTCCTGGGGCCGGGCCATGCGGTACACCGGCACGACGGTCACCTGGACCCCGGCCCGGGCCAGGAGTTGGGGGAGGGCCTCCCGGGCCTGCTCGGCCCTCGCCAGCAGGACCCGGTTTCCGGGATGGAGGTGCGGCAGCAGCGCCGCGGCCAGGTCCTCGGCCACAAAGCGGGTCGGCACCAGGTCCGCCGTCAGCCCGAAGCGGCGCAGGGCCTCGGCCGTGGCCGGGCCGATGGCCGCCAGCTTGCTGCCCCCCAGGGCCCGCACGTCCAGTCCCAAATCAAAGAGCCGCTTAAGGAAAGAGTCCACCCCGTTGGCGCTGGTGAAGATCACCCAGCGGTACTCCGCCAGCCCGCCGATGGCCTGATCCACCGGGCCGAAGTCTGCCGGCGGCAGGATTTCCAGCGTGGGAACCTCCAGGACGCGCGCCCCGGCTTCGGTAAGCAGCCGGGACAGGGCGCTGGCCTGCTCCCGGGTGCGGGTCACCACCGCGGTCTTGCCCCACAGAGGGCGCTTCTCCCACCAGGCCAGGCGTTCCCTGAGGGCCGCCACCTCCCCCACCACCAGGATGGCCGGCGGGGTGATGCCGGCTTCCTGGGCGCGGCCGGCGATGTCGGCCAGGGTGCCGCTGACGGTCCGCTGCGTCAGGAGCGTGCCGGACTGGATCACCGCGGCCGGGGTGGCGGGGCTGCGGCCGCTGGCCAGGAGCCTGCCGCAGTTTTCCGCCAGGTTCTTCACCCCCATGAGAAAGACCAGGGTGCCCTGATTCTGGGCCAGATTGTCCCAGGGGATGTCGCTTTTCGCCTTGGTGGGGTCCTCGTGGCCGGT
>FWPV01014336.1_pt1 | contig 10636 bp, 9 predicted proteins | sample 2228371 | NCBI WGS metagenome assembly FWPV01 (sample SAMEA103939776, study PRJEB20133) | metagenome
CTGGGGAGCTTCCAGCTCGTTTTCGCTGCGCCTGGGGTTTTCAAAGAAGTTGACACCCACGATAGGCAGCTCCCCGGAGTGCTTGAGGCGCTCGTAGTGCAGCGATTCTTCCTGAATTTTGGCCCGCTGGTAGCCGGTTTCCATGGCTCCTAAAACCCCACCGCGCTCGGCTAGCCGGTCAAACTCGGCCAGCACAGCCTCCTCGACCTTATCGGTGAGCCACTGGATGAAGTACGAGCCCTGCCACGGGTTTTCGTTTTTCAAAAGCCCAAACTCCAGCGTGGAAATGAGCTGAATGGCGAGAGCCCTCCGCACCGATTCTTCGGTGGGGGTGGTGATGGCTTCGTCGTAGGCGTTGGTGTGGAGGGAGTTGCAGTTGTCGGCCAGGGCCAACAGCGCTTGCAGGGTGGTGCGGATGTCGTTGAAGGCAATTTCCTTGGCGTGGAGGGAACGGCCGGAGGTTTGGATGTGGTACTTGAGCTTTTGGCTGCGCTCGTTGGCCCCGTAGCGCTCGCGCATGGCGGTGGCCCAGATGCGCCGGGCCACTCGGCCAATGACCGTGTACTCCGGGTCCATGCCGTTGGAGAAGAAAAACGAGAGGTTAGGGGCAAACTCGTCCACCGCCAGCCCGCGGGCCAGGTAGTACTCCACGTAGGTAAAGCCGTTAGCCAGGGTAAAGGCCAGCTGGGTGATGGGGTTGGCTCCGGCTTCGGCAATGTGGTAGCCGGAAATGGAAACCGAGTAGAAGTTGCGCACGCGGTTTTCCACGAACCAGCTTTGGATGTCGCCCATGAGGCGCAGGGCAAACTCGGTGGAAAAAATGCAGGTGTTTTGCGCCTGGTCTTCCTTGAGGATATCGGCTTGCACCGTACCCCGCACCACCTGCACCGCACAGCGCAGGGCCTCTTCCCACTCACCGGGCTTCAGGAGCTGGGCAATTTCGTACCAGCCCTTGCCGTCAAAATAGGGATGCAGGGCGTCTTCCGGGTTGCCCCGGAGACGTCCGTCGGCAATGAGCCGGCGCTTGGCTTCCTGGCGTCCGGCCACGTTGAAGAAAAAGGCCAGCATCATGGGCGCCGGCCCGTTGATGGTCATGGAAACGGAGGTGTTGGGGGCGCAGAGGTCAAAGCCTGCGTAGAGCTTTTCCATGTCCTCCACGGTGCAAATGGAAACCCCGGATTCGCCGATTTTTCCGTAAACGTCGGGCTCCAGAGCCGGATCTTCGCCGTAAAGCGTTACCGAATCAAAGGCGGTGGAGAGGCGGGCAAAGGGCTGGCCGGCCCGCAGGAAATGGAAACGCTTGTTGGAGCGCTCCGGTCCCCCTTCGCCGGCAAACATGCGGGTGGGCAGCTCCTCCTGGCGCTTGAAGGGGAAAACACCGGCGGTGTAGGGGTAAGCGCCGGGGACGTTTTCCCGCAGGATAAAGCGCAGGATTTCCCCCCAATCCTCGCTTTGCGGGAGCACCACCTTGGGGATGTGGGTGCCGGGCAGGGAAACCGAAGAAAGCGCCACCGTGACCTCGCGATCCCGCACCTTGTAGGTGAAGGTATCCCCCTGGTAGTCCTGCTGCAGCTTGGGCCAGGTGGCAAGGGCCGTGCGGCTTTCGGGGGTCAGCTCATGGGCCAGGCGGCGGATTTCCGCATCGAGATCAGCAAGCGCCGGCTCGGGCGGCCTGGTCCCCGCGGTGATGGCCTCAAAGAGCTGCCAGAGATCGGCAAAGCTGCCATCGCCGGGGAAAGCCGAAAGCAGCGCCCGGGCTCCCACCAGCTGGTAGAGCTTGCGAGCCACCGCCACCTGCTGTTCCGCCCGCTCCCGGGCTTTTCGGCAGGTTTGAGCGATTTCCCGCAAATAACCGGTGCGCTCCGAGGGGATGATGGGGTGCCGCTGGGGGAGCCCCGCCGGTTGGGCGTGGGTTTGCGCCACATGGAACGCCTGACCAAAGCGGGATTCCAGCTCCCCGAGCAGCCGCTGATACAGCGCGTTTACCCCAAAGTCGTGGAACTGGTGGGCGCAGGTGCCAAACACCGGGACCTGTTCGTCGTCCATCTGAAATTCCGAGTGAGCCCGGCGCCACTGCTTTTTCACTTCCCGCAAGGCGTCCAGAGCCCCCGGCCGGTCGAACTTGTTAATGGCCACCAGGTGCGCAAAGTCCAGCATTTCGATTTTTTCCAGCTGCAACGAGGCGCCGTATTCGGGGGTCATGGCGTAAATGGCCACATCGGCGATGTCGGCAATTTCGCTATCGGCTTGCCCGGCACCCGCCGATTCCACGAAGATCAAATCAAAGCCCGCAGCCTTGAGCACCTGGATGGCCCCCTCCACCGCCTGGGACAAGCTGCGGTGGGCTTGCCGGGTGGCCAAAGAGCGCATGTACACCCGGTCGCTGGCCAAGGAGTTCATGCGGATGCGATCGGCGAGCAGCGCCCCTCCGGTTCGACGCTTGGTGGGGTCCACGGCAATGATGGCCACCTGCAGCTGGGGAAAATCCAGCAGGAACCGGCGCACCAGCTCGTCGGTGAGGGACGACTTGCCCGCACCCCCCACGCCGGTAATCCCCACCACCGGTGCCTGCCTGGAAGGCTTAGGCAGCTCCGGCATCTTCCCCGATTCCACCTGGGAAATGGCGCGGGCCAGCTTCTGCCAGTGGCGGGGGGTGAGGTCGGGGGGCTGGCCGTTGGGAAGCTGGGTGACGTCGAAATCGCAAGCCTCCAGCATCAGGCTGATCATGCCGTCCAATCCCAGCTTGCGGCCGTCATCCGGGGAGAAGATCTTGGCGACGCCGTACGCTTCGAGCTTTTTGATTTCCTCCGGCACGATCACGCCGCCGCCCCCGCCAAAGACCCGAATGTGGGAGGCGCCGCGCTCCCGCAACAGGTCCACCATGTAGGTGAAGAACTCCATGTGCCCGCCCTGGTAGGAGGAAACCGCTATCCCTTGCGCATCCTCCTGGATGGCTGCGTCCACGATTTCCCTCACCGAGCGGTTGTGCCCTAAGTGGATGACCTCGGCGCCGTGGGCCTGGAGGAGGCGACGGATGATGTTGATGGCGGCGTCGTGGCCGTCAAAGAGGGAAGCAGCGGTGACAAACCGAACCTTGTTTTTGGGCACGTACCCTTGCGCCATAACCCACCTTCCGGCGGCATTGTACCGCTGGGGCTATTGGCGGAGATGGGAGATGGTGGCTTCCAGCTTATCCACCCGCTCTTGGAGCTCCTGGGCGCGGGCTTCAGCCTGGGTTTGGAAGCGGGTGAGCTCGTGGCGCAGGCGCTCCAGCTCCGCTTTGAGCTCTCGAACCTCGCCTTCCAGCTGGTCCAGGCGCTGTTCCAGCTGGTCCAAGCGCTGTTCCATCTGGTCCAGTCGTTGCTCGACTCGACCCAAACGCTGTTCCAGGGCGGTCACGCGGGACTGGTCCAAGCGCTGTTCCATCTGGTCCAGTCGTTGCTCGACTCGACCCAAACGCTGTTCCAGGGCGGTCACGCGGGATTCCAGGGCAGCCACCCTCACCTCCAGCAGGGTCAGCCGCTCCTCGATGCGGTCCAGGCGGGCTTCAATGCGATCCAGCCGCTGGGTGTTCTGCAGGACGCCCTCGGCCACCAGCTTGACCTGGTCCAGGATGTGCTCCATGACCGCGTCGAAGTGGCGCTTGATTTCCTCCAGCTCGTGGCGGGTCATGACGGCTCTCCGTGCGCCGATGATAGCCGAAGGGCTTTCTACAGCCAAACACCGGGGGGTGGGGCGGGGAGCTCGCCTGCTGCGGCAAAAACCCGCTCCGGGTCGCCCGCGAGCCAATAAACCTTGTTTTCGCTCCGCCAAAACAGGTGATGCCCGCCGGGGCCTACGGTTAGAAACCTCTGGGGCTCGTCCCGTTGGGGGCGAGGAGGAGAAAAGGAACGGCTGTGGGCCATGGCTTCGGTCATGGCTTCCAGGGCGGCTTTTGCCTCGGCCGGCGACTTAAAGAGGGCGAGGTAAAGGGTTAAGCGGCCATTGCCGTACTCCGCTACCACCGCGCTGGGAGGTTGAAACCGCCCCTGGTGCATCTGGCGCAAAAGCTCCACGGCTTGCCGTCCGGTGAGCAGCTTGCTGCGCGAAAGCCCGGCCAAATGGCGGGGCACCAGCGGCTGGCCGCAAGCCAGAAGGGCCAGCAAGAGCGCACAAATTCGGAAAACCCTAGCCCCCAAGGCCCAGCTCCCGGGCAATTCCCGCCATGGCGTCACGCACAAAGGCAATGTGGTCGGGAAGGGGCATGCCGATTTCCTCGGCTGCCTGCACGATTTCTTCCCGGTTCACCGAGCGGGCAAACGCCTTTTCCTTCATGCGCTTGAGCACCGACTCCACGGGCAGGGCGGCAATGTTCTTATCGGGTCTTACCAGCGTGCAGGCCACCAGGAAACCGGTGAGCTCGTCCACGGCAAACAGGCACTTGGCCATGTTGGTGTCGCGGGGCACGCCGGTGTAGGAGGCGTGGCCTTCAATGGCCCGTACCCAGGCTTCGGGCCAGCCTTGCTCCCGCAGCACTTTGGCGCCTACCCACACGTGCTCCTCGCGGGTGGGGTGCTTTTCGTAGTCAAAGTCGTGGAGCAGACCAACAATGCCGTAAGCCTCTTCGTCTTCCCCCAACCTGCGGGCGTGGGCGCGCATGGCCGCTTCCACCGCTAAGCAATGTTTCCGCAGGTTTTCGGAGCTCACCCACGAACAGAGGAGTTCCCAAGCTTTCTGCCGATCGTACGCCATGCCCTAAGCTTAGCGCAGTTGCCGCTAGCCCACCACGTAGTGGCAGCCCACGGAAGTGGGGTTACGGCGGGCCGCTTCGGCAATGAGCCCGGCCGCCAGACACCCGTGAAAGAGGTCCACGAGCTGAGCGGAAATGGGCGTGGTGCGGTAAAACTGAGTCAAACGCACCAGCTGGTGGCGCAGATCGGCCACCGCCCGCTCCATACGTTCCCTGGTGCGGACGATCCCCACGTAGTTCCACATGGTGTGGCGGATGGCCGACCAGTCCTGGGCAATGAGGGCCGGGTCTTCGTTGGAAGGACCCACCACCGGCTCCCAGTCAGGGATGGCGCCCTTAAGGTCGGCGGCTAACGCGTGTTCTTTTGCTTGGTGGGCGGCGTGACGGCCGGCGGCTAAACCAAAGGTCAGCCCTTCCAGAAGCGAGGTGGAGGCCAGGCGGTTAGCGCCGTGAACACCGGTACAGGCCACCTCCCCGGCCACGTACAGCCCCGGAAGGGTGGTGCGTCCGGCCAAATCCGAAACCACCCCGCCGCAGGTGTAGTGAGCCCCGGGCACCACGGGGATGCGCTGGGTGGTCATGTCAATGCCGTAACGGGCGCAAATCTCGGCCACCGTGGGGAATCGCTGGGCCAGCTCCTTGCCTTTACCGCCCAGATCCAAAAACACGCACTCCGCCCCGGTGCGGTGGAGCTCGTCCACAATGGCCCGGGCTACCACGTCCCGGGGAGCCAGCTCGCCTTTAGGGTGGTAGCGCTTTAAAAACCGCTCACCGGCTTCGTTCACCAGCTTGGCTCCGGCACCCCGTAACGCCTCAGTAATGAGGAAGCGCGGTGCCCCGGGGACGTAGAGGCACGTGGGGTGGAACTGGATGAACTCCAAGTTCAAAAGCCGGACCCCGGCCCGGGAAGCCATGGCCAAGCCGGAACCGATGGAGCCGGGGTGGTTGGAGGTGTGGATGTAAAGGGCGCCGGCGCCGCCGGTGGCAAGCACCGTGGCATCGGCAAACACCGTGCACACGCGGCTGGTCCCCACTTCCAGAACGTACGCGCCCAGGCAGCGGTTTTCCAGGGAATAGCGATCCACCGTGCGGCGGGAGTGGTGGTGGGTGGTGAGCAAGTCCACCGCTTGGTAGCCGGAAAGCAAGGTGATGTTGGGGTTTTTGCGCACGGCCTTGAGCAACCCCTCCTGAATGGCCGAGCCGGTGCGGTCGGCGGCGTGGAGGATGCGGGGCACCGAGTGGGCAGCTTCCAGCGCTAAATCCAAGCTGCCGTCAGGGCGGCGGTCAAAGGGGATACGCAGCCGCTTTAAAAGCCACTCGTCCACCGCCTTAGGGCCTTCGGTGGCCAGGAACGCTGCCGCTTCCGGCAAACCGTAGCCGGCGCCGGCGGCCAAAATGTCGGCGGCCAAAAGCTCGGGGGAGTCTTTTTCCCCGCGATAAACGATGCCCCCCTGGGCGCGGGCGGTGTTGGTTTGGGAAGGATCGGCAGCCCGGGAGAGCACCACCACTTGGGCGCCCTGCTCGGCGGCCGCCAGCGCTGCCGCCAGACCGGCCACGCCGCTGCCCAGCACCAGCACCTGGGTGTGATGGCGATCCTCGAGCTTCATGCCTCCACCTCCATGGAGCAGTCCAAGGCGGGGGCGGAATGGGTGATGGCCCCCACCGACACGAAATCCACGCCGGTGAGCGCCACCTCCCGCACGTTTTCCAGGTGTACCCCCCCCGAAGCCTCAAGCACGGCTTTTCCTTTGGCCTTTGCCACGGCTTGCCGCAAGGTGGGGAGGTCCATGTTGTCCAAGAGCAAATGGGGAACGTGGCACGCCAGGGCCTCCTCCACCTGCTCCAAGCTGGCGCACTCCACGATGAGGGGCACCTTTTCCCCCCAGACTTTCCGCACCCGCGCCACCGCTTGCGTGATGGAACCGCAGGCGGCAATATGGGTGTCCTTGATCATGGCGGCGTCAAAAAGCCCCATGCGGTGGTTGCTACCCCCACCACAGCGCACGGCGTGCTTTTCCAGGCGGCGAAACCCCGGCGTGGTCTTGCGGGTGTCCAGAAGCCGGCAGCCGGTGCCTTCCAGCTGCGAGACGAACTGCCGGGTGAGGGTGGCCACGCCGGAAAGACGTATCAAAAAGTTCAGGGCTGTACGCTCGGCGGCGAGCAAAGCGCGGGCAGGCCCCCAAATTTCCAAAACCGTTTGCCCGGCACTCACAGGGGCACCGTCCTGCAAGCGGACCTCCACCTGGCAGCGGGGGTCCAAAAAGCGAAAGGCAAAAGCCGCGGCGGGTACGCCGGCAAGCACACCGTTCTTTTTTGCAATGATGCGAGCCTTGGCCTGATCTTCGCTTTTGAAAACCGCGTTTCCGGTGATATCGGGCAGGTCTTCTGCAAAGGCCAAGGCCAAAAGCGGGGGGAGGCTCGAGGCGTACGGCTCCGATAACTCGCTCACGGTGGGATTGTAGCCCCTCACGGAAAGTGCGTATCCAAAACGGCCCGCACCGCGGCCATGTCTTCCGGGGTTGTGCCGCAGCAACCCCCCACCAACCGCGCACCGGCAGCAACGCAGGCCAGCATGCAGCAGGCGTACTTTTCCGAAGGCACAGGAGCTGCAGTCAGATGCGGACTCTGGTCGTCGTACCAGCCGTTGTTCGCGTAGGCCACCAGGGGCAAATCGGTACCGACGGCGAGTTGGGTGAGGGCAGGCAGAAGGTCGGAAAGCCGTGTGCAGTTAACGCCCACCCCAATCACCCCGGGAATGGCCACCGCTCGTGCGGCATCGGCGGCGTTTTCTCCGGACAGGAGGCGTCCGCCGCTCTGGCACGTAAAGCACACGATCACCGGCAGACCGGTGGTAACCGCTGCCTGGCAGGCAGCTCGTGCTTCGCGAACGGTGTTGAAGGTCTCTAAAAGCAAGCCGTCCGGCTCGGCGCCTGCCAAAGCCTCTGCGGTGCGTTGGTGCTCCCGCGCCAGGGTGGCATCGTCGGGAACCAAGTCGGGGCGGTAGCAGTCCTCCAGGGTGGTCATGGAGGCCAGCACCCAAATCTGGCGGGTGGCTGCGCGGGCCGCTTCCCGCGCCAAGCCCACCGCGGTTTTTGCCAGCTCTTCCGGTTTCGGGTAACGGGGGAGGCGACGCAGCGCGTAAGGTGCCACGCGGAAGGTGTTGGCGGTAAGCACCTCACAACCGGCAGCGACGTAATCCCGATGCACCTGAAGAACAGCTTGAGGGTCGTGCATGAGCGCCCCTACCCCCCAAAGTGTGGCAGCCGAGGTTACCCCCCGGCGCAACAGCTCGGAGCCCATAGCCCCGTCCAAAAGGCGGGGTTTGCTTTGGAGAAACTCGGCCAGGGACGGGGAACGATTGTCTGGGGCGTTGGTTGACGCTTCTTCCTCTCGCACCTTACTATGATAGCGATGGTGACGCGGGAAAAGGCAGCGGTGGTGGGGGTAGCCACCGAAGGGCTGCCGGTGGCTGAGGTCCACGCCGACCTGGACGAGCTTTGCGCGCTTCTGGACACGGCTGGGGCTGATGTGGTGGCGCGGCTGGTGCAAAAACGCGGCGCTCCCGATCCCGCCACCTACCTGGGCCGAGGCAAGGTTTCGGAACTTCGGGATTTGGTGAACGAAACCGGCGCCGGCCTGGTGGCCTTTGACGCCGATCTCACCCCTGCCCAGGTGCACCATTTAGAGGAAAGCCTCCCCGAAGGCGTGAAGGTCCTGGACCGGGCGGCGGTGATCCTGGATATCTTCGCCTTGCGCGCCAGGACCCGGGAAGCCAAGCTGCAGGTGGAGCTGGCGCAGCTGGAGTACCTTCTTCCGCGCTTGACCCGCCGGTGGCAGCACCTTTCCCGGCAAGCTGGTGGCATTGGTACGCGGGGAGTAGGTGAAACCCAGCTGGAAATTGACCGGCGGGTGATCAAACGGCGCATCACCCTTCTGCGCCGAGAGCTGCAGCGGGTGGCCAAAGAACGGGTGGTGCAGCGGAGGCGAAGGCAGGGTTTCCCTTCGGTGGCTTTGGTGGGCTACACCAATGCCGGCAAGTCAGCGCTGTTTGAACAGCTCACCCGGGAAACCACGGTGGTGGAAAACCGCCTGTTTGCCACCTTGGACCCGCTGGTTCGGCGGGCGGCGTTGGAAGGCGGTTTGGTGGTGGCGGTGGCGGATACGGTGGGCTTTATCCGCAAGCTGCCCCATCAGCTGGTGGCCTCCTTTCGCGCTACGCTTTTGGAAGCGGCTTCTGCCGATCTGCTGGTTCACGTGGTGGATGTTGCCCATCCCCGCTGGCAAGAACATCTGCGGGTAGGGGAGGAAGTGCTGGAGTCTTTAGGTGTGGATCCCAGCAGCTGCCTGGTGGCCTTAAACAAGGTGGACCTGTTGGCGGAGGAGTGGCCGGATCTTCCGGATGGACGGCACAGCGTCTTTGTCTCTGCCCGAACCGGCTGTGGGCTTTCGGCGCTGCGCCAGGCCATGACCGACGAGCTGGTCAAAAGGGGCGTTGTGGATGTGCTCCGGGTTTCGCTGCAGGCCCCAGCGGAACTGAGCCAGGCGTTAGAGCGCCGGGATCTGGTAGGCCGCCGTTTTTCCGGGGAAGGCGTGGAGTTTTACCTCCGGCGGAGGTAAAACGAAGATGCCCCCTAACCTGGGGGGCGTCACCTGCTGACAAGGGCTACTGTTACTGTTTTAGCCTAGGGTGCTCAGGCCAACTGGCCCATTTACCAAAGCCCCGCTCGAAGTCGCGAACTGCCTTGTCGTCTTCCTCACCGTCGCACTTTTCCACTTTAACCGCGAACCGTTTCAGGCTAGGCTCGGGTCCGCCGTATACCTCGGCAACAAGGGGTGCGACCAGTACCGAGGCGGCAATTCCCTGGTTGGCCTGCGCAGGACGGCCTATCTCTGTGACTAACCTTTGCAGAAAGGAAGCGAGCTCAGGTTGGCCTTCTTTGAGCTCTCGCCATATCCGGGGTTTTGTCTCGTCGGCTTGACTTTCCCGGAAAGGTGCTAAGCGCAAGAGGTTGGTCTCAACTCGAATGGTGGTGAGCTTGGGGTCAGCGTCGAGGATCCTGCTCTTCCAGCTTTCCCAGGTTTCCCCGTGCTGACGGGGCTCCACAGCTATTTCCTTCCGTACTAAAAGCCAATGACCGCGCTCTACATCCGCCAGCAGCCTCTCGACGGAGCCGTTTCCTCCCAGTTCGAACCGGAAAAACCATGCAACACGGGTCCCGTCTTGGAGCTGGCAAAGCGCTCGATGATGGTCAACCTTTTGCTCGCCCGTGAGGTTGCTGCCGCCCTTGGGAGGCAGCAGGAACGAGTAGAGGCAGGTAAGGACCGCCTTTCCGTCAGCAGCTCGGTACCTCTCCCATCGATCCGCACGGCGCGGCTGAGGGCTTTCAAGTCCTTGCGCCCAAGTGCCTAAAGACGCCGTCGCCACTAAAAACAAACAAGCCACATAATGGTGCGTCATGTTGCGTGACCTCAAGAGTTATCCGAGATGCAAAGACCCTGACATGCAGACCATTCGGAAAGAGCAATTTCGCGTTGCCATTGGCGCCCGTTCCACACCGTGCAATTGTAAATTGCCGTGCAGCACATATTGCAAACCCCCAGACCCTGACCCACGGTTTGGAAAGAACAGGTCTGGTATCGGTTGAAACCGGCGTCGGCTACGCATTCGTCGATACTCTCACCGCTCGCAGACGACTTGGGAAGAGCAAGGATTACAAGGATCGCAACTAAGGCCAGAATAAGATGCTTCCGATGCGTCATGGCAAGTTCTCCTTTCGGTGGGTGAGGCTAACAAAAAAAACGTGGCTGGTCAACCCCCCGCATCGCCTCATCAAAAATCTGCCCGAAATGGGGTGGTAGCCTCACCTAAGAATCTGCCCGAAAGGGGGGGGAAGGACGAGATTGCTT
>FWPV01006594.1_pt1 | contig 10635 bp, 9 predicted proteins | sample 2228371 | NCBI WGS metagenome assembly FWPV01 (sample SAMEA103939776, study PRJEB20133) | metagenome
GACTGATACCATTTGAACGAATCCTTCTTATGGGGATCGCCCTATTCCCTGCTTATCCAAAAGAGGTTCGTTTTGGTTCAAAAAGTTTATAGATTGATAAGTTGACTTTTGGGTGAGGCTGTAATAAAAAGGCGGTAGGTCAAGGAGGCAGTGGAGCAAGAACAGGGATGAACAGAGGACTGAATGGATTAGAAGAGAGGGTTTTAAAAAAGAACCTTTGCATTTCATGTGGAGCCTGTCTCTCCCTCTGCCCTTATCTCCGTTGGTGGGAGGGAAGGGTGGTCAAACTTCACGAGTGTGGCCTTGAGGAGGGTAGATGTTTTGCATACTGCCCACGGACGGAATCGAATCAGGAGAGAGTGGATTTGAAAACTTCTGGTAAGAGATTTGAGAAGGTTGAAATAGGTCCTTTTCTTGGGGTCTTTATGGCAAGAGCGAAAGATCCTTTCTTACGCGAGAGGGCTCAAAGCGGAGGAACGGTCACTGCGCTGATCGACTTTGCCATCCGAAAAAAGATGATCGATGCGGCGATTCTGACCTCCCGGGATGCTGACTTAGCGCCTAAAGGTCAAATTGCAAGGAGTCGCGAAGATATCTTCAACTGTATGGGTTCCAGTTATGTCTCGGGTCCAACCCTCGAAGCCATCCATAAGGGGCCATGGCAGGGAGAGGAGAGAATTGGAGTGGTCGGGCTTCCCTGTCAGGTACAGGCTACTGTGAAAATGAAATCTTGCACCCTTGAGAGAAAGACGCCTGTGGATAGAGTGCAATTGATCATTGGTCTTTTCTGCACCTGGGCTCTCGAATATGGAGGATTTCAGACTTTCCTAAAAAAGCGGATAGGGAGAAGGTGCATCGCAAAGATGGAAATGACTCCGCCACCCGAAAGGCATCTGAAGATTTATACTGACGGGACCATACACAAGATTCCCGTAGATGAGGTTCGGCCATTCATTCGCAGGGGCTGTCAGATCTGTCCGGATATGACCGCAGAGCTTTCGGACATTTCAGCAGGTACGGTTGAAGGAATGGAGGGATGGAATACGATTGTGATCCGCTCAGAGCAAGGAGAGGCCCTTTTTAAAGAGGCGGAAGCTGAAGACATCATCGAATATCAACTCCTTCCAGAAGGCTATATGGATCACCTGAGAGAAGCGTCTCTCCTTAAAAAGGAAAGGGCACAGAGAATGATGATAGAAGGCAAGGGGAGGGACGGATGAATCCCATTGCTCAGAACATTGTCGGGAAGACAGTCCTCCTGATGGGGAATGAGGCAATTGCCAGGGGTGCCCTTGAAGCAGGGGTGAAGGTCTGTGCCGCCTATCCTGGAAATCCCTCCTCTGAGATCATTGGTAGTCTTGCCGAAATGGCTAAGGCGTTTGGGCTTCATGTGGAATGGTCAATCAATGAGAAAGTGGCCATGGAGGTGGCCGCTGGTGCCTCCCTTTCAGGGTTAAGAAGTCTTTGTGCCATGAAACAGAATGGACTCAACGTGGCTTCTGACTTTCTGCTCAACCTCAATCTCACCGGGTGCAAAGGAGGTCTGGTTATCGTGGTGGCGGATGATCCAGCAGGCATCTCATCGAGCAACGAAGAAGATTCACGCCTCTTTGCCAAAATAGGAGATCTCCCCTTACTGGAGCCAGCCCATTTTCAAGAAGCCAAAGAGATGACGAAAGAGGCCTTTTCCCTCTCCGAGAGGTTGGGGCTTCCTGTCTTGATCCGAAGCGTGACACGCGTTTCCCATGCCAGAGGAAATGTGACTCTGGGCGAACTCCTTCCCTGCAGCCTTCACCCAACGTTTGATCTTAGCCAGCCACGCCTGGCTTTCCCGCCTTTACCCAAACACAAAGTGCTTCATGAAAAATTTAAGATGGCCAGAGAGCTGTTCGAGACCTCTCCCTTCAATCTTTACAGAGGTCCTGAAAAGCCTGAGATCATGGTGATGACCAGTGGCAGCGGTTATCTCTATGCTTTCGAGGCAGTCCACAACCTCAACGTTCAGGAGAGGGTTGGTATTTTAAAGATTGGAACGAGCTGGCCCCTTCCAGAAGCATTCCTTCTACACCATCTCAAACAATCGGAACAGTTCCTCTTCGTTGAAGAGGTGGACCCGTTTCTCGAGAACAATGTGAAGGAGCTCTTTGCACAGTATTGCACAGAATTAGGCGTCAAGCGGTTCTTCGGGAAGGCAAACCAGGCCATTCCGGAGGTAGGCGAACTCAACCCGGAAATGGTCACCTCTGCCCTACAAAGGCTCCTGGCGGTTCCCTATCTGCCCAGGCCTGAATCTTACAGCCGTCGAGCCTCAGAGGTGGAGGCTGAGATGATCCCCCCACGCGCCTTAAGTTTCTGCGCGGGCTGTCCCCACCGGGCCACCTATTGGGCGATCAAAACCGCCCTTGCGCTGGATGGCCGAGACGGCGTTGTGCTGGGAGATATCGGTTGTTATTCACTCGGCTTGGGCCCCTCGGGCTTTTTCCAGATGAAGACGCTTCATGCCATGGGATCTGGAGTGGGATTGGCTTGCGGGTTCGGTCAGCTCAGCCGCTTTGGGTTCGATCAGCCCGTGATCGCCCTCTGCGGGGACTCCACTTTTTATCACGCTGCCATGCCTGCTTTAGCCAATGCCATATACAACGGGGCAAAATTTTTGTTGCTGCTTCTTGATAATAGAGCCACAGCGATGACGGGCTTTCAGCCTCACCCGGGCACAGGAATCACGGCAACGGGAGACACGGCTCCTAACATTGATCTGGAGGCAATTTGCAAAAGTTTGGGCGCTCGTGTGGAGGTGGTGGATCCGTTTGATATGGAGGGGACCATTGGGGCGATCCTGAGAAGGCTCCAGAGAGATCAAGAAATCGATCCTGCAGATCAAAAAGAGTCGACTCCCAATGGAGTGAACGTCCTCATTCTCAAAAGAGAATGCGCTTTGTTAAGTGGCAAGCGTCAGAAAAGACTTTATCAGGTGAAGATCGATCAGGAGCGGTGCCTGGGAGAGGCGTGCGGTTGTCATCGCCTCTGCACGCGGGTTTTCAAATGTCCAGGGTTGATTTGGGATCAGACCAATGGAAAAGCCCAGATTGATGAGGCGATCTGTAATGGATGTGGTGTCTGTGCAGAGATCTGCCCTGCATCAGCCATTCAGAGAGAGGTGGCTTAGATGTTTCTTCTCAAAGATCCCTTCAATGTGATTATCGGGGGAGTGGGCGGGCAGGGCAATGTTCTTGCTTCGCGAATTTTAGGAGAGATGTTGATGGGTCAAGGATACGTCGTCACCATTGGAGAGACGTATGGCGCTTCCCAAAGAGGGGGATCGGTGATGAGCCATCTTCGGATTTCGCAAAAAGAGCCCTTTTCCCCCCTCATTCCGCAGGGGCAATGCGATCTCCTCATTGCCCTTGAGCCCGTTGAAGGGCTGAGAATACTGGTTCATTATGGAAAGCCGGAGGTCCTGACATTGGTCAATAGCCGGCCCATCCATCCCATCGACGTCATCTCCGGGGATGCAACCTATCCAGAAATATCGGAAATACTGGCGAAGATCGAGGAACTGAGCTTGCGTGTCTGGACCCTGAATGCCACAGGGATTGCCCTTGAGTTGGGCGATCCCATCTTCTCCAATATTGTCATGCTTGGTGCTCTTTCTGCCATGCGTGCCCTCCCATTCGATCTGTCCACTTTTAAAGAGGTGGTCAGGGTTTTGCTTCCTTCTCGAACGATGGAAGACAATATTCGAGCTTTTGAGATGGGAAGGGAGGCTGTGAGAGAGAGCCGTCCAAAGAACCTTCCGGTCAACTAATCTTTTCTTTCCATCTTTTTCAATCGGTCCTGGGGCTGGAGAATCTGAAAGACATTCCTTCTTTCGATGGGTAAAATGAGGGAGATCAGGGTCATTCCCTTTTCAACTTCTACCTGCGTGTCCATCGCCCCCCTGTTCTTCTCCAGGGTCTTCTTCACCATTTGAAGGATCAGATCCATTTTCTTTTCTTGATCCTCATTCGGAAGGGGAGAGAGGGCATCCAGGGGCTTTCCTTTTGGATCCAGGTGGGTTGAAACAATGAGGATCTCGATATATTTCAGGTTCTTTTGTAAGATCGATTTCTGTTCACCGTTCCACTCCTGAGAGTCGATGGATCGAGTCAAAATGCCGATCCTTCCATTTTGAGAGATGGAGAACAGGATATATTGGAAGATGGAGTTGAAGATGAATCGCAATTGCTCATCGGTCAGGGTGGTTTCGGGAAGATCCGGATCGAACTTTTTTCTAATAATCTTTATATTTTTTTCAGCAAGTTCTATCTGGTTCTCCCTTAAAACCTCCTCAATCAGGTTATGAATGGTATCCGATTTTTTGACAGGGGTATTGACATTGATATAATCACAGAAACAGTCAAGAAGAGAGATCGTTTTTTCAATATCCTCTGAGACCACTCGATAGAAATAGTCTCCTAACTCGGCATCCCTGAAATTCTCACGAGAATAAAAAGCCAATGTTTTCATAGCAGCCAGGCTTCCCCTGGTGCGGTCAATTAATTCAAGGAGGAGGGGGAAGAGGGAACTGGTATTCAGATCTGGTGAAGTGTCCTTCTCTTTTACCAGTGGTGGTTTGGGACTTGACGGCACAGAGAAGGAGTCAGAGATGACTTTCAGGTTCGGTTTTTCATCCTCCTGAAAGAGAAGCTCCTCCACATTTTGCTGGATGCTCTTCATTTTTTCCCTTTCCTTTTTTAGAAATTCCTCTTTGATAGTTAAAGACAGCAAATCATATGCCAATTCTGATTTTAATTTTAACCTTTTAAAAGGATTAGGGAATTTTAAAATCTGGACCATTTTTTAGACTTCCAAGTCCAAAAAATCGTCACCAACGTTATGAAATGATTATGAGAATTCTGAAAAAGTTTAATGGAGGAGTGGGAAACCATCCGAACGAGGGCTTTTTCGCCCTCCTCTCCCCTCAACATCACGATTCCTATTTTTCAGAGATCTCATGATCAAATTGCCCAAAAGAGGGCAATGGAGGAGGGAAGGGGTTATCCTTTTGTTAAAGCTTCCACGATCCCTTTAAGATATCCGATGCTTCGGCTGGCAATAGTTTGTGGGTCGTGTTCGAAATGGAAGACCTCAACAGAGAGGTAACCTTTATAGCCGCTTTCGAGCAATATCTTCAGGATCGGTGTGAATGGAATGGTTCCAAAACCTGGGCCCAGTCCATTGGCATCGTTGACGTGAATATGGCAGAGGTATCTCGATTCCAATGTCCGAAGGAGTGCGTCCGTTAAGGATTTTTCTGAGGCAGCGGCGCTACGGCAGTCGAAGACCATCTTAAAATTGGGATGCCGGACTTCTTTGACAAAATGGATGGCTTCGTCAACCGTATTGATGAAGTTTGTCTGATTTGGAGAAAGGGGTTCGAGGCAATAGAACACATTTCTCTGCCGTGCTGCTTTGAGAGCGACTTTAAAAGTTTCGATTGCGAAATGATAAGATTCTTGAAAGTTCCATCCTTCCTGAATCGTTCTCTGATGAGGGGAACCGTGGACAAGAACCTTTCCACCAAGGTCAGCACAGAAATGGATCAGGGCTTCGATATACTCCTGGGTCTGGATGCGAATCAATTCGTCAGGATGGTTGATGTAAAGTCCTTCAGGCTTCACGAGGAGCCAATGAAGTCCTACGATTTCGATACCGTTCTGCTCTGCAGCCCGTCGGATGGCATTTCTTCTTTTAGGGGAGATCTCTGTTACTGAATCGGCAAGGGTATAGGGTGCGATTTCGACTCCATCATAGCCCAATTGTGCAGCATACTCAAAAACCTTTTCGATGGGCCATCCCTGAAAGAGTTCATTGCAGATCGATATTTTAAAAGGTACTTTTCGACTCATCTGTTTCTCCTCTTCTTTTGACGCATCTGTCTGTTCGGGGTGCGTTTCTTCATCAGGGAGATGACCTCTTCTCGAAATGTATCATAAGCTCCCTTAAATTCAAAGAGTGTTTTTTGGACCGGACCGAAGTCCGGCCAGTCCGATGGAAGGAGCCCTTTTGTTCCGAAGTCTCCCTGGATGCCCGCCTCTTTGAAGGTTTCGGTTAATTCGGTATTGGATTCAAAAGCTTTTCGGAAATCTTCGATCTGATTCAGATGATCAAGGATCCCTGCCGGAAAGTTATGGGCTATGGATTCCCTATATTCTTTTAGATCAAAATCAGGGGCCTCTGCCATCCTTCTCACATTCTCCTGATGGTCGGGAAATTCGGTATGGACAAGATTGCGTGAGGAGAGGGTCCAGAAGGTGTCGAAGGGTTTCCTTTTTGAGGCGGGAAGATAATGGATTCGGTCCATAATTAGGGAAGCCTGTTGCTCTGTCAATCCTTTCTTCTTGATTAAGTAGGCGATCCATCGATGGCGGTTGGTCTCGGAGAAGAAAAGAGACCAGACCCTCCTTGCCACCAGGGTGCCTGAAGCCCCAATGGCTTCTTCGAGATAGTGAAGGCTTTCTTTGGATGCAACAGGACGGAGGGCTTCAGCAATCGGTTCATTGATCGTCTTCTGGCCATGGGCATATCGGGTGGCGGCAACCACCTTCTCTTCATAAGACTTTGTCTGAAGGACCTTCTCCTTTGTGCCATTTGCCTCAGAAAGTTTCATGACTCTCTGAAGCGCTTCTTGTTCTCCTACCTTTTCTTTTAATGCTTTGAAGAGTCTTTCCAATAGGATTTCTCTCAGATGACTCTCCAGTCTTCCTCCCATATTGGTCATATAAAGCTGGGTGGGTTGAATTCCCTTTTGGATGGCTTCCGCCATTCCCTCCATCTCATCGAGGAGGAGGGTGGCTTCCTGACTGAAACTGAAATCGACTGTAATGTTCGATCCAAACCCAAAGGAGTTAATGGTCCGCGCAATGGTGCGGGCAGCTGGAGAGGAGGCTGCCACTTTAATGACGAGGTTGGGTCTCGCTCTCCATCCCTCCATCCGATAACCAGCAAGCAGGTATTGGTCATAAACGTGGAGATGCTCAGAGGCGAGAGAGAAGGCTGTGAAGACATCGCGGACGGATTCTTCGACGAGGTGGGCAATATTGGGATTGAGTTGGAAACTGACGACCCCACCTCCGGTGGATTCCCGGAGGTTGAAAAAGAGAGGTCGAAAGATATCAAGGTTATCCCATAGGGCGAGCAGGGTAGCATAGAGTGTGATCTCCTCCCCATATCGGGTGGGGTGCGAAGACCAGCGCTTAAAGTGTGGATGCCGTTTCACTTCCATCAGGAAACGTTCTTTTAGAAAAGGTTCATCCTGATAGGCTCTTGCCGCAAGAACCGGATTGGTGGAGACCTGCTCGAAACCTAAATGTCTGAGCCACCGCAAGCCGATGGCATAATCATTTCCGAATTTACAATATCCCTCCTTCACCATGCGATAGTAGATGTTTTCCTGAATCTCCCGTTTTGCCTTCTCCAGAAATTGGCTGAAGAGACTTTCTTTGAAATCGATTCCGTTTTCGATGCGGAGGGCAGTCTTTGCCACCATGCTGTTACCCTTCTGGACCCTCTTCATTCTGGAAAGCCATTGGATGATCACCGCTTCAGCGACGATCCCGGCCTTTTCTTCTCTTTCGATATCTTCCCATCCCTGAAGGGTATGACGGATATAGCCAAGGGACTCCTCCTTCTCCTTTTCGTCAAGCCAGCGGCTCTCAAGGCCATAAAAGTTGAGGGCCACCTCAAGAAGGAATTCGTAGGCATTCGCTCTGAAGCGAACCTTCTCGATGAAGGATGCCTTTGGTTCATCAGGGTTGGGTCTGGAGAGATGGAAGGCGAGATGCAAACGTCTGATCAAACCTCCCACCGTTTCTGCCAATCTCCCATTGATTTCAGGAAAGAGGAGGTGATCCGCCCCCAGGGCTGTCTGGCCTCTCTGGACCAGGGAGAAAAGGTGGGCCACATGGTCATCAGGGACCGGAGGACTTTCACTCAACGAGAGCTTCTTTGGGAGAGTCGATTCCACAATTTGGTTGATCGTTTCCTGCGGTAATGCCTTCACGTCTTGTCTCTCCTTTCCGCTCCTAAATAGTCTAAATGTTTTTGGAGGTCCTTATCAAGGAGGGAGGCGTAATCCTCCTCATAGTGATTCAGGGTTTGAAGGATCGGGATCTTCAACGGACTTCTTAAAATTGAGTCACAGGTCATTTGAAGAAGCTGGCGAACATTTTCTTGAAGGAGGAGGTCCGGAAGTTCTGAATCGGAGAGGGACGAAAGGGGAGGCATATGAGTGAGATCAATCGTCACATGATCAAGGGCAGAAACTTCCTCCAAAGAGGAGAGAGCGAATAGGTGCATCTCACGATAGAGGGAAGGTTTCTTCAAGCTGATCAGTCTGACCGCCTCAAGCCAGCTGGTCTTCGAGATTTTGATGTGGATTTTCTGCTGGGAGATCGCTCCGATGATAGGAAACACCGAAAACTTGTCATTTCCCGAAGGGATGGAAAGCTTATACTCTCCGTAACGTTGAGAAATCAGGAAATGGCGATAGAACAGCTCTTCAAAGGATGCGATTTCACCCCGGTCATCGATTCCTTTCAGGAATGTGCCAATGAATCGAGGTGCAAGGGAGTTGATCCGAACCCCTCTGTGGCGAAGGGTGATGACGAGAAAGAGATGCATTTCTGGGGAAAAGGGAAGAGGCATTTCATCGAGTGAGATTTCGAAGTCAATGAGAGGTTTTCTTCCCGTATGGTGTTGGATCAACTGGTACACTTCCTCCGCGAAGTCGATGGCTCGTTGGAAGAGAAGAAGAGATCGCTTCACTTCCTCCTCCGAAAAGCGGATGGAGAATTTTCCTCGGTCGCCTTCAAAGAGAAATTCCTTGTCGAGGAAGAGATGGAGAAAGACTTTTGCATCCCCCGGATCGATCTCCTGTTGAAAAGTTTGTTCCATCGTCTCCTTCGGCATGGACAGGGCTGATACGTTCACTGTTTCAGAGAGATCGAGGGTGATCATGGAGACGCCTGCATCCAGAGCGGCCCTCACCTCATGAAGAGACTTCAGAGGATCTCCATCTGCACCGTAACCGTCCTGGTAACCCTCCTGAAAGACAGACCAGGCGGCGTCAGCCATCACCTCTCTCACATTGCTTCGGGTCTGGTCGTTTGGACGAAGGGACTGCTGTGCCAGTACGGGACGAACCTTGAAATGTTTTAGGCTTCGAAGATAACCTGGAGTTGCCAGACCGAGACAGACTCCAAAGCCAATGGTTGTAGGGAAATGAAGAACGGGGACCGGCCTGGTAAAAGGGAAGACCTCCATCAGCGTAAGAGTATTCTCCAATGAGAGAGGGCATATCTTAAAGGAAGACGTCAGGGGATCCAGGTGCCCGGCAAAGGGATCCTTCAATAACTTCTCTCTTTCTCCGATGATCAATAACCTTTTCTGCTGATCTGTTCTGATAAGTCCATAAAGGAGATCATTTTTTGAGCGGAAAGATTCTTTATAGATTTTTTGAAGGGGGAGGGGGATGCTTTGAAGGAATTTTGAGACTTCCTCAGAAGGGGGGGGCTGTTTCGGTTCAGTCGATGCCATATCTTTCTCTCAACATGGCAATGAAGAGAGCCCTCTGCTCCTCTGTAAAAGGATGTTCATCACAAACCCTCTGCATCTCTTCTTTTAAGAGGGGTTTCTTTCCATGGCTCCGGTCCAGGGTCTTGAAAATGTCCTCAAAGGATTTGAGATGGAGAAACTCAGGGATGTCCCACATAGCGATCTCTGCCCCTTTGCCAGCCAATCCCCAGAGATAGAGAAGTTCAGAAACCGGAGAGGCGACCACGGGATGACATCCCCCGGGGATGGCAAAGATGCTCTTGTCTCCAATGAGGTAGGCTTTCATCAATCTCTTTCCATCCATGAGGAGTTGAACCCCAAAGGGTCCAAATTGGTCCTCAGGGTATTTCTTCCAATTCAATCGATGGTAATAGACCTCTTCGTGATCAGATTCCCCCCACTGAGGTCTGTCCTGATCATGGCGATGAAGAGGGGTGCCGGACCAGAATCCTGGAGGGCTGTAAGTCTCTCCCACAATCAGATTTGAGCTAACATCCTTTGGACTGATCAGGGAGATGATGTCCCTTCGCCAGATCCATTCTCCCCGCGAAACCACCCTGACCTCTTCGTTGGTTAGATAGTAAGGGGATTTTTCTTTAAGTGCCGGGGCTTCGAAAAAGGCAATCTCACCCTTGCCCCTTATCTTTAACCTTGAGTTGCAAGGAACGAAGAGAGCAGAGGCATTCGACCGACCGGGCCCCAGGGCGAACGGACCATTGATCCTTTCGCCTGAAAACTTTTTCCCGTTGATCTCTGCTTCAAATGTTCCGTCCTGAGGGACGAGGACCATCTCTTTCTCTTCCGTCTTTTTTGTGATGAAATCTGATTTCAGTTGATAGATTCCAAAGCCCAACATCTGGAGAGGCACTTTCTCTTTTCGGGGATCGAGAAGGAGTCCACTTCGCTTCCCATCATATCGGAGATGGGGGTTGACTTCATTCCTTTCAATGGGACGGGCATATTTTTTCATCGTGCTTTCCATAAGAGATTCCTTTCCCTTCGGTTGTCCGAATTATATCTTCTCAGGGATGGAGCTGTCAA
>FWPV01010673.1_pt1 | contig 10635 bp, 10 predicted proteins | sample 2228371 | NCBI WGS metagenome assembly FWPV01 (sample SAMEA103939776, study PRJEB20133) | metagenome
GGAGGGCGGGTGCGCTCCATAGCGCCCGAGGGTGAACCCTCGGGCTACGAGGAGCGGGCCGCCCGACGTGCCCCCTCCCTTGACCTCACCCAACCCCTCCCACAGAAGGGAAGGGCCGGGGCGGGAGGAGGGTGCCATAGACAAGGGTCATCGTTCTATTCGTGCCCATTGACGTCGTTCGCGGATGTCCTCTGTTCCGGCCTTCGCCGCGAGGCCCACACGAAGACCCCCGCGACCATGCCCGCCAGCACGAGGAGCGCGATGAGTTTGTACAGACGCGTGGAGATGAGCAACGCCATCCCCCCGAACAGCGCGCAGAAGGCGTAATACGCCAGCACGATGCGCCGCTGAGACCAGCCCATGTCGGCCAGGCGGAAGTGGAGATGTCCTCGGTCGCCTTGGCTGATGGGTTGGCCCCTCCGAATCCGCGACACAATCTGCCAAGCCACGTCCATGATGGGGATGCCCAGCACGAGGAGCAGCGTCGCCACTTTGCCGCCTGCCACGATGGAGAGCGTGCCCAGCGCGAAGCCCAGGAAGTACGCCCCGCCGCTTCCCATGAACACCCGCGCCGGGTGGAAGTTGTATGGCAGAAACCCCAGCGTGCTCCCCAGCAGGGCCAGCGGCAGGAGCGCCACGCTGTGCTGGCCCTCGCGCACCATGTGGACGGTGAGCACGAGCGCGGCGATGGCCGTAACCCCCGCCGCCAGGCCATCCAGCCCGTCCAAGAAGTTGACCGTGTTCATCGCGCCCATGATCCAGAACAGCGTAAGGGGCACGGTGATGTACCAGGGGAACCAGATTTGCCGATTCGTGATCGGGTTGTTGACGACCTCAATGAAGATGAGGAACAGCATGGCGATGCCCGCGGCGACCGCCTGCACCCCAAACAGCGGGCCCGAGGGGAGTTCGCGGGTGTCGTCCCATATCCCCGCCGCGAAGACGAAAACCGCTCCCAGGACAACTCCCAGCAGGCGGGTGGTCTCTTTCGGGTCGTTGGTGGCGGGGCGGATGCCCTCGGGAAGCGACACCATGACGAGAAGGCCCGCCATGAATGCGGCGAACAGCGCCACGCCTCCCAGCCGCGACACGCGCCCCGTGTGCTTGCGGCGGCCGCCGGGCACGTCCGCGATGCCCAGGCGCAGGCCCAACCGCCCCGCCGCCGGCGTCAGCGCCAGCGACACCAGAAACGAGACCGCAAACACCAGCGCAAATGCCATCTGCTAGCCCGTCCCAAACTGCCGGTCGCCCGCGTCGCCGAGTCCCGGCACGATGTAGCCGTGCTCGTTCAGCCGCTCGTCTATGGCCGCCACGTGAATGGGGATGTCCGGGTGGGCCGTGCTCAGCCGCTCAATTCCTTCGGGCGCGGCGATGATACCGACGAACTTGATCCGCTTGGCTCCCCAGCGCTTCAGGATGTCGGCCGTCGCCACCGCCGACCCGCCCGTCGCCAGCATCGGGTCCAGGATCAGGCACACCTGCACCGTCGGGTCCACAGGCAGGCGGTTGTAGTACTCCACCGGCCGCAGCGTCCGCTCGTCGCGGTACAGGCCGATGTGCCAGACTTCGGCGGACGGCATCATCTCCCAGATGCCTTCCACCATCGCCAGGCCGGCCCGCAAGATGGGCACCAAGCCGATTTTCTCCGCCAGTTGGGCCCCGTTGTACGGGGCCAGCGGGGTCTCTATCTGCGCGGGCCTCAGCGCCAAATCGGCCGTGGCTTCGTAGGCCAGCAGGATGGCGATCTCGCGCACCAACTCGCGGAACTTTTTCGGCTCCGTGTTCTTGTCGCGCAGGAGCGTGAGTTTATGCTGGATTAGCGGATGGCCCGATGGGTAAACCTGCGCCATGATTGGACAAGACCTCCTTAGGTTGTTTCACTCCGCTTGACTTCATTTGGGTTCGCCTGGACACCCACAGGCGTCGCCCTGGGGTTTGGACTCACTATACGGCGGCGGAGCGCGCCTGTCAAACGCAAGAAAAAGGTCTGCACGGCGTGGTGCAGACCTTTTCGTTGACGCTTCGCGCGGGGAATCGGTTAGGCTTCCCCGCAGAGTTTGAGCAACCGCTCCCACCTCTCGTCCACATCCTGCTGGATGCGCTCAATCATGTATTGATTCTCCGGACGGAAGAGATGGCGGAAGCGCCCCTGGGCCTCCAGCCACTCGGTTACCGGCTTCTTGACCTTGGGCTTGTAGGTGAGCCGCCAGACGCCGTTCTCCACTTCGTACAGCGGCCAGACGCAGGTTTCCGTCGCCAGTCTCATGACTTCCACCGTGGTGGCCGTATCGTGCCGCCACCCGCGGTTGCACGACGACAGCACGTTGAGGAATGCCGGGCCGTCGGCGGCCACGCCCTTACGCGCTTTCTCCATCAGGTCGCGCCAGTTGTGCGGCGACGCCTGGGCCACGTAGGGGATGTTGTGCGCCGCGCAGATGGCCGTCAGGTCTTTGCGGGGCTGCATCTTGCCCGGGATCACCTTGCCCGCGGGCGATGTTGTCGTGTTCGCCCCCAGCGGCGTGGCGCTGGAACGCTGGATGCCGGTGTTCATGTACGCCTCGTTGTTGTAGCAGACGTACATCATCTTGTGGCCGCGCTCCAGGGCGCCGGACAGGGCCTGGATGCCGATGTCGTATGTGCCGCCGTCGCCGCCAAAGGCGATGAACTTCACGTTCTGCTCGGGGATCTTCCCGCGCTTCACCAGCGCCCGGTAGGCGGTCTCCACGCCGCTCATCGTGGACGCCGCGTTTTCAAACGCATTGTGAATCCAGGGCACGCGCCAGGAGGTATAAGGGAAGATGGTCGTGGACACTTCTAGGCAGCCGGTGGCGTTGGATAGGACAACCGGCTCGTCAATGGCGGCCAGAATCTGGCGCACCACGATGCCCGCGCCGCAACCCGCGCACAGACGATGGCCTGGGGCCAACCGGTCTTCGCGCTTGGACAGTTCTTTGAGGTTCAGTTTCGTTGCCATGTCGTTCTCCTTTCCCGCCTACTCGCGCACGCCGACGTAGGAGACCAGTTCGTCCACCTTGCCGGTCTCGGCAATCTGGAGCAGGCTGCGGAATATGCCCTCTATCTGCGAGGGGACGATGTCGCGCCCGCCCAGGCCGAACACGTAATCGGCCATCGGAACGCCCGCATCGTAGATTTTCATCGCCGCCGCCAGTTCCAGGAACAGCGGCCCTGCGTTGCCCATGGAGCCGAACGAAATGGCGCGATCCATCACGCCGACGGCCTTGACGTGGCGCAACGCGCCGACCATCTCCTGGGCCGGGAACGGGCGGAAAACGCGCGGCTTGAGCAAGCCGGCCCTTATCCCCTGCGCCCGCAGTTTGTCCACGGCGGCGCGGGCCGTGCCTGCCGTGGATGACGAGACCACTATCGCCACCTCGGCGTCATCCAGTCGGTACGTGTCAAAGAAGCCGTACTTGCGCCCGAACGTTTTGGCGAATTCCTCGGCCACCTCCAGGATGACCTTCGGGGCGTGGCGCATGGCCTCCACCTGCTGGCGCTTGTGCTCAAAGTAGTAGTCCGTGAAATCCAGCGGGCCGTAGGTTACCGGATGGTCCAGGTCAAGGAGCGAGTGCTTGGGCTTGTATTCGCCGACGAAGGCCTTGACCTTGGCATCGTCAAAGATCTCTACCCGCTCCTCGGCGTGGGACGTGATGAAGCCGTCAAACAGCACCATCACCGGCAGGAGCACGTCGGGGTGCTCGGCGATGCGCACCGCCTGGATGACCGTGTCGTAGGCTTCCTGCGCGTTCTCGCAGAAGAGGTGAATCCAGCCCGCATCGCGCGCGCCCATGGAGTCCGAATGGTCGCAGTGGATGTTGATGGGCGCGGACAGGGCGCGGTTGACGTTGGTCATCACGATGGGCAGGCGGTTGGACGCGGCCACGTACAGGATTTCCCACATGAAGGCCAGGCCCGCCGATGAGGTGGCGGTCATGACGCGCGCGCCCGCGGCAGAGGCTCCCACACATGCGCTCATGGCGCTGTGCTCGCTCTCCACGGTGATGAACTCGGTGTCCACCAGTCCGTCGGCGACGAACTCCGAGAACGTCTGCACAATGGCAGTCTGGGGCGTGATGGGGTAGGCGGCGACGACGTCGGGGTTGATCTGCCGCATCGCCTCGGCGACGGCGCCGGTCCCGTCCAATGCTTTGAACTCACTCATTTGGCACCTCCCGCGCGGCCAGGCTCATCCACCATTTCCATGGAGCCGCCGAATTCGGCCTCATCGTGCATCTCAATGCACTTGACGGGGCATACGTTCGCGCAGATGCCGCAGCCCTTGCAGTGGAGCAGGTCAAAGCCGACCATCTTCTCGTCCTTGACCCGGATGCTGGAGTCGGGGCAGTAGACCCAGCAAAACATGCAGTTGGTGCAGCGGCTGGCATCGCGCACGGGGCGGAAGGCCCGCCACGCGCCTGTATTGTATTGTGCGGAATTACCCGCCTCCAAAATCATGCCTCCGATGGGGAGGTCTTTCCAACCCTTAGCCACAGTGTTCCTCCTTTCCGACGAGGGGCTAGCCCTCTCTGACTTCTTCTGCCGCGCGGCGAATCGCGGTAACGTTGGCCTCCACGATGTCGGCCTTCATGTGCTTCTTGGCAAACCGCTGGCGAGTCTGCTCCACGATGGCCTCTACTTCAAACAGGCCGGTCGCCTTGGCAAGCGCCCCCAGCATGGGCGTGTTGGTGATCTCGCGCCCCAGCGTCTCAATGGCGATGCGGCTGGCGTCCACTGTGAAGACGCGCCCGGTGCGCAGATTGAGTTGCTCGCGGATTTCCGCGGGCGAGGCGCTGGTGTTGACCAGCAGGATGCCATCGGGCTTGAGACCCTCGGTAACGTTCACCGTGCCCAACAGGGTGGGGTCCAACACCACGACCACATCGGGCTCCTCAATCTGGCAGTGCAGGTCAACGGGGTGATCGCTAATGCGGGTAAACGCCTGGATGGGCGCGCCCATGCGTTCCGGCCCGTACTCGGGGAAAGCCTGGAAGTACAGGCCTGCATCCAGCGCGGCCTCGGCAAGAACCTTCCCTGCCGTGACGGCACCTTGGCCGCCGCGGCCATGCCAACGTACTTCTACCAACCTGCTCATAGTTCCTCCTCTTGCCTGTCGCTATGCACGGCAAAGCACGATGTTGTGTTTGGACGACCAATGCGAAAGGCACAAAATGAGGGCAGCCCACCTTCCGGCGGCTGGCCCTTATCGGGGCATCTCAACAGAAGCGAGAAGCACAGTGTGCCCACCCATGGTGCTCGCCAAACGTCTCATTCTGTAGAGTTATTCGTGCTGCATTTTACCCCAGAAGCCCCCCGTTGTCAAAGGCTTTGTGTTCACGATTCGCGGCCGCCCCCTCCGGGCGAGGCCGCCCGCCGCGCCTACTGCGTTCCCTCCTCGGGCACGGATGCTGGCGTGAAGTTCGTGATCACCAGCGCCCGCTCAAGCCCGCCGAAATCCACCGTCGGCTGGACTTCGGCTTCCTGGTACAGCCCTACCTCGTCGCGGATGACCTTGGACACCTGCCCGATGATGAGCGCCTTGGGGAACATGCCGCCCAACCCCGACGTGATGACCACATCACCCTCGGCCACAGTGCTGTCGTGGGGAATGTGGGTCATGACAAGTTTGCCGCCAGGCCGCCCTTCCACCAGGCCCGTAACGCGGTTTCGCTGGATCATGGCGTTCACCGAACTGCGCACGTCCACGATGAGCAGCACGCGGCAAGCGTTCGGGTACACCTCCAGCACGCGGCCCACCAGCCCTCGCTCGGTTACGACGGGCATGTTGCGCCGGATGCCGTCGCTCGCCCCCACGTCCAGCACCAGGTCGGGGAACAGGTTGGATGCGCCGCTCCCCACGGCGTGTCCCACCACCTCTGCGCCCTTGAACTGATACGCGGGGTACGTGCGCGTGAAGGCCAGCAGTTGGCGCAGTTGCTCAATCTCCTTGTTCGCCTCTTCCAGGTGGAGCAACTCCACCGACAGGCGATCCACCTGGGCGCGCAGTTCGCGATTTTCTTCGCGCAGGGCCACCAGGTCGCGCCCGCCCTGTACCCAGTCGCTAACGGTGCGGCTCAAACGGGAGAATTGATCCTGCACCGGCGCGAGGAGGGTCGCCGCCAGGTCGCGCACAGGACGAAACAAGCCCGTCTGGGATACCAGAAAGGCCACAACGAGGACGATCAGCGCGATGATGAGGGCTGTGGGTGTGTCGGTACGCGAACGCATGGGATTATCCAGCCATTGGCCATAAGCCGTTCGCCGTCGGCCAACGGCCACCCGCCGCATGACCAGCGCCGGGGCGCTCGGCGGCAGGCGATCGGCTTCTCTACCCCCTTCTCGGACGGCGGCGACTGTCGGCCAAAACCTTACCCAGAGAGTCCAGGTTTTCCAGCACCTTGCCGGCGCCCAACGCCACGCACGCCATGGGGTTTTCGGCCACGTACACGCGCATGTGGGTCTCCTCGCTCAGGCGCGTGGCGATGCCCTGGAGAAGCGCGCCGCCGCCGGCCAAGGCGATGCCGTTCTCCATCAGGTCGGCCACCAACTCGGGCGGCGTGTCGTCCAGCGCCTCTTTCACCGTGTTCACGATGGTGGCCACAGAACCCGCCAGCGCCTCGCGGATTTCAATGCTGGAGACCTCCACCTCCTCGGGTAGGCCGGTAACCAGATTGCGACCCCGCAAGGTCATGGTCTTCTCCTCGGGCAGCGGATAGGCCGATCCGATGGCGATCTTCACCCGTTCGGCCATGCGCTCGCCGATGAGGAGATTGTACTTCTGCCTCGCGTAGTTGATAATGTCCTCGTCCATCTCGTCGCCGGCGATTCGGATGGAGCGGCTCACGACGACGTCGCCCAGGGACAGGACGGCAACCTCGGTAGTGCCGCCGCCGATGTCCACGATCATGCTCCCGAAGGATTCGGTAACGGGCAAGCCCGCGCCGATGGCCGCGGCTTTGGGTTCCTCAATCAAGTAGGCCTCCCGCGCGCCCGCGCTCAGGCAAGCGTCGGATACGGCGCGTCTCTCCACCTCGGTAACGCCGCTGGGAATGCCCACGACAACCCGAGGCCGAGGCACGCTGAAGACCATCTTCTCATGGGCCTTGCGGATGAAGTAATGGAGCATCCGCTCGGTAACGACGAAATCGGAGATGACGCCGTCGCGGAGGGGGCGAATGGCCACAATATTGGCCGGAGTGCGCCCCACCATGTCTTTCGCCTCGCTGCCGATGGCCAGCACCCGTTTAGTCCGCTTGTCCACGGCCACCCAGGACGGCTCATTGATGATAATCCCCTTACCACGGACATAGACCAGCGTATTGGCCGTTCCCAGGTCAATGCCGATGTCCAGCGAGAAAAGCCCCAGGAAGGCGCTGATAGGGTTGAACATGAACGTCTCCTCGTGCGTGCTGTGGCTTGGAGCCGCGCCCATTATAGCACAGCGGGTGGAATTGGCAACTCATCGCATTCCCTTGCTCGCCCGCAGGGGCCAGCGCGGTGCTTTCACCTGTGGTGAGCAACACGACGCCCAGCAAAGTCGCAATTCTGCAGATGGCCTGCCCGTTCCGGTGCCGGTCGCCGATGTTGGCCGAAGGTGCTCGTTATCGCGAGGCCCATGGCCCACGGACTGCAGACGACGAGTTGCCGCTTCCATGGGGAGCATTGCCTGAACAGCGATAGGCCCCTAGACCTCACCTAACCCCTCCAGGCTTGGGCGGGGATAGGTGGGGCAGAGCGGCGCGGCGCGCGCGCGGCTTGGAACACGAAAGACATTTGGAACACGAAAGACGCGAAAGGCCGCGAAAGGCACGAAGGGAGCGAACCTGCAGCGCGGCGGCTTTAGCCCCGCGCGTGTGGCCCTGCACAGCGCGAGCAGTCGGAACGCAAAGGGCATTTGGAACACGAAAGACGTCTGGAACACGAAAGGCGCGAAAGGGCGCGAAACCTTAGCCCGAGGGTGAACCCTCGGGCTAAGCATTGTCCCATTCGCGTGGATTCGTGTTATTCGCGGATTCCGTCCGCCGCCTCCTCAGCGCGGCGGCTTCGGCCCCGCGCCGATGCTGCGCCCGCCCTGGGAACGCTGCGGCGAAGGAGACGGATGCGGCAGCCTACTCGTATCGCAAGCGCCAGAAGCCGATGCCGAAGAACACAGCGGCGAACGCGAGTAGGACGCCCGCCTCGGGCAGGATGCCGGCGGTGCCTTGACCCCGCACGACCACATCGCTGAAGCCGGCCACAGCCCACGTCATCGGGAATATCTTCACCACCTGCTGGTACAGGGGCGGCGTGATCTCCATGGGCCACCACGCGCCCCCCAGCGCCGCCATGAGCATGCCGCTGCTGATGGCCATCCAGTTGGCCTGGCTGGGCGTCCTGGCTACGGTGCCCAGCAGGACGCCGAGGGCGACAGACGCCAGGGCAAAGGCCAGCATCATGATGACCAGCGCCAGCGGCGACCGCCCCCAATTCACCCCCAGGATGTGCGCACCGAACAGGATGAGCAGGACCATCTGGACGAGTCCGTGGATGAGCCGCCCGCCGATCTTGCCGCCGAGAATAATCGCCCGACTGACCGGCATCGTCAGCAGGCGGCGGAGTGTCCCCTGCCGCCGCTCATCGATGAAGAGAGCCGCCACACCGATAAGGGGGATGGACACCCAGGTAACCAACTGCCCCACCGAAGACTGTTCGGCGGGGTTGGCGCTGGTGCGGAGCACCTCTGGCGCATGGGTAACGTCAACGCGGGCCGGCGGGTTCGCCAGCAACTCCTGCGCCATGGCCATCGCCTGTTGGAAATACGCCTGTTTCGCCGCCGCGTCGGCGAAAGGCCGGATTCGCTCGGCTTCGGCCACGCTGGCGTTGGCCGCCAGGACGCCGTTGCTCACCCGGTCCGCCGCGGTGCGCACGGCCTGCTCCACCACCAGCACACGGGTATCGTTGGGCGCCTTGCTCAGCGTGAGGGCCGAGGGCCGGCCCGCCATCAGCGCCTCGCCGAATCCGGCGGGGATGACCAGTGCGGCGGAAACCTTACCATCCTCGAGCAGGGCATTCGCCTCGTCCCGTGTCTTGGCGACAGGCCTCACTACATCCGACTCCGCCAAGTGTGTTTTCAGTTGGGCGGACACGGCGCTGGCGTCCTCGTCCACTACAGGCAGGGGGTAGCGGTTGTCCCCGCTTGAACTTCCGCCTCCCATCGCCGCAGACAGAACCAGGGTGAAGACCAGGGGCAACACCAGGAAGAACATGATTTCCGACTTATCGGCGAACCCCATCTTGAAGTCCAGCCATGCAATTGCAAGGAGTTTTCGCATATCCATCCCTCGTAGCGGGCTCACGCGTACTGCCGGCGGAAGGCCAACGATGCCGCAACGAACAGCACGGCGGCCAGCACAAGAAGCCCCGCAATGGGCACCAGCACGTCGCCCAGCGTCCCGCCCGCCGTCAGCGCGTTGAACGCATCCAGCCCCCAAGCGTTGGGCGTAACCAGCGACAAGGCGCGTATCCACTCGGGCAGGGCCTGGCGCGGGAAGAAGTTGCCGGCCAGCCCCCCGAATGCCAGCGACAGAATCGTGCCCAACTGGTTGGCCTGGCCCGCCGTGCGAGCATAGGCAGCGAGGACGAGCGCCCAGCCGGTGGCCGCCGCCACCAGCGCCAGCGTTACCAGCGCCACCGCGACGAGCGGGCCCAACTTCACCCCCAGCATAAACCTGCTGGCCACCAGGAGGATGCCCATCTGGGCCAGGCCGGTCAGGTAGATGCCGCACACCTTGCCGCCCAGCACCTGGAACGTGGATGTGGGCGTCGTGAGCAGGCGGGGCAGCGTTCCCCAGTCTCGTTCGGCCAGCAGCGTTTTGCCCCCGTTGCTCACCGTGAACATCAAGAACAGGATGGCCATGCTGGGGGCCATATACGTGAGCCAGTCAAACCCGCCCTGCGACTCTTCCGCCAAGGTCTCCCCCTTAACCGCGATGAGGCGAGCCTCCGTTGCCTGGCGGGCCGCCCGCTCGCCGATCTCCAGGCCCTTGCTCGGCGCGTCCTGCGGCGCAAGAAGCCCGGCGGCGATGAGTTGCGAGACCGCCACCTGTCCCCCCGCCACGCCCGCCGACACCCGACTGAGGACTTGCTCCACGATGCCGCGCACGATGCTGGAACTAACGGGCCGGTCTGGGTTGGCGTACACTTCCACCACGGCCTGCGGACGATTTGCCAGCGCGGACGGGGCGCCGCCGGCGAGTCCCGACGGCAGTATGCGCTCGCTCAAGTTCGCCGGGATGATAACCACTGCCGCGGCCTTGTTGGCGTCCACCGCCGCCCGGGCCGCCACCTCATCGGTCGTTACGGTAACGTCCAGGAGGTCGGCCAGGTCCGGCGACTGGAATACCTGTTGCAGATAGCCGCCAAACTCGCCCTCGTCATGGTTCACCACAAACACGGGGATCCCGCTGAACCCACCCCCACTACCGCCCAGCCCGCCGAAGGCGAACGCCATGACGAGCGTGAGGGCATAGGGTGCGGCCAGCATGATGATGAGCGCCGTAGGGTCGCGGAACGCCGTGAGCACGTCCTTCCATGCGATGTTGAGGATTTTCCGCATGGGCCCCTCCTAGTCCCGCAGGGCCC
>FWPV01016041.1_pt1 | contig 10635 bp, 9 predicted proteins | sample 2228371 | NCBI WGS metagenome assembly FWPV01 (sample SAMEA103939776, study PRJEB20133) | metagenome
AGTAAAAAGATATGGGAGTTTCATTTATGAGAGGACATGAGCATGTGCAAAAATAGTTTCCCAGATGTGCAAGAATGATTTTTACGTAACATATCATTTCGATTGTTTGTTATTTTTAATTCTCTTTGACAGTGAAACAAATCTTTTTATATACTTTCAAAAAATAAACGAGGAGAAAAATATTATGGATTTTGGGATGAGAAATAGACTTTCACAAATTATAAAACCAAAAACAGGGAAAACAGTAATGTTAGCAGTAGACCATGGTTATTTTCAGGGACCCACAACTGGTTTAAGAGATTTAAAAAAGACTATCACGCCTTTAATCCCTCACGCTGATTGTTTATTTATAACACGAGGGATGGTACGAAATGCAGTTGATCCAAGAACTGATGTTGCTATATGTCTAAGGGTCTCAGGTGGCCCAAGCATATTAGGAGAATTATCAAATGAGGAGATTACAACATCTTTAGAAGAGGCGATCAGATTAAATGCTTCTGGCATAGGAATGTCGATCTTTGTTGGAGCAAAAAATGAAGATAGAACAATTACAAATCTTGGCAGACTTGTGAATGAAGCAGAAAGATATGGAATGCCAGTGCTTGCAGTTACAGCAGTTGGAAAAGAGATGGGAAGAGACGCAAGGTATTTAGGCCTTGCATGTAGAATAGCAGCAGAGATTGGAGCACATTTTGTTAAAACATATTATTGTGAAGAGTTCTATAAAGTAGTTGAAGGTTGTCCGATTCCAATCGTAATGGCAGGAGGTAAAAAGATACCGGAAAGAGACGCTTTACAGATGACATTTAATGCAATAAAAGAAGGGGCTTCTGGCGTTGATATGGGAAGAAATATTTTTCAGAGTGATAATCCGGTTGGAATGATTAAAGCTGTCAGAGCAATTGTACATAAAGGTGCTTCTGTTGACGAGGCCTTTGAGATTTATTCAAAGAAATAAATGATAAAAGAGTTTTATGATTCGAGAATTCACTCCTCCTTGCTCCTCCCCTTGCTAAGGGGAGGATTGGTGGGGTATTCGAACCCTTGATCACTTGAATCCTGTCTTAATATGAAAGTCGCTGTTTACTACAATAATTCCGATATAAGGATTGAAGAACGTCCTGCTCCTTCTATCTCAGATAATGAAATTTTGGTGAAAATGAAAGCTTGTGGAATCTGCGGAACTGATGTTATGGAGTGGTACAGAATCAGACATTCACCTCGTGTTCTTGGTCATGAAATGGTTGGTGAAGTAGAAGCAATTGGGGCAAAAATAAAGAAATTCAAAAAGGGCGATAGAGTGTTTGTTTCACATCACGTCCCATGTTATAAATGTCATTATTGTGCCCAGGGCAATTTTACTGCATGTGAATTACTTCATTCCGGAAATTATGATCCAGGAGGATTTGCAGAATTCATAAGGATACCTGAAGATAATGTGCGATATGGAACTTTTAAACTTCCAGTTCATATGACATATGAAGAAGGTGTGTTGATTGAGCCTTTGGGTTGTGTAATCGCAGGACAGAAAAGGATAGGACTGAAAAAGAACCAGACGGTTCTTATTATAGGCTCCGGAGTATCAGGTCTTTTACATATTCAACTTGCAAAAATAAAAAGAGCCAGGATTATAGCTACAGACATTAATGAAGACAAACTAAATATTGCAGAGGAATTTGGCGCCCATCATGTTATAGATGCAAAAAAATATTCTGTTGATGTTCTTAAGACTATAAATAATGGTAAATTAGCAGATGTTGTTATTGTCTGTGCTTCGGCTCAGCAAGCAGTTAATAATGCGTTTTTGTCAATCAATAGAAAAGGTAATATTTTGTTCTTTGCAATACCTCAAACCGATATAGTTATCCCTTCTTTAAGTTTCTGGCGAGATGAAATAACAATTGCATTCTCATATGGAGCTTCTCCTGCTGATTTGAAAGAGGCGATAGCACTTATCAAGGATGGAAGGATCAATGCACAAAAAATGGTTACACACAGAGTTAAACTTTCCAATATTCAGCAAGGCTTCAAGATAGCATCCGAACCGAGCAATTCGTTGAAAGTCATTGTTGTTCCGGATGAATAGAAAATTAGCAGGTTCTAAAAAAACCTTACATCTACAAAATCACCTTTATGTACCCCAAATTTCCTCAGGGGGATAATTGCTGTCCCATCTGCTTTTGTCAATGTTGTAATAAGTCCTGATTTGCCGAGTAAGGGTATAGCCCATAATTCACCTTCTCGTTCTTCAAGAACGACTCCAATGTGTTCTTCTCTACCAGGACTTGAGGATATATTTTTTGCTATTCTTGCTTTGATGTATTTTTTTTTGTTGAATGTAGATTGGTCAGAGCCTAAAAGAATTTGTAAAACAGGTCTAATAAATATTTCAAAGCATACATGAACAGCAACTGGGTGTCCTGGAAGACCAAATACTGGAATATTTTCTATAATTCCGCCGATAGTAGGCTTTCCAGGTTTTAATGAAACGCCGTGAAAAAGAATGCCTGGTTTGCCAATATCATTTATAACCTTTGCTGTTGTATCTCTTGTTCCTACAGAACTGCCGCCAGAAATGAGAATCATTTCAGATTCTTTAAGAGAACTTTTGACAATATCTTTTATAATCTCGTATTGATCCTTGAAAATACCTTTTCTTATTGGCTCTCCACCTGATTCTATAATTAATCCGTATAATGTATATGAGTTGATATCCCTTACCTGTCCTAAATTTAAAGGTTTATCAGGAGATACTATCTCATCACCTGTTGATATAATTGCGACTTTAGGTCTTTCATATGCCCATACACCTGTTATCCCAAGTCCTGCAAGTGCACCCAGATCCTGTGGTCTCAGTCGATGTCCAGCTTTCAAAATAATTTCACCTTTTTTTGCATCTTCTCCTGCTTGTATGACGTTTTCTCCAGGGAAAACAGGTTTTATGACTTCTATCGTATTTTCGTCAATACATTGTATATGTTCGAACATAACCACAGCATCTGCACCATCAGGAAGCATCCCACCAGTTGATATTTTTGCAACCTCTCCTCTCCCCAGTGTAAATTCAGGTTTTTCACCCATTAAAATTTCAGCTTTTATCTTTAGGTAAGAAGGTAGACTTTCTGTTGCTCCAAATGTATCAGAAGATAAGACGGCATAACCATCAACCGTAGACCGATTAAAAGCAGGTAGATCTTCCGGGGAAATGATATCTCTTGAAATGAACATTTGATAAGCTTTTTCGATTGGGATATAATTTTCTGGTGGTCTCTTAAAAGGAGCATAATTTAAGAGGAGTTTGAGAGCATCCTCAACCGTAATAAGTTCTTCTCTTCCTAACATGTCTTTCATGTCTTTTTAATTGAATCTATTCATTGCTTTATCAACACCTTCAGAGATAATTACTGCAACTGCATCAGCGGCCTCCTTAATCTTTTCTTTTATGAGAATCATTTCATTTTTACTGATTTTACTCAAAACATATTCTTCAGCAGGCATTCCTTTTTCTTTACCTATACCTATTTTTATCCTTATGAAATCTTTTGAACTAATGCTTTGTATAACTGACTCGACTCCTTTATGTCCACCTGAAGAACCTCTTTTGCGAATTCTTATCTTCCCAATCTGTATATCAAGATCATCATGAATGATTATGATATTTTCTGGCTTAATTTTAAATTTATCGACTATTGGTTTAACAGCGGAACCGCTCATGTTCATATATAGAAGGGGTTCTACTAGAAGAACATCTTGTCCCTCTATAGAACCCCTTCCTATTTTATAATGTTCTTTTTTACTGAGACCGATTTTGTATCTTGAAGCTATTTCTTCAACAACATGGAAACCTATATTATGTCTGGTTCTGTAATATTTTCTTCCTGGATTACCAAGTCCAGCAATTATCCACATCAAACACCGATTATCAATTTATAATTCTCGATCAAAATTTATTATTTGGTTTTTTCCTTTTCTTCCTCTGCTTCTTCTTCCTTCTTGCCTTTCTTTATGACCTCTGGCTCTGATGGTTCTGTAACAACTTCAGCTGGAGCAACTTCTTCAACAGCAGGAGCTATTATATTGACAATTACTTCTTCTGGATCAGCAAAAATTTTAATCTCTTCTCCAAGATTTAAATCTTTAACATGCAGAGATTGCCCTATTTCAAGTCTGGAAATATCGACTGTTATATGTCCTGGAATTTTATCCGGTAAACATTCGATTTCAATCTCCCTTAATAGATGTTGAAGTATACCACCGTCTCGTTTTACCCCTATTGGTTCTCCAGTGGTTGTAATATGTACACGTACCCGAACTTTTTCTGTAAGAGAGACCTCAAAAAAATCAGCATGGAGCAATTCCTTTTTAAGTGGGTCAATCTGATATTCCTTCAGTAGAGCAAGCCGGTTTTCCTCATCTGTAAATTTAAGATTAAACATTACCTGTTCACCTGCAGTAGTATTAATAAATTGTGTTAATTCTTTCTTATTTATTTTTATTGGCAGAGAACCTCCAGCCCTGTATAAAATTGCAGGAATCAAGCCCTCTCTTCTAAGAGAACGGGCTGCTCCTTTCCCAATCTCCTGTCTCTTTTGTGCATTAATGGTTATTCTTTCCAATTTTCCTCCTCTCCTTGAATCATGGGATTAAACAAAAAGCGAACTAATAGACGATTCTTCATGAATTCTTTTGATTGCTTCTCCTATTAATGATGCTATGCTTAATACAGTCAATTTAGTGCACATTTGTTTCTTACTATCAAGAGGTATTGTATTTGTTACAATAAGTTCTTCTATCACAGAATTATTCAACTTTTCAACCGCATTGCCAGAAAGCACTGCATGTGTGCATGCAGCAATAATCCTTGTTGCACCTTTCTCCTTTAGTGCACTTGCTGCCTGAATTGTTGTCCCGCCAGTGTCAATCATATCATCGAGAATAATGGCATTCTTTCCATCAACTTCTCCGATAACATTCATGATTTGTGATACATTTGCAGTTTCACGTCTTTTGTCTATTATAGCAATCGAACTCTGTAATTGCTTTGCAAAAGCCCTTGCCCTCTCAACTCCACCTGCATCTGGAGATACAATAACGAGATTTTTTTTATGGTTGTATTTTTTTTCTACATATTCTAAAAGGACAGGTGCGGCATAAAGGTTATCGACAGGAATGTTAAAAAAACCCTGAATTTGGGCTGCGTGCAAATCCATGGTAAGAACTCTACTAGTACCAGCAGCGGTTATTAAATCTGCAACAAGTTTTGCAGAAATAGGAACACGGGGCTGTACTTTTCTGTCCTGCCGGGCATAACCATAATAAGGAATTACGGCTGTTATTCTTCTTGCAGAGGCTCTCTTGAGTGCATCTACCATCAAAAGAAGCTCCATAATATGACGATTCACCGGCATACAGGTTGGTTGTAGTATGAAAACATCAGATCCCCTGACATTTTCATTTATCTTTACATGAATTTCGCCATCACTGAATTTTGTTACTAATGCATCTCCTACCGGTATATTCAGATACTGCGCTATTTCTGATGCAAGCTCTTTGTGTGCATTACCTGTAAATAACTTTATTCCCTCAGGCATTTTACCACCAATATAGTTAAAATTTGAAAATTAAAAGTGAAAGTTTCTTAATCCCTCGACTCTTAACTCCCGAATTTGCAATGCAAATTCGGGCTGGCTGGGGCGGGAGGATTCGAACCTCCAAATGGGAGATCCAAAGTCTCCTGACTTGCCGTTTGTCGACGCCCCAAAGATAGCATTTCCTGCTGTTTTTTATAGGGTATTAACCAAGCAACACCAATGAGGCTTTATAGCCTTAATAGTTTTTTCTGCTTTTTCTCTGTTCTTAAAAATGCCAAAGACAGCAGGGCCGCTACCACTCATTGCAGCATATAAAGCTCCATTTTCTATCATTTTATTTTTTATTTCCCCTACAACGGGATAACTATCAATAACGACCCTTTCCAAATCATTTATTAGCATAATATTTAGGATAGCGAAATCCTCTTTGTTTAGAGCCTGACAAAACAGTTTAATATCAATAGGAGATTTTGTCAATACAGGTGGGTTTAACTTATCAAACTTCTTATATGCCCATTCTGATGAAATATATATTGGTGGTTTTGCAATTACCATTAAAAATGAAGATTCTGTTGATAAAGGATGAACAATTTCCCCTCTGCCTTCTATAAAGGCCAACGGACCGTTCAAAAAGAATGGAACATCAGAGCCTATTTCAGAAGCGATTAGATGCAATTCTTCTTTATTAAGACGAAGATCCCACAATAGATTCAAACCAAGAAGCGTATACGCAGCATCACTACTCCCACCACCGAGCCCTGATGCAAGAGGAATTCTTTTTATCAGTGTTATATCAGCTCCTTTTTTATATAAATATCGCTGTTTGAGATTGAAAGCGGCTCTATAAACAAGATTTTCATCCATGGGAATTTCGATCTTGCTATCAACATTAAGAGAATCACTATGCTTGAAAATAAGAGTATCGAAAAGATTTATAGTGTGCATGGAGCTTATGATATCATGGTAACCATCATTTCTTTTCCTGATAATCTTAAGAAACCAGTTTATCTTTGCAGGGGCATATAAGGAGACTGTCATTGTAATTCTTTAATCTTTTTTTCAACCCTATCTTTCAAATATTCGTCTTCGCCTTTTTTCTGGAATTCGATGGCTTTATTCCAGAATTCTCTGGCTTTGTCCTTATGACTCATGGACGAATAGACATCTCCAATATGCTCTAAAATTACCGGATCATCTTTAATGATTGTAAAAGCACGTAATAATTGTTGCAACGCCTCATCATATCTACCCATTTTGAAATATACCCAACCAAGACTGTCTATAATATATCCATTATCTGGTTTAAGCTCAAGTGCTTTTTTAATAAGTGTAAATGCTTCATCAAGATGTATTCCCTTATCAGCATAAGTGTAACCCAGGTAATTCAGGGCATCGGCATGGTTGGGATTTATCTCAAGTACTTTTTTGAGATGCTTTATCATCATTTCGAACCTATCAGTTTTTTCATAAACAATAGCGATATTGAAGTTCAACTCATCATTGTCTTCAAAACGGCTAATCGCTTCTTTTAATATCGTCTCAGCTTTCTCATAATTTTTTTTATGTAGATAATTAACAGCGAGATATAAATAAAGCTCTGGTTTTTCCTTCTCATATTTCAGTGCTTCAGTATATACCCTTATTGCTTCATCGTCTTTGTTCATTTTTGAGTATAGAAAGCCAAGATAAATATAGGCTCCTATATTTTTAGGTTCTTGAGAAATTATTTTTTCTAATTCTCCTATAGCTTCTTCGTCCCTCTCGATTTCTTCAAGACATACAGCAAGATAATATCTAATTGAAGTTTGGTCAGGCCTTGATTTAAGAACGATTCTAAACTCTTCAATTGCTTTATCATATTGCTTATTATCGAAATATAGAATACCAAGATTTGTATGAACATCAATATTATTGGGAATATGCAAACTGAGTTTTTGGTACTGTTCTATTGCTTTGTCTGTATTTTTTTGTTTGAAGTAGATCTGTGCAAGTCTCTCTCTATACTGGAGGTTGTGGGGATTTAATGAAATTGCTTTGTTATAATATTGTTCAGCATCTTTCAGTTGCTTTTTTAATTCACTGATTAGACCTAAATTGAAATATGCCATATCAAAATTGGGACGTTGTGAGATAGCTGTTTTGAAAAAATCAGATGCCTTTTCCACATTCCCAGTTTCAAAATAAATGGAGCCAAGATAGTATAATGCCATTATATTATCCGGATGGACTTCAAGGAGTTTCTCAAGTAGGGTAATAGCTTTATCATGCTCCTTCTGCGAAAAATACAGAAGACTCAAGAAAATCACAGCATCTTGATTATCAGGTTGTATTTTATTGATTTTTTTAAATATATTGATTGCATCTTTGATCATGTTCTGACTGTTATAAAGTTCACCAAGGAGCATGAGTGCAGGTATATAATCTGGATCTGTTTTCAGAATGTCTTCTGAAAGTGATATCGCCTCTGATATCTTCCCTCTTTTTACAAGTATATGACTAATCTGTATCTTTAGATAAGAAGATCCAGGATCTAATTCAAGTGCTCTTTTATAATATGAAAGAGCATCTTCCCAGTTTCCTTCCTTTTCGGCAATATATCCAAGAATGAATAATAAATATGCTTCATGTGGAGGAAAGGGGCGTTCATTTAAGACATCGCCTTGTTTTATTGCACAAGAACAAATGAAGATGAAAATAATACAAATTAATATTAATTTTTTAGCCATATATTTTAATTATTACACAAAAATAAGTTTAATAACAATGTGATAAAATTCTATATGGAATTTTTCGATGTTGTATTTCCAGTCAATGTTGGAGCTCTGACATACAGTTGCGAGGATAAATATGCTCATCAGATTAAACCAGGCATAATGGTTAGTGCTCAGTTAAAAAAAAGAATCTTAAAAGGCATTGTAATCGGAAAATCTATTGAGATACCTTCTAAGGATATAAAACCTATCTATGAAGTACATAATGATATTCTGTTATCTTTTCAGATGATAAAACTACTTAGATGGATGTCAGAATATTATATGACTGAAATTGGACTTGTTTTAAAAAATATGCTTTCAAAAGAGGTTTTCAAGAAAATTAGACAACGAAATAGAAAAAATATTGATCATACTTCTCCGTCCAGGATTTTAACGGAAGATTATAACGAACAAATCAGTAAATCTGATATAGATAGCATTTTAGATTCTTTTCGAAAAAATACATACAATACATTTCTTCTTCATGCTCCATCTACATCTTATGAGTACTCTTTTCTTTTTGAGATAATTTCGAAAATATACAATGCTATAATTCTTGTGCCTGAGATAAACGTAATACATACGCTTTATCCATTTTTATACGAAAGATTTGGTGAAAGAATATGTATTTTCTACGGTGGTCTGAGTACTGGTAAAAGATCAGGGACTATAGAAAAGATAAAAACAGGTGTTGCTGATATTGTTCTCGGAACACGCACTGCTATATTTAGTCCACTCAAGAAAGTTTCATTGATAGCTGTTTTGCACGAACATAGCCAATTTTATAAACAGCAGTGCACTCCAACCTACAATGGCAGAGATGTTGCTGTTATGAGAGGCTTTCTCGAAAATGCAAACGTACTGTTATCCTCAATATGCCCTTCTATCGAATCTCTTTATAATTGCCAGGTGAAAAAGTACAGTTATCTAAAACCAATAGAAAAAAAGAAGAGACCTAAAATTAGATTATTAGACATGAAAAAAGAAAGTCTTATTAAACCTTATCTGACAAAGGCTATTGTTGACATTTCAGCAACACAAATTCAACAGAACAAAAAAGTTATCTTTATTATAAACAGGAGGGGATATTCAACTCTTCTTCAATGTCTTGATTGTAATTATATTGAAGAATGTCCGATTTGTAAGATCCCTCTCATATTTCACAAACAAAATATGTTACTGATGTGTCATTACTGTGGTTATAAAAAAATCGTAGTACCTGTTACCTGTGAAAAATGTCATGGACACAACCTTGAAATGTTTGGTGCAGGAACTCAGAGAATACAAGAAGATGTAGAAAAAATTCTGGAAATAAAGACAATACGTTTTGATAGGGATAAAGTACACACAAAAGAAGAGGTTGGGAAGTTTGTAGAGGAGATGTTCAAAGATGAAAAAAAGATCATAATCGGAACTAAATTTTTAACAAAGAGGGTGGGGTATCTTAAAAAGGTTTCCATGCTTGCATTTCTAAATACAGATGTTTCTCTAAATATCCCGGATTTCAGGTCTGCTGAGAAGACATATCAGGACATTTTATCTCTCATCGACAAAATAAATACAGACGGCACTGTTTTTATTCAGACTAGAATGCCTCAGCATTATCTTTATAAATATCTGAAAAATTATGACTATAATGCTTTCTTTTGTGAAGAGCTTGAAAGACGTAGATCACTGAATTATCCTCCTTATTCAAGGTTGGTTCTCATAAAAGTTATAAGCAAAAAAGATCTATCTCAAAAGCTACAAGAAGAATTGAGTAAATTACGAAGAGATTTGCTGGATGTTGAAATAATAGGACCTAATATATCGAAAAACAAAAAAGGCAAAAGTGAATTCAAGTTGCTTTTAAAATCTTCTATGCGTATGAGCCTCCACGCTGCAGCAAGAACCTTTATTAAAACTTTTAAGAATTCAAAAGATGTGGAAATACAAGTGGATGTTGATCCTATAGAGATATAGAAATTTTTCTGATCATAAAGAGGACTTTTCAAATTCCTCCATTTTATCTGCTAAACTTTTCCAGTTACATGTCTGAATTAGTTTGACCATTGCATGCATAGATCCTTTCTCAATAATTTTTATTCTTTCAGATTCTTCTTCAATACCATAAAAAGGGAGCATAATATAGAAAGCTTTGTCAACATACTTTTTTATTGGTGAGAGAACATCTTGACGTCTTGTATAGTAAGGATCTTCTTCATCAGTACATGCTTTGCCAAATACTATGAATTGTCTGCAAGAGATGGGGCGCATTGGGTGTATTGAGCAGGCATCTTGTATTAGGAAAG
>FWPV01007749.1_pt1 | contig 10634 bp, 11 predicted proteins | sample 2228371 | NCBI WGS metagenome assembly FWPV01 (sample SAMEA103939776, study PRJEB20133) | metagenome
TGAAAAACGTTCCATTGGAAAACTCTGACTAATGCTACACGATTAGTCGTGCTTCGTCAAACTTGTCGGTTTGAGGCGGAGCTTCGCTGGACGGTTACCAAATAACATAGGGATGCCTTCCTGACGACCGACCATCCCAAGGTATTGGGTCTGAAGATTGAGCGATACCGGATCGTGGCGATGATTCTCATTGATGGGCATAATCTGATTGCGCACATGGCGGGGTTGCGGCTGGATGACCCCGATGACGAGGCGCGACTGGTTCTGCGTTTACGCGCCTATAACGCCCGCACACGCAAAAGAATCGTGGTGGTCTTTGACCATGGCATGCCGGGCGGCTGGTCACGCGAACTTTCGACCGGGCCGGTCCAGGTCGTGTTTGCCGGGCCGCACACGGACGCTGACCGTATCCTGGTCGAGCGTATCCGCGCCGACAAGAACGCGGCCGGGCTGGTGGTGGTCTCATCGGATGGGGAGGTGCAGCGTGTGGCCCGAGCGCGTGGCGCGCATGTGGTGAGCGCAGAGGAATTTGCCGCCCGGTTGACGGCCTCTCCGCCGCCGCCCAAAACAAGAGCCGAGCTTCACCTGAGTCCAGGCGAGGTGGCCGAATGGTTGCGCGTGTTCAAGCGCGCCCGAAAATAAAAACCTGTCGGGGTTTTCCACCCCGGCAGGTCTTTATGGGCCCGGTTGGACTCGAACCAACAACCAACGCTTTATGAGAGCGCTGCTCTGCCGTTGAGCTACGGGCCCGGCCCATGGTGCCAAGCCTTGTGGAGGTCAGCCACGCGAGCCAGAGAGACGTGCGCCGCTCTGGCAGTTTGTTGGAGACGCTCAACACCCCGGCCACGGGGCGGGTGGCCCCCGTGGCCGGGGGACAGAGCGGGTTTCTCCGATGGCTAGTATAATCGGTTTCGGTCAAAGGTCAAGTGTTCCAACCCTGGACGCTGGATCAATAGACCTTATCGAGAATAAGCGACCTGGCTCGCGCAGAGGCGCAGAGACGCAGAGAATAGATATAAAATCTCTGCGCCTTGGCGTCTCTGCGCGAGATAAAATTTATTCCGATAATGTCTTATTTATTCCAAGCCGCCTTCTGTCGCTCATAAAGGGACAAGACATTTTCGGCATGCAACCGCTGCACCAGTCCCTGCAGCGCGACGCGATTCTTGCCGCATGCTTCGAGGGTGATTTCCGACAGGCTGGCCCGGTCTTTGCCGGCGGCAACAAGCCGGGCCACACGCGCTTGGAGCGTTTCCAGATATTTGATATTGCTGTTCAACGCTTCGGCAATTTCACCGCGCAGCACAATCTCGCCATGCCCCTGCACAATCATCTCCAGGCTCATGGCTTTGATACGGCGCAAGGACTCGAGCATGCTGGGCAGGTCGTCATCTACAATGTGCGGCACCGGCATAACGGCATCCGAAGCAAACAGGATTTTATCATCCCGGGCATATACACCGATCAGGTCGCTGGAATGTCCGGGCAGATGCACCAGTTGCAAGGTCTTGTCGCCTAGCCGCAACGTCATATCGCCGTCCTCAAAGACCAGTGTAGGCAGGCGCAGCGTCACACCGCTCAACTCGGGCGTATTCGCCTGGGCGGCCCGCAAACCAGCCTGCCCGCGCTCCTGCAACAACTGGCGACAACGCGCATGGGCCACCACCTCGGCTTCAGGGAACTGGCACGCGCCGTACACGTGGTCGGCATGGTAATGGGTGAGAATGACATATCGCACCCCGCCAGGGCTATGACGCCCGACGAATTCAACAATCTGGCGCGTCTCGCTTGGAAAAGGCAACGTGTCCACCACCACCGCCCCCTCCGACGTCAAGATGACGCCGGCCGTGACCTGCACATAGAGCGCGCTGGTGAATACAAAGATGTCTTCCGAGATGCGATCGTGGTACATTGTGCTCCTATCGGATTCTATAGCCGGCTCAGCCCGAATGTTGCTATTCGTGCCCCCCTCTTGCGCGCACACTCTCGCCGCATCTATTCACCGCAGAGGCGCAGAGCACGCAGAGGGATACTTATTGCAGAGAACCATCTGGTCTGTGAAAAGGCAAAAACCCTCGGCAGTGAAAATGGCTGCGCGGCCAAACAGTTACGATTGAGTGTAGCATACCACAAAACACAGCCAATCGTCAAGGCTTTACGGAAAGAGCAAAATCAAGTATACTGCAACGCAGGGATGCCCCTGAGATCCAATTTTTACGTTCGTAGTGACGGCTTTAGCCGTCAAAAAACAGCGCGACATTCCGCTCAAGCCGCCGTCCCCGGCGGCGTGCAAGGAAACTGAAAACACAAAAACGCTCTGCGTCCTCCACGTCTCGGCGATGCTGCTTTTACGGGTTCCCAGGCAGAAACTTGCTGGGGAGATGACACAATGAACAGGTCGCTCATCTTCAAGCTAGTCGTCATTGGGCTGGTCGTCTGGTTATCGTTTGTCCCGGCGGCGATGGGAGCGGCGCCCCGGCCGCAAAGCAACCCGCCCTACCACACCGTCCAGCCCGGCGAAAATCTCTATCGCATCAGCCTGCGCTATGGCGTCACCGTCCGGGCGTTGATGCAAGCCAACGGCATTACCAACCCCGACCGCATCTATGTCGGGCAGCGGTTGACGATTCCTGCAGGCGAACTGCCGCCCTCGCCCCCGCCGGGGCCAGAGACGCCCGAGACGCAATCCGGCGCGCGGGTTCACATCGTGCAGGCGGGAGAAAACCTGTATCGCATCGGGCTGCGCTACGGGGTAAGCGCGCAGTCGCTCGCCTGGGCCAACGGACTGACCAATGTCAACATGGTCTATGTGGGGCAGCGGTTGGTGATTCCAGCGGCGGGCAGCACGCCTCCCCCGGCCACTCCCCGCCCCGCGCCTGCCGCGCCGCCGGCCGCCAGCGGCAAACAAATCGTCGTCGTCCTTTCCGAGCAGCGCGTGTACGCTTACGAAAACAGCGTGCTGGTGCGGACGACGCTGGCTTCCACCGGCCTGCCAGCCTATCCAACCGTCGTTGGCACGTTCAGCATCTACCTCAAATATCCTTCGCAACTGATGACCGGGCCAGATTATTACCTGCCGAATGTGCCTTATGTGATGTATTTTTACAAAGGCTATAGCCTGCACGGCACCTACTGGCACAATAACTTTGGCCGTCCGATGAGTCACGGCTGCGTGAATTTGCCCACCAGCGAGGCGGCCTGGTTCTACGATTGGGCGCCGCTGGGTACCCCGGTCATTGTGAGATATTAAGACCTTTAGGGTCTTTCAGACCCTAAAGGTCTGCTACCTGCCCGCGAGCAGGTGTTCGGGCATCTGGACGGCCACCACCTCGCCGCGTGCGCACACCTCGCCGCTGGCCGATAATGTGACAGCAACGATGACTTTGCGCCCCTTGATCTCTTTGACCTTCCCGCGCAATTCCAGAGGAACGCCCAACGGCGTGGGGCGTAAATAGTCCACGTGCAGCGAGGCCGTCACGTACCGCAACGGCGGGTCGGTATCCATCTCGCGGCCCTCGGCGCGATACGCCGCCGCCGCTGCTGTGCCTGTGCCGTGACAATCAATCAGCGAAGCAATCAGTCCACCGTAAACATAGCCGGGAATAGCCATGTGATAAGGTCGGGGCTGGAACGTGCAGACCGTTTCCTCGCCGTCCCAATAGCTCTTGATTTGCAAACCGTGTTCGTTCAACCGCCCGCAGCCATAGCAATAGCTGACGTTATCAGGGTAATAGTCCTGGAATGCTTTCTGCGTCATAGATTCTCCTACACCTGGTACAACAAGTCCATATATCTTTTGAGCATGTCGCTCACCACGCCTCTAAGCGGCAGGGTGGCGGCCATGCCATACACGGGCGCCATTCCTCCCGGCAGCTCTGGATTGGCCCGAACATACTCGACGGCCGCCCTCAGATCGTCAATGAACCTTTCGGCCACGCCTGGTTGAGTGTGTCTCAAGGTGACGCACAGGTGAACCGCCGGCGGCTTGTGGAGGCCGTTCAGACTCCACTTTTTCCGGGTCATCACGTCCATCACTTTGTAGATGTCCAGCGTCCTGGATGCAAAGGCGATAACCCACAGCGGGTCGCCCAGCACATAGAGGTCTGGAATAGCCTCGATGCACTTGCGAATCGTTGCGGCCGTTTACAGGATGCGCCGGGCGGCCTCCAGATAGCCCTGCTCGCCCATGGTCATCATCGCCGCCCAGCAGGCTGCGCTCAACGCGCCCGGCCGGCTGCCGGCCAGCGTGGGAGAAAAATACAGCCCGCCCGGCCATTCGGTCGCCGTGAAATATTGATAGCGCCGCAACTCCAGGCCGCGATAGAGGACGACCGAGGTGCCTTTGGCGGCGTAGCCAAATTTGTGCGTATCGGCCGACATCGAAGTGACGCCCGGCAGGCTAAAATCAAAATCCGGCACGGGGTAGCCAAGTTTTCTGGCCCAGGGCAATAAAAACCCGCCCAGGCAGGCATCCGTGTGAAAGCCGATGCCTTTCTGCCGCGCCAGCTCAGAGAGTTCTGCGATAGGGTCAATGACGCCGTGCGGAAACGAAGGGGCCGAGCCAATGAGGACAATCGTGTTGCGCGTAAGGGCCTTTCTGACGGATGTCACATCCGCTTTACAATCATGGCCGACCGGCGTGCGAATCATCTTGATATGAAAATAGTGCGCCGCTTTATCAAAGGCGGGATGGGCGGTGGTTGGTGCGATCATTTCAGGTCGCGTAATGCCTTTGTGCTCCCTGGCCCAATCCCGATACGTTTTCATCGCCAGCAAAATACTTTCTGTCCCGCCCGAGGAAACCGTGCCACATATCCTGTCACTCGTCCTGTCCGCGCCCAACATGTGCGCCGTCATCGCCACGATCTCCGCCTCGAACTTGGCCGCGCTGGGCCACACATCAGAATGGAGCGGATTGCTCTGCGAATGGAGCGCATAGACCTGATTGAGAAACGCGATATGTTCATCGCCGCCGTGATACACTGCACCAGAGACGAACCCCTCTTTCCAACGGGGTTCCTCGATAGCGTTCAACCTTTCCATCTCCCTGATGATTTCTGCGCGGCTGAGCCCGGTTTCGGGAAGACGGGAATGAGATACAAATCCCTCTCCATACGGCTTGACCGATTTTTCCAATCCGGCCATCAACTCATCATATTCTCGCTCTATCCTGTCTCGAACGGCGGGGATAGCCGTGAGCCGTTTTTCCAGCGTTGCAACCAGGCGCGGGTCGAGCCGTCCCAGCCACGTCCTGGCAATAGCCATCATATCCATTGCCCATCTCCTCACGCATCGCGCCAGACTTTATCGGCGAGCAGGTCTGTTCAATCTTGCATAGATGCGCCGATTGCTCTTGTACAGATTAACAAACTCCCGGAACAGTTCATCATACACCTGACGGTGCTGCGGGTCAGGTGTGTAGGTGCGAGCCACCGGCACCCGCTCTGGAAGATCGTCGAAGGTGAGATAGCCCAATGCGACAGCCGCCAGGAAAGCCGCCCCGCGCATATTCGCCTGGACCGGGTCCTGGGCCTGCCGGATCGTCCGGTTCAGCACATCGGCGTGAATCTGGCACCACAGGCGGGAATTGGCGCCACCGCCCACCATGGTGATCGCCTCCAATCGCCGCCGGATAAACTGTTCCACATAGCCGAGCAGCCAGCGCGAGTTGTACGCCACACCTTCATACACCGCCCGGATGAGATGCTCGCGGGTCGTCTTGAGGGACAGATTGAAAAAGCTGCCACGCACCAGATGGTCATCCACCGGCGTCCGCTCGCCATACAGCCACGGCGTGAAAATCACCCCTCCACTGCCGGCCGGAACGCGCGCGGCGATGCGCCCCAAACGGTCATAGACATCTGGTGGTCTGGAGCCCATGTTCAGCTCATCTTGACAATATAAGAGATTGTCCCGCAAAAAGAGCATGCAGGCGCCGGCACATTCCTGGTCGTTGGAGACAATGTAACGGCCGGGGATCGCCGCCGGCAACGAGGCAATACTGTGCCGCAAATCCGTCTTTTTGAAGGGCACATGGCAGGCCAGCCATGAGGACGTCCCGATGTAAAGATGCGCGTCATAGTCCCGCACTGCGCCGGAACCGAGGGCGGCCGATTGCACATCGGGCGTCCCCATCACCACCTGGACGTTTTCTGGCAACCCCAGTTCGGCGGCGGCCTCTGGCCTGATCGGGCCGAGAATGTCAACCGCTCGCTTGAGTTCCGGCAACTTGTCTCGATCAATGGTGGACATCTTGATCAACCGCTCGTCGTAGACGACGTGGGCAATATTGCGAGTGTCGGTCAACCAGTGTAGAGTAATCGAGTCATACGATGCCGCGAACTGGCCGGTCAGGCGCAGGTTCAAATAATCCTTCGGTTCGAGGAATTTGCAGGTCTGTCTGTAAATTTCGGGGAATTCATTTTTGATGTACAGGATGTGAGCAATCGGATCGCGCCCGGAATGGCCAGGCACGCCGCCTGTCAAACGCAGCCACGTCAACAGTTTCCCAAGGCCATAACCTTGAATCTCAATCAGGCCGCCCGTGATGCGCCTGATATAGCGCGCTCCACGTGAATCCATCCAGATAATCGCATTCATCAAAGGCCGGCCGCTACTATCAACGGCAACGGTGCCTGACCATTGCGCCGTGCAACACAGCGCAATAATAGCCCCGGCCGGGATCGTGCTCTTGTCCAGCAAGCGTCTGGTGGCGGTCTTGATGGCGTTCCACCAATCATCTGGATTTTGCTCGGCCCCGCCGTCGGGGAAAAGTAAAAGCGGTATGGGCTCGATTTCACAACCGACAATCTCGCCCTGCGTGGAAACCAGTCCAACCTTGACCCCAGAAGTGCCCAGGTCTATCGCCAGGATGTACTTGTGACCGTTCATCTCCATTCACAACTCGTCGGTATCCAGTATAATAGTCACCGGCCCGTCGTTATAAATCTCGACCAGCATCCGCGCGCCGAACACGCCCTGCTCGATGGACGCCAGCCCGGCGCGGCGCAACGTCTGAACAAAATGCTGAATCAACGGCTCGGCTATTTCGGGGCGAGCGGCCGCGATGAAATCGGGGCGGCGGCCGCGCCGGCAATTGGCGTATAATGTAAACTGAGATACAACCAGCATGCCTGCGCCCACGTCCAGCGCCGATAGGTTCATCTTGCCCGCCGCGTCTTCAAAGATGCGCAGGTGAGCAACTTTGTGCGCCAGCAGTTCGGCCTGAGCAGGCGTATCAGAATGGGTGACACCGACCAGCACCACCAGCCCACGCTCAATGGTGCCGGTGCGGCGGCTCTCTACGGAAACACTGGCATGGGCAACTCGTTGAATAACTGCTCGCATAATTTCACCATTAGCGGTTGATGTTCCGCCAGCATTATACTACAGAGATTCAAGTGAAAAAACTCGTCTTGTTGATATTGCTGATTATACTGCTGACGGCGTGTGGGGTTGATAGCCGACCACCAACCACTGATAGCCGACCACCGACCACTGACAGCCGACCACCGACCACTGACAGCCGACCTATCGCCACCCAACAAACCAACAAACCAACAAACCAACCAACAAACCAATCAACAAACCAACCAACCATCCCACCAACCCACCACCCCACCACCACCCCCGAACCCTGGCACACAGCAGGTCAGCATTACTACTTTCCTGTGCAACCGCCCGCGCTCGCCAGCTATGTGGATGACCATCACGATTATCCCGCAACCGATATTTTCGTGCCCACTGGCTCGACGGTGGTGGCGGTGACCGATGGCGTCGTCAACGAGGTGCGCCGCTTTGACCCGTGGGACCCTGCCACGAACAAAGGCGAAGATCGGCCCGGCTTGTTTGTGGCGATTGTGGGCGATGATGGTGTGCGCTATCACACATCGCACCTGTCGGCAATCGAAGACGGCATCGAGCCGGGCGTGCGCGTGCATGCGGGGCAAATCATTGGCAAAAGCGGGCAGAGCGGCAACGCCCGCAATACGCCGCCACATGTCCACTTTGGCATCTCACGTCCCATGGGGCCAGGCGATTGGGCCATTCGGCGCGGCGAGGTCTGGCCCTATGTTTATCTCAAAGCGTGGGAAGCCGGTCAAGACCGCACGCCCATCCTGCCGGTCTATCCCTGGTTCGAGGGCCCCATCATTTTCGGTTATTCCGCAGGCAAACGCCCATTGATAGCCTATCGGCTTGGTCAGGGCGAACAAGTCAAAGCACTCATCGGCGGCATTCACGGCGGTTACGAATGGAACACCACCCAATTGATGTCGCAAACGCTGGCTTATCTCAAAACGCGCCCTGAGGTCATCCCGCTCACGACCACCCTGTACATCATCCCCCTGCTCAATCCTGACGGTGTGATGACAGGCCGCTTTAACGCCAACGGCGTGGACCTCAATCGCAACTGGAGCGTGGACTGGCAGGCCGAAGCAGTGAACGGCCAGACGCCGGTCAATCCCGGCCCGCGCCCATTCTCCGAACCGGAGACACGCGCCTTGCGCGCCTTTTTATTGAGCCGCCGCGTGCAAATGCTCATCTCGTATCACAGCCAGGCAGGCGAAATTTACGGCAACGCGACGCTGGGCAAACAGATGAGCCGGGCCACCGGCTACCCCTATAATCCCGACGGGATTGGCTATCCCATCAGCGGCGACCTGGAACGCTGGTGCGCTGCCAACGGCATCATCGCTATAGACATCGAATTGACCGATCACCAGAACATCGAATGGGAACGAAATCGGCGAGGAATTCTGACATTTTTAGAACAATCGAAAGGAAGGTGATATGAAGACTGGCAAAACAATCAGCCTGCTTCTCCTGTTCAATCTGGTCTGCGCGTTCTTGTTCGCCGCGTGCAGCGGCTCGGCGCCCGACAAGCCGACGCTCATACCCAATACCCCCGGCCCCACGCCGTCCATTACCACTTTTCCCACTTCTGGCGGCGCAGGGACGCAAGTGACCATCGTCGGCGCGGGCTTTCCGGCCAATGCGCACGTGAGCGTGCGGTTGCGTCTGCCGGGCGCAGGCGCGGGGCCGCTGACCTACGCCGAAGCAACAACCGATGAAAAAGGCGAGGCAGGCATTGTATTCGGCCTGCCCGCCCAGTGGCCCGACGGCCGCCACATCACCGAAAACAAACTCTTGATTATGGTCGCCACCGATGATTTCAGCGCGCAGGCCGAAGCCGAGTTCAACTTTACGCCGGCCGCTGCGCCTCCCACGCCAACAGCAGTGGTTGTGCAACCGACTGCGCCTCCCGTCATCCCTACCCCCATCGCCGGTTATCCGCAATCGCCCGCCGAGGTGGTAAACAAATTCCTGCAATCTCTGCTGGCTGACCCCGGCGGCCAGACCAGCCGGCTTTACCTGAGCCGCGCCTTGCAAGCCGAACTCGACGCCGGCCGCTCGCCGCTCCAGATTTTGGGCCTTCCCGCCCTGTACCAATCATTCATTGTGGCCGCCGGGCCAAACGTGGGCGACTCGGCCACGTTCTATGTCACCTTCAATCTGGGCGGGAGTCAGCAATCGCGTGTTTTCATTCTCAACGAGGAAGATGGCGTGTGGCGACTCCAGGCCATTGCCGCCGCCGAAGGCGTCACTCTGACCGACCCCGGTCAGGTGACGCACGATTTCTTGATTTCGCTGCTCAAAGACCCCAGCGGCAACAGCAGCCTGAAATATCTCAGCCTTCGCCGCGCCGCCGAGGTGCAAAGCGGCGTCAACATTCTTGCGCTCTTGGGGGTTCAAAGCCTGTACAAATCGTTCACTTATGAAATTATCGTCATGAACGCCGGCGGCAGGTCCACCATCCGCGTCACGCTCGATTACGACGCGGGAGCGCAGGTGCGCACCTTTACGCTGATTCAAGAGGGGGGCGGCTGGCGCATTGATGCGATAGCCGGTCAATGATTTTTGTCCTACGTTTGCCCTACGCTGATGCGCCGCTCGAAACATTCCACCCGGTTGCAGCGTCTTGCCAGTAGAACACAATGACAGGAGGACGCTATGTTCAAATTCAACCTTTTCCATCGCCTTGGCTTTTCGCTGCTGATTCTCGGCGCAATGATTATGCTGTATCACTTTACCGTGTGGGCGCAAGAGGATTTGTCGCGTTACGCCGAACTGTACTGGCGCGTGGACGCCGAACTGCTCCCCCAAACGCCGGCCGGGCAACATTATCGCGCGCTCTACTATCAATACGGCTACGAAATCTTTCAACTTGAGCTCAATCATCCCCGGCAATACGCCGAAGGGACGGACCTGCTCATCTCGTTTGCGCCCGGCCTGGAAGCGCTGATGGACGGACGCGGCGACGAGGTTATCATCACCGCCAGCCAGGCTCAACGCGCCGAAGCCTATGTGAATTGGGTCGCCTCGGTGGGCAGTCCGGCCCTGCGCCAGGCCATTCGGGCCGAACAGGCTCGCCTGCCGCGCCTGTCCAGTTTCGCCGGTCTGACCATGGCCCAAGCCTGGGAACTCGTCAACCGCCATTGGAACGAAGAAGCAAGCTCATCATCTGACAGCGCAAGTTTATATTGAAATCCTTTGCGTCCTTCGCGTCTTGGCGGTGAAAAACGCTATTCTCGATAATGTCTATTTATTTGTTGGCGCAAGAAAAGTAGAACGTT
>FWPV01016042.1_pt1 | contig 10634 bp, 9 predicted proteins | sample 2228371 | NCBI WGS metagenome assembly FWPV01 (sample SAMEA103939776, study PRJEB20133) | metagenome
TTTTTTTATTGATTCAATTCCTCTGTTTGTTGAATATGGAGTTACAAATGAAACAGGTATTTTTGTGTTTTTTGAATAATCTATAATTTTTTTAGTAAATTCCTCATGGGGAAGTAATTTCTCGCAAAATTCACAACCAAAGTATAACCTATCAAAATCTTTTTCTTTAGCATAACTAAAATCTTCAGTCGTTACGAAAAAAACTTTATCCATTTAAGCTCCACATTTCTCTTGCAAAATAACAGTTAACAGGTGTGCATTTATGCCCAAAGTAGTGATTATATGATTTTTTAACTTGCTTTACATACTCTTCTTTTCTTAGGTTTGTTGAAAGTAAGTTTAAGCAGTCACGGACAAAAAGTATGTTATTTACCTTTTCTTGTGTTGTCCTTCCTCTATTAGTAACTTTTAGATATTTGATATTTGCTTTATTTAGTTCTTCAAGCATGCACATACTACATCCACTAAAAACATATGGTCCAAAGATAAGCGTTTTGATTTTGGAACTGACCATTTCTTTTTCTTCTTTGGCAAGTTCCTTGTCATTTAAAAACTTAAAAGAATAATTGTAGGAACAAGGTCTTGAACCTTTTCCAATAAGTTGCTGTATTTTATTAGGAACGAAATTAGGAAGTAGTGTTTTGATTATAAACTTATTCCTGATTATTTTACCCGAAAGATTATTGGGAGTGAAATGATAAAAACTACAAAATCCATCAATAAAAGAGCATTTATCTTTTAAAGAAATAATTTCAAATTCAATCTTATTGCTTGTAATTGAGGATATTTCCTCAATAGAAAGGTGCCTTGGTAGAGTAATTCTATCGACCCCTAATTTGTAATAGAATTCAGCAGATTCGCTGTTAAAAACGGTTCCGCCAACGCTGAGTATAATTTTTAAATTTGAGTGTTTATTTTTAATATAGTTGATTATAGAAATATCGCTAACTATAAAACCGTCTGCTCCAAGAGCAACCAAGTTAGAAATCTGCTCAAGTACTGCTTTGTAGTTTTTATAAGAATAGAAAGAATTAAGAGTGAAATAGATGGGGATTCCAAAAAAGTGACATTTTTTAATTAAAATTCCTGCTTCTTGATAATTAGTTAAATTCTGTAATAAACCTTCTCGTCTGTTTAAGGAACTATTTCCATGTGAAGGGATGTTTGGAACAAATAATCCACAGTATAATTCATCAATACCCGCTTTAACCAGCTTAGTTAGTTCTTCTACCCTGTCGATTCCTGAAATAATTTTCATAAATGATTTACTCTTTAAAAATTTTTATGTTTCTACTAAGGTAATCGAATAGTAATTGAATTCCTTGATTTTTATTAATTTTAGGTTTCCAATTAAAATCTTTATAAGCTTTTTTTATGTTGCTTATATACACTTTTTGGTCTCCTGCTCTCCATTCTTTAAATTTCAATTTTACTTTAATTTTAAATGTGGTTGTTATCTCATCTATAAGTTCTAATAGTGAAATCGTATTATCTTTTCCTCCACCAATGTTGTATATCATCCCATTAGTGGTTTTTATGTTGGAAACCACTAATTCAAAAGCCGAAATTAAATCATCTATGTAAAGAATATCTCTAACCTGTTTACCATTGCCATAAATAGTAATAGGTTTTCGTAATAATGATGATATTAAAAAATGTGCAATCCATCCTTGGTCTTCGTTTCCCATTTGTCGTATTCCATAAATGCAAGACATTCTAAAAACAACTGTCCTTAAATCGTAAATCCTACTATAATCCCTTACATATTGTTCAGCGGTTCCTTTAGAACAACCATACGGCGAGTGGAAGTCTAAATTTTGTTCCTCTGATATTCCTTCTGGTAAATCTTTAAAAGCATATCGTCTTTCTTTTTCTACTAAGGGAATGTTTTTCATTTCTCCATAAACTTTATTAGTTGATGTGAATATTAAAATTGTATTTGCCTTCTCTTTTCTCAAAGATTCTAATAGATTTAAAGTTCCAACTGCATTTATTTCAAAGTCTTCTTTTGGGTTTTTAATAGAAGATGTGACAGCTACCTGAGAAGCTAAATGATATACAATGTCAATGTTTTTAACTACTTTATTTAACTCTTTTGCATTCCTTATGTCGCCTATTATAATTTCCAAATTACTTTTGTGTTTTTCTTTTAGCCACTTTAAATTTATTTTTGTTCCAAACCTTGAAAGATTATCATATATTTTTACAAAATTCTTTTTACTCAATAGTTTATTAGCGAGATTACATCCGATAAATCCTGCTCCACCGGTTATTAATATTCTTTTCATTTCTTTGAATGCTTTATTTTTTGATTTTTTTACCCCCTACCCTACTTTTACTTTTTTGTTTTGCTTTGTATTAACCTCCTTTTATAATTTTTAAAGCCCTTAAGAAGATGATTTTTATCTGAAAAACCGACTTAATCTCTTTTATTATCCGTAGTAAAATCCTTAATCTTAAGTAAAACATAATATGTGCTGTGATTTGAAGTTTTCTTAATTCGCTCTTTGATATATTAGGTGATGTAAAAACGATATTATGTATATAAAGATTGTCAAATTTAATATTTTTAAGTCTTCCTGTTTTTTTTAAGTCGTAGTATATTTCACTGCCAGGGAAAGGAGAGAAATTGAAAAAATTTGCTTTATCGATATTTAAAATTGTTGAAAAGTTTATTGTTTTTTTAATATCACTTATGTTTTCCTGTGGTAAACCAATAATAAAAAAACCTGTAGATTCTATATTAGAATACTTTTTAATCATTTTTGTTTTCTCAATGATTTCTTCAATTGAAATTTTCTTTTTTAAGCTATCAAGAATTTCTTGAGAACCTGATTCAATACCTAAGGCAAAAGAATAACAGCCAGATTTTTCCATCTGTTGTAAGAGATTTTTATTCAATGTATTAATTCTAATGCCATTTGGACAAGCCCAGAAGATTTTCATATTTTGGTTTAAAAGTTGGTCGCAAAACATTTCAACATAAGTTGGGTCTTGAGTGAAATTATCATCCATTATATGAAATTCATATATTTTGAATTTATTAATAATAAGCTTTATTTCATCTATTAACTGAGTTATTGGTCTTTTCCTAATTTTATGTCCCATTGATATACCTGCGCCACAAAAAGTGCATTTATATGGACAGCCTCTTGTTGCATAAATTGGGACTATTTTACTTTGTTTTGAAAAGATACCATTTGGGGCTAATGGGTATGTATGAGGTTTTAGTAAATCCCACGCTGGAATTTCAATTTTAGAAAGGTCGTTGATTACCTCCTTTTTATTGCATATTATTTTGGAGCCATCTCGCCAAACTAAATTTTGAATTTTTTCTAACTTTTCCTTCTTATTTTGTTCATTATTTGAAATTAATGCTAACAAGTTTTGCATGCCAATTTCACCTTCTCCTCTAAAGGCAAAATCGACATTTTTAAATAGTTCCATAGTTTCTAAGGGCTCAAAGGTTGGATGTGGTCCTCCCAAAATAATAGTTGCATCTTTCCTATGCTTTCTAATAATTTCAACATAATTTTTTATTGAAGAAAATGAAGGTGTAAAGAAATTTATGCCATATACATCGTAAAAAGAAGATTTAACGAGATTTTCAAAGTCTTTATAGGAATAATTTTCTTTTATACAATCAACGATTTCTACCTTGAATCCATTTTTTATTAATAAAGAAGCGATGAAGCCAAGCCCGACATTTGGTATTACTACATAGTTTTCATGGGAAGGATTGCGAGGATTAATTAATAAAACATTCATAGCCATTTTATTTGATTGTGGTGTTGATTTAACCACCGTTGATATAACTGCACAAGTGTGGTCACTCCTTTCTATCAGCCTTATACTTTCTCAAGTTACCCACAAATGTAGGACAAACCTTTAGGTTTGCAAATTGCAAGGCTAAATCGTTGACCTGCTTCGTTCGCAATGACAAGGGAGGTGTAACCTGAGTTTTTGACAAACCAGTGTCTGACTCTGGTTTGTCAAAAACTTCTGCCCAAGGTTCATACATAATTTTCTGGCGTTTAAGTGTAAGCTTTTCAATGAAAATCTTTCGAGTGAACTGCTGGAACCATTATCGATTGGCTCCATTGGGTTATTGGTGAGCCAATCAAGGTTCAAACTAAACCGTCTTAGGGCTTATGCACCATCCATCCCTTCTTAGAAGGTGAATTTACTGATACATTCACTTCTTGAGAGTGGTGCCCTGAAAAAACAAAATGCTTTTAAAAGTGAAACCACTTTGCGCAAAGAAAATAAGATTGCTTCCCCACTCACTTTTGAAAATATAGCCTTTATTTGTGTTTTATCTTCTGTTTAATATTATGTTGATAAAATGACCTGTCAATTTATACGCATTGAAAAACCACATTTTGTTCTTTGTAATTAAAAATTTAAATAATACGAATAAATTTTTAGGATTTAAGTAAAACTTTCGAAATGCTAAACCGATTAATTTTTCAATTTTTCTGTCAGAGAGAGAACAGACTTTTTTGTTTTTATATTTTTCACCGATGGCTGTTAAAGGCATAGGAATAAATATGTGAAAGTTTACAACATGAGGGCTTGATTTAAAACAGTACTCAATGTTTTCTTTGATTGTTTTTTCATTTTCATCAGGTAATCCAAATATAAATTCGATTGCAGTAAAAATCCCTTTTTGCTTTGCTAACTTTATAATTTGGGCAAGTTCATTTGGTTCAGTGGGGTTTCTATTTATGTTTTTTAAAATATTTCCATTTGCTGATTGTAAACCTAAGGAAATAGCATCACATCCACTTTTACTTAGCAAGTCTAAAATTTGTTTTTTTTCATTTTTGAAACTCAACGGATGAAGAATAGCAGACCAGTTTAAATTGTACCTTTTCTTTAAAATTTCCTCACAAAATTTTTCAGTCCAATTAATATCAACTCCAAAAATGTCATCCTGAAATGCTATATACTTTACGCCATGCCTTTTTACCAAAATGTCAATTTCTGTAATAACATTACCAACAGAACGTAATCTATATTTTTCACCAAGAACATTATGTGTAAAACAAAAGCCACAATGATAAGGGCATCCTCTTGATGTAATCATTGTTGTATATGGCTTTTTCGCGGTTGGTAAAAAATAGTCATAATAATTATTAATGTTAACATTATTCCAGTCAGGGAAAGGTATAGTGTCCAAATCTTTTATGAATTCCCTTCTTTCGTTTTCTACGATTTTTCCGTTTTCAGAGTACGATATTCCTTTTATATCTTTAATTTTCTTTTTACCACCAATATAATCAATTATTTCTGCAATTGTGTTTTCTCCTTCATTATGGCATACTATGTCACAGCCTGATTCAATAAATTCTTTGTTATGTATGGCTCCGGGACCACCAACGATAATTATAGAGGTTGAATCTTTTTTTATGTTTGATATTAATTTTTTTATCCTTTCTTTAATGAAATAATTTGTATAAATACCAATGAAGTGATATTTATTTTCTTTTATGTGGGTTACAATATCGTTGTCGTTATATCTAATCAAATCTTGTTCTAAAATGAAGACATCAAACCCTTTGCTCCTGATTGCACTCGATAGATAAAGCAAGCCTAATTGAGGTCTTATTTGGGCATTTTTGTATTTAATTTCAATAGAATTTTTCTTTATCTCTTCTTTTTGGTAGGGGTAAATAAGCAAGCATTTTCCATTACTTTGTAGGCTTTTATTTATATTCATATTGATTAATTTAATTAGTCTTTTATAATTATTATACAACAACTTATGAACGAAAGAACTATATACATATTAATCCCTGTTTATAATGAAGAAAAAGGCATAAAAAAGACAATAAATGATTTGTTTTCAACATTAAATAAATTAAATCAGAGATTTAAGATTGTGATTGTAAATGATGGAAGTATTGACAATACAGAAAAAGTCTTAGAGGAATTTAAGAAGATTGAATATATAAAAATTCTTAAGCATGAAAGGAACAAAGGTGTTGGTATTGCATTCAAGACAGGCTTTAGTTTTATAAATGAGACTGCAAAAGACAACGATGTTATTGTTGTAATAGATGCAGATACCACCTGTAACTTAGATTTATTAGGGGAGATGATTCAGAAGATTAATGATAAGTATGATGTAGTTATAGCTTCACGATTCAGAAAAGGTGGAGGATACAAAAGATTTCCTTTTAAAAGGAAAGTTATTAGTATAGTAGGCAATGTGGTTTTAAGGAAGTTATTTCCAGTAAGTGGTGCAACTGACTACACAATGTTTTATAGAGCTTATAATACTGCTGTGATAAAAATGGCATTCAGGCAGTTCAATGAAAATTTTTTAACTTGTAAAGGTTTTGCTGCAAATGCAGAGCTTCTTGTGAAGTTAAATAAGCAATGTGTAAAAGTTTATGAAGTTCCTTTTCTTTACGATTATGGACTTAAGAAAAGCAAAAGCAACTTAAAAATATTTGCTACAATAGAAGAATATTTTTCTTTATTTTATAGACTTTATAAGTTGTAAAGTGCCTCTTTTTAACATTAAAGCATACATAAGCCTGTTGCAGAACTCCATTTTGTTTATTTTCAAGGGAGTAACTGACTTTATTGTGTATTTATTTATGGAGTTTTTTAATACAGGTTAAAACCTACAATACCCGATTATTTGGCTTGTGCAACAGGCTCATATTTATAATGTTGTAAAGTTCCAGCGAAATCTTTCTTTTAATTTATTAGCATAATAAATGAAAATCGTATTTTGCCAGAACGACCCCTTTTTGAGAATCGGAATAATGTATTTATCTTCTGTTATAAAAAAATCTGGTAATCACTCAGAGGTTTTAATTTTAGGTAGTAAAGTCAATGTAGTAGAAAAGTTAAAATTGCTAAAACCTGATGTAGTTGGTTTTTATGTAACATCTGATTTTAAGGATAGATGTATTGAAATAATAAAGTTAATAAAGAAACATTTCGAGATACCCTGCATAGTTGGAGGGCCGCACCCAACATTTGCCCCTGAGTATATTCAGGAAGGTCCTATAGATTTTCTCTGCCAAGGAGAGGGAGAAAAAACAATATTTGAATTTATAAAAAATATGGGTTTGCATAAAAAGGAAATAAGCATAAATAACTTATGGAGGAGAGAAAAAGACAATATATTTGAAGCTTCCATTGGGGAGTTGATTCAGAATTTAGATGATATTCCTTTTACGGATTTTTCAATTTATAAAGCTTATCCACATGTGGTTAATTATTATAAGTTTGCCTTTCCTATTATTACTTCAAGAGGATGTCCTTTGAAATGTTCCTTTTGTTTTAATGAAAGATATTATTAATTATATAAAAAAAAAGGAAAAATAGTTCGCTTTAGGACGCCTGAAAATGTAATAGAAGAAATTCTGCAGAAAATGAGAAATTTTAAAGTTAGTAAATTAGTGTTTGAAGATGATGCTTTTGCATTAGATAAGGCATGGCTGTTCAAATTTTCAGAGTTATATTGTAAAAAAATAAAGTTGCCATTCACATGCCAAGCTATAGCAACCTTTCTTGATGAACAAACTATTAAAGAATTAAAAAAAATGAATTGTATTGCGGTTAGATTGGGTGTTGAGACGGGTAATGAAAATATTAGAAGAAAAGTTCTTAATAAAGATGTTTTAGATGAGCATATAATAAATGCAGGCAGGTTGATAAAAAAATATGATATGAGTCTTCAAACATTTAATATGGTTGGTATTTATGGAGAAACATTTGATGATGCACTTCAGACTTTATTACTTAATAGGAAGATAAGAACAGATTTTGCTTGGTGTTCTATATTGAAACCTTATGAAGGAACAAAAATCCGTGAAAAAGTGTCTAAAAAAGAAGAAGAGTATGCTAATAAAACATATTTTAATTTTCCACCCAAACGCCTTTCAAAAGAGATTGTTAATCTTCATAGGTTCATGCAATTTTTTATTCAATTGAATTTAAATGAGCTTTTGGTGAAGGAACTGGTTAAATTGCCGCCTCTAAATTTTTTTCAGTTTATTTTTGAGTTTACTTATTCTTATTCAGTCAGAAAAATACAGAAAATACCTTTTATTCCTTTTATAAAAATGGCTTTTCTTTCTAAAAATTATATGAGGTAGTTACTTGAAGAAACTCACAGACCTTTTAATAATTATTATTTTATCCATTGGAGTATATATCCCATTCCTTAAAAAGCCGTATGATGTGGATGATTGGGCAACTTTACATTTTGCTTCAGAAATTAAAAAGGGGGATATTATTCCTTTTTCTTGCACTTATAAAGTTGTTGGGGAAGTGTTTCCGTGCATTAAGGTGTCTCATCCTCCTGCTGTTTTTTTTATTTATAGTTTATTCTTTAAAAATCCAAAAGAGGCTGATGAACTTAAGTCTCATATCATTTCTCTATCTTTATTTCTTTTAGGCTCTCTTTCTATTTACTACCTTGTTTTAAAGTTTGTTGATGCTTCATTATTTGCTTCATTACTTGTAATTTTTTCTCCTGCAGTCTTAATAAATGCATTTTCTATAATGCTTGATATACCTACTTTTTCTTTTTTTGTCTGTTCAATGGTGCTTTTTATTTATGGCACTGAATTAAATAGAAGTTGGGAAATATATATTTCTATAATTTTAGGTTTGATGGCAATATTTTCTTCCTATCAGGCAATTTTAATCATCCCTATCTTGTTGGTTTATACGATTGTGTCGAGGAATAAACTAAGGACAGTTTGTATCTATTCTTGTGTTATTATTGCAGTTTTTCTGATTTGGAACATTTACTGTTATAAGATGTTTGGAAGGCTCCACTTACTTGAAGCAGGAACGGATTTTAGACCTCCTATACCATTTATTAGCCTTCTTTCTCAACAGCTTAGTAATTTGTTTTTTTATTCCATTTCTATAGGGTCAATTCTTGTTTTTCCTGTCACTTTTCTCTTTTTATATGACTTTAAAAGGATTTTTAAAAAAATTCCTATTTATCTGATAATCCTTCTTCCATTTAGCTTGTTAATGGCAATTTTGAAGGTTTCAGTTCTAAATATTTTGTTAGCCAATATCTTTTTAGTTGCGGGAATTAGTTTTTTGCAATTGCAGTTTTTACAAATTATTAAAGCTTTAAAATCCAAAAATTATAGTAAAGAGACGATTTTATCATTCTGGTTTATTTTAATTTTAATTTTCGTAACAATATTTTTACGGTATGGTTCTGTTAGATATATGATTTTGTTGGTTCCTCCCTTTATTATTCAAATTGTGAGTTTAATTCAGAAAAGATTTGGCAATAAGGGTATTGAGAGGAAAATTTTAATTTTTTGTATTTTTGCTACAGCTTTATATTCTTTAATTCTTACATTTGCGGATTATGAAAATGGGATAATAAATAAAAAGGTTGTAAATGCCATCAAAATGTATAAAAACAAAACCAATAAAATATGGTTTTGTGAAGAATTAGGGCTTAGAACATATCTTGAAAAAGAGGGATTCAATTATCTTCTTAGAAGAGATAATTCACCTCGAGAGGGAGATTATGTTATAAGGTCGGAGATCTTCTCATACATTAGCTTAAATCCATTACTTGAAAGAAGGTTAGAGCTAATTAGAACAATAAAGCTGAGGGGAAAAATACCTGTGAGGTTGTTGAGTATTGAAGCACACGCGGGATTTTACAGGTCAAATTGGTGGTGCATATTACCTTTTGCCATCTCAAAAAAAGCAACAAGAAATTTTTATATTTATAAGGTTAGAGGACAAAAGTAAAAATATAAAAGGTGTAATGTTTTGACAATCGACAAAAATTAAGATAAATTACAAATAAGAGGAGAGAACATACAAAATAGAACCGCATAGTGAATACGAACGGAAAGATGAGTTTCATTCGTCAAGGAAAAAATAAGGATTTAAAAAATATATTGAATCATCTATCAAAAAAGAATAAGATGAAAATATGAAAAATGGCGGTTGTCAAGACATTACACCTCTTTTTCAAACTTGACACTATTTTTAACTAAATTGAAAAAACTTATACTGTTTCTTCTCATAATTGCATTAATTCTTCCAGTCATAATAAATTATGTTTTCAAAAAAATGTATTATCTTGGTATTCTAATTGAGTCGGTTTTAGTTTACCCTATTCTTTTATTGTTTTTATTTTTTGTTATTTTGGATTTTATAATCATTAAATTTCATTTGTTCATAATTTTGGGAATAATTGGTTTTACAATTATTCACTATCTTATTATTAGCATTGTGGATAATGTTTGTGCACAAAGGTTTGAGACTAACAGCAGGTTTAATGATAGATATTTGAAGCTTAAATTATCCCTAAAAAATGCATTGGCTCCACTTTTTATATTTTTTAAATTTCAATTTTATTTTTTTGGATTTATCCTAACAGTTGGGGGCTTTCTGATAAATAGGCATATTTTCCTTTTATTAATATTTTCAGAGAGTATTTTTTGGTGCCTTGTTCTAATAGTTAAGTATTTTCGACATAAGAAGCTTACGAATATTGGAAAATTTTTAAAAACCAACATGAGGAAAATTTCATTTAATTTATTTTTAGCAGGTATTCTAACTATAATCATTTTTTTAATACAGTATGAAACTTACCATGAGAGTAAAAATAAGTGGCT
>FWPV01016044.1_pt1 | contig 10633 bp, 6 predicted proteins | sample 2228371 | NCBI WGS metagenome assembly FWPV01 (sample SAMEA103939776, study PRJEB20133) | metagenome
TATGTCAGGAGTTTTCAAAAATTCATAAAGCTTTTTCTTAAAAACTCTTGACTTTAATTAGCTGGTCTTTCGTAATTTCCGTCACTTCAACAATTTGGATACAGTAAAGACTTTCCGAAAGCTTTATTCCCTACTTCCGCACTTACCATATTCAAGTGGTATTCAACTATTCTCCTGCCACAAAAGAGTACATCCTAATATTATCATAACCAATCATACGAAAAAACCTCTTTATGGGATATTAAATAAGCATAAAAATCCCCCCAAGTATTTATAAGCCTTTTGGGGGTAAACTTTTTATGTGCCTATTAAAGACATCTGTTACAGCTCATAAAGCTTTGATATCTTCACTGTGTTTTTCAAACCAATTAACCTAAAAATCTTTAGTTCTTTCAATCTGATTATAAAGAATATCAGAAAAAAAGGAGTATGGTTAAAAATTTCTAACTTTGAATACTGTCCAAAACAACTGGTATTTGTCGTACAATATCTATACTCCTTTGCTCTACATCCACCTTGCAAACATAAGCCATAAGATCCACACCGGCCTTTCCGGCTTCCCTTAACGCATTGCCGAAGTCCATGTCCGTTCTGTCATTGGGTCTTACAACCTCTGCATCTTCTCTCTGCACAACAAAAACAACCCCTGTTCCCTTCCCGCTCAATTTTAGCTTTGTCAATTCCTCAAGGTGCCTGACACCCCGTTTTGTAGGAGCATCCGGGAAAAAGCCCTGTCTATTTTCTACAAGGGTTACGCCTTTAACTTCAATATAATATTCTTTTTCTTCCGAAAACAACCCAAAGTCAAAGCGGCTGCTTAACACGGTTACTTCCCGGCATATTTGGCTAAAGTCACGGAACGGTTCAAGCTTTCCCTGCTTGAGAGCTTCGTACATTATCCTATTGGACACATTGGCAGAATCTATAGACACCCATATCCCGTTTTTTCTTACGAGTATAAGTCCGAAACGGGTTTTTCGGTCCGTCCTGTCATATTTTCTTAAAAGCACGGTTGCTCCTTCTGTCAGTAACTCCTTTAAACGTCCAGTATTCGGAACATGGGCCAGTTCCTGTATGCCCTCGACTTCCACAACAGCCTCAAACCGGTTCAATCTATTAATAAACTTACCTTGTACAAGTTCTCCTTCAATCTTCATTTATATTTCCTCCCCTTAAAAATAAAAACAGGGGTCGGTTCTTTGTCCTACGGCCTATAATCATCGTTATTGACACCCCTGTAAAGTTCTTTAACTTTTAAACGTTGTTTCCCCATCCTCCGAATATCATTGTCATAACATAAGCCACATCAATAAACTCTGCATTTCATATCCACCATTATAACCGCTCTGTTTTTATATATCAATATTGTAGCCATTTCTGCTTATAACAGATACTCGTGAAAATATCTTAATAAAAAGCGTCCTTCTAATCAATTTTAAAAATCTCCACAGCTTTGTTGAGATTTTGGGCCATTTCATTGAGCTTTAAAGCCAGAGCAGCCAATTGTTCCGCTCCTGCTTTCTGCTCATGAACGGATACACTTACATCCCTAGTAGCTAATGCAGTATCTGAAGACAGCATATGAATATTATCAATGGACTTAAGCGTGTTTTCTTTCGATACAAGGGCTTTACTCAAGGATTCCTGAGAACTGTTCATTTTGCTTATTATTTCTTCCATAGCATTATAAATCGTCCGGAAGCTCTTATCCACCTCAGCTACCGCTTCAAGCTGAATATTGATTATATTGCCTGCGTCATCAGCTAAAAGCACGGTATCTTCGGTCTTTTTCTGAATTTTGTTTATTATATTGCTTATATCGGTTAAAGAATTTTTGGATTTGTCCGCAAGCTGCTTAATGTTTTTTGCCACTACGGCAAACCCTTTTCCAAACTCACCTGCCCTCGCCGCTTCTATGGAAGCGTTAAGAGACAGAAGCTTTGTTTGCTCAACAATTTCTCCAATTAACTTGATGATCTTTTGGATCTCTTTCATTTCAGTCTTCAAAGAGTTTATGGTTTGGGTTATGTTTTCCGATACGTTTTGAGTCTCACAAGCTTTTACTTTAAGAGATCTGATGGAATCCAGGGTACTATCGCTATATTTTTTAGTATTCAGAATAATATCCGAGGTTTGAACAATATTATTCACCACCTGGTTTATGTCATCCGACAGGCTGGTAACATGTTCTACACATAATGTAGTATTATTAACCTGATCCGCTGTACTTTTTGTTATCTGCTGAACCGCTGTAGCCGTCTGGCTCGATGCAGCCTGCGATACCTTTGACAAGGATGCAAGTCCCTCTGCGTCAAGCACAACAGATTCCGAACTCTCACGAACTTTTAAAATAAGACTTCTTATGTTTTCAACCATGCTGTTAAATTTTTTCAATACTTGGGCAATTTCATCATTGTACTTGTCTTCAATATTTATATAAAGATTTCCCATGCTTGCCTCATCCATAAGTACCTGCATTTTTTTAAGAGGCATGGATATACTTTGGGTTATAAGGAAGGATAAAATTAGTGCAAGGCTAAGTATTATAAGGGCAATACCGAGAATACTCCATAAAAAGCTCCGGGATTCTTTCTGAAGATAAGTGTAGGGTATTGTGCTCACGACAAACCAATCCGTGTTCTCTATAGCTGAAAAGGTCACAAGGTATTTGCTGTTATCAATAGTTGCAGCAAAAGAGCTTTCCCCTTTTTCTCTTTTGTTCATAAGTTTATTTATAAGAGTTTCATCCTTGTAAAAGCTGTTGGGAGGTATTTTTTCAATATCTCTGCTTGATATGACCATCCCTTCGGAATCCATTACAAAAATGTCTACATTCTTGCCCAAATCTACATCCTCATATATGGAGGACAAAAAACTTTGATCATAAACCGTATACAATGACAATTTAAAGCCCAAATAGTTTGGCTTGTTATTAATAATGGTGTAGGGAACAGAGTGCTTTACATATATAATTGAATCCCTTCCGTTGACAAGCTTCCTACTTAGCCACACCTGCGTTGTTGAGGAATCCAGGAGTAATTTGTCATAAGCAACACTGTCTTCAAGAGTTACAAGGCTACCGTGATTGTCTGCGTTGAGTATCTTTAAGAGTTGATCTCTATCCTGAATTTTCATAAATATAGATATAGTATGAGTGTTATCGCTAAACCTAGTAATAAATGAAGATGATATTTTTTGTGTTAAAATTGATGTTTTTTCAAAATTTGTAGCTACTTTTAGGTAATCTTTTACTCCATTAACAGCGTCACCATAGGACATCAATTCATTGCATATAGACTCATACTTTTTCATCTGTAAAGATATATTCTGGCTTACCTGGTCCACTACCTGAACCGAGTATGTTTCTATTTTTGACTCTATGGCAGAGCTCGACTTACTGAAGCTCATTGCTCCTATAATCATTATTGGAACAACGGATATGACTATAAACGATATAATCAGTCTCGTTTTTATTTTTATTTTTCTGATATTTAACTTATTTACTTTAATTTTTCTGATATTTAACTTATTTATTTTTATTTTTCTGATATTTAACTTAAATAAGCCAATACGAGCCCCTTTGATCTTTTGTTTCAGAGGAAAGATAATTTTGGCAACTTTATCTTTGCCCTTATCTATGAACATTGATATTTTATTTTTTATATCCAATTATCTCACCCCAATAAGTTTGATAATATTGGTGTTGCGATGTTGCAAGAGATTAAATGCTCAGTAACATTTTAGTAAAAAAATATTTATATTTTTTAATATCGGTATTATACAAATATAAGATTATAGATTTTAAACGTCATTTTCTGTATATCTTCCCGATCATCAAATTTGTCCAAACAATCCTTTTATTTATTAAATTGAATCCATTATAAGCCGATAATAATTATATGAATTGAATCATGATTATTCCAAAGAATGCCCAAATGCCTATGGGAATAGTCTTTTTTCTACAAGGAGGATTTTTATGTATATCAAGGAGTTTATACCAATCCGTAGGGTAGTTTTGCTTTTGTTAATGCTTTCAATATTTGCTTCCTTTACTGCCTGCAGTAGTGCAGGGGGAGAAGAACCGGAACCGACCTCAGGCCAAGTTAAGAAGTCTGATAAAGTTAATAATGCAACAACAGTAAGGTTTATGATTCACGGATATAGTGACATATTTAGCAGTTTAGCAAACGAATTTTCAAGTCAAAACCCTGATATCAAGATTGAATTGATTATGGTTGAGAATTCAATGTATGACCAGTTAAAGGCACAAAAGTTGTCGGCACGTGATGTTGAAGTTGTGATAAATTTTCAAACAAATCCTATGCAGAATGATTGGGCTAAAGGAGCTATTAAACCTCAATTTCAACAAGAAATAGAATTGGGTTATTACACTGACTTAACCGACATGCCTTATCTGAAAATATGGAAACAATCAGCTTTGGAGGATTCCTCTATGTATCAGGGACGGGTTTACGCCGTTCCCTTTGCCTTATCTGCATTAAACGTTGTCTTTTATAACAAAAAGATATTCAGAGATAACGGCCTGGAGGTACCGGAAACGTGGAGTGAATTTATTAATATATGCAAAACCTTGAGAGAAAGAAATATTAAACCTCTAATTGTCGGAGGAAAAGACAGTTGGCCTATGCTAATGATTTCCAATGCTTTTGTAGCAGCAAACGAAACAGATTTGCCATCTTTTGCTAAACAACTCTGGACTGGAGAGAGAAAATATAACGATGAAAAATCTCTTAAAATCTGGAAGATGGCTTATGATTTTTCAACTTATTTGCCCTTTGACTTCGATAGAATAGAGTATGCCAGCATACCGGAAAGATTCGCAAATGGCGAAGCAGCGATGCTGGTAGATGGCTCCTGGCAAGCGTTTTCCATTATGGATAAGAATCCGTCGATGGAACTCGGCTGCTTTACTTTGCCCGGATATGAAAAGGGCACTGAGCCGATACAGTTATCGTGTAAATACGATATGATGCTGAGCGTTAACGATAAATCCCCCAACCGGGAAGCTGCCTTAAAATGGCTGGAGTTTCTGTGTGCGCCTGAAAACTACAAAAAATTTGCTGAAGAAGCTAAGGTTATTCCAGTAGCCGATATTGAAGTAGACAACGAATTTATCAAATCTCTGGCCCCTTACATGAAAAATCCCTCCAGCGCATGGGAACATGTTATGCCTGTTCACTCGAACGTGAAACTGGCATTGTTTTCTTCCTATGTACAGTATGCAACCCTGTTGGGACAATACCGTACCCCGGAATATCTTGCCGACTCCGTACAGGAAGAATGGGACAGAATACTTAACAGCATTAATTAAAATAGAATTAAAACAGGGGACGGTTCTCGATTAAAACATAAAACAGGGGACGGTTCTCTGTTCTACATGAATGTAGAACAGAGAACCGTCCCCTGTTTTATGTTTATTATTATTACTCCAGTTCTACCGCTCCGGTGTTTAAAGCATAGTATCGTCCCTTCTGCTCCATTAAATCGTCATGATCGCCCCGCTCAATAATCTCCCCATGTTCCAGAACCATTATCGCATTGGCATCCCGAACAGTGGACAGGCGGTGGGCTATTACAAAAGTAGTCCTGCCTTCCATAAGCTTATCCATACCTTCGGCAATAAGCTTCTCCGTCCTTGTATCCACAGAAGATGTTGCCTCATCAAGTATAAGTATGGTCGGGTTGGCCACTGCCGCCCGGGCAATGGACAAAAGCTGGCGTTCCCCTTGCGAAAGATTCTGTCCGTCGGCAACAAGCATCGTATTATAACCTTTGGGCAGATTTTTTATAAAGTAATGGGCATTGGCAAGCTTGGCAGCTGCCACTACCTCTTCATCGGTAGCATCAAGCCTTCCGTACCTTATGTTATCCGCAATTGTTCCCTCAAACAGATGTACATCCTGAAGAACAATACTCATGGTGCTTCTCAAATCATATTTTTTAATTCTCCTGATATCTATTCCGTCATATAGGATTGTGCCCTCATTTATCTCATAAAACCGGTTTATCAAATTTGTAATTGTGGTTTTGCCGGCACCGGTAGAACCCACAAAAGCGATCTTTTGCCCCGGTTTTGCATAAAGGTTGATATTGTTTAAGACCTTCTTATCCTGCAAATAGCCAAAATCCACGTCCTGGAAGGTTATAAATCCTTTAAGGGGAACCATTTCAAATTCGCCGTTTCCCTTCGGCACCTTCCAATAACGGTTATTACCACCTTCTGGATCACCTACAAGGGTGACATCACCGTTGTCAATTTCCACTTCTTCATCCATTAAGTTAAAGATTCTTTCCGCCCCGGCCAAAGCTGCAAAGAGCATATTCATTTGGTTGGAAACCATTGTGATCGGTCTTGAAATGGATCTTGTATATTGCAAAAACGATGCAATGTTTCCGACAGTCATACGGCCTTTCATCACCAAAAAAGCTCCAAACATGGATACAAGGGCATACATCACATAAGACAGATTACCCATAATGGGCATAAGCATAACTCCATAAGCGGATGCATCGGTACTTGCCTTGCGAAGCTCCTCATTCTTCTCTTTGAAAGTCTTTATGGCACGCTTTTCGTAATTGAAAACCTTTACTACCTTCTGACCGGTCATCATTTCTTCAATATAGCCGTTGATATCTGCAAGTGCAGCTTGCTGGGCACGGAAATTTTTCGCAGACTTTTGACCTATATATCTTATCGAAGCAAACATAACCACAAGCATAACCACTACCATCACTGTCAGTAGCGGACTCAAATACAGCATCATACCGAAGCTTCCCACCACCGATACAACGGATATAATAATCTGAGATACGCTCTGTTCTAAAGTTTGATTGAGCATATCCACATCGTTTGTAAATGTAGACATCAGATCACCGTGAGAATGTTTGTCAAAATAAGAAACGGGCAGCTTCTCCATATGGGCAAACAATTCTTTACGGATCTTGTGAACGGTTTTTTGCGCCAGCTTAGCCATAAACATGTTTCCAAAATACTGACTCACGGCAATAACAACCACTATTGCTGCCATGATAAGAACATACCTAATGAAAACACTTCTGTCACTACCTTTTACAAAGGAATCGATTATAGGGCTCAACATACCGTCAGCTGCTACCTGTGCTGCCGCTCCCAGCATGATGAAGAATATTCCTCCAAAAAACATTATTTTATTATATCTAAAATAGCTAAACAGCCTTATAAGCGTTTTCTTTGGGTTTTTGGGCTTTAAATGCAAATGTTTTTTTGGGTTGCTCATTGTCCCACCACCCCTTTCTGCTGTGATTCATATATTTCCCTATAAATCGGGGAAATCTTCAACAAAGTATTGTGGTCCCCTATGGACTCTATTTCTCCCTCATTCATAACAATAATTCTGTCCGCATGCTGTACAGAAGAAATTCTCTGAGCAATTATAATAGTAGTTATATCACCCAAATCCTCTTTAAACGTTTGTTGAATTTTTGCATCAGTGGCCATATCAACGGCACTGGTGGAATCGTCAAGTACAATAATCTTGGGTGACTTAATAAGGGCTCTTGCAATTGTAAGTCTCTGTTTCTGCCCTCCGGAGAAATTTTCTCCCCCCTGTTCAACCCAATGGTCCAGTCCGTCATCATATTGCGATACAAATTCCCAAGCCTGTGCATGCTTAAGAGCTTCAATAATCTGTTCGTCAGTGGCATTTTCATTGCCCCATCGCATATTCTCCCGCAGCGTCCCGGAAAACAGCGTGTTTTTCTGCAGTACAAACGCCACTTGATCCCTCAATGCTTCAATATCATATTCTCTGACATCCACCCCACCTACCGCAACAGAACCCTCAGTCACATCATAAAGCCTTGGAATTAGCTGAACCAGAGTAGATTTGGATGAACCGGTGGAACCGATTATTCCAAGAGTCTCCCCGGATTTTATTTCAAAATTTATATTTTTCAAGGTTTTCTCTTGGCTTCCGGGATAACAAAAGCTCACATTATCGAACCGGACAGAACCGTCTTTTAGCTCCCTCACGGGATTTTGAGCTTCCTTTATTTCCGACTCGGTGTTTAATATCTCCGATATTCTGCTCACCGATGCAGTACCACGCATAAACTGCAGGAAAAACATTGACATCATCATAAGTGAAATCATGATCTGAGTAATATAAGTAATAAAAGAGATTAATTCCCCATCACCCATGGTACCTGCAGACACCTGCTGTCCGCCAAACCATAGAACGGCAATTATCGTGGAATAAATTATGATGTTAAGAAGCGGCATGATAAGTATAATTAGAGAAATGGCCTTAAGTGCCGTATCTCTTAAAGCATCGTTTCTTTCTTTGAATTTATTTTCTTCGAAATCCTGCCTGTTAAAGGACTTAACAACCCTTATACCTATCAAGTTTTCCTGAATAATTGCGTTTACCCGGTCAACGCGGGTTTGCATTTCCTTAAATAAAGGGGTTGCTTTTTTTATACCCACAACTATAAAAAGCACGGTAAGCGGTATGGTAATTGCAAACACCCTTGCCAGCGATGCATTTATCGTTGTCGACATTACGAGGGCAAAAAGCATCATAAAAGGTGCCCTTATTGCCATACGCAGGCTCATCATGGTGACTTGGCCTATTGTGTTGCAGTCATTGGTCAGCCTTGTTATGAGCGACGACGTAGTAAATTGATCAAGGTTTGCAAAGGAAAAAGTCTGAATCTTTGTAAAGGCTGCCTCCCTAATTTCCGAAGCAAATCCAAACCCTGCCCTGGCTCCGAAATGGGCGCTTACAATACCGAACACCATGGCCAAAATTGCCGATGCAACCATCAGAAGTCCAATCTTCACTATGTAGTCTATATCCTGATTTTTAATACCTACGTCCACAATCAGAGACATCAGGTAAGGAATAATTATATCTGCGACTACTTCTAATATCATAAGTATAGGGCTAAGAACCGCATAACCCATATACTTTTTCATGTAGGGCAACAGCTTCTTCAAATTTCTCTCCCTCTTTCAAACTATATTGCAAATATTATTTCAAATTTTTATGATATATGATTATTAATGACTTTTTTAGTTATAGTCTATATTTTAGTATTTTACACAAATATATTCAATCATTTTATCATATTAAAGGCTTTTTGTGCTTAAAATAATTGCCTGATTTTTTAACATTATTCTTCTATAAAGGGTTCCAACCGAAAGGTATGGGTTTATCGTAATAAAAAAATAATGGGCATTTCGCCCATCAACTTTAATGCCCAATGCTTTCTATTTTCCATCCGGTCTGGGGAGATTCGTAAACCATGGTACAGTCCCTCTGCTGCTCTCCGTTACTGATGGTTATTTCTTTTTTGAATTTGAGATTTACAGTAATATTAAAGATTTTAGTGTAATTATCGGGTACATGAAACAATTCAGCCTTCAATAGCTTTGCAGATTTTAAATTGTTACCGGCACCCTTTAAAGGTAATTCTAAACTCTCATTAAATAATTCACTGTTTTCCAAATTGCTTGATAAACCTCTCATGAGAGTTTTCTTCGATATACAGTACGCCGCCGTCTTGTCATCTTTTTTATTCAGCGCCGCAAAATACTCTTTAATAACCTGTTCCGGCTCCAATTGGGATAGTCTTGCTTCAAGGTCGTCAGATTTAACCATGTTCGCAAGCCATGCGTTAAATGTTTTACCGGTCACTTTTTCAAAGCCGTTTCCTTTCAAACTGCAGGCATTAAAAGTATCATGACGCCCGGCGCTGATGAATGCGCCAATTATTTTGCCGCTGCTTTTAATAACAATACCTCTGCAATTTCGTATCGGATAAAACTCCTGTGGCATGCTCTCATAAATCCTGTATATTTCAACATCTATATTTGAAGAATCGGAGTATCCGCTCATGTCCAGACCTATATCTTTTGAAAGCTCATTGTTATATGCAAAATAATAATCGTTCGGATTAAAACCCGATAAGATTTTGAGGCTGTTGAATTTGACTTTCTTTGTACCAATCCGGTAGTCCAGCGTCCAACCGTATTTTCTAAACAGTGCAGCAGCATCGGTGTCATCTATATTGACGGTAATGTTTGTATGCTCCAGAAATGAATCGATATACCGTGCAAAATCGTCACTTACTTCGTAAATACCGTCGCCTTTATCAATATAGGCTTTATCGTACAAAGTATCGTAATAAAGTTCATAACTCTGTTCACCTGCCTCACCGGACAATTTTACGGAATACTTATTTGTGTAATTGTTATTAAAATCATACTCTTTTGAAGGAGTTAGACTGTTTTGAATTGTCGAATCAATGAATTCGTATATTTTAGATTCGGCAGTTTCAAACTTGTTTAGTGATTTAAATCCCATTAAACCGGAGAGAAACTCAATTTTTACCCTCTTACCCGATGGACTTTCTCCTATATTATCTTTAGGTTCAATCGTATCTCCCCTCATTGGATTGGAAATCAGTGCAATTCCTGCAATAATTAAAGCTACCACTGACGCAGCAATCACCCAGGAGGAAAATTTCTTATAACTTAACACATTTTTAATTCTCCCTCTATAATCTCTAATTTTCTTTCATTATCTCGCATTATCTTAGATTTTCAATTTCTTCAAAACAAGCTACATGA
>FWPV01016047.1_pt1 | contig 10632 bp, 8 predicted proteins | sample 2228371 | NCBI WGS metagenome assembly FWPV01 (sample SAMEA103939776, study PRJEB20133) | metagenome
CAAAACGCCAAATTATCACCATTCATGACCTGATACCAATGAAATATCCTAAACTGTACAAAAAAAATTACTGGGCGTTAAAATTATTGGTACCGATTATTTTAAGGAATTCCGCACACATTATCGCCGTAAGCAACGCCACCAAACAAGCCATTAAGGACTACTACAAGATCGATGAGAAAAAGATAACCGTGGTTCCCAACGGGGTGAAATTGAGTCAATTTAAGGCGCCCAATAAAAACCAAAAAAAGAATATTCTGCTGGTTGTTGGGGGATATGCGCCGCATAAGAACATTCACGAGATTTTATTTAATAAAGATATCTGGAGTTCACAATATGAATTAGAAATCATCGGGCCCACCACTCCATATATAATGAGCTTAAAAAATCTGTGTATTTCCTTAGGACTTGCTGATACGGTAAAATTTATCGAATGGGTGGACGAAAGGACGTTAGTAGAAAAATACCGCCGAGCGCGCGCCTTAATTTATCCATCATTGGAAGAAGGTTTCGGCATTCCCCTGCTTGAAGCCATGAGTTGCGGCACCCCGGTTCTCGTATCCGACATCCCGGTACACCGGGAGGTGTGCGGCGACGCGGGGATCTATCTGACGTTGGGGGATAGGGAATCCTGGAAAAGGGGGTTTGAGATTTTGGCCCAGGACAATCTCGTCCAGGATTTTGTCCACCGGGGAATGGCCCGGGCCCAGTTTTTCTCCTGGGAGAATTCCGCGGAGCGCTTCATCAACGTTTTACAATCACTCTTATAAGAAAAAAGTAGCTCATTGCCTTGGGAAATTCCCTTACACCGAGGTCGGCGGGCCCAGCCAACAACCAGGCCTTATGAATAGTCAATTCTCTTTATTTTCATATCTGAGCAGGATTAACCTTCTTTTTTTTCAATTTTTCAATTTTCATGAATTATAAAGGAGATTCCCAAGTTCATGTCACAAGAGAAAGGAGAACAAGTTTTCGAACCAGGAACAACAAACACATAAACAAGGAATTTCAATAATAAAAATTAATATCGAGTTCTATGAAATAAAACGATTTCTTATGACTTATATTGTCAGAAATAGTGCTTTCAATCGCCCACTCTTATCATGAAACCTCCTTCGATTGTGATCTTCAACCAGTATTTTTATCCCAGCGAGGATATAACCAGCAGGCATTACACCCAATTTGCCGAGGAGTTGACCAAGCGGGGCTGGAAGGTCACCGTGGTGACCAGCAATCGCTTGGCCTGGCATCCAGGCCGGCGCATCCCCGATACACGGGAAGATTGGCAGGGCATCAGGATTCTGCGCTGCTATCAGCCGCCCTGGGATCCGGCCAGACGGCTGCCCCGCCTGGTGAACTCCTTATGGATGCTCGTCCAGGGGCTGGTGGCCATCTGCCGGACGCCTCCGGCGGAGGCCATCATCATCGGCACCCTGCCGGCCCTTGCCGCCTTGCTCTTTCCCACCTTGCGCCTCCTGAAACCCGGCTCTCGACTGGCGCACTGGGTTTTTGACCTGTATCCGGAGGCCATTGTGGCCGATGGAGCCCAGGGGTTCACTTTGTTTCTGTGCCGCCAGGTTCAGAAGCTGATGGCCTCGGCTTACCGCCGGGTGGATCTCCTGGTGGACATCGGCGCCTGCATGCGCCGCCGCCTGGCGGCTTATCAGCCCGGCGCCCGGGCGGTCACCCTCACGCCTTGGGCCCTGGTGGAGCCGGGGCGGCTCCGGGAACCGGACCCCGAGGCCCGGCGGGCGCTGGCCCCCGGGGCCAAACTGGTGCTCCTGTATTCCGGCACCATGGGGCGGGCGCATGACTTTGAGGTATTCCTGGAACTGGCCCGGCGGCTGGCCCGGCAGGAACCCGGAATCGCCTTCTGTTTCGCCTGCCGGGGCAACCGTTATCAAGAATTTTTGCAGGCGATCCGACCCTCTGATAAAAATGTCGTCATCGCCCCCTTTGTGGGGGAGGAGGAGTTGGAGCAGCGCCTGATCGCCGCAGACCTCCACCTCCTGAGCCTGCGCCCCCAATGGCAGGGCGTGGTGGTGCCTTCCAAGTTCTTCGGGTCCCTGGCGGTGGGGCGGCCGGTGATTTACGCCGGTCCGGCGGATTCGGCCATCGCCGGCTGGATCCGGGAATACGAGGTGGGGCTGGTGCTGAACCCGGATAACCTGGACCAGGCGGCCCAGGAGCTGGCATTTCTGGCCAACCACAAGGAGCGGTTGGCTGTCTGGCAGGAAAACGCACTGCAGGCTTATCAGCAGCACTTCTCCAAAAAGCGGGTCATGGATCGGTGGGACGCGGCGTTGCGGGCCCTCCTTGCCGGCCCGGGATGGTAACCATTTCGAGGAGGGATTTTCATGGCCAAACTGGCGCTGGTGTGCGGGGCGGGCGGCTTTATCGGCAGCCACATGGTGCGGCGACTGAAACGGGAAGGCTTCTGGGTTCGGGGAGTGGACCTGAAGTATCCGGAATTCGCCCCCACGGAAGCCGACGATTTCGTCATCGGGGACCTGAGGGACCCCCATCTGTGCCGCCATATCGCCGACCGCAGGTTTGACGAGGTTTACCAGTTTGCCGCCGACATGGGCGGGGCGGGTTATGTCTTCACCGGGGAGTTCGATGCGGATATCATGCACAACTCCGCCCTGATCAACCTCAACATGCTGGAGGCCTGCCACCGGCGCAACATCAAGCGCATCTTTTATTCTTCCTCGGCCTGCATGTACCCGGCCTACAACCAGGAGGACCCGGACAACCCCAAGTGTTCCGAGGACAGCGCCTATCCGGCGGATCCGGACAGCGAATACGGCTGGGAGAAATTGTTCAGCGAGCGGCTCTACCTGGCCTTTCACCGCAATTATGGCATGGAAGTGAGGATCGCCCGGTACCACAACATCTTCGGCCCGGAGGGCACCTGGCAGGGCGGCCGGGAAAAGGCGCCCGCGGCCCTGTGCCGCAAGGTGGCCCTGGCGCCGGACGGCGGGGAGATTGAAATCTGGGGGGATGGCAAACAGACCCGCTCGTTTCTCTATATCGACGAGTGCCTGGAGGGCACCGTGCGGCTGACCCGCTCCGACCTGACGGGGCCCTTCAATATCGGCTCCGAGGAGATGGTGACCATCAACCAGCTGGCCGACCTCATCAGCCACATCGCCGGCAAAAGGCTGCACAAGAAGCATGTGCCCGGCCCCATGGGGGTGCGCGGCCGCAACTCCGACAACCGCCTCATTGCCGAAAAGCTCGGCTGGAAGCCCACCCAGCCCCTGGAGCAGGGGCTGCGCCTCACCTATGCCTGGATCAAGGCCCAGGTGGAGGCGACTTTAAAGTAACCGGCGGCCGGGGGAGAGCGGAAACCGAGCGACGCCAGGCGCTTCACGTCCCCTCCCCTGGCAGAAAAGGTGGCGATGCCGGGAGACCTTCTGCTTTCCCGCTGCCGGACAGCCTTGACAAACTCCGACTTCCCCTTATTTTTCCTGATAGAACCCAAACTGCCCGGCCCAGATGATGACCCGGCCGGCACAGAACCCGGGGACGCAGCTTTACGGTCTGGGCAAAAGACGCACCCGGTCTCCATGTCAAAAATTCTGCACATATTCAGAGAAATAACGTAAAAATATCTTTACATGGACGCGGCGATTCCGGTCAAAGTTGAAGATGCCGGTTAAACTGTTGGGCACGGATGATTCCAGATAGCGCCTCCCTCCTCGGGGGCCCGCATGCTGTCTTGCGTGGGCGCCGCCGGTAGTCGCCCCCAACTTTCTGCCGGGAACACATTTTGCAAACTGCGTCGGTCAGGGGCGCGGCCGGTGCCAATCACCCGGGGGTGCAATTTTTTTTACCCATCAGCGAGGATTCAGCAGACACCAGGCGCCAGACCGGAAGTGAGGCAAAGAAGAAAAGCGGCAATGGGGTAAGAACGCAACCGCGATGATTTTCAGGCAGCGTTTGACCCAGCAGTCGGAACGTCGCCAAGTCAGGCTTCGTTGAATCATGGCAAAATTCTTCGGCATCCCCATCCCCCGCTGGAGGCTGATCCTTTTTACAGGCGACTTTATCTGCTTTTTTGCGTCTTTCTATTTCTGCTATTTCCTCAATTATTTCGATTTTTATACTTTTATTGATTTCTTTCCTTATGACAATTTGTTCAGTATCCATTTTTGGCTTATTGGCATCCTCTATTTTACCACTCTATATATTTCGGACGCCTATGATTACCAGAAAGACTTTTGTAAAATCAGCAATCTCTTGCTGGTTGCGCTGGCCAGTGTCATCGGGACCCTGCTGATAATCTTTGTTTATTATTTTCTTTTGGGGTCGTTTGTCAGTCGCACCCCGCTCCTCATCCAGGCCGGCCTCTTCGCCTTCAGCTTATGCCTCTGGCGCTATGTCTATTCCGCCCTTCTGTTCACCCCGCAATTCTACAAGAGGACCATCATCGTCGGGGCCGGGGGCGCCGGCCGGAGGATGCTGGACGTCATCCGGGAATATCCGCGCTGCGGCCTGTTGCCGGTGGGGTTCGTGGATGACGATCCGGCCAAAGCCGGCCTGAGCTTGGACGGCGTGCCGGTCTTGGGGACCTCCAGCCAGCTGCCGGAACTGATCCACAGCCATCAGGTCTCCATGGTGATCGTCGCCATCACCCACCAAAAAGAGCAGGATTTGGTCAACCAGTTGATCAAGGCCTGCTGGCAGGGATGTTATATCACCGACATGCCCAGCATTTTTGAGGCCATTACCGGCAAGGTGCCCACCTCGCACATCAGCAGCGACTGGCTTTACCATTGGAACCTCAATTCCGAGAAACTGTATTATCGGCGCCTCAAGCGCCTGTTCGATCTCCTCCTGGCGTCTCTTTGCTTCCTGGCGACCTTTCCGCTGTTCCTCCTCATCGCCCTGGCCATCAAGCTGGATAGCCCCGGACCGGTTTTTTTCCGGCAGGAGCGTCTGGGATTGGACCGGCAGCCCTTCCAGATCATGAAATTTCGCACCATGATCCATGGCGTGGAATCGGAAAGCCAGATCTGGACGGATAAAGACGACTCCCGCCTGACCCGGGTGGGCAGGTTTATCCGGAGGGTGCGCCTGGATGAGCTGCCCCAGTTTTTTAACATTTTCCGGGGAGAAATGAGCTTCATCGGACCCCGCCCCCTGGTGCACTGTAGCTACAAGGAGACCATCCCCTATTACAATTATCGCTTTCTCGTGCGGCCGGGCATCACCGGCTGGGCCCAGGTGGCCTTCCCCCAGGGCCTGTCGGAAGAGGACACCCTGGAAAAAGTGAAGTACGACATTTACTACATCAAGAATCTGAGCTTTCTTTTGGATGTCGCCATCGTTCTCAAGACCATCAGGATCGTGCTGTTCGGGCAGGGCCATTGACCCTGCCGCGGTGGCCAACAACGGCCTGACGGCAGGTTGCCGGGACGTTTCTGCCAGGATTTAACCGAGAGATGGGCAACTTCAGAAACCGGGAGTTTTTCGGCCAGTACAGCCGGATTTTCTTAAGGATTCATCAAATCCTGGATGCCCTGGCCATTTCTGCCCTGCTCTTCCTGTTGAGCCGGGTCTATAGGATCGACTTTGACACGGATTACGCCATTCTGGGCGCCCTGACCGTCGTCCTGATCCTCCCGGTCTTCTCCCTGAGTAACCTCTATCAGGTGTGGCGGGGAGCCCGCCTGGGCCGCCTGGCCAGCCGCATCCTTTTGGCCTGGCTGGTGGTGTTCGCCATCCTTGCCATCCTGGGCTTTGTCACCAAACGCACCGAGATTTACTCCCGCCGGCTGCTCCTCACCTGGTTCGTGCTCACCCCGCCGCTGCTGGTGGCCCTGCGCTGCCTGGTGTACCAGGTCACCGGTTGGGTGCGGACCCGGGGCCACAATTACCGCACCCTGGTCATCGGCGGCGCCGGCAACCTGGGTAAGCTCCTGGCGGAGAATATCCTGCACATCCGCGCCATCGGCATCACCATCCTGGGTTTCTTCGACGACGCCCCCAAGGATCCCGAGGTGGTGGTGGGGCCGGAAGGACAGACCGTGCCGGTGTTGGGCAACCTGGATGACCTGGTGGACTTCGTCAAAGCCCACAAGGTGGACATGGTCTATCTGGCCCTGCCCTTCCGGGCTGAACCGCGTCTGAGGCAGGTCATTGACGGCCTGGCCCACACCACCGCCTCCGTCTATCTGGCCCCGGACGTGTTCGTCTTTTCCCTGTTGCAGGCCGGCCTCACCGATCTCAACGGCATCCCCCTCATCTCCCTCTGGGAGACCCCGTTTTACGGCATCAACAGCTGGCTGAAGCGGGCCGAAGACCTCATCCTGGGCAGCCTCATTCTTCTGTGCATCTCGCCGCTGCTCCTGATTATTGCGCTGGCCGTGAAGCTCACCTCCCCCGGACCGGTGCTCTTCAAGCAGCGCCGCTATGGGCTGGGCGGCGAGGAAATCCTGGTGTACAAGTTCCGCACCATGACGGTGTGCGAAGACGGCCCCGAAGTGCTCCAGGCCCGGCCCCAGGACTCCCGGGTCACCCCCCTGGGCCGCTTTTTGCGGCGCACCAGCCTGGATGAACTGCCCCAGTTCCTCAACGTCCTCCAGGGCACCATGTCCATCGTGGGGCCCCGGCCCCATGCCGTGGCCCACAATGAATATTACCGGAAACTCATTCCCGGCTACATGCTGCGCCACAAGGTGCGGCCGGGCATCACCGGCTGGGCCCAGGTCAACGGCTGGCGCGGCGAAACCCGGGCCCTGGAGAAAATGGAAAAACGGGTGGAATACGACCTGGACTACCTGAGGAACTGGTCCATCTGGTTCGACCTGAAAATCATCTACCTCACCATCGTTACCTGGTTCACCTCCAAGGAAGCCTATTAGCCCGGCGCCACGCCTTGCGCTCCCCGGCCGCCCCGTGCTAAGATTTCACGGGAAGCGTGGGGGGTAACGGCTCCAGGGCCCGCCCTTTCCCCAAGCCCTCTCCCTCTTCCCTCCCCGCGGGCCGGGCAGGGGAGTTTGAGGGCAGGCGCGGGGAAAGACAGGCTCCCCCCTGGCCCTCTCCGGAAAATCTTTCTCAAGGCAAACCTCATGATGCGTACCCTGCTGCTCAATCCCCCGTCCTTTCAGGACTTTGACGGGGGGGCCGGCTCCCGCTACCAGGCCACCCGGGAAGTGGTCTCCTTCTGGTACCCCACCTGGCTCTGCTACCCCGCCGGCCTCATCCCGGAAAGCCGGGTGGTGGATGCGCCCCCGGAAAACCTGGGGGTGGAGCAGGTGGCCGCCCTGGCCCCCGACTTTGAACTGGCGGTGCTCTTTACCACCAGCCCGTCTTTCCGCTATGACCTGGAGACCGTGAGCCGTCTGAAAGAGAACAACCCCCGGCTCCGGGTGGGCCTGGTGGGCCCCCAGGTCACCATCCTGGCCCAGGAGTCCCTGGCTGCCGGGCCCCAGGTGGACTTCGTGGCCCGCCGGGAGTTCGACTACACCATCCTGGAGGTGGCCCAGGGCCGCCCCTTCAAGGACATCCTGGGGTTGAGCTACCGCAGCAATGGCAGGATCGTCCACAACCCCGACCGGCCCTTCGTGGAGGACCTGGACGCCCTGCCCTTCGTAACCGACATTTACCACCGGGACCTGGACTTCCGCCGGTATCACATTCCCTATCTGAAGCACCCGTACATCTCCATCTACACTGGCCGGGGCTGCCCCCACCACTGCGTCTATTGCCTGTGGCCCCAGACCTTCACCGGCCGCCGCTACCGGGTGCGGAGCGTGGCCAACGTGGTGGCCGAAGTCCGCCGGGCCCTGGAGCTCTTCCCGCAGGCCGCGGAGATCTTCTTCGATGACGACACCTTCACCGCCGACGGCCAGCGGGCCCGGGAGCTGGGCCGGGCCTTCCAGCCCCTGAAATTCACCTGGTCCACCACCGGCCGGGTGAACACCTCCTACGAGACTCTCAAGGCCATGAAAGAGGGGGGCCTGAGGCTGTTGGTGGTGGGCTTTGAAACCGGCGACCCCCAGGTCCTGAAGAACATCCGCAAGGGAGCCACCCTGGAATTGGGGCGCCGTCTGGTGCGTTGGTGCCGGGAGCTGGGCATCCAGGTGCATGGTACCTTTATGGTGGGCCTCCCCGGGGAGACCAAGGCATCCCTGGAAGCCTCCATGCGCTTCGCCTGCGAGCTGGATCCGGACACCATCCAGGTCTCTCTGGCCACTCCCTACCCCGGCACCGAGTTCTTTGACTGGTGCCGGGAGCACGGCTACCTGAAAGACCAGGCCCTGGTGGACGGCGGCACCGGCTACCAGCAGTGCGCCGTGGACTACCCCGGGCTGGCCGCAGCGGAAATCTTCCAGGCCGTGAACACCTTTTACCGGCGCTTCTATTTCCGGCCCCGTTATATGGCAAGGGCAGTGCGCACCATGCTCCGGGACCCGGGGGAGCGCCGCCGCCTGCTCAAGGAGGGAAGGGAATTCCTGTCCTTCTACTTCAAGCGCCGCCAAGGCAAAGAGCCCACCGCCGGCGCTGTCTGCCGCTGATGGCAGGCCGCGAGGCAATCCGGCTGCTGCTGGACGGCGGGCCGGGCTTCTGCCAGATCGCCCTCACCAACGCCTGCAATGCCCGCTGCCGTTTTTGCAGCTTCCCCCAGGTCCCGCCCGGCGAGCGGGCCCTGGCCGACCCCAGGCGCCTCCTGCCCGGCCTCGCCCTGCTCCGGCGCCGGGGGGTGCGCTACCTCACCCTCACCGGGGGGGAGCCCCTGCTCTATCCGGCGCTCCTGGAGGTTCTGGTCGAGGCCCGGCGCCTGGGGCTGGCCACCCTGGTGGTCACCAACGGCGCCCTGTTGACCCCGGACCTGCTGCGCCGCTTCCGGGAAGCCGCGCTGGGCCGGCTGTTCATTTCGGTGGATGCCGCCGATCCCCGGGTGCATGATGCCCACCGGGGCCTGCCGGGCCTGGCCGCCCATATCCGGGCATTGGTCCCCTTGGCCGCCCGCCTGGGGCTGGCCCCCACGGCTTCGGTAACTTTGAGCCGCCTCACCGGCGACCTGGGCAAGCTGGCCGCCTCCCTGAGAAGTCAGGGCTTCGCGGCCCTCACCTTCTCCTACCCGCTCACCCGGCTGGATTCCCCTTACCTGGGCTATGCCTCCGACCCAGTGGTGGATTTCACCCCCTCCGAGTTGGGTCAGTTGTTTGACCGGCTGCTGGCCCTGAAAGCCGCCGCTCCCCTGCCGATCCTGAACACCCGTCAGGGGCTTCTGGAACTGAAGCGCCGCCTTCAGGGCCGCCCTTCCCGGCTGCTGTGCCTGGCGGGGCATAAGTATTTCTTCCTGGATTGGCACCTGGACGTTTATCGTTGCCACGTCCTGAACCACCGGCTGGGCCCGCTGGAGGACTTCCCCCGCTTTGGCCCCATCCGGCAGCCCTGTGCCGGCTGCTTCAGCGAATGTTATCTGGACGCCAGCGTTTATCAGCACTTTGCGGTCTCCCTGGCCGACGCCCGGGCCGCCTGGCGCCGGGGAGAGCCCCTTGCCGGCCTGACCCACCTGCTCAACCCCGGGAACGCCCGCTCCCTGGCCGCCCTATGGCAAGGCCGCCGATGGCTCCGGCAATAACGTCCAGTCCGAGGTCCACGGTCCAAAGTCCAAAGTCCAGGGACCATTGCGGGCTTGGGGGGTGGGGCGCGAAAGCCCTGATTTTCACCGCCGACGATTTCGGCCTGGCCCCGGCCTTGAATGAAGCCGTGGCCCTGGCGCACCGGGATGGCCTGCTCACCGCGGCCAGCCTCATGGCCGGCGCCCCCGCCGGAGGCCAGGCCCTGGCCCTGGCCCGGGAGTTCCCCGATCTCTGCCTGGGAGTTCATCTCACCCTTATCCAGGGCCGGGCCGTCCTGCCGCCCCGGAAAATTGCCGGCCTGACCGACGCCTGGGGAAACTTCCCCAACCACCCGGTGGCCACCGGCTGGCGCTATTTTTGCCGCCCCGGCCTTTTGCCCCAAATCCGGGCCGAGCTGGCGGCGCAGATCGAGGCCGTGCTGGCGGCCGGACTCAAGGTGTGGTTCCTGAACGGCCACCTCAACCTGCACCTCCACCCCCGGCTTTTGCCCCTGGTCATTGACTTGGCCCGGGAATACGGCATCCCCGCGGTGCGCCTCTGCCGGGAGGATTGGCGCGCCACCCTGGCCCTGGCCCCCGACGGCCCTCTGGCCAAGATGGCCCAGGGCCTGATTTTTCAGTGGCTCAGCCGCCGGGCGGGAAGGCGGCTGGCCGCCGCCGGTCTTGCCTCCAACGACCACCTCTTCGGCCTGACCAACGACGGCCGCATGACCGAAGCCCACCTGCTGGCCCTCATCCCCCGCCTCCAGCCCGGGGTGACTGAGATTTGCGTCCATCCCGCCCTGTATGCCGATGCGGCATTGCAGCGCTGGGGCCCCGCCTACCGGCGCCGGGAGGAGCTGGCCGCCCTCCTGAGCCCCGTTTTGCGGGCCAGGCTGGTGGAGCATGGGGTGCAGCTGACCGACTTCCGCCGGCTGGCCGCTCCGGGCCGGCAGGCCGGGTACTAACAGGCTGTTGAAAAACTCTTTTTCTTGATGACCGTAATTAATGCTGTGCATAATGGCAAAAAGGTGCTAAAGTCAACGATAACA
>FWPV01016048.1_pt1 | contig 10631 bp, 8 predicted proteins | sample 2228371 | NCBI WGS metagenome assembly FWPV01 (sample SAMEA103939776, study PRJEB20133) | metagenome
GGCGCCGCCCGCGGCCTGCGCGGCCACCGCCCGGGCGAGCTCGCCGGCGAGCGCGCCCAGAGCGCGGCTCATCGCCGCCACCACCGGCTCGATCCCCGGCCCGGGCTCGATCGGCTCGCGGATCACCGTGCGCTGCCGACGCAGCGGTCGGCTCCCGGTGCGACCGGCGAGCTCCCAACGCGCCTCCAGCACGACCTCGCCCTCCTCCTCGGCCTCGAAGCGCAGCAGTTGCAGCGCCAATCGGAAATCCGGCTCGATGTCGCGGTCGGCGGGCAGGTCGAGCACGGCGTCGGTGGCCAGGAGCCGCGCCAGGCTCTCGCGCAGCACCCGGGCCACCATGACCTCGAACCGTTCGCCCCACCGGTCGAACTCGGCCAGGACCAGGCTCGTGCGGCCGCGGCGGGTCACGATCTCCGGCCGCTCCAGATAGTCGACCACCTCGATCGGCCCCACGCCCAGCACGAGCCCGGAGCCGGGTGCTCCGGGCAGCGGACCGGCCGGCTCGACCGCCAGGAGGTGCAGCCGGGTGGGCGGCGAGGTCGCGCAGGCGGAAAGTGACGCGATGGCCGCGAGCACGAGCCCACGGCGGGTGAGGGCGAGGCTCATCGGGATCCTCCGGGTCGGCCGCGCAACAGGGCCTCGGGGTTGCGCTGCAACAGCTCGGCGAAAGCCCGCAGGGCCCGGGCAGCGGCCGCCGCCTCGCGCAACGCGGCGCCGAGATCGGCGCGGGTGCGGGAGTCGGCACCCAGGAGCGATTCGATCGCCGCGGCGCCGTCGCGGGCCTGCTCGGCGGCCTGCCGCAGGGCGCGCAAGGCCGCCGGGGCCTGGTCCTCGAGCGCGGCCGCGGTCCGCCGCAGGCTGTCGAGCGTCGCCGAGAGCGTTTCGAGCGTGCGCGCCATCTCCTCGCCGCGGGCGACCTCCCCCACCGCCCGGGCGGTCGTGCGCAGCTCCTCGACCAGCGCGTCCAGGGGCAGGGCCGCGATCTTCTCCAGGATGTCGGCGAGCGAGGCGCTCAAGGCCTCGAATTCGGTGCGCACCGAGGGGACGAGGGGCAGGCCGCGGACCGTGCGCGGCGCGGCGGGCGGTGCCCCCGGTTGCACGTCGAGGTCGACGAACAGCTCGCCGGTCAACAGATTGGCGATCCCGAGCCGGGCCCGCACGCCGCTCGCGACCAGGTCCTCGATCGACACCGGGCGGTCGGGCAGGCCGGTCTCGGCGTCGATCGGCACGACCCGCTCGGGCTCGAGTTCGATGCGCGCCTGGACCACCAGGCCCGGCGGCTCCTCGCGCCGGGCCAGCGCCACGTCGGTCACGGTGCCGATCCGGATGCCGCGCGTCTCGACCGCGGCCCCCGGGCGCAGGCCGCGGGCCGCACCCTCGAACTCGACGAGCGCCGGGATCCGGCGGGTGAGGCCGGCGGCTTGCGCGGTGGCGCGATCGGGGTGGAGCGGGAAGCGGCTGTCGGGCGGGGCCGGGGCCGCGTCCGCCGCCGGCCCGCCGTCGAACTCGACCCCGCCCAACAGCAACGCTTGCAGCGAGGTCACGGCGAGCTCGACGCCGCCCGGACCGGTGCGCAGCGCGATCCCGCTCGCGTCCCAGAAGCGGGTCGCGGGACCCACGAGCCGATCGTGGGGCGCGCGCACGAAGATCGGGATGGTCACGCCGCGGCCGTCCGGATCGAGCCGGTAGCCCAGCACCTGCCCGACCTCGATGCCGCGGTGGTAGATCGGCGCGCCGCGCGAGAGCCCGCCCAGCCGCTCGGCGGTCAACAGGTAGCGCGTGCCGGGCACCGTCGAGCGGATCAAGGGCGGCTCCTCGAGGCCGACGAACTCGCGCCGCGGCGCCCCCTCGCGGCTCGGGTCGAGCTCCACGTAGCTACCGGAGAGCAGGGTGCCGAGGCCGGTCACCCCGCCGGCCCCGACCCGCGGGCGGACGATCCAGAAGGCGGTGCCCTCGCGCAACAAGACCTCGGTGCCGCGATTCATCTGCAAGGTGACGACGATCCGCTGGAGATCCGGGGCGAGCTCGACCGCCGCCACCGTGCCGACCACCACGTCCTTGTAGCGCACCGTGGTCTTGCCGGGCTCGAGGCCCTCGGCGCTCTCGAAGGTCACGCTCACGCGCGGGCCGCGATCGCGAATCGTCGTGTAGACCAGCCACCCGGCGATGGCGATCGCCACGAGCGGCACCAGCCAGACGAGCCCGGGCCCCTGCCAGCGGCGCGGTCGGACCACTGCCTCGGGGGCCTCCTCGAGGCTCGTCACGGCACCACCCGGGCCGGGCCGCGGAGGACCGATCCGGTCCAGATCAGACGCGGATCGAAGCTCGCCGAGGCCAGCATGGTGAAGATCACGGTGAGCGCGAACGCGGTGATCCCGGGCCCGGCCTCGATCCGCGCCAAGGGCCCGAAATCGACCAGCGCCACGAGCAGTGCCACCACGAACACGTCGACCATCGACCAGCGACCGATCGCCTCCAGCAGCCGGAACAGAGCGGCCCGCTCCGCGCACCGTCGGCCGTCGCCGCGGGCCACGCTCGCGAGCAGATGGCCGAGCGCCAGGATCTTGAGGACCGGCACCAGCACGCTGGCCACGAACACGACCGACGCCACCGGATACATGCCGAGCTCGAAGAGCTTCACCACCCCTTCGAGGATGGTGGCGGGCTCGGCTCGCCCGAGCGAGACCACGGTCATGACCGGCAGGAGATTGGCGGGCAGATAGAACGCCGCCGCCGCCAGGAGCAGGGCCGAGGCCCGCTCGAGGCTCGCCGGATCGGGCGGGCGGACGACCGCCCGACAGCGCGGGCAGCGGGCCGGAGCGGGGCCGGCCCGGATCACCTGGCCGCAGGCTCCGCAGCCCGCAAGCGCCGTACTTGGGCCGGCGCGCAGCTGCGCGGCCGTCGCCTGCGGCGCCAGCCGGTCCCAGGCGTCGTGGTGGTCGAGCCCGGCATCGGCGGCGGTGGCGAGCAGAAGTGCCGCCAGGAAGGCGAACAGGCCCACCCCGGCCTCGAGGCTCGCGATCTCGCCCATCTTGATCCAGGCGATCGCCACGGCCAACAGGAACACGTCGAGCATCGACCAGGCCCGCAACGCATCGGCCAGGCGCAGCGCCCGGGCCTGGCCGGGCAGCCGGAAACGCCCCACGAGCGGGCCCAACGCCCAGAGCGTGGCCAGCATCTTGGCCGCCGGGAAGAGCAGGCTGGCGGCGGCCACGATCGCGGCCAGAAGCGGCATGCCTTCGCGCCACAGGCGCATCACCCCGCTCGCCAGGATCGTGACCTGGCCCCGCCCCTCGAAGGAGAAGGCGAGGAACGGGTAGAGGTTGGCGATCGCGAACGAGACCAGGGCGGCGAGATGGAGGTGCACCGCGCGGCCGATCGAGCCGGGCGCGACCCGCCGCAGGATCGCCCCACAGCGCCGACAGCCCAGCACCGCGGGGCCGGGAAGCGGCGGCTGCAGCTGGGCCAGGCCGCAGTGGGGGCAGATCAACAGGGGGGCCAGCCAACGGCCGCCGTCGAGCGCACTCATCGCCGCTCGTTAGCAGCCGACCCGGCCCGCACCAAGGGCCGGGCGGCCGACGATCAGCTCACTTCGCGACCACCCAGCGCCACAGGAACTGGTTGTCGGCGCGCTGGACGAGCTCGAGGCCCTCGCGCACGCCCCACGCCAGGGCCTGCTGGTGCAACGGCACGTAGCCCACGTCCTCGTGCAGGAGTCGCCAGGCCTCGTGGATCAGCCGGTCGCGCCGGGCGAGGTCGGTCTCGGTGAGGATCTCGCGGGTGAGCGCGTCGATCCGGGGATTGGAATAGCCACCCAGATTGAAGGCGCCCGCACCGCTCCCGTCCCGGGTGACCACGAGGTTGTGCAACGCGTTCCAGGAATCGAGGCTGCCCGGCGTCCAGCCCAGGAGATAGAAACTCGTATCGTACCCACCGGCGGCCAACACCTTGGCGAAGTAGAGCGATTTGGTCTGGGCCAACAGGTTCACCTTGATGCCGATCCGCGCCAGCATGCTCACGATCGCCCGGCAGATCTGCTCGTCGTTGACGTAGCGATCGTTGGGGCAGTCGAGCGTGACCGAGAAGCCGTTCGGATAGCCGGCCTCGGCCAGAAGGCGCCGGGCCGCGGCCGGATCGTAGGGATGGCGCTCGAGATCGGCCGGGAAGCCCTGGATGCCGGGGGCGACCATGGCGGCCGAGGGACGCGCCTGGCCGCGCATCACCTTCTGAACGATCGCCTCGACGTCGATCGCCTGGTAGACGGCGAGCCGCACCCGTCGGTCCTTGAAGGGGTTCCTCCCCTTGACGTCGGAGCCCACGAGCTCCTCGCGCCGCTGGTCGAAGCCCAAGAAGATCGTGCGCAGCTCGGGCCCGACCAACGCCCGCACACCGGGTGTGCGGGCGATCCGGTCGACGTCCTGGATCGGCAAGGAGAGCACGAGGTCGAGCTCGCCCGAGAGCAGGGCCGCCACCCGGGTGGCGTCGTTGGCGATCGGCTTGAAGATCACCTCCTCGAGATTGCCCGGCGCCGTGCTCCAGCCCCACCAGTCGGGGTTGCGTACCGCCACGGTGCGCACGTCCGGCTCGCGGCGCACGACCTTGAAGGGTCCGGTGCCGTTGGTGTGGAAGGCGGCGTAACTCGAGGCCGGGTTCTTGATGTCGACCGGTTCCAGGGCGCCGTGAGCCTGCGCCCACTCGGCGTCCACGATGTACCAGGTGTCCCATTCGGCGTGGAGGATCGGGTTGGGTACCTCGGTCACGAAGTCGACCGTGTAGTCGTCCACCGCCACGACCTCGACCACGGTGGAAAGACGGGTCTTGAGATCCGAGGTCGGCCGGCGCACCCGCTCGGCCGAGAACACCACGTCCCTGGCGTCGAACGGGCTGCCGTCGTGGAAGCGCACGCCGCGGCGCAGGTGGAAGCGCCAGCGGTGCGGCTCGACGAGCTCCCAGCGCTCGGCCAGGCCCGGCTGGATCGCCAGATCCGGGCCGCGGGTGGTGAGACCCTCGTAGACGTTACCGAGGAACCCCAGCGTGAAGGTCTCGTTGAGGCCGTAAGGGTCGAGCGTGCCGACGTCGCCCTGGAACGAGAAGACCAGGGTCCGGGCGTCGAGGGGCGGGGCCGCAGCCGGGCCCAACAGCCCGCCGATCAGGAGCCCGACACCGAGGAGTCGGGTCGCTGGCATGGTCGATCTCCGCGCGCGTTCCGCCTTGGTGGCGTGTGGTCGAGCGCCGGGATGATCGGCCGCGGCCCGGCCTCGGTCAACTGAAAGTTGTGCTTCTTCGTCGCATCTTCTCGCAAAACGCCGGCTCGGCGCGGGCCGTGGGCAGCGTCTGGACTTCCGCGCCGTCCGGCCGAAATATCCGAGCATGAGCGGCAAGGAGCTGAAGGAGCGGACGGGCGGCGAGGTGGCCGCCTTCCTCGAAGAGCTCGCCAAGGTGCCGGCCACGGCGAGCAGCGGGCGGGGGCGGCTGATCTTCGCGCTGGACGCCACCGCCTCGCGCGAGCCCACCTGGGACCGCGCCTGCGAGGTGCAGGGCCAGATGTTCCTGGAGGCCGGCCGGCTGGGCGGTCTCGAGGTGCAGCTCGTCTTCTATCGCGGCTTCCACGAGTGCAAGGCCAGCCGCTGGGTGAGCGACAGCCGGGCGCTCGTCGAGCTCATGACCCGGGTCCGTTGCAAGGCCGGCCAGACCCAGCTGCGCCGGGTGCTGCGCCACGCCGCGGCCGAGGCCCGCAAGGCCCCGGTGCGGGCCCTGGTGTTCATCGGCGACGCCTTCGAGGAGGAGCTCGACGAGGTGGCGGCGCTCGCCGGCGAGCTCGGGATCCTGGGCGTGCGGGCCTTCCTGTTCCACGAGGGGGACGATCCGCGCGCCGTGCGGGCCTTCCGCGAGATCGCCCGGCTCACCGGTGGGGCCTGTTGTCGCTTCGACCGCGACGCACCCGGCGAGCTGCGCGAGCTTCTGGGCGCGGTCGCGGCCTACGCCGCCGGCGGTGCGGCGGTGCTCGAGGATCTGCGCCGGCGGCCCTCGCCCGCGGTCCGGCTCCTGGCCCATCAGGTCCGCGGGTGATGCTGCTCTATCTTTCGGCCGGGGCCGCCGCCTTGGCCCTGCTGCTGCTGACCGCGCGTTGGCTGTCGCGCCTGTCGCCCAGCGATCTGGCCCAGGCGGTGCGGACCTTCCTGGCCGTGTTCACGGCGCTGGCCGGAACCGGCTTGATCTTCTTCGGCCGCTACGGTCTGGCGATCGTGACCTTGGCGGCGGCGGCGATGGCCCTGCGCTCCTTGATCAAGGCGCGGGGCGGGGCCGAGCCACTCGAATCCGAGCCCGCGGCCGACACGGTCGCCCGGGTCGAGACGGAGCTCCTGGTCATGGAGCTCGACCGGGCGAGCGGTCGGCTCGACGGGCGGGTGCGCGCCGGGACCTTCGCCGGGCGGACGCTGGGCGGGCTCGAGCTCGAGCAGCTCTTGGATCTTCTCGAGGAGGCTCGGCTGCGCGATCCGCGCTCGGTACCGCTGCTCGAGGCCTATCTCGACCGCCGCGAGCCGAGCTGGCGGCAACGGACCGCGGGGCCGCGCGCGGCCGCGTCGGTCGATCCGAGCGCCATGGACGAGCGCACCGCGCTCGCCATCCTGGGTCTGCAGCCGGGGGCCGGCCCCGAGGAGATCCGTGCCGCGCATCGGCGGCTGATGGCCAAACTGCATCCCGATCACGGCGGCAGCGACTTCCTGGCGGCGCAGATCAACCGGGCCAAGGAGGTGCTGCTGCGCGGCCGTCGCTGAGGCCGCCGCCGAGGCGGTGGCCGCGCGTCGGATTGTTGAAATCTTAACGAACTCGTCGGTAGAAGGCGGAGCCGTGCGCCGACGCGGGCGCACGGTCCGGCGCCGGCCGGATCGACGACGAGCACGAGGGGCGAGGATGGCGAGGGTCCGCAAGGTCGTGCTGCCGGTGGCCGGGCTGGGCACGCGCATGCTGCCGGCGACCCGGGTGCTGCCCAAGGAGATGCTGCCGGTCGTCGACAAGCCGATCGTGCAGTACGCGATCGAGGAGGCGCGGGCCGCCGGGATCGAGCAGATCATCCTCGTGACCGGCCGCGGCAAGACCTTGATCGAGGACCATTTCGACCGGGCGGTCGAGCTGTTCGAGACGCTCGCCCGGCGCGGTCGGGCGGCAGAGCTCGAGGCGCTGGTGCGCGAGACCCCGCAGCCGGGCGAGCTCGTCTACACCCGCCAGCAGGAGCCGCGCGGGCTGGGCCACGCGGTGTGGTGCGCGCGCCACCTGGTCGGCCGCGAGCCCTTCGCGGTGATGTTGGTCGACGATCTGATCGACGCGCCGGTGCCGTGCCTGGCCCAGCTCCTGGAGGTCCACCGGCGCACCGAGGGCAACGTCGTGGCGCTTTTGGAGGTCCCGCCCGAGCAGACCGGTCGCTACGGCATCGTCACCCCGGGGGAGGACGACGGTCGGGTGGTCGAGGTCCGCGGGCTGGTCGAGAAGCCACGGCCCGAGCAGGCGCCCTCGCGGCTCGCGGTCATCGGCCGCTACGTGCTGCTGCCCGAGGTGATGGACGAGCTCGCCCGCCACGAGGTCGGGGCCGGTGGGGAGATCCAGCTCACCGATGCGATGGCCCGGCTGATCGGCCGTCAGCCCTTCCACGGGGTGCGCTTCGAGGGCCGCCGCTTCGACTGCGGCGACAAGCTCGGCTACCTCGAGGCGGTCGTGGCGCTGGCCGCCCGTCGCGAGGACCTCGGCCCGGCCTTCCGAGCGCTCCTCGCCCGCTACCTCTGATCCCCCTCGTGCCGAACGAGCTGCGGAGTTTCCCCGATGCGCATCGCCATGATCGGCACCGGTTACGTGGGCCTGGTCTCGGGGGCCTGCTTCGCCGAGTTCGGGGTCGAGGTCACCTGCGTGGACAAGGCGGCCGACAAGATCGCCATGCTCCAGGAGGGCCGCATCCCGATCTACGAGCCGGGCCTCGAGGATCTGGTCGCGCGCCATCGGGCGAGCGGCCGATTGCGCTTCACCACCGAGCTCGCTCCGGCGCTCGAAGGGGTGGACGCGATCTTCATCGCCGTGGGCACCCCCACCCGGCGCGGCGACGGCCACGCCGATCTGTCCTACGTGTTCGCCGCCGCCGAGGAGATCGCCGAGCTCTTGGATCACCCGGCACTCGTGGTCACCAAATCGACCGTCCCGGTCGGCACCGGTCGGCGGCTCCAGCGGTTGTTCGCTCAGCTGCGCCCCGATCTGCCGATCGACGTGGCGTCCAATCCCGAATTCTTGCGCGAGGGTTCGGCGATCGAGGATTTCATGCGGCCCGATCGGGTGGTCTGCGGGGTCGAGACCCAGGCGGCCCGGGACATCCTGGCGGCGCTCTACCGGCCCTTGAACCTGATCGAAACACCCATCCTGTTCACCACGATCGAGACCGCCGAACTCATCAAGTACGCCACCAACAGCTTCCTCGCCACCAAGATCACCTTCATCAACGAGATCGCCGATCTGTGCGAGCAGGTCGGGGCGGACGTCCAGCAGGTGGCCCGCGGCATCGGCCTCGACGGCCGGATCGGCCGCAAGTTCCTGCACGCCGGGCCGGGCTACGGCGGCTCCTGCTTCCCCAAGGACACCTTGGCGCTGTTGCGCACCGCCGAGCTGCACGACGTGCCGCTGCGCATCGTGGACACCGTCGTGCAGGTCAACGAGGCGCGCAAGCGCAAGATGGTCAAGAAGATCCGCGACGCCATGGGAGGCGAGGTGGCGGGCCGGCGGATCGGTGTTCTGGGCGTCACCTTCAAGCCCAACACCGACGACATGCGCGAGAGCCCGAGCCTCGTGATCGTGCCGGCGCTGCAGGCCGAGGGTGCCGAGATCCGGGTCTACGATCCGGAAGGGCGGCGCGAGGGCGAGCGGCTGTTGCCGGGCGTGGTCTGGTGCGCCGACGCCTACGAGGCGATCACCGGGGTCGACGCGATCGTGCTGCTCACCGAATGGAACGAGTTCCGCGGTCTCGACCTGGAGCGGGCGCGCAGTCTCGTGCGCCGACCAGTGCTGGTCGATCTGCGCAACGTCTTCGATCCCGAACGGGCGAGCCGGGCGGGCTTCGCCTACACGAGCGTGGGGCGGCCACCCAGGCCGCCGGCCGGTTGAACGAGCGAGAGGGGAGTGGCATGGCCGAGCCGCACCGGTTCCATCCGACGATCCTGCGCGAATACGACATCCGCGGGATCGTGGGCGAGACCTTGTTCCCGGCCGATGCGCGGGCGATCGGTCGGACCTTCGCCACGATCGTGCGGCGCGCGGGCGGCCGGCGGATCTGTGTGGGCCGCGACGGCCGGTCGAGCTCGCCGGAGCTCGCCGCGGCGCTGATCGAAGGGGTCCGGGCGGCCGGCGTCGACGTGGTCGACGTGGGCCTCGGGCCCACACCGATGCTCTATTTCGCCGTCCACGAGCTGGACACCGACGGTGGCATCCAGGTCACCGGCTCGCACAACCCGCCCTCCCACAACGGCTTCAAGATGATGTTGGGGAAGGCCTCGTTCTTCGGCGAGCGGATCCGCGAGCTCGGCCGGATGGCCGAAGCCGGCGACGTCGAAGAGGGCGCGGGCGCGCTCGAGCGGGTCGAGCTGTTGGAGCGGTACGTCGACCGGCTGGCCCGCGATTATCACGGCACCCGGCCGTTGGACGTGGTCTGGGACGCCGGCAACGGGGCCGCCGGGCCGGCCACCGCAGCGCTCGCCGCCCGCCTGCCGGGGCGCCATCATTGCCTGTTCGTCGAGGTCGACGGTCGCTTCCCCAACCACCATCCCGATCCCACCGAGCCGCACAATCTCGAGGCCCTGATCGCCGCGGTGCGGGCGCGCGGTGCCGAGGTCGGGATCGCCTTCGACGGTGACGGCGATCGGATCGGCGTGGTCGACGGCAAGGGGCGGATCCTGTGGGGTGACCAGCTCCTGATGATCCTGGCCGCCGATCTGTTGGCCCGGCGACCGGGGGCCACGATCATCGCCGACGTCAAGGCGAGCCAGACCCTGTTCGACGAGATCGCCCGGCTGGGCGGCAAGCCGCTCATGTGGAAGACCGGCCATTCCCTCATCAAGGCCAAGATGGTCGAGACCGGCGCCCCGCTGTCGGGCGAGATGTCCGGCCACATCTTCTACAAGGACGGCTTCTACGGCCACGACGACGCGCTCTACGTGGCGGTCCGGCTGCTCGACATCCTGGCCCGCGGAACCACCACCTTGGCCGAGCTGCGCGATGCGATGCCGGCCACCTTCAGCACCCCGGAGGTCCGCTTTCCCTGCCCGGAGGAGCGCAAGTTCGCCGTGGTCGCCGAGCTCGCCCGCGACCTCGCCGCCGAAGGGGCGGAGGTCGACACCACCGACGGGGTGCGGGTGCGCACGGCCGAGGGCTGGTGGCTGGTGCGCGCTTCCAACACCCAAGCGGTCCTCGTGGTCCGCGCCGAGGCGAAGAGCGCCGAGGCTCTGGAGCGCTTGAAGGACACCGTGCGCGAGCGGCTGCGCGCGGTGGGCGTGGAGCCGCCGCCGGGCTTCTGATCACCGTGGCGCGCCGAGCCGGGCTCGGGCCTCGGCGGCGCGCGCTCGGACCTCGCCGGGCGACGTCCGGCCGCCCCGAACCGA
>FWPV01003116.1_pt1 | contig 10630 bp, 10 predicted proteins | sample 2228371 | NCBI WGS metagenome assembly FWPV01 (sample SAMEA103939776, study PRJEB20133) | metagenome
CCACGACAAAGGACCCACGCTGACTACAAGAGGACTCCCATTGACATCTGCAAGCCCACGGGTAAAGGTCGTCTCACCTGGCCCGGCAATACGACATGTCATAATGAAGTACTGGCGTGAGTAAGGCGCTTTCTCAAGCTGAGGGACGCTATAACCGATGCTAGCAAATCGTATATCGTCTTCTAGGTAGTAGAACTCACTACCAAGCCGACCAGTCTCATCAATCGATAATCGTTCGTCTCCACCCACTCGCTTGCCCGATGGAAGCGGGCAAAAAGAAAGAGTTATCGATCCCCGATCACCTTTCAACTGAATCGACCCTGGATTCCGGTAATCGAGTGATTTCTCGAGTGGTGAAAGCCTGCCATCAACGATACAGACATCTGGATCCCTTGTCCGAAACACATGCATCCCCGAGGCCTGTGGATCGAGCAAAAAAGAAATAGTGAGCCGCTTGCTAGAAAGGAAGCTCTGGTGAAGAAAGATCGCTGATGCAAACTTGATCTCGAACCTATCCCTATAGTACATGCCGAGCGCTTCTGTCTCGCTCCAGAGGAACGGGCCATACGGGATACGTATTCTGAATCTCCTCACGACCCTTACAGGCCCTACCGTATATCCAGTGAGCTCTGTTGTTAGATCGTTTGTGTCGATGCTATACACTACGGTACCGTGCAGGTGAGACACCTCCGTGGTAAACTCCTGGCCCTTAACTACTGGGTGCCACCCGTGGGTGGTCGCCAAACCGCATTCTTCGATAATAAACGGATTGTGCTTATTGAAACGGATACGATAGTGCGGTGTTTCGAGCTGCTCTGCATCTGGCCGATAGATTACCTGCTGTGAGGGAATCTCCCCACGTTGTTGCTCTGAACGCACTGCCAGATACACGCACGCCTCTTCTCTAGAAACAGGATCCCATATACGAATTTCTTCTACAAAAGGAAACCAAGGCCCCCGGCCTGGAACCGTTGCTCGGTCTGCAGCGCACTGCCCTGCATCTGAACTCATAAAGACGATCTCATCGTGTAAGCCTAGTGGAGAACGACAATCAAGGGTCTCTTTGTCCCCTGTCCCACAGAGTACGTAGTCACATCGCTCACCATGGTTTTCAAACCGACACCTGACCGCATCGATCTGAAAGGGAACGGGCTCCCACTGCTCTTCGAAGGACCGAAAGAGGCCAATTTTGTCTTTCGGAACCCCGATGTACTCTGGGAATTGAGCCCCATGAAGGATAATGACTTCGGACCGTGCCAGGGGTCTTGAGGCTGACTGCTTCTCAATGTCCTTGGGGCTCGAGCTACCTGAGCCAATGATCATAAGCATGCATATGGCCCAGCGACAAACCCAGCAGGACCTACTCTCCATAGCACTGTACCTGAATTGAGTGAGATGATACGTGCGGCCTGCCATTCTCGATCGCTCTGCTCATTCTAGCCAGTACGAACATCCTTGCAAGGACAAAAGATGCGTAGAACCATCTGGCACGCGTAGAACCATCTGGCGCGCATTTCTGGGATGTTTGACCACTTCCGGGATATCTGACGGGTTGACATTGTAGAAAGGGACCATAAGAATAGTAGCTTTGTTATGCACCTTAGGGCACACAAACTCTTGGCTCCCAAATAGCAATTGGAGGTGCACCACAATGAAGCATTCTATAAGAGTTGTCATCATCGGAGGCGTTGCCTGCGGTACCAAGACTGCATCACGACTGATGCGGCTCATGCCTGACGCTCACATTACGCTTGTGGATAGGGGTAGCGTGCTCTCCTATGGTGCATGCGGCCTTCCCTATTATATCTCCGGCGAGGTGCCTCGCATTGAATCCTTGCTGGAGACACCAGCCGGTGTCATAAGAGATCCTCAGTTCTTCAAAAAGGTGAAAGGATTCGATGCATTGCCCGAGACAGAGGCAGTACACATCGACAGGAACCACAAGACAGTTGATATCATTGCGCGCACAAGTGGCAAGAGAACGACACTCCCTTACGACAAACTCGTTCTGGCAACTGGAGCACATCCGATCCGGCCACGCATCCCAGGAGTCGACTTGAAGGGTGTCTACCAGATGCATCACCCCGAGGATGCGACAAAGCTTAAAGCTTATGTGGAGAAAGGTAATGTTCAAAGCGCACTCATCGTCGGGAGCGGCCTTATTGGGATGGAAATGGCCGAGGCGCTCAGTATCTGGGGCATCAGGATTACCATGGTAGAGATGCTGCCATATGCCATGGGCCTTTTACTGGATCCGGAGATAAGTTTGCTCGTAATGAAGCATCTTAGGACAAAGGGCGTGATACTCAGAATGGGCGAGCAGGTCCAGGCCCTCAGCGGGGATGCAGACGGTACGGTGAAAAGAGTGAAAACCTCGACAGGAGAAATAGACACAGATGTAGTACTGCTTGCGGTAGGTGTACAACCAAACAGCGAGCTCGCAGTCCAATGCAGCCTTGCTGTCGATGCGCGGGGTGGCATCCTCATCAACCAATTCTGTCAGACCAGCGATCCGGATATTTATGCAGGTGGGGATTGCGTAAGCAATGCATGCCTCCACGGCCTCTGGGGCACCACCCTTTTTGCCCCTCAGGGGTCCACATCGAACAAACATGGTCGCATTATCGCTAATCATATAGCTGGTATTGCTGAGGCGTTTCCTGGTGTCCTTGGTACTGTTATCTGCAAGGTGTTCGACATAACCGTGGCACGCTCAGGGCTCAGCGAATCCCACGCAAAGAACCTGGGGTACCAGGTAGAAACGGTGCTGTGGGCTGGAACAGATCTGCCTCACTACTATCCGGAAAGTGCTTTCTTCTGCCTAAAACTCGTAGTAGACAAAAAGACTCGCAGGCTCATCGGTGTTCAGGCTGTGGGCGAAGGCCATATTGACAAACGGCTCGACGTAGCGGTTGCAGCTATAAGCTTCCGCGCAACGGTCGACGATATCGCGCATCTGGATCTTGGCTATGCACCGCCGTACGCTCCACCAATGGATCCTCTCATCACAGCTGCAAACATCGCTCAAAACAAGCTCGACGGTATCACACAGGGCATCTCTCCATGCGCGTTGAAGGCAAGACTGGACAAGGGGGATCCTGATATCGTATTGCTCGATGTGCGAAGCCCTGCAGAACGAGAAAAGGTTCGCCTCCCGTATGAAGACAGGACGGTTCATATCCCTTTGGGACTGTTACGCGAACGCTTGCATGAGGTGCCGCGTAACAAACAGATCGTCACCTTCTGCAAGATTAGTCTCAGAGGCTATGAAGCACAACGGATCCTCTCTGGAAACGGCTTTCCCAACGTGGTGTTTCTTGACGGCGGTATCGTAGGGTGGCCCTATGAACTTATAGAGGCAACATCCTAACTATTCCAGTAAGTGTTACATGACCGGTTAGGATGCGTTTCCAACAAGGTGCCAGCAGAAGGAAAGGGTATAGCCATGAAGACAGTGTCTAGAGCTTTAGTTATGCTTTGCATGCTGTGTGGGTTCTCTTCTCTTTGTCTCGCTCAAGAGCAATCCCAGACAAGTGAACAGAACCCTCCACCACGGCCTATGATGAGGTGCCAGGAGCGTTTTGACGCCATGGATACCAACCACGACGGGACCATAAGTATGGAGGAATTCATGGCAGTCAAACATCCAGGGGGGCGTGGTGAACAGGTGTTCAAGCGAAGAGACACCAATCAGGATGGCAATCTCACAAAAGAAGAATTTTGTTCACAGAAGGGAAGAGGTCGTGCCGGCAGGACAGGAAGGGAAGCAGGAGCTCAATAACATAACCCCGAGGCACATTCAAAGTGACAACGCTCATGAAAGCAAGGGACACCCTTTTTGTCCGTTCTCCTCTGTACGTAAGGATCTTCTCACGAAAAGGAAGGAAGTTCCCATGGTAGGTACACACGCAGGCGTGCCCTGTGTTCTACGCTCGCGCGCTCTGCCAAAGAGCTCGTTGACCACCTTCTGAATGAGCAGCAACTTACTCCAGCCAGGGGCTGGAGCAGCTCAAGGGAGATCCTGTGCATCGTTCCCTTATTTATATGTTCGTTTACTGCCGTTTCCTTACCTTTGCTCAGGTTCTTTTTCTACTTCTACCCTACCTTCTTCGCCTTCTTTTACCTCCGCTCCCTCTAATTAACAGCACGACTCCACACGTACGGTCCAACCGTCGTTTATCCCGTTTTTCACCACCTGTTCTGTGCAAGCTACTGAATACCTTTGTATATCTGACGAACCATAACCTCTGCGAGAGGCGCGGGACTGGGTTCCCCTGCGGGCTGCAAATCCGTGAGCTGGGTATGAACAGTACCTGGAGTGGGTTCGATTCCCACCGCCTCTCTCCATCAGAGCCCGACCTTAAGAATGCTTTTTCGTTCGACACGTTCACTCACACACAGCGTAAACGACCGATGAACGTCTCTCAACTCACACGATTCATGCACAGGAGAGCCACACATGGAGGAACGATACGAACCGCAAGTACTCGCTTTTTGCTGTAATTATTGCTCGTATGCCGCTGCAGACCTGGCAGGATCTATGAGAATGGAATACCCAGCTCAGGTCAAGATCGTTCGTGTGCCCTGCACGGGAAGAGTCGACGAATTGTACCTCCTGAGGGCATTGGAATTGGGTATCGACGGCGTCTATGTAGCAGGATGCCTCGAAGGAAATTGTCATTTCCTTTTGGGCAATATACGGGCTCGCAGGCGTGTAGCCAGAGTCAAAGAGATACTCAAGGACATAGGGATCAACCCTGAGCGTGTGGACATGTTTAATCTTTCAGCATCCATGGGCGTACGCTTCGTGGAGATCGCCTGCGAATTCGTGGAGCGGATCAGGCGCCTCGGTCCAAGTCCAGTCAAGACCGGAAGTGGTAGCGAGCTCCTCACCAGTGGAGCGTCTTCCACGGCTGAGCCATCTGCAGACAACACTATGACACAGAAGTAGCTGCCTCTATCTAAGATACCTTCGCGACGTATAAGGAGTTCTGTCATGGCTATAGACAATGATTTCCTTTTGATACTCGACGGGTCCGGCCTGGGCCAAAGCGAACCAGACTTGGGTGAAAAGTTGATGAAGGCCTTTTTGAACACACTGTACGAGTCAGGAACACTTCCTGCGAAGATCATATGTATGGCAAGTGGTATCTTCCTCACGACTGAAGGATCGCCAGTGCTCGACATCCTAAAGAAGTTTACACAAGAAGGTTCTCTCATCCTCTCCTGTCAGACCTGCCTCGAGTACTATGGAAGGAAAGAGAAACTCAGGGTCGGTGCCCCTACCACCATGAAGGATACGGTCGCCTCTATGCTCACGTTCCGAAAAATACTTAAACCTTAAGGAGGAGCATCATGAGTTCACAGTATGAACGTATGTGGAGTGAACTGGGACTGGACCTTCCAGCCCATGACAACCTGCTGAAAGTCTTAGCCCAATTTTATGGCGATATATATCTTTCTCAGCAGGGAAGGCTCAGGGGGGCTGAGTATCTCGATTTCGTAATTTCAGAGGTCCATGGGCTTCGCATTCAGGAACTTTGCAAGGCAAAGGAAGAAGGGAAAAAGATCGTTGGCTGCTTTTGCGTGTTCGTACCCGAAGAACTCGTGTGGGCTGCCAATGCGATATGCGTGGGACTGTGCGCAGGTGCTGAGATCGGTCAGGCAGAAGCGGAACGGGTCTTGCCTCGTGCTACCTGTGCGCTCATAAAATCCTTCATGGGATTCAAGCTGGGAAGGCTCTGCCCGTTTTTCGAATCCTCGGACCTTGTCGTGGGCGAAACCACGTGCGACGGCAAAAAAAAGGCGTATGAGATCCTCGGAGAATTCTGTCCTGTCCATGTGATGGAAATCCCGCACATGAAGGAACAGTGGGACCGCACCATGTGGAAGGCCGAGGTTCTTAGATTCATGAGACGTTTGGAAGTGCTTACTGGTGTCCCAATTACGAAAGATCGACTTGCAGCTGCACTACGAATGATCAACGAACGCCGCACGGTCTTGAAACGCCTCAATTCGCTCCGTACGGCCATCCCTACCCCGATATCTGGAAGGGACGTGCTGCTGGTCGACCAAATCTCCTTCTACGACGATCCTCCTCGGTTCACCAAGAAGATAGGCGAGCTCTGCGACGAGCTCCAACAGAGGGTTGCGCAGGGCAAGGGCATCGTTCCACCAGAGACCCCCCGAGTGATGCTATCCGGATGCCCCATGGCAGTGCCCAATTGGAAGCTTCCCTATGTAGTTGAATCGAGTGGTGCAGTCATCGTGGGAGAAGAGTCCTGCATAGGAACCCGTAATATCCGAGACCTGGTTGCAGAGGATGGCACTACACTCGATGAGATGATCGATCGGATCGTAGATCGCTACATGAAAATCGACTGTGCGTGCTTTACTCCTAACCAGGAGCGACTCGAGCACATTGTCCAGATGTGCCAAGAACTCAAGGTCAACGGACTTATCTATTACACGCTTCAATTCTGCCATCCGTATGCAATAGAATCCTACAAGGTGGAGAAGGCACTGGAACGCATAGGAATCCCTGTCTTGAAAATTGATACTGACTACAGCATGGAAGACGTAAGAATCTTGAAAAATCGTGTGGAGGCGTTCGTCGAGATGATCAAAGGGTAAGAGACTAGGAAAAAGGAAAGGTTCTGCCCGCACGGCTGTTCTGGCTCCTGCCCGGGCAAGGCCCTCTACTAGAGAGGCGACCTATGTCTAGCTATCATCCCGGCCCGTGCGTTCCTACTAGTTATTGCAGTAGGAATCGGAGAGAAATATCCACCTTGTAGAAGAGGCCCTCTGCCCAATCCCAATGGCTCGTAGTGAGACAACTGTGGCATTGTGTCCGCCTTGCAGAACCTCGTAACGAAGCTGACTCAATGGTACAGGGCGATCAACATCTCCATTGAAGACATACAGCCTCTTGATGTCCACAAAAAAATGACCTGAACCACTTTGTTCCCATCACAGCCACTCGTTTAGGTTGTGCAATGCCTCCTCATATTGTCCAAGTTGTTCGATGGCAATCCAATATTCGGTGATGGGATAACTCAGGACCCTTCTATGATCAGCGATGAGAGACGAAATGAGTGATGGCATCTCGTAATAGGTATCCTTTGGAATCGCATCCAACACTGAGGGTGAAATCACGTAGATACCTGCGCTAATCGTGAAGTCGACAGAAGGTTTCTCACGGATACTTTGTATCTTGCCATCTTCTATGTCCATGACGCCGTATGGAACGTGATACGTGAAGGTCTTTGTGCCCACCGTAATCTCCGCCTGCTGTTCGTCATGAAAACGAACCATCTTATTGAAATCCAGTTTTGTCAAAATGTCGCCGTTCATGACCAGTAATGGTTCGTCGCTGTTCAGCCTCCCTTTCACGAGAGACAGAGCCCCTGCTGTTCCCAATCGTTTATGCTCATCCACATATTCGATATGCACTCCGAACCGCTCTCCGTTCTGAAAGTAGGTCTTTATCAGCTCGGCCCTGTACCCCGTAGTAACGATAATATCCCGTATGCCGTGCTGCTCGAGTTTGTTCAATATGATCTCGAGGATAGGTTTTTCACCTACCGGGAGCAATGGTTTGGGGATGGAGAACGTCAATGGTCGCAGTCGCGTACCAAGCCCTCCTGCCATGATCACCGCACGCATGCTGCCTGCCCCTACGTCGCATATGTTTCAGGACGGTACAACTCCATATGTTCCTTGATCCATGCGATGGTCTTTGCGAGCCCTTCCTCGAGGGATACCGTGGGTACCCAGCCAATCACATCCCTGGCCTTGGTGTTGTCCGCACAAAGCCGCTCTACTTCACTTGCCGATGGTCTCATGCGTACCGTATCGTGCACTACCGAGACCTTCCTCCCGACAAGCGAAATAATCTTGTCCGCCAAATCTCCTATAGAAATCTCTCGTCCGGAACCAATGTTGATTATCTGTCCTATCGATCGTTCAGACTCCCCGATCTTGAGAAACCCATCGACCGTATCAGAGACGAAGGTAAAATCTCGTGTCGGCGATGTCGCACCCAGTTCGATAGTATCTCTGACAAGTGCCTGGGTAATGATGGTGGGTATCACAGCCCGCGCTGACTGACGCGGGCCATACGTATTGAAGGGCCTAATGATCGCTACAGGTAGGCCGAACGACCTGTAGTAGCTCTCTGAAAGACAATCAGCTCCTATCTTGCTCGCAGCATAGGGCGACTGAGGCTGCAAGGGGTGACGTTCATCGATCGGCACATAGCGGGCTGTACCATAAACCTCGCTCGTGGAAGTCATGACGAGCTTCTCGACGCCCTCTTCCTTGGCAGCGGTCAATATATTGAGTGACCCAATGAGGTTCGTAGCAACGACTTCTCGAGGATGTCGATACGAATACGGAATACCTACCAGTGCCGCCAGATGAAAGACAATGTGGATCCCTTTCATTGCGTATGCAACGCTCTCGATCTCCTCTACATCCCCTGCGACGACCTCTATTGCATCGTGCAGCTCAGCAGGCAACATGCGGAGGAACCCTTCGTTGTTCCTCGAATTATAACGGACAAAGGCGACAACCGTTGCACCCTCTCTCAGAAGCCGTTCAGTCAGATGGCTTCCAATAAAACCACCAGCTCCTGTAACAAGCACTCTCTTGTTGTGCCATTTCATTGAAAACCCTTCCTCATAAAGCGGTCTGTTCTAACAATCTTCCTTGGAGGCGAGCACGCTGGTTCACTGCGGCAAGCACTTCCTCTGCATCAATCCTAGTAGAAAACCCCTGTACCATCAATGTACTGGAAATGGCCTCGTATCTTCAACGATCGCGCAGGCAAGCCACAGTAGCATAAACGATGAGATGCCGTAGAGATAATTCAACGATGCCTGCTTGATGAGGAAAAAGAAACACCACAGGACAAGACAGCATGATCCTGTCAATGAGCTCACAGATGTACGTTGTCGCACGTACAGCAGCACACCGACAGGGACGAGAAGAAGTGCGATAGCCCCAGGAAGTCGCGAACCAGTCAGGTGGTACACGAAAGAAAACAGATTGAGCGACTCGGGCTTAGGCTCCAAACGAAAAAGATACAGCACTGCGTCCTCGATAAAATCGTGAAGGTTCCATAAAGCCAGCGGCAGTGCGAGCACAGCACCTGTGAGGATTGCTGTCCCTAATTGCGCTGGCGTTAGCCTTTTGTGGCGAAGGAGGTAGGGAACGATCAGGACAAAATACTGCTTGGTGATCGTTATGATGCCCAAAAGGATCGAGGCCATTATGCTCCTTCTCATACAAAACCATACAAACCACAAGGCATACACCAATGCGATTACCGCCGTGTCTGTCCAGCTTTGCTCGAGGATGAACAACGCCATGGGGTTGAAAAGGTATAGGAGTGCCAGGCAGCGGCCTATGTAGCGCCCCTTATCGGTGGCCTTGAGCCTTTTAACCATTGCATACAGGATGACCGCAGCCAACACATCGCTTACGGCGTATGTGTACCGCACGTCGCCCAGCAGTACTCGTGCAGGCACCGCAAGATAAATCATTGCAGGCAAGTAGGAGATGGTAGACTTTCCATACCAGGAAGGCCCAAAAGTCATACTATAAGGATTCTTTCCCTCGAGGATGCCGTGAGCCGACTGTTGCATGACAAAAAAGACATCGATTTGAGGGTCAGGTGAGGAAAGGATCATAAAGATACGAACACCCAAGGCACACGCAAGAAGTGCCACAAAATGAGCGCGATCCCACACCTGGAGCAGCCCCTTGGGCATCAATGGGTCTTTTTTGTTCCAGTCTCCTTTCATATAGGGCAGGACCAGGCAAAAACTCAAAATATTCGTCATGTGTATGAGATATACGAAAACAAGACGAGTCTGATACACACCGCCTGAATAGATAAGGAAGGCAAATGACGCTAGTAGCACCAATGGCCCAAGCAGTATGCAAATTGTCGATTCATCCGTGTGTGGTCCGCTCGTGGGTCCGTACGCAGTACTACCATCGGCTTCTCCACCAAACTGAACAGAGACGAGGATACCCATGGCCAGCAGCACCAAGACGAAGGCAGGGAGATTGTAAAACCCGTACTGCGACGTATAGGCGCCCACCAGAAGAACATACGAGATCACAAGAAGTGTCGTCCTTCGAGAAGTGCTATGCGCAAAGAGGGTGGAGTGGGTTACCCCTGCGGTAGAAAGAAGGCCTTTGAAGTATTGACTCCATATGAGGAAAAATCCTATGAGGGCCACACACCTGGCCGTCCATACAACAATGAAGTACAGTTTCTCGGGTCGTACCTCCTGAGCCCAGGTTAGATTCCCCAGCTCTTCTGCAATCTCGGCTCGAAACAACAAAGCCACGCCGCCGGCAAGAATGAAAACGCTACCTGCAATCCATGCTATTGTTCGCATGGTGCTCGTTCTGCTCATAATGAACTCACCCTACAAGCCCGTAGCAGCCTTCAGGCCAGGGCCTCAGCGAGGTCAACCTACGGAACAGCACAAGGGGCTCTATCATTCTTTGTGCCACTACACTGCTACTTTCTCAGAGAGATGGACCCCATTTTTTGGACACGGTGATAAGTGGAGTCTTCATCAGGCCGCCTCGAGCAGGTTCCTCAGGCCCGCAT
>FWPV01016051.1_pt1 | contig 10630 bp, 9 predicted proteins | sample 2228371 | NCBI WGS metagenome assembly FWPV01 (sample SAMEA103939776, study PRJEB20133) | metagenome
GCCCTCGCGGGCGCCGCCTTCACCCCTCAGGATCAGGCCCCGGATTTCCCTGAGACCCTCCTCTCCCTACAGGCTTGGCACCGGAATCCATTAACCGGCTGGCCTACCTCCCTGCGTCCCCCCTTCGCTCAAACAACCTGACGTGGTTCCGGAATCTTCACCGGATGTCCATCGCCTACGCCTCCCGGCCTCGGCTTAGGCCCGACTCACCCGACGCGGATTGACCTTCCGTCGGAAACCTTAGACTTTCGGCGAACACGGTTCTCACGTGCTTCTCGCTACTCATGCCAGCATTCTCACTTCTGTACGCTCCACCGGTCCTCACAGTCCGGCTTCTACGCCTACAGAACGCTCCCCTACCAGACACGACCTCCCAGCCGCGCCTCCGCAGCTTCGGTGGCAGACTTCAGCCCCGCTCCATTTTCGGCGCAGGATCACTAGACCAGTGAGCTATTACGCACTCTTTCAAGGATGGCTGCTTCTAAGCCAACCTCCTGGCTGTCTCAGTAACCCCACATCCTTCCCCACTTAGCCTGCACTTCAGGACCTTAGCTGACGGTCCGGGCTCTTTCCCTCTCGACTACGAAACTCAGCTCCCGTAGTCCGACTCCCAGGCCCTGGCTGGCGGCATTCGGAGTTTGGTTCGGTTCGGTAAGCGGTAAGCCCCCTAGCCGATCCAGTGCTCTACCTCCGCCAGCCCCTACCTGAGGCTAGCCCTAAAGCTATTTCGGGGAGAACCAGCTATCTCCGAGTTCGTTTGGCATTTCACCCCTACCCACAGCTCATCCCCCAATTTTGCAACATTGGTAGGTCCGGGCCTCCACGAGACGTTACTCCCGCTTCACCCTGGCCATGGGTAGCTCACCCGGTTTCGGGCCTACTCCCTGCGACTCTTTCGCCCTCTTCAGACTCGCTTTCGCTCCGGCTCCGCCTGTCCCTGGCTTAGCCTCGCCACAGAGAGTAACTCGCTGGCTCATTCTCCAAAAGGCACGCCGTCAGGCCTCCCCCCCTCGCAGGGGGCATCGCCCTCCGACTGCTTGTAGGCGCTCGGTTTCAGGTTCTCTTTCACTCCCCGCACTGGGGTACTTTTCACCTTTCCCTCACGGTACTCGTCCACTATCGGTCGCTAAGAGTATTTAGCCTTGGAAGATGGACCTCCCTGCTTCCCACAGGATTAGCGTGCCCCGTGGTACTCACGGTCATGACGAGAGTCCGGCCCCTTTCGCCTACAGGGGTCTCACCTTCTCCGCCCGGCCTTTCCAGTACCGTCCGGCTAGAGGCCAGATTGCTCACTCCCTGGGGCCCCTGCAGCTGCCCCTGTCATGCCGTCCTACCCCTGCCCTGCAACGGCTGCAGCCTTCTCCACAGAACAGGTTTGGGCTCCTCCCCTTTCGCTCGCCACTACTCAGGGAATCTTCTCTCTTCCTGGAGGTACTGAGATGTTTCAGTTCCCTCCGTTCCCCTCCCCCAGCCTATGTGTTCAGCTGAAGGATGTCCAGGCATTCCCCTGGACGGGTTCCCCCATTCGGGCATCCCCGGATCTCCGCTCGATGACAGCTCCCCGAGGCTTCTCGCAGCCATCCACGCCCTTCGTCGGCTCTTAGCGCCAAGGCATCCACCAAGCGCCCTTCCTAAGCTTGCTCCACGTGAGACCGTAGAAATCAAAGCTTCACTTCCTCTCTCCACCTCTTCACTTGTTAACGTGCCCCTAGCGCTCTAGCGCTAGTCCCTGCTCACCCCCATGAGCACGGACCAACCCTAGAACCCCCACTCACACAAAAACACCCGGCTCCCGCCGGGCGCTCCCTACCCTCCGGCTCCGCCGCTCTCCTACCCCTCCCACTCCCTCGCATACCACCCCATCGCCACCTCCAGTGGGCCTTTCTGGACTCGAACCAGAGACCTTTCCCTTATCAGAGGAATGCTCTAACCAACTGAGCTAAAGGCCCCCACAAGCACCTTAACAACTGAAAAGTGGCAGGAATCCCCAGAAAACGCTCGGACCCTCAGGGCCACCCCCACAGGAGCAGCCCCTCTCCCCTAGAAAGGAGGTGATCCAGCCGCAGCTTCCGCTACAGCTACCTTGTTACGACTTCGTCCCAGTCACCAGCCCCACCTTCGGCAGCTGCCCCCTCGCGGTTGGCTCACCGACTTCAGGTGTTGCCGGCTCCCATGACGTGACGGGCGGTGTGTACAAGGCCCGGGAACGTATTCACCGCACTATGGCTGACGCGCGGTTACTAGCAACTCCGACTTCATGGAGGCGGGTTGCAGCCTCCAATCCGAACTGTGACCGGCTTTCCAGGATTCGCTCCGCCTCACGACTTCGCCCCCCTCTGTACCGGCCATTGTAGCGTGTGTGTAGCCCTGGATATAAAGGCCATGCTGACTTGACGTCATCCCCACCTTCCTCCGGTTTCATACCGGCAGTCTCGCTAGACACCTGTAACTAGCGACAAGGGTTGCGCTCGTTGCGGGACTTAACCCAACACCTCACGGCACGAGCTGACGACAGCCATGCAGCACCTGTGACCGCTGCCCAAAGGCTCGTTCCCCTTTCGGTTCACTACTACGGCCATGTCAAACCCAGGTAAGGTTCTTCGTGTCGCATCGAATTAAACCACACGCTCCGCTGCTTGTGCGGGCCCCCGTCAATTCCTTTGAGTTTTAGCCTTGCGACCGTACTCCCCAGGCGGGCGACTTAACGCGTTCGCTTCGGCACGGATGGGTTTCATACCACCCACACCCAGTCGCCATCGTTTACAGCGTGGACTACCGGGGTATCTAATCCCGTTCGCTCCCCACGCTTTCGCACCTCAGCGTCAGGTGCGGGCCAGGGTGCCGCCTTCGCCACTGGTGTTCCTCCCGATCTCTACGCATTCCACCACTACACCGGGAATTCCACACCCCTCTCCCGACCTCAAGCCCCGCAGTCTCGAACGACCTCCCCCAGTTAAGCCAGGGGCTTTCACGTCCGACTTGCAGAACCGCCTGCGTGCCCTTTACGCCCAATAAATCCGGATAACGCTCGCACCCTACGTTTTACCGCGGCTGCTGGCACGTAGTCAGCCGGTGCTTCTTCCTGGAGTACCGTCCTCCCTCGTCCCCCAGAAAAGGAGTTTACAACCCGAAGGCCTTCTTCCTCCACGCGGCGTTGCTGGGTCAGGCTTCCGCCCATTGCCCAATATTCCTCCCTGCTGCCTCCCGTAGGAGTCTGGCCCGTGTGTCAGTGCCAGTGTGGCTGATCATCCTCTCAGACCAGCTACCGATCATCGCCTTGGTAGGCCTTTACCCCACCAACTAGCTAATCGGCCGCAGGCCCCTCCCAAAGCGCCTTCCGGCTTTCCTCCACCGCTCGCACGATGGAGCTCATGCGGTATTAGCTCCCCTTTCGAGGAGTTATCCCCCACTTCAGGGCAGGTCACCCACGTGTTACTCACCCGGACGCCACTAGCCCCAACCCGAAAGTCAGAGCCCGTTCGACTTACATGGGTTATGCACGCCGCCAGCGTTCATCCTGAGCCAGGATCAAACTCTCCATCGCAACCTTCAACAGCCTCTCGGCTGCTCCCTCTACCACTCGCTTCCTGGGCCCTCACGCTTCCTTACCTCTTCCTGCCACTCTTCAGTTGTTAATGTGCCCTCAGGGACCCCTATCTTACCACACCACCCCCCACACTGTCAAATCAACAACGCCAACCCCACTCATCACACACCAACAACGCCCGGCAATGACCTCATTCAGTTATCGTTATCTTACCATCCTCACCCCTGATCTGTCAAAACTGACCGCCTACCCGATCACATCTCCCGACGCCCCTCCAAAGCACGAGCCAATGTGACTTCATCCGCATACTCAAGGTCGCCCCCAACCGGAAGACCACGCGCCAAACGCGTCACGCGGACCGGCCATTGCGCGAGTTGACGCGCGATATACATGGCCGTCGCCTCGCCCTCCAGATTGGGGTTGGTAGCCAGCACGACCTCACGCACCTCCCCCGACGCTACACGGCTCAAAAGGTCCGCGATTTTGAGATCTTCTGGTCCGATCCCGTCGATGGGCGAGATGACGCCGTGTAACACATGATACACCCCGCGATACTGGCGCGTTCGCTCGATCGCCAGCACGTCCAGAGGCTCTTCGACCACGCAAAGCAGGCCATGATCGCGCCCCTCATCCGCGCAGATCGCGCAAGGGCTGGTTTCTGTGATATGATGGCAGCGTTCGCAAAAGGTGACGCGCGCCTTGAGGTCGCGCAGCGCCTCCGCCAGATCCGTCGCAACCTCCTCCGGCGCGCGCAACAGGTAGAACGTCAGCCGGGCGGCCGTCTTCGGCCCGATGCCAGGCAGACGCACGAACGCGTCGATGAGACGCGAGACCGGCCCCGCCACCAGCTCCATTGGTCCCCCCTAGAACAACCCCGGAAGGTTCAACCCACCCGTGAGAGAGCTGAGGCGTTCATTGGCCAGGTCCTGAGACTTCTCAATCGCCTCGTTGACTGCGGCCACGATCAAATCCTGGAGCATCTCCACATCATCAGCGCTGACGGCCGCGGGATCGATCTTGACAGATTGCAGACGCTGATGCCCGGTCATCACGACGACGACTGCCCCACCGCCCACGGAGACCTCGACTGTCTCCTGGCCAAGGGACTCCTGGACGCGCATCATTTCCTCTTGAAATTTCTGGAGCTGCGCCGCCATGCCTCCGCCGCCACCCATCGCACGGCCCATCCCAGACGGGATCCCTCTTCCTTTGCCTTTCGCCATCTGGCAACCTCCCCATGCATGCGCCCTGTTCTTCGACGAAAAGAAAACTTCCAGCAACCAGCAGCAATACGACCTCAAAGCTCGGCCACGCGACCCCGAATGGCCGCTAGGGCGATAACTTTTCGGCCCGAGCCCCCAACTCGCTCACGGCTGCCCTTACCAATGGATCGATCTCATTGCCCTCCGAGGGTTCCGTCCCTTGAGTTCTCTCGCCGGGTCGGTAGTGCTCTTCGGGCACGTAACGGACAGTATGCGGCGAGCCAAACACGTGCTCCAGGGCGCGCTCCAGCGCGGCGACCACTGCCGGCTGCCGCAAGATCGTCTCAACAGAGTAGCGGCCCTGCTCTTGATAGCCGATGATCACCTCCTGGCCCTCTACTGCCAGGAAACGTACACCCCGCCGTGAGGAAAGCACCCCCACAGCAGCCGGACTGGTCGTCTGTAGCTCCTGGCGGATCATATTCCAGGATGCACGCAACTGCTGGAGCTTATCCTGGCCAGACGCTCCTGCTGCTCCAACGCTGGGCGCCTTCCGTTCTTGCGATTCTCGCTGGTCTGACGGCGCGGGCTGCGGCTCCGGCGCTGCGACTCTCTCAGGGGGAGTTTCAGAGGAGAGCGGACCCGCGGTTACCGCAGAAGGCGTTGCAGACGCGCTGGCGGCACCCATCAACTCCGCTGTCGGCTGCGCGGCGGCTTCGATGAACGCCAACTCCAGAGGAAGTTGCGGCTGCAGGCTGGTTCGTAGCTCTGCCGCAGCCTGGCTGAACAGGCGGATCGCCTGGATCAGGCGAGGCCGCGAGAACTGCGTGGCCAGCGAACGCATTTGATGAAGGGTGTCAGCATCGACATCGAGCAGAGAGGGGTCGCCGCCGGCCTGGATCAGCAGGACCTCGCGCAGGTAGCTGAGAGTCTGACGCGCCAGCTCGCGCAGCTCGGCCCCCTCGTTGACGAGACGATTGAGCAGGATCAACCCAGCAGCCACATCGCCTTTGGCCAGCGCCGCCAGCCATTCACCCACTTTCTGATCAGAGATCATCCCCAATACTGATCGCGCGTGCGCAACGGTGATCTCTCGATCGCCATAGGCGAACATCTGATCCAGCAAGCTCACAGCATCGCGCATGCTGCCCGTGGCCGCGCGCGCGATGAGGGCAAGCGCCTCAGGTTCGGCTGTGTAGCCTTCCGCCTCTACGATCCGCTTCAAATGATCGGCGATCGCGCCGTTGCTGATCCGGTGAAAGTCGAACCGTTGACAGCGCGATAGGACGGTCGCGGGGATGCGGTGCGGCTCGGTGGTACACAGGACGAAAACGACGTGCGGCGGCGGCTCCTCCAACGTCTTCAGGAGCGCGTTGAACGCGCTGTTCGACAGCATGTGCACTTCATCGATGATATACAGCTTCATGCGCGCTTCGCTTGGGCGGAATCCCACTTTCTCGCGCAGATCGCGTACATCATCCACCGAAGTGTTGGAGGCCGCATCGATCTCGATCAGATCGAGCAGCCGCCCTTCGGTGATCGCCTGGCAGATGGCGCAGCGATTGCAGGGGCGCGCCTCTGGCTCCGCCAGACAGTTGATGGTTTTGGCAAGAATGCGCGCCGTGCTGGTCTTGCCGGTCCCACGCGGGCCGGCGAAGAGATAGGCGTGCGCCAGGCGGCCGTCGCGCAGGGCGTTACGCAGGGCGCGCGTCACATGCTCCTGCCCCACGATCTCATCGAACGATTGCGAGCGCCAACGGCGATACAGGGCCTGTCCGGCCACACTGACCTCCCACCTGGCAGATCTCTCTGAACGAAGGATCTGTCAGAGTGTATCACCAGCCCACACTTCTGGCAAAGCGAAAAGTTTGGCCTTTGGCCTCTCCGAGTCCTTCAGGTATACTGAATGGCATCAGGAAGGCCCAAGAGCAATCGGCAATTGCTCACAAAGACCAGATCGTGTAGCTCGCGGCGTTCTGCAGGAGGTTACCATAAGACGACGATGATCGATTGGCCGATGGTGGGACGGAGCGCTTTATGGATCACAGGGTTGGCGATCGCCCTGGCTACCGCAAGCTACAACGACTGGTGGCGCAGCCTGCACGGGGAGTCGTGGCGCCGCACCTGGAGCACCCCTCGCTTCCTGGCTCCTTTCAATGGGGGGCTGGCCCTGTTCAGCGCTGGATTGGCGTTGTCGAGCAGCCGTTGGTGGGAGATGGCCATATGGGCCGCCTTGGCCCTGGCCTTCATCGTCCAGGCGATCATCTACTGGCGGGCTGGCGTCCTGATGGGGTGGGATAGCGAGCCTGGAGCAGCGTCGCAAGAAGCCGAGTCCCAGGGGAGGAACCAGGAAGAGACCGAGTGACGCCGTTCGTAGCTTCGATCAGCGGCGATGGGTTGTGAGGCGCTGCGCTGAGCGACGGCTTCGAGAGGGCTACACGCCTCAACAAGACCACGCATCGCCTGCGATCATGGGACGATCGGACATACCTCTGCCGCTGTAAAAGTGGGGTTGGCGTAGCCATAGTTGGCCAGCGAGTCGACCGCCTCTGGGTGAGGAGGGGGGCCAGCGACGAAGGCGTCGACGGCAGCGCAGGCGGACGCCATATCTTGGGTTGGCTGATAAGCGCGCCACCAGATATCTGCGATGCGTGCGTAGACCGCGTCCGGATAGGTCGCCAGAAGATCGGCAACCGCCTGTTGGGCCTTGGCCATATCCCCCTGGTAGCCGTAGGCGACGGCCAGACGGAACCCGGCGAATGAGCGAAGTTCGGCCAGCTCATCAGGACGGTCCCAGCAAGCGCGCAGGTTGGCGTCGATCAAGGCGCGCCGATAGAGCGCGATCGCCTGCTCGAAGCCGTCGGCGCGCCCTTCGCGAAGCGCCTGATTGGCGTCGAGCACCACGTGGTAAAGGCAGACCGCGGGATCGTAGATTTGACTGACGAGCGTATAAGGAGCTCCATCCTGCGAAGCCCAGGTCTCCGTCCAGGCGCGTTGCGGACCAGCCCCCACCGATCCAATGACGCCTCCATAGGCGACGATCGCACGGCCAGCGCCGACAACATCCTCCTGCAGACGGATGACGGCGTTGGCCATGGTGAGTTCGCCGTCGATCCAGTCTTCCCACCCCGTCCCTGTCCATGACAAAACGTGGACCGTTGTAAAGCAGGTGTGGGCGCCGCAGGCAACGGAGTTCCAGGCGACATCGGGACGATCATCCGCATTGATGTCGCCGACCCCCAGGAGTTGGATTGAGTCAGCAGGGTCTGTCTGAAAATCGACAGCCCATTCAGGCGCCCGTCGCAAGATGAACAGGCTCTGTTGGGGCGAGCGACCATCCGCCTCGGGCAGATTCGTCAGGACGATGAGGGCTTCGGGAGAGCTGTCGCCAGTCAGCGATAGAGGGCGCAACACATCAGACGACGGCGCGAGCAAGCCGCAGGCGGACAGCCATTCCTCGAATGTCGCCAGATCGCTGGCGGCCGTCAATCGATCGAGGAGCGCAGCGCCATAAGCGGTTGGCTCCTGGGGGCAGGCAGCTTCGGGAGGCGCCGCAGCGGAAGCCCTGGAAGGCTGAGAAGGAAGGGGTTGCAACGTCATCGCGCGGCCGGGGATCCACAGGCGTTCGCCGCGATAGAGCCAGCCGGAGCGGCGGACCGCCTGAGGGTTGGCCTGCTGGAGAGCGCGCACGCTCATGCCGAAGCGGCGCGCGAGCGTCGTCCATGAGTCTCCAGCCTGCACCGTGTACCAGGCTCCTGTCTGCGCCCCTGGCCGCGGGATCCACAGACGCTCACCTGGATAGAGCCACAGGTTGCGGTGGATCGCGTGGGGATTGGCGCGTTGCAGGGTCGCCGCGGGGATGGCGGTGCGCGCTGCAATGGAGGCCCATGAATCGCCGCGCCGAACAGTATACCAGTATCCCCCAGCATCCTGGGCGCCCACCGAGGCAACCAACAGCAAGGTCAACAACGAGGCGAGAGCCGCCATCCCCACCCAACGAGCCATGCGACCCTTCCGGCCTGCCATCGCGACCTCCTCCTTGCGGATATGACGATCGACCTGGAGAAGACATCGGGCCAGGCGATTATACATCAGATCACGATAGCTTCCAACAGCTCACAGGCTTTGCGGCGCCCCGCTTTACAGGCGCGGATGGTTTCTCTAACGAAAAGCGCGATGGAAGCGATCGGCGCAGAGGCAAGGGATCCCCGCCCGGCATTACGCCGCAGGGTCCCTGATAGCCTATTGTCCTTTCGGGTGCAAGCGGCGTACATTGCGGTGTGGCGGTATTATGGATGGCATCTATCGGTTGCGTGATCCGATCTGTACAGGTCGATAGCGCAAGAAGGCGATTCCCGTCATGAGCCCGCGCATCCTTGTGATCGACTCCGATAACGATACGCGCCTGTTTCTGAAGCTAACCCTGCAACCCTATGGGCATCAGATCATCGATGCGACCGACGCGGCGCAAGGGTTGAGCATCGCGCGGGCCGAGAATCCGGATTTGGTGATCCTGGAGCCGGCGATCGGGGGCGGAGCCGGGTTCGATCTATGCCGACGCCTGCGCATGTTGCCTGGAAGCCGCCCTTGTCCGATCCTGATCCTCTCCCAAATGCGCGGCCGTGAGGAGGTCGTGCGCGGCCTGGAAGCAGGCGCGAACGACTATCTCGTCAAACCAGCCAATGCGATAGAACTGGCGGCCCGCGTCCACACTTTGTTAGGGTATCGGCAGGCGCTTACCCCGACCGTGATCCTGGTGGCGGGGGCCAAAGGCGGGGTGGGGGCGACAACGATCGCCGTCAACCTGGGGATCGCGCTGGCCAGCCTGGAGCAAGGTCGCGTCGCCCTCATCGACACCGAGATCCCGGGAGGGGACCCCGCAGTCCATCTGGGGGTGAATCCCCAGCACACCTTGCTTGACCTTATCAGCTACGGCGCGCATGTGGACGCGGAGTTGGTGGAGGCGGTGGCCTGCCGACACAGCTCTGGATTGCTGTTGCTGGCCGCACCCACAGAAGAGGTAGATCAGCCGATCGCCCCAGACTACCTGGCGCCGATCATCCAGGCGATGACCGGACGACAGAGCCACGTGATCCTGGATTACTCGCTATCGGGGGCAGCATCATTTGCCAGCCTGGCCCGTTTGGCCGATCATATCCTTGTCGTCAGCACGCCGGAGCTGCCAGCTTTGATCAAGGCCGACGCAGCCCTGGCGGCAGCCCAGCGTTACATGGAGCGCAATGGGCGGTTGCGTTTGATCCTGAATCAGGCGGATCGCGAGGGAGGGACGCCGGCCGAGGATCTGCCTGGTTCGCTGAAGATGTATCCGATCACGCAGCTACCATACGATCCGGCCAGGATCTTGCCGGCGATCAACGCCGGAGATCCCCTGGTGTTGCGTCTGCCCAATCAGCCGTGGGCGCGTGAGGTCATGCGGCTGGCGCGCTTTTTGCATGATCCAGAGGAAGCGACGGATGCAGAATCGAAGGCGACCGCGCGCGTGCGGACGCTGCTCCTGCGCATGCGGTCGTTGGGGACGCGCGCGTAAGCGCTTGTTGACCACAAGGTGAGGTAAACGAAAGCGTCATGACAGAACGCGACTCCAAGATCATCACCACTTTTTCACAGCGTCGAGCGATCGAACAGGCGATCAAGGCGTTAGGCGAGACGACGACAGAGGAGGAGCTTGACCAGCGCGTAGCCGAGATCGCCAATTCAGGGGAAGGGGTCCTGCCAGCGCTCATCAACCAGTTGGACACGAGCAATGCTCAGATACGCGGCGGGTTGGGAAGGCTGGCGCAACGGCTGCCGCGCGGCAAGGCGGGCGACAAAGGCTGGCGGCAGAGCCGGCAGGACCTGCTGCAAATGAGCGCGCATGAAC
>FWPV01016054.1_pt1 | contig 10626 bp, 10 predicted proteins | sample 2228371 | NCBI WGS metagenome assembly FWPV01 (sample SAMEA103939776, study PRJEB20133) | metagenome
AGACACCTATGCCCGTCGAGCTCTGGACAGGGACCTCTTTACCCTTTTGCTTCAGCAGGTCATCCGGTCTCCTGCGGATGATCCACCGGAGCTGACCCTTCTGAACACGGTGGCGAAAAAAAAGGCCTACGAACTGATGACTCGAATTGAAGACTATTTCGATTAGGAGAAAAAAATGAGGATCGGACGTCTTGCCCTCCAGTGGCTGGGTCTCTTTTTATGGCTATGCCTTCTTCTCGGCCGATTTGCCGATGGGGCAGAAAAGAACACTCTCATCAAACTGGCTACGTTGGCCCCCGAGGGCAGTTCCTGGATGAAAACCTTCAACGCACTGAATGCCGAGGTGATGAAGAAGACCGAAAAGAGGGTCCAGTTCAGGATCTATGCCGGGGGTGTCTTGGGGGACGAAAAAGATATGCTTCGGAAGATGAAAATCGGTCAGATCCAGGGAGCCGTTCTCACCGCAGGAAGCCTCTCATCTCTGTTTAAGGAGATCGACGTCCTCCAGATTCCGTTCCTCTTTCAAAAATACGAAGAGGTCGATGCTATCCTGAAAAAGATGGATTCCTTCTTTAAGAAAGGCTTTGAGGAGAGTGGGTATGTCTTCCCCGCTTGGTCGGAGGGAGGGTTCATCTACCTCATGTCCACCCTTCCCGTTTCGAGCGTCGCTGAACTCAAGAAGGCGAGGGTCTGGATTTGGGAGGAATCCCCCATGTCGAAGGCCATCTTCGATGAGGCCGGTGTCAAGGCCATTCCCCTCTCGGTCCCAGATGTTCTCGTGGGGCTTCAGACCCGTTTGGTCGATGTAGTCTATGTGCCCCCCACTGCGGCGATCTCCTTGCAGTGGTTCACACGGATCAAGTATTTGATCGATCTTCCTCTCTCCTATCTCGTAGGGGGAACGGTGATCAAGAAAGAGATCTTCAACGGCCTTTCCACATCGGACCAGAATGTGGTCCTGGAGACCTTTCAGAAGCAATCTGAGCAGCTCAAGGCCATAACGCGCAGAGAAAATCAAGAGGCCATCCACGTCATGACAAAGCAAGGGGTCAAGGTCATCGTCCCCTCTAATGATCAAGTCGAGGAATTTAAAAGGCTTTCCTCAAAAGCCATGACCAAGGTGGCGGGCCAAACGTTTTCCAAGAATATCCTCGAAGAGGTCCTTGCCTCCCTGAACCAATACCGAAGGGGAGGGAATTGATGGCCTCCTGGAACCGTTTCGATGCAGCTTTGGACCGCATCGAACAAGCCCTTCTCACCATTCTGTCATGCCTCATGATCCTCATTGCCTTTTCACAGATCGTCCTTCGGAATCTTTTTGACACAGGTCTTACCTGGGGGGACCCTTTGGTCAGAAATCTGGTTCTCTGGGTCGGATTCATCGGAGCGGCGCTGGCCACAAGGGAAGGAAAGCATATCAACATGGACGTGGTCTCGAGGTGGCTCCCTGAGAAAATGAAGATCTTTGTCGGCGCCCTCACCTCCCTTTTCTCTTTTCTGATCTGCGTCGCATTAGCCTATGCAGCGATGAAGTTTATCAGGAACGAAGCCCAGATGGGAAACTTCTTTCTCTTGAATGTCCCCTCATGGGTTCCACAATTGATCCTTCCCATGACGTTCGGGTTGATGGCCCTCCGCTTCGGATCCCATGCCCTTCAAAGTTTCTCAAAGGCATTGAGGAAAATGACCGGTTCCCTTGGAGATGAAGCATGATTCTTATTGCGCTCCTTATCCTCTGTCTCCTTTTCCTCCTTCTGGGAGCACCCATTTTTGCTGTCATCTCCGGAGTGACACTTCTTCTCCTGTTCCACAGCCACATCGATTCCTCGGCGATGATCATCGAGATGTACCGTATGGCGACGACCCCGGTCCTCGTGGCCATCCCTCTTTTCACTTTTGCGGGATATCTCCTTTCAGAAAGCGGAGCGACCCGGAGACTGGTGAGGCTCTCCAATGCCCTGCTGGGATGGTTGCCGGGTGGGCTTTCGATCATCGCCCTTTTGACCTGCGCCACCTTCACCGCCCTGACCGGGGCTACCGGTCTCACGATCATCGCCCTGGGAGGCATTCTCTTTCCAGCCATGCTCCGGTCCAATTATCCGGAAAAGTTCTCCTTGGGACTGCTCACGACCTCGGGGACCTTAGGTCTCCTCTTTCCTCCGAGCCTTCCTCTCATCCTTTATGCCATTGTGGCGAAGGTGGGAATCGATCAGCTCTTTCTCGCAGGGCTTCTGCCAGGACTTCTTCTGATCACTCTCCTCTCGGCTTATAGTATCCAAAAGGCCATCGTCTCAGAAGTACCGAGGACTGCGTTCAGCCTTTCCGAAATCTTCAAGGCCTTGGGAGATGCGTTTTGGGAACTTCCTCTTCCCGTCGTTGTTCTCGGAGGAATCTACAGCGGCTACTTTGTAGTAAGTGAGGCAGCTGCCATCACGGCTGCTTATGTGCTCCTGATCGAGGTCGTTGTCCACCGAGATATTCCGTGGAGGAAACTTCCCTTGATCATGAGAAAGAGCATGATTTTGGTGGGTGGCATTCTCGTCATCTTGGGAGCTGCCCTCGGCTTGACGAATTACCTCATCGACGAAGAGGTTCCGATGAGAATGCTCAATTTCTTCAAGACTTACATTGTTAGCCCCTACCTCTTCCTAATCGTATTGAACCTCTTTCTCTTGGCCGTAGGCTGCACCATGGGAATCTTCTCCGCCCTAACGGTTGTCGTCCCCCTCATCGCTCCCGTCGCTCAAGCGTACGGTATCCATCCCATCCATCTTGGAATCATCTTTCTGACCAACCTGGAGATCGGCGCTTCGATCCCCCCGTTGGGAATCAATCTCTTCATCTCCAGCATCCGCTTTGAAAAACCGGTCCTGAGACTTTATGTTGCCTCGATCCCTTTCATCGCCATCCTTCTCTTGGCCCTTGCCGTTATCACCTATTTCCCCTGGTTCAGTCTGGCCCTCCTCAAATAACCAGAGCAGAAAGCAAGACAACTCTATGCTCTTTGCTCTATGCTCTTTGCTCCTTGCCCTTTGCAATCAGGCCTTCAGGAAGTCAAGGATCGCCGCGTTCACCTCTTCCGGAGTTTCCCACATGGGAATGTGTCCGCTGTTTTTGATGAGAAGGAGTTTCGAGTCTCGGATCGCCCGATGCAACATCTCCCCCACCGAGGGGGGAAAGACAACGTCTCGCTCCCCCCAGATGAGGAGAGTGGGATGATAGATACGATCGAGGAAGTTCATCCTTGACGTCTCCTTTGCATGCTTCAGGGTCGAGTAGAGCGCCCAAGCACTTCCCTTCACTCGCGTGAGTTCAAACTGTCGATTCAGTACCTCGGGCGTAATGAGCCGATCGTTGAAGAGGCATTCTTCAAGGATTGCTTTTACCGATCTTTTGTTGCGGCACGCGATGACGAGGTAGGGAAGAAGGGGAATATTCTTGATGGTGGCCAGCGTTCTGAAGGATTCGTTTCTGACATGGTTTAAGACATCGGGAGGGACGCAATCGATCAAGACGAGTTTGCTAACCCTATCCGGGAATAGAGCAGCGACGGCCCAGGCAATTCCTCCCCCCATGGAGTTGCCGATCAATGACGCCCTTTCGATCCGAAGGCCATCCATGAAATCCACCAAAAAATGGACGAAGGTCTCAGGGACGTATTCGATTCTGGGCCTGTCCGAGTAACCATAGCCAATGACATCAGGAGCAAACACCTTGTAGTCACGCGAAAGGAGATCGATCTGTTTCTCCCAAACCCAGAATCCTGCACCGTACCCGTGGATGAGGAGGAGCGGTTCCCCTTCTCCTTTCGTCACATAGAAGATGGTATGACCCTTGATCCGAATGGTCCTGGGCAATAAGGAAGAATTCCAATCGATCCTTTCAGGCCTCACCAAAGGAATGCTTCTCTCCCTCAGCAGAGGAGCCAACAGGACCGAAAGGACCCATCGAAGGTGAGACATAGGTCAATGTCATTGACGAATAGCAAGCAGCAGACAGTAAGGAGCTATGGGTTATGCATTGCAGATGATGGCTCGTGGTTCATCGTTTCTTCTTTTTTAATATCTGCTCAAGGGCTTTTAACTCTTCGGCTAACCCTTTGCCCCTCTCGCTCAGCGTCCTCACTGGAGCTCCCAAAGCTTCCAAAAGGCTCGATCCAATCCTGGTCAGGAATGCCTCTTGAAGATTGAACTTAGGGTCCCCGATGCTTCCCCTGAGCCGAAACGGCACCTCCAGACGATCCCCTTTCTCTCTCAGCAAAGAGATAAGGCTCTTTGCAGGGATCCAGAAAACGGTTCCCCCTTCCTTGATACGAAATTCGCTCAACTCCAATCTTCCAGGAATGTCGATGAACTTCTCCTTCAGGTGGATCTTCGCCTCAATCCCCACGGATCCCGAATCGATCTCTGCAGAGACCTTTTTTCGATAGTAAGGCTCGAAGAGCTTTACCTCGATCCCCCGAAGATTCAGATTTGTCTCCATGTCGAAGGTCTCGAGATCGACCCACCCTTTTTTGAAAACCACTCCCTCCTTTCCCGTAGCTCCTCTCAACTTTCCTCGGAGCTCCAAAGGACTTCGAGAAGATCGAAAGGGATAGTGGATCACCTTCATCTCAAGATCTACATCGGCCAATCCGATCGTGGCTGGGGGCTCCCCCACTCTCCAATCTTCGAAATGAACAGAACCCCTTTGGACTCGCAATCGATCGATCTTGAGCAACGGATCTCCCCCCTCCCTTTCCTTCTTTCCCGAAGGCTCTTTCCCCTTCGTTCTCTCTCGAGACGCCCAAGGACCAACGAAGACCCCGTCCCTGGTTCGGTAGAACGATACGGAGGGCCGATGAATGATCACTTCCCGAATTCGAAAAGGCCTCGCGAACAGGGAGCTCAGGGCAGGGTAGATTCTCATCTCTTCGATTTCCAAATATTTCTTTTTTGTGTGGAGGCCTTCGTACTCGATACCCTTGAGGGCGAGATGGGTCCAACGGATCTGGACCTCCTTTAGGCTGAATCCCGGCCCCAATATCTTTTGAAGTTGCGCTTGAATCGCTTTCACACCATAGTACGATAAAATGAAATATCCTCCCAAGAGAAGGATGGCAAGAAGTCCAATCCAGAGAGGCCATTTCCTCATCTTTCAAGATCCTCCCCGTCAGGTATGAATGAGCAGCGTCGTGCCAACAAGGATGTTTCCGAAAATCTTGGAATGCGGACTCTATGAAGTTATCCCCATGACGAGCCTCGCGCAAAGTGAAGGACGGTACGCTCCATCCTGGCGACTCTGGTTTACGGTTTTATGATCAAGGATCGCTCTCTCGCCTCACTCTGATCGGCTTCCGCCAAAAAGGTGAAGATAGACCTGACAACCAACTGGTGGAGGAAGGGATTGGGCTGGATGACATTGAGCGGTTTTTCAAGATCAACGGCCACAGCCAGAGAGATGCGGGCTTCCTCTTCCCTCCCTAATTTCAACAGGACATAAGCCATCTCCTCCAGCCTTCGTTTGTAAAGAAGTCTTCTCTCTCCGGTGAAGAGCTCAGACAAGGCCTTTTGATAGATTCTCTGAAAACGGGCCTCCTTTTGAGTGGGATGCAGGATGATCCTCGATTCCTCAGCCTCCCGAACTTGATCGGCATAGGGCCGAATCGTTTCCTCCTCGATCCTCCAACTTGAAAAAAGATCTGTCTTCAGAAGATCTCCTCCCCTTCTTAGCAAATAGTCTTCGGCTGAGACTTCATCCGGAGTGAGAAGGGAGTAGATCAGCGGCCTCTCGTACTCTTTGCTTAAAGCCCCAATTTCACTTTTAAACTGAAGGTAATCCTCAGGGACCCTTTCGTCTCTCCTGAGGCTGGTGAGGTAGGCTTCTCCAAAAAGGAACGCCACATAGGAAGCTTCCATCTCGACGAGAGGGAGAGGACTCTCCCTCTTGATCTCTTCGAGGAATTCTCGAGCCTCCCTTCGGGTCATCTCCCATCCAGAAAAACCGACCAAACCAAGGGTGTCGCTGATCACCCCCTCCATCACCGTTTCCCCTCGTCCTCGGTGAGGAATGACAAGGACGAGGAACCGTTGTCCCAAGAAATCGAAAGGCCCGCCCATTCCCACGGGAGGTTCAGCCACGAGGGGGCGAAGGATCGAGGTTCCTCTTTTGGGGATGGCCTCCTCCACCGAAATCCCCTTACTCCTTAGACGGTAGAGAGAACGTTTGATCGTCTTTCGAACCCCTTTCTCTTTCGATATCTCCAACATCCTCCCAAGGATCTTGGCCACCTTCGGCTCGGAAAGAAGGGCGAGCGATTCAGCCAACCGCTGATCGAAAGCTGGATCTTTTCCCAGAACGGGTTCCAATGCTTGGAAAACCTCTTCATCGGATCTTCCGCTTTGGAGATCCTCTCGTACCTTTTCAAAAAGCCTCGCTATCTCTTCCATCCCGATCCTCTTCTCTTTTCATCATAGCCTACCTATGAACCCACTTTCATCCCCTCGTCCCAGGACTGGGGGACTCCTCTCTCAAAGGCGGTATAAGGTCTGTTGGACCGTCAGAACCATACCGATCGACAGGTTAATCAGGAGACTGTTTCGACAAAGGTTCTCCAATCGTTTGCGATCTCTGAAGTTCATCCTCCACATTTCGATCAAATTCCAAAGAATGAGGAGGAGCGGAACCGCCGCCAAACCAAAGATCCACCAATCTCCCTTCGCAAACTTCGTAAGAGCCTTCACGAAGGAGAGGCCCACGAGCACGGAAAGGCTGAGGTAGACCTCCGCCATTCTCTCTTTGCCGAAACGCACAACCAAGTTTCTCTTCCCAATGGCTCGATCCGCTTCCTCATCTGGAAATTCGTTGATCAAGATCACGTTAAAGATCGAGAGGCTTACGGGAATCGAAAGCAGATAGACCTCTGAGCAGACGAACCCAGTTACGAGATAGAATCCGGTGGCAATGGGAAGCCACCCATAACAGAAACCGATCAAGAGCTCTCCGAGCCCGCGCCATGACCACTGGAACGGTTTTTCTGAATAGAAATACCCAAAGAAGATGCCGAGGGCTCCCAGGAAGAGGGTCCAAGGACCGGTTCGGTAACGGAGGTAAATGATGATGCCGACAAGACATGCCCCGACCAGGCATCCATATCCGAGGAGAATCGGAACCCAGGGGGGCAAGATCCCTTCCACGAGAACCCTCGACCCCCCTGAGAAGCGATTGAACATTTGATTGATTCGATCTCCTTCCAAATCGTTCTTCTCTCCCAGATAATAGGTCATCCACATAATGAGGATGACGGCCGCAGAGGAAAGGAGATAGAGTCCGAGCGGGCCTTCATACCCCCACCGCCACGCCAAGACGAATCCCAGAATCAAGGGAAGGACTCCAACCGAGAGAAAGGGAATTCGAGAAAGCCTCCACCATGCCTTAAGGTATGCTTTCATCTTCATCCATTGTCACCCCAAACTTCCTATGGCCACTCCTCGCACCTGCTTTCGGAGAGCCTCGCTCTCTCGGATGAGTGTCTCTCGATTCTCATCCAAAATCCGGTAGATCCTTGCTGCCCCCTCCGGGATGGATCTCCATCGATCGACCATCTCCATAACACCTTCCCTCCCTCCGTCACAAAAGGCCTTGGCCAACTCCTTCAGGATGGACGCATTTGGGGACAAGCAGGCGAGTTCAGCCGCTCGTAAGGCATAACGGTTCCCATTGAAAGAAATGGTGACCCCCCCTCCCCTCCGCACAAGTTCGAAGGCCTCCACATCCGTGATACTATCTCCCACGTAGAGAACATCCGTCAAACGGCTTCCTGTCCTTTCCAAACTGTGGAGCACCGCTTTGGCCTTTTCCCTTCCCCCTACTGGATTGACCTCCAAAAGAACCTTGCCAATCGCCATCTCCAAAATTTCCGTCCAGAAGATCTGATCGAGCCTTGCGATCGTCTCTTGATCCTTCCTCGAAAGGTCCCCCCATCCCTTGGCCCCAGATGGCCAATCCATCATCTCCATCTCCGCGATCTCCCGGGCAAGTCGGATCAGGCGCTCCTTCTCCCTTTCCTCGAGAGGATACTGGTCGAGAGAAACTTTGGTTGCGTAGGTCCGTTCGATCGGGAAATCGATCGCCTCGCAAAGAGCATGGATATAGGATTCGTAACTGGTGCTGATGATGAACGCCTCCATCCTCCGGTGAATCTCGACAAGCGCTTCCTTCGCCCCCGGGACGAGGAGGATGTGGTCCCGACTGAAATCCCTCATCCCTTCATCGGTTGCCCCGAAGGCCTTAAGAAAAGGAAGGATCAATTTCAACGTATCACCGGCCTTGTAGCCTTGCCTCCTCTCAATATCGGCCAGGTAGTCGTCATACCTGCTTACGACCGCAAAGAATTGCCGGCCCGCGGGGATGTAAAACTCCGACAGCTCCATGGCATTGTCATTCTTCGAAATCGGCCCTTCGCAGTCCGTGTTAAACTGACGACCCATCGTTCGATCTCCAACGACCAGACTTCAAATAAGGACCCGCTGACGATCAACGATCGATGCTCGGGATTCCCAAAAGATATTCCTCCACTTCCTTATTCAAACAGGAGCCGTGAATCTCCTTCCCATTCTCATCGAGCACCCTCCCCCCTTCCATTTTCACCTTCCCGTCGGCAAGGGCCTTCAATGTCATGACAATGAGAGGAAGCTCCCTCCTCACCCCTTCCCTCCGAATCTCCTTGAAGAGGGGATGATCCCTCCCTTCTCGTCTCGCCCAAAGCTCGAAGGGTTGACCTTCGAGGCGCTTCTCCATATCCTCCCACAGGGGATCGAAATTTGGACCCCTTATGGGAAAGGTGACATACGTAAGGACAGGGCCTGCGTCGAGATCTTTTGTTACCCGATGCATCATCACCCCTGTCTCTTTCGCCTGGAGCCGCATCAAGTGGAAGATCACCTCTTCCCATGTCCCTTTGGGCCCCCCAGGTGCGGCAGGATGAAGATTGATGATGGGATACGTTTCGCAGAAGGAGGGGCTGACGATGAGCATATAGCCAGCAAGAACGATCGTATCCACTCCAAATTTCCGAATCCTCTTCCCAACCTCTTGATGATAGACCCTTCTCCACTCCTCGAGGTCCCGTTTCCGGAGGGACGGCAAAAAATCTCTCGAAGAGAATAGAATGAGAGGAATCCTCAAGCTCTCGACCAGATCAATGAAGCGATCGCTCTCAACCGATTCCCCCTTCGCCCGATTGCAAAAGGTGTAGGAAAGCTCCGCACGAATTGTTCCCTCCGAGATCCGATCGACCACCGTTTGTAGCAGCTCCCTCGCCGCTTCATCCCGCCCTGTCGAAAACCAGCCTATCCTGAAAACCATCTACGCTTACCTTTGTTAAACCGTCCTCTCCATCCCCTGCGTCCTTTTCTCCACCCTTTCTTTCCATTCGGGACCACAACGGGGGAGGACACTAAGGCCGAAGGCCAAAAAAATTCTCCAGATCATTTTCATCCGGATAAGATTCTCGCCCATATCCTGCAACACTCTTGGACGCCATTTGGGTGGCAAAGAGGGCACTCTCCTCAAGAGACCTCCCTAAGAAAAAGCCTGCCAAAAAGCCCGCATTGTAAACATCCCCTGCCCCCGTATTGTCGACCACTTTTGCTGGAATGGCAGGAACTTCAAAATCCCTTTCTTTGGAAAAGATACGGGATCCTTTTCCTCCCCTTTTGCACACCAAAATGGACGGTCCCATCCCAATGAGAGTCCTTGCCCCTTCAACCATTCCGGAAGCCGTCAAAGTTTCGATCTCTTTTTCAGTCACAAAAAGGATCCGCGATCGTTCGATGAGGGGGCGAATCGTCTCCAAACCCCTCGTCGCATAGATCTCCCCGGGATCGAGAGAGACCCCCACGGATTGGTCGATCCACTCTAAGAAACGTTTCTGTGCTTCAAGGGGAGGATCTGCGATGAAAGAAGAAAAGTGCACCCACGAAATGTTCTTCACCCTTTTCAAATCGATCTCCTCGAATCGGAGGGTATCGTTTGCATTACCCGATACAAATAGAAATCGATCCCGATGCCGATCGAGAATGACCAAGCAGACGCCGCTCTGTCCGCCTCTGCAAACCCAGTCTGTTTTCGCCGGTCTAAGATTGTCCAACAGGAAATCACCCTCCGAATCTTGGCCCACCTTTCCGATGAAGGCTGCCGAAAAACCCATTCGCGCCAATGCCGTTATCGTGTTCGCTGCTGACCCTCCTCCGCTCTTTGCTCTCAAGCTCCCGATACGGCTCACCGAAGTCAGCAATGCATCCAACTCTTCGCGAGGACCGAAGAGCTCCTTCCCCGGTTCCATCTGGAAAGGAACAGAAGAAATCGCTCTGAGGTCTTCCACATAATAGATGAGGTCGAGGTTGAGAGCCCCAAAACCTACGACAAGGCCGTTCATAGATGACCCTTGAAACGGATAACCCCTTTCCCTCCGGGGCAGTTTAGATGAGGCTGAACCGGGAATCGAAGGAACGAAGAGAAATTCGCTCGCTTACAGATAGAATAAAATGATCGAAAATTCAATAGAGATTTCTCAATAGGCCCTCACCGAAGCGTGGGGAAGGTCGGATCATCGGACAGGGATACCTTCGAAAATCTTATGTAGCG
>FWPV01016055.1_pt1 | contig 10626 bp, 6 predicted proteins | sample 2228371 | NCBI WGS metagenome assembly FWPV01 (sample SAMEA103939776, study PRJEB20133) | metagenome
ATTTCCCGGTGCTCGACTGCTACCGCTATCACCAGGGGCGAATGGTGCTCGAGCGCAGCCACCAACCCGACTTTGCCGCCGGTCTGGGGCACACCCAGCTGGGCCTGCAGGGCCCGAACGGCGTCGACGACGGCCGCCGAGTAGATGCCGTCGATCGGGCCCGAGTAGAGCCCGAGCGCCGTCAGCTCGAGCTGCAGCTGCGCCGTGGCAACGCCCAGGGCCGCCGTGCGGCCCTGGGCGGCGTCGGCGATCGCCTGCACGGTTGCGTCGTCGGGCTGACCGGTGGGCTCCAGACCGTTCGCCGCCTGGAACGCCCGGATCGCAGCGGTGACCTCGCCGGTGAGGATCCCGTCCACCGGGCCTCGGTAGAAGCCGAGCTCACGCAGATCGGCCTGCAGTGCAGCGATCAGTTGAGCCTGCTGGAACGCCAGACGGCCCGCTGCGTCAGCGAGCACGTCGGCCACCACGACGCGGGTCGAGCTGTCGATGGACAGCTGCCCACCGGACACCGAGGCGACGATGAACCGTCCCCCGCCAGCTTGACCCTGGTCGTCGATCTCGAGCGGGCCGCTCGGACCGTCGTAGTCGATGTCGTCGCCGGCGCGAAGCTTGGCCAAGCAATCGGCGTACGTGGTGCACGGCTCACCGCCGGTGGTCACCTCCCCGACAGAAGCCAGGACCGTCACCGGGTCGTTCGACGCAGTCGCCTCGGCGGCCAGCGCCATCGCGATCACGCAGTCGTAGGCCTGACCCCCGTAGAGCACCTGGTCGACCTCGGCCCCGAGCCGCTGCAGGAACGCGAGGTCACCACTCGTGCCGAGCACGGTGAGCCCATCGACAGCGGCCGGGTCGTCAGCCGAGATCTGCTCGGCCAAGCGCGGGCTGGCCAGACCGTCGAGCCCGACGATGGAGGTGGGTGCGACACCCGCCGCGACGAGCTCTCGCGCCGCATTGATCCCTTCGCCGAGCGACACGATCACCACGGCGTCGGCGCCCAACGCTGCGATCTGCTGCACCTCGCTGGTGAAGACGCTGGCCTCCGAGGGGTACGCCACATCGGTGATGGCGACGCCCTCGACGTCGTACTCCAAGGCCGACCGCAACACCCCGGCGACACCCGTGCCGTAGGTGTCGTCCCGGTGCAGGATCGCCACCGTCGGCGCGCTCGTCGCGTCGGCGAAGCGGTCGCGCAAGTAGGTGGCCGCGTGCAGCGCCACCACCCGGTCGTCGAGCGCGGTGCGCACCAGCCGCCCGGGCGATGTGAGCCCCGGTCGGGTGGACGACGCCGAGCACGCCACCTGGTCGAGCCGGTCGAGCACGGGCAAGGCGGCCTCGACGTCGACCGACAGCGCCGGCCCTACGAGGGCCACCACCCCTTGGTCCGCCAGCTCCTGCAGGGCGACCTCGACGGGGTCGCCGAGTCGTTGGCTGGCGGTGACGCTCTCGACCGGCTTGCCGAACACGCCACCGGCCTCGTTCACGTCGGCGAGCGCCAGCTCGACCGCTGCCGACTGCGCGTCGGCGAACCGGGCGAACGAGCCCACTTCGGGTAGCACCACGCCCAGGCGCAGGGGCTCGTCCGGCGGGGCGACGGTGGTGCGCGGCGCGGAGGAGTCGCTCGGACGCTCGGTCGTCTCAGGCGCCGACGTGTCCTGACCTCCGTCGTCGCCGCTGCACGAGGCGGCAACGAGCAGACCGCCCAGGGCCAGCGCGAGGACCGAGCGGGAACGGACGGGCGGGGTTGGCTGCGTGCGCATGGGTCCTCGATCCGGGTTGGTGGGTGACCGTGCGGTCCACGGTGCTTCGGCACGCGGACCGCTCATCTTGACCTTCTCGCAAGCGGAGCTCCCAGCAATCACCCCGTTCGGGTGGTCGCGGATTCTCCACGCCCCGCGTCGTGCCGGTACGCCGGGCAACCGGGGGCTCCGACGCTGAGCCGACCTGGCATCGCACGGATCTGGCATCGCTGTTCTGGCCGCCACCAGGGTCGATGAGCCAGGTGTCGATGCCAACAGGCTCAGATACCTGGACGGCGGGCAGCTCGCCCGCCGAGAGGAGACCTAGTCTGTGTGCGATGTCCTCCGACGTGGCGCCGCCCGGCGATCGCGAGATCGACCCCGAGATCGATCCCCGGGTCGACCCGCACCAGGCCCTCCTCACCCGCATCGCCGACCGCACGGCCAAGGTCGTCGTGGTGGGCCAGGGCTACGTCGGCCTGCCGGTGGCCATGCGCGCGTCCCAGGTCGGCTTCCCGGTGATCGGCTACGAGGCCTCTCCGGAGCGGGTGAAGGCCCTGGCCGCCGGCGAGAGCTACGTGGGCGACATCAGCGACGCCGAGCTCACCGCCGCCCTCGCCGCGGGCTACCGCCCCACCGGTGACCCTGCGGACCTCGCCGGTTTCGACGTGGCGGTCATCAGCGTCCCCACCCCGTTGCGCGAGGGCTTGCCCGACTTGTCCTACATCGAGGCCGCCGGTCGCGACCTCGCCGCCCACCTGCGGCCCGGGGCGTGCGTGATCCTGGAGTCGACCACCTACCCCGGCACCACCGAAGAGCTCCTGGCGCCGATCCTCGAAGCCGGGTCTGGCCTCACCGCCGACCAGTACTCGCTCGGCTACTCCCCCGAGCGCATCGACCCGGGCAACACGCGCTACGGCCTGGTCAACACCCCGAAGGTCGTCTCCGGGGTCGACGAGGTGTCACTGCGTGCCGTTGACGCCTTCTTCTCCGCCCTGGTCGACACCACAGTGCCGGTGGGGTCCCCGGCCGAGGCCGAGCTGGTGAAGTTGCTCGAGAACACGTTCCGGCACGTCAACATCGCACTGGTCAACGAACTGGCCATGTTCGCCCGCGAACTCGGCGTCGACATCTGGAGGGCGATCGACGCCGCGGCCACCAAGCCGTTCGGCTTCATGAAGTTCACCCCGGGGCCGGGTGTCGGTGGTCATTGTCTGCCGATCGATCCCAGCTACTTGGCGTGGCGGGTGAAGCGGCACCTGGGCCACACCTTCCGCTTCTTCGAGCTGGCCAACGACATCAACGAGCACATGCCGGACTACGTGCACGAGCGGGTGACGGCGATGCTCAACCGGGACCGCCTGGCGGTCAACGGCAGCCGGATCCTGCTGCTCGGGTTGGCGTACAAGGCCGGAACCAGCGACTGGCGGGAGAGCCCGAGCGTGCCGGTGGCCGAGCGGCTCGCCGCCAGCGGTGCCGACGTGCGCTTTTGCGACCCGTACATCGCCGAGGTCAACGCCCAGAACGTGCGGTTCCCGCTCGTGCCGTTCACCCCCGACGAGCTGGCCGACGCCGACCTCGTCGTGGTGCTGGTCGACCACCCGGAGTTCGCCCCGGCGACGATCGCGGCACACGCGCGACGGGTGTTCGACACCAAGAACCTGCTCCGCGGCGAAGTCTTCGCCGGCGAAGTGCTCTGACGAGCCAGTCAGAAGTCCGGCTTCAGTTCGCCGGCGCGCGTGCCGATGACTGCGTGAGCAACCCGAGCGCGAAGTCCACGGGAGGTCGACATGCGGCGGACGCAGATCACGACAGCGGTGGCCGCGATGGCCGTGCTCGCAGCCGCAGCCACGACGGTGAGCGCTGCTCCGGCGGCTCCTCCGTCGACCCCACCGGGGCTCGCCGACCTGTTCGACCGGCCACTACCGGCCGCGCAGGCGCTCGGGCGGCTCGGCGGCAACGTGCCCGCGATCGCCGCCCGCAACCCCAACCTGCCGCGCGCCCTCATCGAGCACCTGCTCGACGACCGCACCACGTGGGCCGACCGCGGCGGGCGCCTGTTCGTCGTCGAAGCCGCTCCGGCCACCCGCAACGACGATCCGGTGCTCGGCGCCACCGGCGACCCCGCCTTGGCCTTCGAGCTGCAGAGCCGTCCCGGCGCGTCGCGCACCATCTACCTCGACTTCGACGGCGAGACGATCAGCAACACGGCCTGGAACCAGAGCTGGACGTCCGGTGCCTCGTTCTACGCCGGCCCGTTCGACATGGACGGCAGCCCGACCACGTTCTCGACCACCGAGCGCAACGTGATCACCAGCGTGTGGCAGCGGGTGGCCGAGGACTACGCACCGTTCGACGTGAACGTCACCACCAAGGACCCCGGCTCGGCGGCGATCACGCGCTCGGGCTCGTCCGACAGCGTGTACGGCACCCGGGTGCTCATCTCGAACACCTCGGTCGGATACAGCAGCTGCGGGTGCGGCGGCGTGGCCTACGTCGGCACGTTCAACATCACCTCGAACCACGCCTACTACCAGCCAGCGTGGGTGTTCCAGCGGGGTGTCGGCACCAGTGCCAAGTCCATCGCCGAGGCCGCCTCGCACGAGGCCGGGCACAACCTCGGCCTCGGCCACGACAACACCACCACCCAGGGCTACTACGCCGGCCACGGTTCGTGGGCCCCGATCATGGGGGTCGGCTACTACCGAGCGATCACCCAGTGGAGCAAGGGTGAGTACTCGGGGGCCAATCAGTTCCAGGACGACTACCTGGTGATGCAGCAGTACGGCGCGCCGCTGCGGAGCGACGACCACGGCAACAGCGCAACGACGGCCACTGCCCTGGCCGCCGGCGCGGTCGACGTGAGCGGGTTGATCGGCCAGCCGAGCGATGTGGACGTGTTCTCGTTCACGGCCGGTGACGGACCCCTGTCGCTGACCGTGAGCCCAGCTGCGGTCAGCCCCAACCTCGACATCCGGGCCGAGCTGCGCGACGCGAGCGGCACCGTCGTGGCGTGGGACGACCCGTTGTCCGGATCGTCGAACGGTGACACCGCCACCGGCTTGGCGGCGAGCGTCTCGGTGACGGTGACAGCCGGGACCTACACCCTCTGGGTCGACGGCGTCGGGGCCGGCAACCCGTTGAACACCGGCTATTCCGACTACGGCAGTGTGGGCCGCTACTCGATCTCGGGCACGATCCCCGAGGGATCGACGCCATCCGGCGACGGTGACGGCGGCGGCGGCGAGCCGACCCCGAACCAGCCGCCGACGGCGGTCGCCACGGCCACGCCGACCTCCGGCACGGCACCGCTGAGCGTCACGTTCTCCGGCGCGGGCTCCTCCGACGCCGACGGCACGATCTCGTCGTATGCCTGGACCTTCAGCGACGGCGGCTCGGCGACGGGCGCCACCGCCTCTCGCACGTACTCGTCGGCCGGCACCTACACCGCCACGCTCACCGTCACCGACGACGACGGGGCCACGGCGAGCGCCTCCGTCACGATCACGGTGTCCTCGGCGATCGCTCCCGGTGTCGACGTGAGCCAGGTCACCGTGACCGGCAGCCGCAGCGGCAGTCGCGCCTCGGCCACCGCCACGGTGAAGGTGATCGACGGCGCCGGCAAGGCGGCGTCGGGGGTGACCGTGAAGGGCACCTGGACCCGCAAGGGCTCGGCGTTCCGCAACTCGTCGGGCACGACCGGCTCGACCGGCACGGTCTCGTTCGGTTCGGGTCGCCGAAGCGGGGTGGTGTCGGGCGAGCTCTGGCAGTTCTGCGTCACCTCGCTCTCGGGCACGGGCGTCACCTGGAACCAGAGCATCAGCACGGCGCCGCTGTGCGGCACGTGGACGGTGCCCTGACCGGACCGGGGCCCCGGCGACCACGCCGAAACCCCGAGCCCGGCGGAACCCAGCACGGACCGCCCGGCTCAGCGATGCCGCTCGTAGAGCAGGTCCACCGCCGTTCGCCCCTCACGGGCACCACGTGCTTCGAACCGCGTCACGGGGCGCCAAGCGGGCCGTTCGACCACCCCGCCGACGAGACGAGGTTCGCGAGCGCACACCGACATCATCTGCACCGCGTAGTCGTCGACGTCGGTGGCGAGGTGCAACACGCCCCCGACGGCGAGTCGGTCGACGAGCGCGGCCACCGTGGTGGGCTGCACCAAGCGACGATGGCGATGGCGCGCCTTGGGCCAGGGATCCGGGAACCACACCCGAATGCCAGCCAGGCTCGCCGGAGCGAGGCGATCGAGGAACACCAGGGCATCGCCGTGGACCACCCGTAGGTTCGTGAGCCCGTCGGCGTCGATCGCCGCCAGCACCTGCGAGATGCCGGGCGTGTGGACGTCGACGGCGATCGTGTCCTCGTGCGGGCGCTGCCGGGCCAATACCACCGTCGCCTCGCCCCCGCCGACGCCGACGTCGAGCACGACCGGCGCCGTCCGCCCGAACACCTCGGTGAGGTCGAGCCGCGCCCCCGACTCGGCCAGCCCCCACCGCGCCAGCTGTTCGCTCACCCACGCCTGGCGCGCGGCCGAGAGCGACCGGCGGCGAGGCTTGAAGGTGCGCACGGGCGGGAGCGAGGCCGTGTCCACCCCGTCGAGACTACGGGCGGCGGTGCTCATCCGGATCGAGACGGTCTCCGTATTGAGCAGTAAACACACCCCGCCCTCGGGCGCCATCCCCAGGAGGAACCACCATGATCCGCAAGCTCGCCGTCGGCGCCGCCGCCGCCAGCATCTCCGTGTTCGCCCTCGCCGGCACCGCCGACGCCAAGCCCCCGACCGGATCCACCGGCAACGGCAACGGCTACTGCGTCCAGGCCGGGCTCGGCACGCTCAAGTCGCTTGGGCTGCTCCAGGCCGCCGCCCAGAAGCAAGTCGACTACGCCCCCTTTGGTTCGCAGGAAGGCGGCGCTGGCTTGATCAGGATCGAGTTCGACGGACCAGCCTTCCTCTCCTTGGGCCAGGTCGTGAGCCTGCATACGAGCTCCCCCGAGCTGTTCGCCTGGTGCGACTGAGCCGCAGTCGCTGACCTCCCGCGTCGGACGGGGTCGCCTGCGGGCGGCCCCGTTCGTCGCGTCCGGGGTCAGAGACGCCCGGCGTCGCGAGCCGCTTGCTCGGCGGCGCGAAGCTGACCCTCCACGATCGCGAGGCCGGCATCCCAGAACCCCGGATCGGCCAGGTCGCAACCCACGATCGCCCCGAGCTCCTCGGGCGAGCGCGACCCGCCGGCGCGCAGCAAGTCGAGGTAGGCCGGCACGAACGCTGCCCCCTCGGCCTGATAGCGAGCGTAGACCGACAGAGCGAGCAGCTGACCGTAGGCGTACGCGTAGACGTAGCCCGGCGAGGCGATGAAGTGCGGGATGTAGCTCCACCAGCTGCGGTAGCCGTCGGTGACCTCGACGGCGTCACCGAGCATGGCCGCTTGGGTCTGGGCCCACAGCTCGCCGAAACGCTCGACCGACAGCTCGCCGACCGTGCGTCGCTCGGTGTGGACGGCGTGTTCGAACCGGTTCATCGCGACCTGGCGGAACACCGTGGCGATCGAGTCCTCCAGCGTGGTGGCCGCCAGCGCGAAGCGCTCCTGCGGATCGTCCAGCATCGCGAGCAGCCGCTGGTTGGTGACGGCCTCGCCGAACACCGAGGCGGTCTCAGCCACGGTGAGCGGCGTCGACTGGTGGAAGATGCCCTGCTCGCGGGCGAGGTAGCCGTGCACCCCGTGGCCGAGCTCGTGCGCCAACGTGGCCACGTCGCGGGCCCGGCTGGTCCAGTTGAGCAGTACGTAGGGATGGTGCGACGGGGTGGTGTACGCGCAGAAGGCACCACCGCGCTTGCCCGGGCGCACCGGGGCGTCGATCCAGCCCTCGTCGAGGAACCGCCCGACGACGTCGGCCAGCTCGGGCGAGAACGAGGCGTACGCGTCTTTGACGATCTCAGTGGCCCGGGCCCAGCCGATCTGGGTGTCGCTCGTGGCGACCGATGCCATCCGGTCGTAGTCGGCGAGGCGGTCGAGGCCGAGCACGCTCGCTTTCAGCGCGTACCAGCGTTGAGCGATGTCGTAGCGGGCGACCACTGCCTGGACGAGCGCCTCGACCGACTCGTCCGAGGCCTCGTTACCGAGGTTGCGGGCCGAGATCCATGTGGGGTACGAGCGCAGCTTGTCCTCGACCCGGCGGTCGAGCAGCACGGTGTTGAAGATGTAGGCGCGCGTGCGAATGCCCGGGGCCAGAGCCTCGGAGACCGCTCCGGCTGCCGTGGCCCGCACTTCGCGGTCGGGGTGCTGGAGGTAGGCGAGGGCCGACATGAGCGGCACCCGGCCGCCGAGCTCGTCGGGCAGCCTCACCTCGATCGCCGAGGTCTGCTCCTCGAACAGGCGCACCCAGGCCGGTGCCCCGACCACCGACTTTTCGGCCAGCACGGTCTCTTCGGGTTCGCTGAGCAGGTGCGGGCGGGTGCGACGCAAGGTCTCGAGGTGATGGCGGGCGAACGCCAAGCGCTCGTCGGCGAGCACGACCGCGGCGTGATCCTCGTCGACGCTCGCCCATTCGAGGTCGATGAAGATGACGGTGGCGGCGATCTCGGTGGAGCGCTCCTCGACCGCCTGCATCGCCGCCCCGCGCGCCGGGTCGGCGGTGTTCTCGGCGAACCGCAGCGACACGTAGTGGCCGGCCCGGCTCACCAACTCCTGCAGCTCCGCGACCCGGTGCAGCATCGCGGCAAGTCCTCCGGCGTCGAGGGTCGCCACGCGACCCTTGTACACCTGCAGCTCCTCGGCGATCGCTGCGGCCCGGTCGAGCAGGACATCGACCGAGCCCTCCTCGCCCAGCAAGGGCTCGAGGTCCCAGGCGACGTGAGCGGCCGTCAAGTCGGGATCGGCGACGGCGCCATCGAAGGCGTCGGGGATCGCAGTCATCCCGTCAGGATGCCAGCAACCTGGCCGCTGCGTCGTGGCCGAACTCGACGGCCTCGACCGGTTCGGCACCGTCGGCCAGCGCGACGAGCAGCCCCGCCGCGAAGGCGTCACCGGCCCCGGTGGTGTCGGTCACCGCGCCCAGCTCGCGCGCCGGCACCTCGACGGCTGCCAGCCCCGGGCACGCCAGCAGGGCCGGAGCGGCACCGCGCTTCACCACCGTCAGACCAGCCCCGATGCGAGCCAGGCCCACGGCGCCCAAGCAGGCTGCCTCGTCGTCGTTGGCCAGCAGCACGGCCGGCCGCAGAGCCGCCACACGCGCCACGAGCGCGTCGACCCCGAACGCTTCGATCGCGCCCACCGAGGAGGCGTCCACCGAGACGCGCAGGCCACGACGGCGGGCCTCGACCACGAGGTTCAGCGTGGTCGACGCGAGCGGCTCGACGACCAGCGAGTAGACGGGCACGTGGAGGGTGTGCAGGCCGTCGAGCCAGCCGGGGTCGGCGTCGACGAGCTCGGTGCTCGCCCCGCGGTCGGACAGCATCGTGCGCTCACCGTGCTCGTCGACCAGCACGACGATCGTGCCGGTGCGCCCACCTCGGCGGACCGCCAGCTCCACCCCCGCCGCTTCGAGGTCGGCCAGCAGCCCGTCAGCGGTGCGGTCGTCGCCCACCTGGCCGAGGAAGCGAGCGGACCCGGCCACCTGAGCCGCCGTGACGCACACGTTGGCCGCGCTGCCACCGCGGCGCCTCACGATGCGCGCCTCGGTGTCCGAGGCCAACCGCACCGGCCCGCCGAGGCGCACGACGACGTCCTCGACGAGGTCCCCGATCGCTCCGAGCACGACTGGGAGCGTAGGGCGGGCCGGCCGGCAACCCGGACCAGACGTGCATATGCTCGGTCCACCGGACGGACAGGCGAGGACACCGCGATGCGAGCGGCCACTGACGGCGCGACGACCAGGCAACCCGGACCGGTGCCGGTCGAGTCCGTGCCGACGGCCGAGGTCTACGCCGCCCTCGGCTCGCGCCCAGAGGGGCTCAGCACAGCGGAGGCGGCCGAGCGCCTCGCCCACCACGGCCCGAACGTCCTCCACGAAGCCCCGCGTCGGCGTCTGGTGGTGCGCCTGGCCACGCACTTCACCCACCTCATGGCCATCTTGCTGTGGGTGGGCAGCGTGATCGCCCTGCTGGCCGGGCTGCCACAGCTGAGCGTGGCCATCGTGCTCGTCAACATCATCAACGGGCTGTTCAGCTTCTGGCAGGAGTTCAAAGCCGAGCGCGCCACCGAGGCGTTGCGCCGCCTGCTCCCGGTCCAGGCCCGGGTGCTGCGCGACGGCCGCGAGGCCCGGGTGCTCGCCGAGGAGCTCGTGCCGGGCGACGTGATGCTGCTCGACGAGGGTGACCGCATCTCGGCCGACGCCCGGGTCGTCGAGCACGCCGAGCTACGGGTGGACCAGTCGACCCTCACCGGCGAGACCACCCCGGTTCGCAAGACGTCCGATCCGGCGGCAACCGGCGGCAACCGAGCCGACACCCCCGACCTGGTCTTCGCCGGCACCACCGTCGCCTCCGGACGAGCTAAAGCAGTCGTGGTGGCGACCGCGATGGGCACCGAGTTCGGGCGCATCGCCCGGCTCACGCAGGAGATGACGTCCGCGCCCAGCCCCCTGCAGGTGGAGCTGGCGCGCCTCAGCAAGGTCGTGAGCGTGATCGCAGTCGCGGTCGGGGCGGTGCTCGCGGCACTCGCTCTCGCCCTCGGGGTGATGGACCTCGGCGAGGGACTGGTGTTCGGGCTGGGGATGATCGTGGCGTTCGTGCCCGAGGGTCTGCTGCCCACCGTGACCCTGTCCCTGGCGATGGGCACCCAGCGCATGGCGAGCCGGCACGCGCTCGTGAAGCGACTGTCGGCAGTCGAGACCCTGGGGTCGACGAGCGTGATCTGCACCGACAAGACCGGCACGCTCACCCAGAACG
>FWPV01016056.1_pt1 | contig 10625 bp, 8 predicted proteins | sample 2228371 | NCBI WGS metagenome assembly FWPV01 (sample SAMEA103939776, study PRJEB20133) | metagenome
CAGTATATTGATTGCAATATCATTTTCTGTTGCCTCTTCTATACTGTGCTCCTCCTTCATATCGAGAAGGATGATTTCACCTTTTTTTATCTCCAGCTTCGTTCCATCAATGATCTGATGTATACTGCCAGAATATACAAAGGTCATTTCTAAAAAATCATGTTTATGCTTATCAAACTTCATAAAACGGTCATGTTTGTGGATTGAGATTACCTCGGTCTCCTTCATAAGCTTCTCACTGTTAATAACCCAGTCCGTATTTTTATGCTTACTCGAAAAATACTCTTTCAGCTTATCACTACGGAGCTTGCTGTCAGGGCATTGATACAACTCAAGAAGTTCAATCTCTTTTTTATTAAATTGTCTTAGCTTCTCATCCAGTTCATTCAGTTTCATAGGAACTCCGATCATATAATATATCAACTATTATATCGTTCTTTCCTAGAGTTTTCAATGTGTAATCCGGATAAGTCTAACCTTCCTTCTTTTAAATATCTTTTCGTTCTTGATACTCTTTGGTCAATGCTAAGCCCATTCGTCCCGTTCCCAAGCAAAATTCCATATTATTATGGAACGGTATTTCAGCATCTAACTCTATTTTATTATTGAATTCCATTCTATAACCCTACTTCAGTGTCTATTCCATAGTCTCAACCCCATTGATAACAACTCCTGTGGCATCAACCACATAAAATGTTTTTCTCACGTCAGGAAGAGCAATGATTGTCTCGCAATCTTGAAATACTACATTTTGTGCATGACGAATAAAATAACCGGAGGCCGGTAATACCCCAAAACAATTTGATTCCGGATATTGTTTACCAAACTCCTCAGGAACAGGCGGAACTTCTGTAATATTACCTTGATAAATAACATTTACCTTATCAAACATGATATTTTTTATCGGATATGTCCCTCCGTTTTTATAAAACCCTCCAAGATAAGTACCGATGCTTCTACGTACACTTTCTGCTTGAATATCTTCAAAATAAATATCTTCAATACTTCCAATTCGACGTTCGCACCAATCAGGAGTTCTTTCCTTATCTCCAATTAAGATAAAGAAAACACTTTCGACATTCCGAATAACGATGTGTTTGAATCTCAAATTCTTGATTAACCCACCATCTACACATTGAATAACGATTGCGCAGGTGCGTGTGTCTTTGATGATACAGTCTTCGCATAAACAGTTCGTAAAGCCACCATAGCTGTAGGTTCCAAACTTGATGCCATTGGCCATTGTACTGATAATGAAGGTATTGCGCACCAATACATTGTCCACTCCGCTTTCGTTTCCACTCTTAAAGCAAAGAGCATCGTCATCCGCCTTTATATTGCAATTTTCAATCAACACATCACAACAATCACAGATGTCAATTCCGTCGCGGTTCGGATACCAGGTGGAATATACATTCAAATCGCGAATATACAGATTATCGCACTCAACCACAGGAATTGTCCACATTCCGGCATCCATTACATACAAATCACAAATCTTGGCATTTTCACAGCCCACCAGAAGAATGGCACAAACTCTAAGACTTTCCGATCCATAAGGTCCCGGGAAGTCACCGCTACCATCTATGGTTCCTCCACCAAGTATGCGAATATTATCCTGTGCATCTCCAAAAATCAAGGATTTCTGTGGCCCCTGCACCAACGTATTCCAATTGGGATGTGTCTCACTAAGCTTAACATCGTATGCATTAATGTCTAGTACTCCTTTTAGTGTTGCATCTCTTTCAATGTATAACGTTACATTCTTCTTCATCTCGATGCACCCTGACAAATAGGTACCATCTTTTAGATATACAACTCCTCCGCCCCGGATACTGCATTGATCGATTAAGTGTTGTAATTGTTCCGTCACCACTGTTTCGCCATCTGGCTTAACACCTAGATCTTTGGCATCGAATATAAGACGGTCTTCGGTTACCTCTTGTATGGATTGAATAGGGTTGCGATAGATATGAAGACGATTTACATACAGGACACCACCATGACTTCCCATGGTTATGGTATTGATGGAAGACACTTCTTGCATAAACGTTACATTATCTAATTGTCTTTCGCCATCTATGTATAAAGAATAAGTTCCTTGTTCTGTGTCTAACGTAACGTATACACTATACCAATCATCACTGTTATAGTGACACAATTTTTTCTTTGTGCTTCCATCATAAGCGTAAAAATATGCACCCTCGGTATCAAGCTGTATCAGTTTAGAACTGTCCTCTTGGTCATTGCGTCCAAACAACGTTGCAACATTTACCCCCCGTGTGCCGTTATCTAGTTTTACCCAAAGAGAAACCACAATCTTGCCTTCAATCGGTGTGAATTCTTTCCTTATCACACTATCTTCTCCATAAACTTTCACACTTTTGTTGTCTTTGCTTGGTTGTGCTACTTCCTCTGCTTTCCCAATCACATTCCATCCACCACAATCTATTTGGCAACTGAACTGACTAAAATCGTCCAAAACGGTATAAGTGATATCAGATAATAATGCCATATCTGTCACTGATCTTTTCACTATGTTTTTATATTTATGATCCATGATAATTCTCCTTTATTTATTACATTTCTAAATCGTTAATATGACACATCGCAACAACTAAACCTAATACTGTCCATTTTTTTCTCTTTTCCATCCTTACTTACTATAACCACTTTCTTATTGCTTGACTTGAAAGAAACCTTTTTGCTTGCCCCTTCAGGGTATACGCTTTTACCTTAATCACAGCTGTATTTCCTTCATATATTGGTTTCAATCCACCGTTGCAATTTCTTATAAGTAAGTATAGTATATATTTAAAGTAAACATATTGCATATTACAAGAATTTTATTGCGCGGATTGACTTTATTTAAGGAGTATAAGCCTATGATTGATGACAGCAATTACTATTTTGAACCCATTGATAACGATACCCTATATAACCACAAGCTTACCACCGGTAATCAGACATTTCCCTATCATCGACATAATGCTTATGAAATATATCTGTTTATCCGCGGTAATATTAATCATTATTTAGAATATACCTGCTACCATTTAGAACCTGGCGACCTGATTATCGTAAATCCACAGGAAATGCACCGGGTTGTATGCCTGGATAATCAATTTTATGAGCGGATTTCCATCAATATCAAAAAAGATGTTTTCAAAAGCCTGTCTACTCCTTCTACCAATCTGGCACACTGTTTTGATTCCCGCTCTTTAGGAGAAAATAATCTGATTCATTTAACTCCGGAACAAATGCAGCATTTTCTCACTATCACTAGTAGTCTGGAGGATGCGTTAAAATCTACAGAATATGGGCACGATGTCATGGTCAACAGCTACCTTTCACAATTATTACTTTTTATAAATACCTGTTACAGACAATCAACTTTTTCCGGAAGTAATATCATGCCTCCATTAATCCATAATATTATGGTATATATTGATGAACATGTGATTGAAAATATTACCTTACAGCAACTATCTGATATCTTTTACCTAAACGGTACCTACATTAGCCGATTGTTCAAAAAACATACAGCTCTTACTCTTCGTTCCTACATACTTGACCGAAGGATTACTTACGCCAAACATCTTCTGTCAGACGGTAAGAGTGTCTCCGATGCCTGTTATGAAGCTGGTTTCTCAGATTATACCAATTTCATCAGAAGTTTTACAAAACTAACAGGTTTGTCTCCCGGAAAATATAAAACAAAATTCTATAAGGGATATTAAAATGATTGACTATTTTCCTGCATCTGTTTTTTTAGTCATCGCTCATATAAGTGGAAATAGCATCCTCATTTTTAATAAAGGATGCTATCTTTTTATCCATACATATAAAGTTCTAAATTATAACTCTTAAAATCACAATGTAGCAGATTTTATTTTAAAACACCCTCCAAAGGTTTCACTCCGAAGCCATCGGCTAACTCACGCAACTGCTGGTCAGTAATCGTTTGTTTTTTGCCGCCCATTGAAAGTACCTTTACCAAAATGGTTGCCGCTTTTTCTGCCGTATCGATTAATCCAATTGCTTCGTCTAAATCTTTACCGGTTCCGAATACACCGTGGAAAGGCCATAGTACCATTGGATGCTTGCTCATTTTTTCTGCGGTAGCTCTTGCGATTTCCTCTTTACCGGGCACCATCCAGGGAATGACTCCTACTCCATCAGGAAATACTACTAGGCATTCAGTACTCATTTCCCAAAGCCACTTCGTAATGCACTCTGTAGTTAACTCGAGTACATAGCTTAAGGCAATTAGATTCGTTGCATGGGTATGCATGACAACTCTATTTTGTCCATTGGTAACCTTTCCTCTGGCAATATGAGATAGCAAATGTGCGGCGAGCTCGCTCGTCGGTTTTGCTCCATCGGTTAGACCCCAAAGAATGGTATACGATTTACCGTCCTGTGCAATTTGAATGATACCAAGATTTACTTCGGGGTTAAGGATAACATTTCGAAAGTATTTACCGGAGCCGGTAACCAAGAAGTACTCACCACCCAATTCTTTTACTTCGTTGAATAATTCGATGGTTCTCGTTCCCGCAAGCTCCCCTGCATAGTCTTTTATGTCTTCCTGATACAAACGATAGCTAACATTTCCACCGTTTCTCTCATCCCAGCCTTTTAGCCACATATCATTTATGACCTTAATCATCTCTGTCATAAAAAATGCTTCTTTTATACTCATACTTTTATCCTCCACGTATTGTTATCTATTCCATGATATAAACATCTCTATCCTTCTTATCTATTCAGTGATAATGATTCTTCTTTGCATCGTTATTTTTTCAGTAATACTGATTCTTTTATCCATCTTATCTTTTCAACAAAATTGATTTTTCATATTCCATTACTTCGTCCAACCATTCAAGACCTACCGGTAAACCCTTGGAATAGCAATAATAGTCCCAAACCGCTTGCCAAGGATACGTTTTTAATTCCTCCTGCATCGCTAATCTTGTGGTATAATCGAACTTTATTTCTGCATTCTGTAGGACTTTTGAAGGCTCCAGCAATGCCATTAACAACGCTTTTTGCATATTCCTTGTGCCGATTACCCAAGCTGCAATCCTATTAATGCTTGCATCAAAGAAATCCAGTCCGATATGTACTCTGTCAAGCAATTGATTTCGAACGATTTCCCCCGCTATTGCGATTAATTCGTCATTTAATATTACTACATGGTCACTATCCCACCTTACAGGGCGGCTGACATGAAGTAATAATTCATCGACAAACAACGATATTGCAGATATTTTATTGGAGATGGTTTCGGTTGGATGAAAATGCCCCGCATCAAGGCACACCAGTAGTTTATTTTGAATCCCATATCCCAAATAAAACTCATGTGATCCAACGACATAGCTTTCAGAACCAATTCCAAAAACCTTACTTTCTACAGCTTCCAGAAGATATCGCTTATCGATTTTTTCCTCCAGCGCTTTATCCAAAGAAGCCTTCAGTCTCTGTCTTGGTCCCAACAGATCGGCAGGAGTGTCTTTGAAGCCATCCGGAATCCAAATATTCATAACGGAAGGTGTTCCTAATTCCTTACCATTCACTTATTCTTCTGCACCGCTTCACATGTTCACTCCAGCAGTTTCTGATGTCTTCCTCCGGATGACTAAGTGTAAACCCATCGTCCGCTTTAGGATGTGAAAAGAGGGTTGGATTAAAATCCAAGCCGAGATCATTCTTTTTTGCCCAGGTTACCCAATTTTCGAAATGCTTTGGTTCTATTTCATCACGTTCAACCATGCCTTCACTTTCCTGGTAAATGGCATGAAGATTCACTCTCTTCTTACCCGGTATTAAAGTAAGTGCTTTTTCCAAGTCGTCTCTTAACTGCTCCGGGGTCCTGGCTGCTCCGGGGTAATTTCCAGTCGTTTGAATTCCTCCTGTCAGCTGTCCGTCGGGATTTTCAAAGCCCTTAACATCATCTCCCTGCCAACAATGTATTGATATCGGTATGTTCTCCAGCTTTCGCAAAGCCTCATCGGTATCTATTCCATGCTCCGAATATTTCTCCTTCGCAAGTAGGTAGCTTTGTTCAATTCTCTTTATCTTATCACTCATGAATTCCCTCCTCAATATAAGATTGAAATCTTAGCCAGTTTCTCTCCATGTCTTTATCACATTCAGGTCGATAACATTCTATATCGAAGGATTTTGCTATGATTTGCCTTGCTTTACTAAGCGATTCTATCTCACCCAAGGCGATATATTGAACCAGTAGATTACCAAGTGCAGTTGCTTCCACCGGCCCAGCAAAAACCTCGCAACCGGTTGCATTGGCACAAAGTTGATTTAAGAACTTATTATGTGCTCCACCTCCGATAATGTGTATTCGATTGATGTTCTGTGCTTGAATTTCCCTTAGCTCTACTAATACTTCTTTATATTGAAATGCAAGACTTTCGAAGATACATCTTGAAATTTCTCCTATGGTAACCGGAACCGGTTGTGCTGTTTCCAAGCAATAGGACTTTATTTCTTCCACCATATTCTTCGGATTAAGAAATCTTGGATGGTTCGGATTAATAAGGCTCCGAAATGGAATTGATAGCTCTGCTCGTAGCATTAAATCAGTAAAGCTGTAAAGATTGTCATAGCATCGCTGTACTTCTTGGATTAGCCATAAGCCCATAATATTTTTCAGGACACGATAGGTACCAAAAACACCGCCCTCATTCGTAAAATTATACTTTCTTGCCTGTTCTGTGCTAATCGAGGTTCTGCTTTCTATCCCCATCAAGCTCCAGGTTCCCGAACTGATATAGGCGAAGTCTTCCCCAGAAGAAGGTACGGCAGCCACTGCTGAGCCGGTATCATGCGTTGCTGTAGCAACAACTTTTACATTACCAAGATGCGTCTTTCCCATCATCTCTTTGGTGAAGGAGCCCAAGATTGTTCCTGCCTCTACAATTTTAGGAAAGATCTCTCTCTTTAGGCCTATTGCATTTATTAATTCCTCATCCCATTCATGATCATGTGCATGGAACAATTGCGTTGTCGTCGCATTTGTAAATTCAACTGCTTTCTCTCCACACAGAAGATAATTAATATAATCCGGTATCATCAAAAATGTAGCTATACGTTCCATTTCATCCTTGCTATTCTTAACTTGTTCATATAGCTGATAGATAGAATTGAATTGTTGGAATTGTATTCCGGTCTTTTCATAGATATCATCCGGCTTTATGAAATGAAACAATTCCTCCATAGTATGATCCGTTCTATGATCCCGATAGGAGAACACCGGGAACGTCCTTTTTCCCATTTCACCTAATAATACATAGTCAACTGCCCAGGTATCGACACCAAGGGATGCTGGATTCACATCATCATCTAACATCATTTTTAATCCACACATTATTTCGCCAAAGATTTTGTCAATGTCCCAATAATCATGCTTTCCTAGATGAATCATTTGATTTTTAAAACGGTATATTTCGTTAATTGTAATGCGATCATCCTGTAAGTTTCCTGCAATTACTCTTCCGCTGGAAGCCCCAATATCCACTGCAATACAGGTTTTACCCATTTCCACCCACTCCTTTCCTAACGCAAGGAAAATAACTCTTATATTCTATTTTATAGAAAGACTACTTGAGAAACAATCATGTAAAAAGCTATGTTTATTATCAAAAACCGTTATTGTAGGTTGTTTGGTAAACGTTCCTCCAATTCTTCCAAAGTCAAGATAAACCGTTGCTTCGATTTTGTTCCACAATTTCTTGTCTCATTTCATAAGCTCATAAAGAAACTATTTTTATGGTTGTTGTTTACTTCAATTTGCATAGTTATAACCAGAGGCAATAAAAAAACGCCCCCAAAAAGGAACGCTTCTCTTGTCATTGATATTAGTTTTACTACGTTTTATTGCTGCCGGTTTCAAGAAAAACAATTCTTTTATCTACGAAATAGAATCCTTTTTCAATTCCATCTGATATACTACCCATCCATTCGGTCGAATGGTCTCACCTGTTTTTATAAAACCACATTTTTCATAACATCGTTGTGCATCTTTATTAAACTCATTTACACTTAATCCAAGAATATCAAGTTTGAATTGATGAAATGCAACGTCAATCATTTGATGCAATGCTTCGGTACCAAATCCTTTCCCTCTATGTTCATCGCTGATTAAAAAACCACCTATTTGTGCTGAATTAACCTCTTTATTAAATCTGGAAAGTTGTATTGTACCTAATGGCTCCTTATCTTTTTCAATTAAATATACATAAACCCCATTTGCTCTTATCCTGAATATAATCTGATCTTCGGTAAGTGGATAAGCATAATTTGACCATTGCTTTAAGAATTCTTTCGGTTCTTTATTCCATGATAGCACTAATTTTACTTCATTCTCATCCATTACTTTTAAATGAATCACTCGCTGTTCTCCTTAGCGAATTCATATTCATTCGCATCCTCAAGCAGTATAGCAAACCTATTACAGCAAAGCAATGTTTGTTCAAATTGAATTGCTGTAATAAATTTAATCCTCTTTGATTATCGTTGTTACTGCTCCACTTCCACCGCTCTAAGAACCCATGTCTTACATGCATAGTCACCATGAAGCTTCGTTGTATCAAGACCGATATACATTAGTTCATCTCCACCGACAATCATGTTCTCGCCAGAGATTTCATAATTGTATCCCGGATTAAGTCCTTGAAGTTTTATCCTGGTGGAGGTTGTATGAGGTTCTGCCAGAACTTTAAAATAAGCTGAAAAGGCCTCTTTCTTATCTTCACTAACAAATACCCATGCCGTCTCATTACCTTCAAATGGATTCATCAACCGATACAAATCACCAAACTGAGTTATGTGTCTTAATTCTTTATAATTCTTAACCTGTAGCTTTACGATATCTTTCTCTTCCTCAGTAAATTTAGTCAAATCAAGTTCGTAGCCAAAGTTACCTGACATCGCCACATTAGCGCGCATCTCAAGACTGGTTACTCTCCCTATCTGATGGTTTGGTGAGGCAGAAACGTGAGCTCCCATCGTAATTGCAGGATAAACAATACTTGTTCCATATTGAATCTTTAATCGCTCAACCGCATCGGTATCATCACTCGTCCAGGTCTGAGGCATATAATATAAAATGCCCGGATCAAATCTTCCGCCACCGGAAGCACAGCTTTCAAATAGTACCTCCGGAAAGGCCACAGTGATTTCCTCCATGATTCGGTAAAGACCCAGCACATATCTGTGTGCTGTTTCTCTTTGTCTTTCTACCGGAAGACCTTCGGAGCCCATATCGGTTATGCCCCTGTTCATATCCCATTTCACATAAGCAATCGGTGCACTTTTTAGAATAGTGGAAACCATTCTGATAACTTCATCACATACTTCTTTTCTGGTTAAGTCTAGTACTAGCTGATTTCTCTGAAATCTTCCTTGCGTAGGCTTTCTGTTCGGTACATGAAGGCACCAATCAGGATGTTTTCTATATAGGTCACTATCGGGTGATATCATCTCCGGTTCGAACCAAAGTCCAAAGGATAGGCCTTTTTCATTGATTCTCTTTACCAAGTCTTCAAGTCCATTGGGAAGCTTATTCTTATCAACAATCCAATCCCCCAAGGACGAGTTATCTGAATTTCTCTTGCCAAACCAGCCGTCATCCAATACAAAAAGCTCTATTCCCAGCTCTTTACCAACGCTTGCGATGGCCTCTATCCTATCCGCTGTAAAATCAAAATAGGTTGCTTCCCAGTTATTAACCAAAATAGGTCTTAGCTTATCCCGGTAATTACCTCTGCAAATTCTTGTTCGATATAATTTATGATAAGTTCGAGACATCTCTCCGATCCCTTTGTTTGAATATACCATAACAACCTCTGGTGTTTGGAATTCTTCTCCCGCCTCAAGAAGCCAGGTAAAGTCAAAGGGGTTTATTCCAACGGATACTCTGGTCGTGAAGAATTGATCAACCTCTACCTCCGCAAAAAAGCTTCCGCTATACACTAAGTTGAAACCATAAACTTCCCCATTTACTTCGTTTGCATCCTTACTTAATAGAGCTATAAATGGATTTTGTTGGTGGCTACTTATTCCCTTTTTACTATCTATGGATTGCATTCCCGGCACTAAACCACGTCTGTATATATGCTTTTCTCTAGCCCAGGCTCCCGATAACTGAAGCATGTCATAATCATCCGTTTCAAAATCCACGGTCATACTGAGGGCTCTTAAAAGTTCTAATTTCTTATCGCCTTTATTCATAAACTTAACCGATCTGGTTATTGCATTCAATTCTTCAAACACAGTATATGAAAGAACTACATTGAGTCCGGTCAGAGAATCTTCCATTGTTATTTCCAGCGTTTCTGCTTCGTTATCATTTTCTATATAGGTAGCCGGAAGGTTAATCAACATAGGTTTACCTTTTACTATCTTATGGGAAACATATCGCAAATCTGTGATGGTCGATCCGTTTTGCAGCTTCACTTGATAAGAGGGACTTCTAAAATCCCCAACACCATATCCGGAGTATTCCTGTAAAATAGCGTCAGGATTTAGTTCCTCTTCTAGGGGATCACAATTAATCGGTGCTGTAATGGCTTTTGATTGGAGGCTTACATTTCTCACTTTTG
>FWPV01015572.1_pt1 | contig 10624 bp, 6 predicted proteins | sample 2228371 | NCBI WGS metagenome assembly FWPV01 (sample SAMEA103939776, study PRJEB20133) | metagenome
CGTGGTGGGGGACCTTCAGGATGATCATGAGGTTCTCCCCCTCCTTCTCGAACCGGGCCCGCTCTTCGACATCCAGCGCATCGGTGATGAAGTCCCTGTCGAACCCGAACATCTCCGAGAGGCGATTGATCTCCCCGCTCTCCGGATCGGTCACGACGAGAAGCGTCTGCGGGGCGAACTCCGGTACTTCCACCAGCCTTCCTTCCCGCCTCGCGTAGTACCGGATCAAGAAACCGCCTCCGCCGTTTAAAGGCAGGATCCGGTAGATAGTCTGCCATGACACGGGATCCTGCCCGAAACCCGCCATAGATCTATCGGAACGGGGGGGTGATAAGGGCATCGAGCCTGACCCCGCTCGCACCGGGCGCGACCGGTCGCCCAGGACCCGCACAGGCGCACCGCATCCATCGGCGCTGCCCGGGCCCGTGGTGCGGGGAGGAGCGCGCGCTAACCCCCGGCATCCTCCCCGATCCTCCGCCAGATGCGGTGGAGGAAGCCGATGAAGTGCGCCAAAAACCGCTCCTTCTTCTCCAGGGCCCGGATCAGGATGGCCTGTTCCGAGACGAACAGCCCTTTCAGGTGACGGATGTCCTGCTTCGGGGAGAAGTATACGTAGAGGGGGATCCCGAGGAGGATCAGGAGCGTTCCCACCAGTTTGTCGAGCAGGGTGGTGGAGGAGAGGAGGTAGAGGCAGATCAACAGCCCGATCCACGGGAGGACGTTCTGACCGGGGAGGCGCGTCTCCTGCTCCCGTTTCAGGACGACGAGCGCCAGGCAGGTGAGGGAGAAGGCGAAGGCGAAGTTGAAGACCGAGAAGGAGATGAGCTGCGCGAGACCCGAGTAGACGGAGAGCACGAACGCGATGAGCCCCTGGACGAGGAGGGCCATGTAGGGGGTACCGTAGACGGGGTGGACGCGGGAGAAGATGCGGGGGAAGAGGCCGTCGATGGAGAGCGCGTAGGTGAGGCGGGATATCCCCAGCATCCCCGACTCGTCGGACCCGGAGACGGAGAAGAGCGCCCCCACGGTCATGATCAGGGCCCCGAGAGACCCGAAGAGCGCGGAGCCCGCCAGGATGAGCGGTGTGGAACTGCGGGCGAGGGTATCCCAGGGGATCAGCCCGTAGACCACGAAGTTGGTCAGGAGGTAGAACACGGTGACGATGAGCATCCCCGTCACGATCGCCCGCGGGATGGTGCTGCCCGGGTCCTGCACTTCGGACGCCGGGAACGTGGCCATCTCGAATCCCACGTAGGCCCAGAAGATCAGGACCAGGGCCGGGCCGGTATTCCCGACGCCGAGGGGGGCGAGAGGCTGGTAGGCATCCAGCAGGCGTGCGGGCTCGAGGAGGAACGCCCCCAACCCGGCAACGATCAGGAGGAGGAGCGGGGCGAGTTTGATCAGGGTGAGGGCATCGTTCACCCGCCCTGCAGCCCTGACGCCAACGATGTTCACCAGCACGAGGGCGCCCAGGAAGAGCGCTTTTACCAGGATCTGCTGGCCGCCGGAGAGCGGGACAAAATACTGGAGATAGTTTACAAAGGCGATCGCGAAGACGGGGAGCGCCAGCAGTTCGGCGATCCAGAGGCTCCAGCCGGTCAGGAATCCATAGAAGTCGTCGAAGGCTTCGGAGACGTAGGCAAAGGGTCCTCCGACGCGGGGGACGTAGTAACTGCAGTAGGCGAAGACGAGGGCGATGACGATGGCGCAGACGGCGGCGAGGAGCCAGACCACGATGGAGAAGGGGCCGAGGAGTCCGGCGGTGATCGCCGAGGCGATGTAGATGTCCGCCCCGACGATGGACCCCACGACGATGTTGACGAGGTCGAAGGACGTCAATGCTCGCCTGAGCTCTGCAGAGGGCACAAACTGCGGATGGGCGCTGTTACTATTAATAGAGCGCGTACGAGGAGCGGCCGCGGGCACGTCCGCAGAGCGGTGTCAGCCTGCGCGCAAGGGCATCCGAGGCGCGAGTGGCGCGGGCGAGGGGGACAGCGGGCACTGGCAGAAAGGCAGGGGAATACTCCGCTCGCGGCGGAGCCGCCGGGGCGTCTCGCCCGCCCCCGGGTCCACCCGTTTCCCGTTCCCTCCGTCGGGAGATCCTCCCGGGCCGGCCGGATCGCGGTGGAGTGCTCGCCGGAGTGCGGGGTGCCGGTCAGGGTTCACGTTCTGCCCCTTCCCGTCGGCGCCACGATCGGGATCTGCCGCAGCCGGGCAACCTTTCCACCCCCGCGAGGTGTCACCGCACCGCCGGCAGCGCGAAGTGGAACGTCGGGCCCTTCCCGGGCTCCGACTCCACCCAGATGCGGCCTCCGCGCCGCTCCACGATCCGTTTCACAACGGCAAGACCGGTACCGCTTCCTTTGTACTTATCCGGTCCGTGCAGCCGCTGGAAGATGACGGAGTTGCGGTCGAAGTACCGGGGTTCGATCCCGTTGTCCGATACCGGGAACTGCCAGAACCTGGCCGAGGTCCGAGCGGAGATGCGGATCCGGGGCGCCTCGTCCTCCCTGCGGTACTTGAGGGCATTGCCGATGAGATCCTGGAAGACCTGCTGGAGCTGCCGCTCATCCGCCAGCACGTCCGGCAGGGGGGGTCGTGGGTGATCGCTGCACCGCTCTCCTCGACAAGTCCGTTCAGGGGAGGAGCGCCCGTACAAGAACCGCCTCGGTCTGGACACGTTCGAACCTCCGGGCCGGGCTGCTCACCCGCGAGAGGTCCCGGATATCCTGGATGAGCGCCTGCATCCGTCTGCCGGCACCGACGATGGAGGCGGGGAACTCCTCGGTCTCCGCGTCGAGCTTGCCGCGGGTTCGGAAGACTGTTTCAGAGCATCTTCTGCCCGCTTGCGATCGGTGATACCCCGGACCATCCAGCGAAGCGAGGGGTCTGTCGCATCACCCGAGCGCACCGACACGATGCTCGCGGACACCCACACGCTCTCTCCCCCCACTGGCTGCAGCTGCACTTCCCAGTCCTGCTCGGGTTTCCGCTCGCAGCCCGGGCCAGCCGGGCCTGGAACTCCCCCGGCACCCCTCTGCGACGAAGGGGATGAGGCTCCGGCCCCGCAGACTCCCCTTGTGGACGGCGAGGAGCGATGCCACGGCCCGATTGGCTTCCCGAATCGTTCCGCTCCGATCCGTCGCGCTGTAGCCTTCCAGGGCGGTATCGAAGAGGTCGTGGTAGCGCTCGCGCTCCAGGTCCGCCGCTTTGCGGGCAGCGGCCAGCTCGGCATTCTGCTGGTTCAGCCGTTCATTGGCCTGGCTCAACTCTTCGTTTGCCCGGCGGAGCTCCTCGTTGGCGGCGGCCAGCTCCCCGGTATAGGTCCGGACCTGCGCCAGCGCCTCCTGATATTCGCGCTGCTGCAGGTTGCGGTCTTCCCCTGCACGCTTCAGACGTGCATCACTTCCCCCCCCCGCCGGGATCGCAGCAGGACCGGGAACAGTCCTCCACCAGCCCGTCCGGAAGGTACTCAACGGCGGAGAGGAGTGCCGGAGAATCGACCTCCTGGAGTATCGCCTGCAGCTGCGCCCTCTACGCTTCCTTCTTCCGCTGCACCGCAGAGAGATTCATGGAGACGACCCGGAAAGATGAAAATGTCTCTCAAAGGATCGAATGGTCCTCATGGGTAGACAGGGAAAGCATCCGGGCACTTCATGTACGTTTGGACGCCTCGAGCATCGGAAGGGTCGAAAGGCGGGATTCTTGTGCCTGCTCTCCGCGTACCCATTGGTTCGCCTGCCCGACCGATAGACGGCCGGAGCCCCGGAGGCTTTTCGGATGTCCCAGCCGCCCCGGAAGGCGGGCTGGACGAACGGGATGCGGGAGGGGTTTTGCACCTTGCCGGCATTCAGTCGGATCTCCCCTGCGCACCGGCGTGCCCGCCTTCCGCACCCGATCGCCCGCTCACGATCTCCATGGCGAGGAGGATCAGGGAGGGTCCGGCATCCGACTGGACCTTCCGGGCGTTGAGCCGCATCACGCGGTGCCCGATGCCGGGGAAGTCGTGCTCCACCTCGTAGCCCTCGAACTCCGTCTGCTTCGGAAGGATCTCCTCCAGCAGCTCTCGGAGCTCGGGGATATCCCACTGGTTGTTCCCCAGGGTGTAGAGAAGCTTCCCCACCGTCTCCTCGGGCTTGACCCGGAACGTCGTGTAGAACGAACGGTTCGCAGCGACGACGCGGAGATCGCGGTCCAGCACCAACAGCGGCTCGCAGACGGTGGCGACGACGTTCTCCGCGTAGGTGCGGAAATACTGGAGGGAGGACTCCAGCTCCTTGAGCGGGGTAATGTCCGAGAAAGCGACTATCACGCCCTCGATCCGGTTCTCTCCCGTGCGATAGGGCAGGATCCGCATGGTGTACCACCGCCCGTCCCCCGTCTGCACCTGCTTCGCCCGCATCTGCAGGGTATCGAGCACCTCCCGCACATCGGCCTGGAAGCGTTCATTCCTGATATTGACCTTTAAGTCGGTGACGGGGCGGCCGATATCGCTGGGCTGCAGGTTGATGATGGAGCGGATGGGCTCCGTGAACCGCCGCACCCGGAGCTCGTTGTTCAGGAAGAGGAGGGGGATCTCGGCGCTCCGGAGCGCATTGCGCATGTCATCGCTGCTGCGGGAGAGCTCCTCGATCTTCTTCTGGTGCTCCGCGTTGACGGTTAAGAGCTCCTCGTTGAGGGACTGGAGCTCCTCCTTGGAACTGGTCAATTCCTCGTTCATGCTCTGGAGCTCTTCGTTCGCGGACCGCAGCTCCTCCTGGGATGCCTGCATCTCTTCGGCGAAGTTCTGGAGCTGCTGCCGCGCGTGGACGAGCTCCTGTTCGAGCGCCGCACACCGCCCGCACGCCTCCTCCCCTTCTCCCGCGGTTTCCCGCGCCGGGAGCTCGATGGTCTCCGGGCGGTCCTCGAACGAGACCAGGTAGAGCTGCTCCTTCTCGTCCGTTTCGGGGATCGGCTGCACGGTCAGGCGGATCCGCTGGAACGTACCGTTTATCCGAACGGATACATCGTCGCGGGCAATCTCCTTCTTCTCCCGCACGGCGGCGGCGAGCGACGCTGCCAGAGGATACGAGAGACCCTCCCGGGCCATCGTGAACACGTTCAGGATCGCCCTCCCCGTGGGAGGCTCCAGGTACTTGCGGGTCTTCCCCTGGAAGTAGAGGATGTCTCCCCCCTCGTTGACGATCACCGAGGGCGGGACGAAGCGCTCGAGCAGCCACTTCTGTGCAGGTGCGGGAGCGGAGATCTCTCTTTTTGCAAGGACGCGGCCTGCATGACGCTCCGGAGCGGGGATCTGGAGGGGCAGCTCGGGGTGAGCCGCATAGGCAGGGGTCTCCTCCCGTCGCTGGAAGATCTTCCAGCGGCTCTCCACGGTCTTGAAGAGGTCGCCGTAGCTGCCAATGGACTCTGCAGTGCCCAGGAAGAGGATCCCGCCGGGCTCCAGCGCGTAGTGGAAGAGGGGGATCAGCTTCTTCTGGAGACTCGGGGTGAGGTAGATGAGCAGGTTCCGGCAGGAGAGGACGTCCAGGTGGGTGAACGGTGGGTCGGAGATAACATTGTGCGGGGCGAAGATCACCGTCTCCCGGATCTCCTGGGTGACACGGTATCTCTCATCTTCTTTCACGAAAAAGCGGTCGAGACGTTCGGGTGAGACGTCAACGGCAATGTTGGCCGGGTATACCCCATGGCGCGCCGTCTCGATGGCTTCCCCATCCACGTCAGTTCCGAAGATCTGGAACCGGATCTCGCGGGACCGGTCCAGGGCATCCAGCACCTCGCGAATCGCGATCGCCATCGTATAGGCTTCCTCCCCGCTGGAGCACCCCGCGACCCACACCCGCAGCGTGCTGCCTTCTGGTGCGCGCCGGATCAGGCCGGAGAGTACGTCTTTGAGGTTCTCCCAGGCCTCCGGATCCCGGAAGAACCGCGTCACGCCGATCAGCAGTTCTTTTGCCAGAACCTCGATCTCGGGCGGGTTCTCCTGCAGGAAGCGGATGTAGTCCTCCAGGCGGGTCAGCTGGTGCAGGCTCATCCGGCGCCCGATGCGGCGCTGGATGGTGCTCCGCTTGTACTGCGAGAAATCCTGGCCTGTGCGAGAGCGGAGCAGGACGAAGATCTTGGCGAGCCCATCCTCGGTGGCTTTGTCCGGGACCTCCCGGACGGCGGATATCTGTTCGAGGCTCTGGATATAGGGGATGAGCAGTTTCGGCAGTTCTGCAGGCGGGGCGACGTAGTCCACGAGCCCCGTGGCGATCGCGCTCTGCGGCATGCCGGTGAACTGGGCGGTGGCGGGATCCTGGGCCATGGCCATGCCTGTGCGCTCCTTGAGGGCCCGGATGCCAAGCGTTCCGTCGCTTCCCGTCCCGGAGAGGACGATGCCGATGGCTTTCCCATCCTGATCCTCGGCCAGGTGCCGGAAGAAGGTGTCGATGGGCAGGTGCAGCCCCTTGACCTGCAGCGGCTCCAGGAGCGTGAGGACGCCCTGCAGGATCGCGAGATCGGCGTGGGACGGTTTGATGTACACGGTGTCGGGCTCGACCCGGGTCCCATCCGAGGCCTCCACCACAGGCAGAGAGGTGAACCGCTCCAGGATCTCCGGGAGCAGCCCCTTCTGCCGGGGGTCCTGGTGCAGGATCACCACGAACACCAGCCCGGTATCGGTCGGCGTGTGCCGGAAGAACTGTTCCAGCGCCTCGAGCCCTCCGGCCGATGCCCCGATCCCGACGATGGCGCGGGGCAGCGCCGGCGATTCGGCTGCCGGCTGCTCCCACCGATCCGCGTCCCTCTCCGGTTCGCCAGCGGGTTCCGGCGTTTCCCCATCCTGCTTCTCGTTTCTCATCATACGTGTCATCCCTTCTGCAGCCCATCCACCATTCCCGGATCTCCCCCGCCATCTCCGCATTCAGGCTCCGGGAGGTGTCGGGCTCGTCGGGATCCTACCTCTGCACGGCTCCGAACACCCCCGCGGCTCCACCCCCTGCGTCTCCGGGAGGCTCCGGCACCATGACATCTCGTTCCAGGAGATGATGAAATCTCCCCTGCGATTGTCCCCCGCTCCTCCCGTGGGGCCGCATGGCGGGGATCCCGCAGCGTGACTGCGCCGCTGACAGGGCGCCCTGTCAGCGGAACCGCCGATGGATTCATTAACCGAGAGGAGCTACCTTTTCCTGCCGATGGTGATGGAGTTCACCGACAACCGCCGTGCGGCTGATAACTCCTACTGAAAATGGCACCGGCGGGATCTCCGCATCCCGCGAAGCATCAGGAGGAGTCCCATGCGCGACCCGTCCCGGCCCACAATCCTCACGGCGGAAGCCCACCCAGACTCTCGACCGACCGCACCCTCGCTCCATCGATCCGAGGCTTTTGAACCGAACCCCGTAACGACCGTGATTCCGGCCCTCATCGCGGGGCTGCGGGCTCTCGGCCCCGAGTACTCCCCGCACGCGGAGCGCCTGCAGCTGCTCCGTGACCGCCTCGTGGAGGGGCGGTTCCACCTCGCCGTCCTGGGGCAGTTCAAGCGGGGGAAGAGCACGCTCCTCAACGCACTCCTGGGCGAGGCAGTGCTGCCCAGTTCGGTTATCCCCGTCACCGCGATCCCGACCTTCATCCAGTACGGGGAGCGGAAGCGCGTCGTCATCCACTTCCAGGACGGGCGGGCGGACGTGACCCACGAGGCCGACGACGCCGCCGAGCTCAACCGCCTCCTCGGGCGATACGTCTCCGAGGACGGGAACCCCCGCAACACGCTGGGTGTCACCCAGGCCGACGTCTTCCACCCGGCCCCTCTCCTGCGGGACGTGGTCCTGATCGATACCCCCGGCATCGGCTCCACGCACCGCCACAACACCGAGGTGACGTTGAACTTTCTCTCCCAGTGCGATGCCGCCCTCTTCCTGGTCTCGTCGGATCCGCCGATCACCGAGGTCGAGGTCGAGTTCCTGCGACAGGTCCGGGAGAGGGTCGCCCGCCTCTTCTTCATCCTCAACAAGGTCGACTACCTGGACGATGCAGAACGGGCGACCGCGATCGCCTTCCTGCAGAAGGTGCTCGCACAGGGCGCGGGAGACGCCCGGGACCCCATCATCTTCGCGGTCTCCGCCCGGCAGGGTCTCGCAGCCCGGGAGCGCAGGGATGCCGCCCTCTGGGAGGCGAGCGGTCTCGCGGCAGTCTCCGACCACCTGGTCAACTTCCTGGCGCGGGAGAAGAGCGCGGTCCTCCAGCAGGCCGTACGCTCGAAAGCCGTCGCCATCCTGAACGACGCCCGCCTCCAGGTCCAGCTCGGCATCCGCTCGCTGGAACTGCCGCTGGCCGACGTCGAGCAGCGGCTTGCGATCTTCGAGCAGAAGATCCAGGAGGCGGAGCGCCAGCGGCTCCACGCGCGGGACATCCTCGCCGGCGACCAGAACCGGATCGCAGAACACCTCGAATCCTTCGCCGCGGCCCTGCGGACGACCACCCGCGAGCAGCTGCTGGAGATCGCCGATAAAGCCCTGCAGAAGAGCCTCGACGAGCAGGCTGCGCAGGATGCCGTCGCCGCCGCGATCCCCGAGCTCTACGGGGAGAAGCTCGCCGAGGTGGATGCTGCCATGAACCAGGAGCTCGTCCGCCTCCTCAAGAGCCATCAGAGGCGGGCCGACGACCTGATCGAGTCCATCCGCGTCACGGCCGCCGAACTCTTCGAGATCCCCTACCACGCCCCCGAGAGCGAGCAGGCCTTCGAGATGCAGCGGCGGCCGTACTGGGTCGCGCAGAAGACATGGAACAGCACGTTCAACCCGATCCCGAACGAGTTCATCGACCGACTGACGCCCCGCCCGATGCGGGAGAGGCGGATCCGCGAGCGGCTGCAGCGGCGGATCGAGCACCTGGTGGTCCAGAACGTCGAGAATCTCCGCTGGGAAACCCTGCAGAACCTGAACATCTCGTTCCTCCACTACGGGACCGCGCTCGACCGGGACCTGCGGGACACCATCGAGGCGACGCACGGAGCGATCAGGGCCGCCTGCGAGAAGCGGAGGGAGCACGTGGAGGAGACGGCAGCGGAGCTCGCGAGGCTTCGGTCGGCCGAACGGGACGTGCATGCCGCGCTGCAGGCCCTCGGGGAGCCCTGAAGGAAGGGGTGGCTGCAGCGCGGGCCCCCGAAGGGCTGCCTGTCACCCCGGAACGAACAGTTCATATCTTGTTCCCTGCAATCACGAGTATCCAGAGAGGCGAGAGACATGGTGCGTGAAACCGCAATTGCAGCGCTGCACGGGCGGGAGATCCTGGACTCCCGGGGCAACCCGACGGTCGAGGTGGAGATCCGCCTGGACGGCGGCGTGCGGGCCCGGGCCGCGGTCCCATCGGGGGCCTCGACCGGCACCCACGAGGCGGTCGAGCTGCGGGACGGCGATCCCCGGCGGTATCGGAAAAAAGGGGTGCAGAAGGCCGTCGAGAACATCAACGGCACGCTGGCACCGGCGCTCCTCGGGAGGGACGCGAGCGACCAGGCAGGGATCGACGGGGTGATGATCGAACGGGACGGCACCCCGAACAAGGCCAACCTGGGAGCCAACGCGATCCTGGGGATCTCGATGGCGGTCGCCCGAGCCGCCGCGCAGGCGAGAGGCGTCCCGCTCTACCAGTACCTGGGCGGCGCCGGAGCGCACCTGCTCCCCGTGCCGATGATGAACGTCCTCAACGGCGGCGTCCATGCCCAGTGGCAGGGGGCGGACTGCCAGGAGTTCATGATCGTGCCGCTCGGGGCGGCGTCGGCGACGGAGGCGATCCGCTGGGGCGCTGAGACCTACCATGCGCTCCAGCAGGTCCTGAAGGAGAAGGACTACCCGACGGCGGTGGGCGACGAGGGCGGGTTCGCGCCGGCGGTCGCCACGAACGAGGAGCCGCTGGAGCTGATCGTCGCGGCGATCGAGGAGGCGGGATACCGCCCCGGCGCCGAGATCGCGATCGCCCTCGATCCCGCATCGAGCGCCTTCTACGGGGACGGGATCTACACCCTGCAGCGGGAGGGGCGGAAGCGGACCAGCGGGGAGATGGTCGACTGGTACCGCGGGCTCGTCTCGACCTACCCGATCGTCTCGATCGAGGACGGCCTCGCCGAGGATGACTGGGAGGGGTGGCAGCTCCTGACGCAGACGTTGGGGGGCCGCGTGGAGCTCGTCGGCGACGACATCTTCGTCACCTCCGCCGAGCGCGTGCAGCGGGGGATCGGGGAGAAGACCGCCAACTCCGTCCTGATCAAACCGAACCAGATCGGGACGGTGACCGAGACCCTCCGCACCGTGACCGTGGACACCCCGGCCGGCCGCATCGAGTACGACGCCAAAGGCGACCTGAGGGAACAACGCATCTACATCTTCCAGGTGCAGGGCGACGAGTTCGTCCAGGTGTATCCGTAGGGGGCTTCACCTCCGGCCCCGAACTTCTTCGACTGCAGCCCGGCGAAAACCGGCTGGAATCGCCCACGTAGCCCCAGAACAGGTCTTTTGCCTCGGCCGGCCCACAAAGATTACTGCGGTGGTCTTCTCATTTCGCCTTACTGGCTGTCCTGTTGAGGGCGGCTGGGCGCCCGGTAAGGCATGGGAATGTACTCCACAGAGGGACGCCGCTGGGCCGTCTGGGG
>FWPV01016060.1_pt1 | contig 10624 bp, 10 predicted proteins | sample 2228371 | NCBI WGS metagenome assembly FWPV01 (sample SAMEA103939776, study PRJEB20133) | metagenome
CCCCGGTGGAGACAGAGACCTGGGCCGCGGCCGAAGACCTGGACTTCCGGGAAGTCAAAGGCCAGGAGCCGGCGAAGCGGGCGTTGCTTCGGGCTGCGGCCGGCGGCCACAACGTCCTCATGGTGGGTCCGCCGGGCGCGGGCAAAACGATGCTGGCCCAGCGGCTGCCCTCCATCCTGCCGCCCCTGAGTTTTGCGGAGGCCCTGGAGACCTCCAAGATTTACAGCATTGTGGGGAAATTGCCGCCCGGTCAGGCCTTGGTGACCCGACGCCCGTTTCGCGCCCCGCATCATACCATTTCCGATGCAGGTCTCATCGGCGGCGGCACCAATCCCCGCCCGGGGGAAGTCAGCCTGGCCCATCACGGCGTCCTGTTTCTGGACGAACTGCCGGAATTCAAGCGCTCCACCCTGGAGGTTCTGCGCCAGCCCCTGGAGGAGGGCCGGGTCACCATCTCCCGGGCCGCCACCTCCCTCACCTACCCGGCCCGATTCATGCTGGTGGCCGCCATGAACCCTTGCCCCTGCGGCTTTTATGGCGACGCCAAGCGGGCCTGCACCTGCACTCCCAACCGCATCGATTCTTACCGGGCCAGAATCTCCGGGCCCCTTCTGGACCGCATCGACATCCAGATCCAGGTGCCCGCGGTCCCTTTTCAAAAGCTGTCGGGAGGGCCGGACGGAGACGGCTCCAAGGACCTGCGGGTCAGGGTGTTGAAGGCCCGGGAGCGCCAAGCCCGGCGTTTTGCCCGGTCTGCCCGGGTCTTTGCCAACGCCCACATGACTCCCCGGCTCATCAAAGAGCACTGTGCTTTGACCGAGGAAACCCGGCGGCTGCTGGAGACGGCCATGGACCGTCTGGGATTGTCGGCCCGGGCCTATTCCCGCATTCTCAAAATCGCCCGTACCATCGCCGACCTTGAGGATGAAGACCGTCTGTCCCCGGCCCATGTGGCCGAGGCCATCCAATACCGCACTCTGGACCGGAAGTTTTAACGGGCTTCAAGAGGCATTGTCCCGTCCCGAAAACGGCACCATCCATGATTGTTTCTGCCAGCCAGCCGTATTTTTGCCCCTACCCCGGTTTTTTCTACAAGGCCCATCTCTCTGACGTCCTGGTCATCCTGGACGACGTGCAGTTTCCCCGGCGCACGACCTGGGTCAGCCGCAACCGCTTCAAAAACGACCAGGGCACCCTGTGGCTGACCATCCCGGTGTGGAAGAAGGGTCTGGGCCTGCAACGCATCAGCCAGGTGCGAATCTGCTATGAGGGCCGCTGGCCCCGCAAGCATCTGGAAAGCCTGAAAACCGCCTATGGCAACGCCCCCTACCTGCCGGATCATCTCGGTTTCCTGGAAGAGATGTTTTCCCGGCGCTTTGACCGGCTCCTGGATCTGAACCTGGCGATTATTAATCACCTCCTGAATTGCCTGAAGATCGGGACGCGAGTGGTCCTGCAGTCCGCCTTGGGGGCGAAAGCCAAGGGAAGCCAACTCCTTGTGGAGATCTGCCAGGCCTTGGGGGCCTCCACATTTCTGGTCCAGAACCCGGCCAGGAAATATCTGGACGCGGACCTTTTCCGGAAAAACGGCATCGAACTGCGCCCCTTCAACTACGTGGCGCCGGTTTATCCCCAGCTTTGGGGGGACTTCCTGGCCAACCTTTCGGCGTTTGACCTGGTCTTCAACTGCGGGCAAAAGGCCAGGGACATCCTGCTGCACCGCCAGCCGCCGCTACGGTGAAAGTCACCATGGGATTTTTGTCAATTTCCGGAGCGGACCATTGACCATGATCTCAGGCAGTCTTCCGGCTAAGGATATCTCCCGGCTTGTGGTCGCGGCTCGGGAGGCTTTGACCAGGGCCTATGCCCCTTATTCCCAGGTCCGGGTCGGCGCTGCGGTCATGACTGAAAAGGGAGCAGTCTATTCAGGCGGCAATATTGAAAATGCCTCATACGGTCTCACCGTGTGCGCCGAGCGGGTGGCTGTTTTCAACGCGGTGGCCGCGGAAGGTCCGACTACAAGAATTCTGGCCGTGGCAGTGGTGAGCGACCGGGAAGGGAGTTTCCCGCCCTGCGGCGCCTGCCGGCAGGTGATCGCGGAATTCGGGCCGGAGGCCAGGGTTGTTTACCCAGGGCCCGAAGGCCTGAAGGAAATGCCTGTCGCCGAACTTCTGCCTGAGAGTTTTCGGCTACCTGAGCGGTGATCCGGCTGTAATCCCGTTAAAAGCTGCCTTGCCCAACATTTCCGGGGCCGAGGGCATTTTGCCGGAAAAGCCCGGTTATCTTGCCGGAAGGCCAAAAGCTTAACTTTGCGGGTTGACCCTGTGCAGGGTATAATTATTTTAAAATGTGAAGTTGACAGGAAAAATCTGCTTATCCTGCCAGGGGGCGGCCATCCGGAAAGGAGAATGAACTATGGCCTACACCATGGAAGCGCTCAAAGCCAAAGTCAAGGAAATGTTTCCGGACATCGACAAATACCAAATGGACTGCGATTTAACCTTTGACGAAGGCAAAAATGCCTATATCATTAAACTGGCCAAGGGGGAGCATGTCCTGACCACTCATCTGGACAAGCCGGATGCCGACGCCTGTATGGAAGGCAGGGAGTGCGTGCACCTGGGGGTGCAGGTGGCCCAGTTTGTGAAGAATTTCGAGGAGGCCGAGGGCATCAAGTAGGTTTTGCTGGGCAATTTGGGGGGACGCCGTGAAATTCTTCAAAAGGGTGCGAGACCCCCGGCTGGACCCGTTTCATTACCGCAAGCGGTGGGCCCGACGTCTGGGGTATGTGCTTTACGGCCTGATTCTGCTGGGACTGGCCACCGGTGCCGGAGTGGCGGGGTTTGTCTATTTCCGTTATATCCGGGATCTGCCCGACTTCACCGCCATCAAGGAATACCGCCCGCCGGTGGTGTCCCGCATTTATGCCCGGGACGGCCGGCTGATGGGGGAGTTCTATGCCGAGCGGCGCATTGAGGTCCCTTACAGCCGTCTTCCCCGGCATCTGATTCTGGCCTTCGTGGCCGCGGAGGACGCCCGCTTTTTTGAACATCCCGGCGTGGACATATTCGGCATTATAAGGGCCTTTGTCCGCAACCTGGAAGCGGGCGAAATCGTCCAGGGCGGCAGCACCATCACCCAGCAGGTGGTGAAGCGGATTCTTCTCTCTTCGGAAAAAAGCTTTGCCCGCAAGGTCAGGGAAGCGGTGCTGGCTTACCGCATTGACAACTACCTGACCAAAGAAGAGATTCTGGAAATTTATCTAAACAACATTTTTCTGGGACACGGGGCCTATGGCGTGGAAGCCGCGGCCCAGGAGTTTTTCGGCAAGCACGTGGAGGAGCTGAATCTGGCGGAATCGTCCCTGCTGGCCGGCATTCCCAAGGCCCCCAGCCGCTATTCCCCCATCCTCAACCCCCGCAACGCCAAAGAGCGGCAGGCTTATGTGCTGCGGCGAATGGCGGAGGTGGGTTTCATCAGCCGGGAAGAGGCCCAGCAAGCCTTGAGCTATCCTTTGGTTTTCAAGCCCAGCCGTCCCGGGTGGATCAAGGAATGTGGCTATTTTACCGAACACGTGCGCAACCTTTTGGAAGACCGGTTCGGCAAGGACCGGGTCATGGATTTGGGCCTGCGGGTTTACACCACGGCAGATGTCTCCCTGCACCGGATCGCCCAAAAGAGCATCAAGGAAGGCATTGACGCGCTGGTCCGGCGCAACGGCTACCGGGGACCGTCCAGGCAACTCAAGGGCAAGGAATTAAAGACCTTTCAGGAACGGCAGCTTGCTTATTTCCGAAAATATCCCCCTCGAAAGGGCCAACTGGTCACGGCTTTGGTAACCGGGGCGGACCGCCGCCACGTGGTTCAGATAAGGATGGGGGAGTATTCGGGGGTGTTGCAGCCGCCCGACAAATCCGACAGGCTGATTTTTTCCACCTATGCGGCCCTAAGGCCCGGGGACGTAATTAAGGTACGTCTGCTGGAGCAGGACCGTAGGGCCAGGTTGTGGACGGCGGCCCTCGAACCCGCGCCCACTGTGCAGGGGGCCCTGATTTCCATGGAGCTGGAAAGCGGCAAGGTACGGGTGCTTATGGGGGGCAAGGATTTCCAGGACAGCTCCTTCAACCGCGCCGTGCAGGCCCGCCGTCAGCCGGGCTCCGCGTTCAAGCCCATCATCTATGCCGCAGCCATCGAGCGGGGATATGGCCCGAATTCCATTTTGTATGACGAACCGCTGTCCCTGCCCGGGGGCCGGCCCGGACAGATATGGTCGCCTCAGAACTATGACCATACTTACAGCGGCCCCATCACCCTGGCCACCGCTCTGGCCCGCTCCCGGAACGTGCCGGCGGTGCGCATGATGATGACCCTGGGGGTGCCCGCCGTGGCCCGGATGGCCAAAACCCTGGGCATCACGTCGCCTATCTACCCCAACTACTCCTCGGCCTTGGGGGCCTCGGAGGTGACGCCGCTGGAGCTCACCCGGGCCTATTCGGTGTTCCCCAACCGGGGCCGTCTGGTGGAGCCGGTGTTTATCGAGCGCATCGAAGACCGGGATGGGCGGGTGTTGTATGAAAGCCGGCCCGTCCAGATTCAGGTGATGAGCCCGGAAGGCGCGGACATCATGACCCAGCTCCTTATCGGGGTGGTGGAGCGGGGCACTGCCACCCGGGTGCAGGTGCTCAAGCGGCCCATCGGTGGCAAAACGGGCACCACCAACCGCACCCGGGATGCCTGGTTTATCGGCTTCACGCCTTCCATTATTACCGGCGTGTGGGTGGGGATGGACGACGAACGCAGCCTGGGTCCTAAAGAGACCGGCTCCCAGGCCGCCGCCCCCATCTTCATTTCCTACATGCAGGAGGCCCTGAAAGGCCAGCCGGTGGAGCAGTTCCCGGCCCTGAGCACGCGGACCCAGACTGCCGCCGTGGGGCAGGATCAAGGCTATGACGAAGAGGCAGGTGAAGAGGAGGAACTCTATTACCCGGAAGAGCAGCCTCTTACCGGGGTGACCCCCGAAACTCCCTCTTCCACGCAACAATTTTTCAAAACTGATCTGGGAGGATGAGACTTTTCCCCCCTGATTGCCATGAGGCTGATTTAATGCGGCAAATTGAGGTGCAAGCGATTACGGAGGCAGTGAAACAGGCGGCTGAAGCGGCGAATTATGAGCTGGGCGAAGACCTCTTGGCAGCCTTGGCCAAGGGCGAAAGGGAGGAAGAGTCTGCGGCCGGCCGGGAGGTTTTCCGGCAGTTGCTGGAAAACGCCCGCATTGCTTCCCAGGAAAGGGTCCCCCTCTGCCAGGACTGCGGCCTGACGGTAGTCTTTGCAGAGGTGGGCCAGGACGTGCACATCACGGGCGGGGATTTTCAGGAGGCCATTCAGGAAGGGGTGCGCCGGGGCTACCGGGAGGGGTATCTGCGCAAGTCCCTGTGCCATCCCCTGACCCGGGAAAACACCGGCGACAACACCCCGGCGGTGATCCACACAGAGATTGTCCCCGGCGACCGCCTCAAGCTCACGGTGGTGCCCAAGGGCGGTGGCAGCGAAAACATGAGCCGGGTCTTTATGCTCAAACCGGCCCAGGGCTGGGCGGGCATCAAGGAAGCGGTGGTGACTACTGTGAAAGAGGCCGGCCCCAATCCCTGTCCCCCCATTATCGTGGGAGTGGGCATCGGCGGAACCTTTGAGCGGGCGGCTCTGCTGGCCAAAAAGGCCTTGTTGCGGGAGTTGGGGGCACCCAACCCGGACCCTCAGCTGGCGGCCCTGGAGAAGGAACTGCTGGAAGCGGTCAACGGTCTGGGCATCGGTCCCCAGGGGCTAGGCGGGCGCATCACCGCCCTGGCCGTGCATCTGCTCATGCAGCCCTGCCACATCGCCTCTCTTCCGGTGGCGGTGAACATTCAGTGCCACGCCTCACGCCACAAAGAGGTCGTGCTTTAGAGGTGGCCATGGCCAAAGAGGTGAAATTGACCCCCCCGCTGACCGATGAAGATGTGATGGCCCTGGAGATCGGCGACCGGGTGCTCATCAGCGGAGTCCTTTATACGGCCCGGGATGCGGCCCACAAGCGTCTGGTGGACCTGCTGGCCGCGGGAGAGCCACTGCCCGTGGACCTGAAAGGGCAAATCCTTTATTATGTGGGGCCGTCCCCGGCCCGGCCCGGACGGGTGATCGGGGCGGCCGGCCCCACCACCGCCTCCCGCATGGACGCCTATACCCCGGCGCTGCTGGCCCTGGGTCTGAAGGCTATGATCGGCAAGGGAAAGCGTTCCCCGGAAGTGATTGCCGCCATGCAGCGTTACAAGGCCGTATATCTGGGAGCCACCGGCGGTGCCGGCGCTTTGATTGCCAAGTGCATCAAAAAGGCGGAAGTGGTGGCTTTTCCGGAACTGGGCCCGGAAGCCGTTCACCGCCTGGAAGTGGAGAATCTGCCGGCTATTGTAATTAACGACTGTCAGGGACGGGACCTGTATGAGGAGGGGGCCCGCGCCTATGCCCGCAGCGCCCCCTGATGGGGCCAATGGCATGATTTATCCAGGCTCTTAGGCCGGGAAAGCAAGAAGCAGGTTGATGAAGCAGATATGGCAACGCCGTCAGACCTTGAAATAGTAATGACCCGGGTCAAAGAAAAGCGGCAGGCCTTCAAGCAGTATAATTTCAGCTTTCTGGAGGATGACGCGCTCAAGACCTTTTTTGACCTGGCCCAGGAATACGAGACCCTGGACAATTTTTACCGGGTGGTGGTCAGCGTCATCAAGGAATTCTTCGACCTAGAGTCACGCCTCTACCTGTTGGCTCCGGAAGACCGCCTGGAACTGGTGTGCGACAGCGTCCACGGGCTGTATCCGGAGAAACCCCTGGCTCCGGCCGGCATAAAGCTGGAAAGCCGGGCCTACAGCCTGGACAATTCCTGGCTGGTGCCCATCCGGGGCAACCTCCTCCTGGTGGATCGTCTGCCGTTTTATGCCAAAGAGCAGTTGATCGGCATGCTGGAGGTCTTCCCGGCAGACCGGCTCAGCGAACACAGCCGGTTTTTCCTGGAAAAATATGCCAACCGCATCGGGTATAACCTGCACGCCAAAATCATCGCCGAACAGAACATCCAGCATATCCGCTTCATAAACAGCCTGGTGGCGGACATCGAACATAACATCATTGTCCCCAATATCAGCCTGAGCCTCCATCTCAGGCATCTCCGGGGAAAAATCGCGGCCCTGAAACAATTGGAAGACATGGCGGCCTTCCTTCAGGCCCCGGAGGCCCGGGAGCGGTTTCATCGGTTGGTGCAGGGTCTGGAAGAGGACTATAAAAATCTGGAGCAGCAGTACAAAGGCGTCAGTCTCTTCATTGAATCCCTGTTCCGGCCATCCCACTTTCAACGGGGCCAACTGGTCTTACGGCGCAGGACCCACCGGGTGCAGCAGGAAATCATCGAGCCGCAGTTGCAGATGTTCCTTCCCCGCCTGAGGGAGCGGGGCATTGAGATTGACGTGGGTCTGGGCGGAGTGCCTTCGGATGAAGAGGTGCCTCTCTCCGTGGACAAAGGGCTCATGGCCCAGGTCTATGCCAATCTCTTTTCCAATGCCGTAAAATACACCCGCCCCAACCAAGCGGGGCGCAAATATATCTCATACGGCCGGGAGATTCTGAAAGACTACTTCGGACCCGGCAAAGACGGCGTCAAGTTCAACGTCTTCAGCACCGGACCGCACGTCCCTCCCGAGGATGTGCCTCATATTTTCGAGGAGGGCTACCGGGGCAGAAATGTGGACGGAGAAGCGGGCACCGGCCGCGGTCTTTATTTTGTGCGCAATGTCATTGAAACTCACGGCGGCGTGGCGGGCTATGAACCTACCGGGGAAGGGAACAACTTTTACTTTATCCTGCCCCTGGTGACCGCCCCGGAAGCCCCGCTGGCTGCCTCCCGGAATGAATTCCCGTCCGGATAGGGGAGACTGCCTTGTCCATCCGTTATCTGGCGGAACAGCTCTATCGGTGGACGAAGAAGGTCCAGGAACTGGAGCGGTCCCTGGCAGCGTTGGGCGAAGGCCCGCACCCGGACCGGGCCAGGCTGGAGGCCGAACTATTCCAGGCCCAAAAGGAGCGGGACCATTACAAGTCCCTGCTGGAGGCGAAAAAAGAAAAGCCTTTGGTTTAGAACAATCTTTGACCGAAAACCGAAAACTGCAATATCTCAGCACAGCCAGCAGCCCTTTTCCCGGATCTCCTCATACCAGCGCACCAGCACCTGGCGGAACTCCCCTTTCTTTAGGAACAAAAGCCGGCTTACCTGGCGGCTGTCGATGAAACCGCCGAAGTAGGCGTATTTTACCAGATTCTCCAGGTTTTCCGGGGAAAACTGCCGGGCCTGCTCCGGGACCCGCTCCCACATGTCCTCCCCCTGGATAATTTCCTTCACCTGCTCAAAATGATGCTGCATCAGCTCAAGCGTGGCTTCCTGCGGCATGGCTGACAAAGGGTTTTCCTGTTTTTTAGGCCGGCAAAGTTCAGATATTAAGTGAGAATTTTTAAGAAACTTTTTGACATTCAGCTCTCCAAAAGCTCCCGGACCAGTCTGGCGGCCTTCTGGCCCTGAACAATGGCCGCCTCGATGCATGGGAGCCCCTCAGAGTCGGAATTGCTCAGGATAATGCGGCCCTGGCGAGTCCGGAAACAGCCCTTCAGGCGCGTCAGGAAACCGGGATAGGGCACCACCTGGGCATGGCCGAAGCGGTACAGGTGGATTTCCTGCACGTCCTTCCCAAGGTCGGGGAACAGGGCCTGCACCGCGGCCAGGATTTCCCGGCCTTTCTCCTCGGGACGGCTCGCCAGAAGCGGCCCCCGCCCCCCCGGGAAGGGCTGTGGGGCGAAGACCACCATGACCCGGGGCTCGCCGGGCCAGGCGGTCCTGGGGGTCAGGATGAAATCGGAGAAGGCCGTCCCCTCCACCACCCAGTTTTCATAACCCGGGGCAGTCAGATTCAAAGGGCCGCACAGAGCCGCCACCACATAGCTGCTGTAGCGAAAGATATCAAAGTCCTGGGGCGTCCAGCCGGCCTCAGGCGGAAGAAGCTTCCGGGCCGCAAATTTTCCCACGGCCAGCACCACCGCTTCGGCCTCCAGGCAGTAAGGCTCTTTTTCGCCCGCATCCTGAATAAGCAGATGCACCGCGTCCTTTCTGGGGCGTACCCCCAGCACCACCTGCTGCAGGCGGACTTTCCCGGGCAGGGTCTGGGCCAAGGCCTTGATCAGCCGGGCGTTTCCTTCGGAAAAGGCGGCGGTGCGCGTGGTGCGGGAGAATTCCGACATCAGAAAATAAATGGCGGCCCAGGCGGACACGGCTTCCGGCCCGGCTCCCAGACAGGAGGCGCAATACGGGGAAAACAGGCGGGTCACTTCCGGCGGCAGGCCCTGAACTTCCTCCAGAAAGATCCGTAAGGAATAGCGGTCCAGCTCCGGGCGTATGAGGGTTTCCGCTCCCAGAGGCTCCCATTCCTCATCCCAGGCCGCCAGGTCAGCGGCAAAACCCAGCAATTTCTCCTGCACCCCGGGGCCAAAAGGCAACGCTCTGAGTCCGGCTTCGGAGAAACAGTCAGGAATCCATTCACCCCGGTAAAACAGGGCACTGCTCGGCTCCTTCACCAAGGCGGCGTCCGCGTCCAGACCTAAGTCCTGATACCATTTCCGCCATTCCGCAGTCCAGGGATAATAAAAATAGGCGGACCCGGCGGGATAAGGCACTCCCCGATAGGAGCCCGACAGGCAGACCCCGCCGGGATGGCTTTCGGCTTCCAGCACCAGGACCTGCCGGTCCCGCAGATGGTAGGCGGCCGTCAGGCCCGACAGGCCTGCGCCCACCACGGCCACTTCCACCTTCTCCTGAGCCAGGTCGGGCCAGACCCGTTTGCCGGCTGCCGGAGAAAGGAAATGAGAGTGGCACGGCTCAGGGACGTCGCCACCCCAGGGCTTGATCAAGGGCTGCATCTCAAAAGGAATCGCGTCTTCGGTTCTCGACATGGCGCATCGCGGACAGCCAAGGGCGAAGGCCCCTGTCAGCCCTGCTGACCTTTCTGAATTTTAATCTTTGCGGTTGATCAGCGCCGCCAGGTAGCCGGCGCCGAAGCCGTTGTCAATGTTGACCACAGCTACGCCGTTGGCGCATGAATTGAGCATAGCCAAGAGGGCCGCCAGTCCCCCGAAGCTGGCGCCGTAGCCGACGCTGGTAGGTACGGCCACCACCGGCCGGTCCACCAGCCCCCCGACCACACTGGGCAGAGCCCCTTCCATGCCGGCCACCACCACGAACACGGTGGCCTGCCGAAAGAGCTGCTGGTGGGCCAGCAGGCGGTGCAGGCCGGCCACCCCGCAGTCATAAACAGTTTCCACCCGGTGTCCCATAATCCTGGCTGTGACTGCCGCTTCCTCGGCCACCGGAATGTCGGAGGTGCCGGCCGAAATCACCACAATGAGCCCCCGCCCCTGGTCCGGGATCTCGCCCCGGTTCAAAGTCATGGCCCGGGAATCAGGATAGTAGCGGGCTTCGGGAAAATCCCGGGCCAGGATTCCGGCATGCCCCGGGTCCAAACGGGTTATCAGGATGCGGTCCGAGCGGCTCCACAGA
>FWPV01016061.1_pt1 | contig 10622 bp, 10 predicted proteins | sample 2228371 | NCBI WGS metagenome assembly FWPV01 (sample SAMEA103939776, study PRJEB20133) | metagenome
AGTCTGGTTGTTTGCGGTACAACAGCGGCAGTTGTAATGCTAATAACAGGAATGCCGAGAGAATAACCAAGGGGCCGCTGCTGGTGACCATAAATGGCGTCCAGTCCTTGACAGCATAAATAGTGCCGGTGAAGGTTTGTGCATTGAAAGAGTCGCTTTGGTTGAGAATCTGGCCTTTGTTGTTGATGATCGCACTTGGGCCATTGTTGGTGCTGTACACCAGATAACGCCCGGTCTCCAGCGCACGCATTTGTGCCATCTGCATAAATTGCTTGGCTTGGATGGAATCTAAAAACCAACCAAGGTTATTTACGCTGAGCAAGACCTGCGTTTCTTTGGCGGCTTGACCTATCAAGTCCGGGTAGACTATTTCATAACAAATGGCCGGGGTGATACGTACTCCCTTGGCAATAAGGCCGTGTTGGTCTTGTGGGCCCAGGTGAATAAATGAGGTAGGCAGGTTAAAGAATTCAATCAACCCGCGCAGCTGATCCTCCAGTGGCACGTATTCTCCAAAAGGCACCAAGCGGCGCTTGTGGTAAAAACCGTAGCCTTCACCCAGGCCGGCAATCGAGTTGTAATATTTTTGTTTGTCGCGATCCTCATAAATTACTCCGGTGAACAGTGCGGCTTGGTTTTCAGCGGCTTTTTTGTTCATCTCTTCCAAAAACGGCAGTGCGTCGTGAAAGGTGAGGCTGGTTGGGATTGCGGCTTCTGGCCAGATCACCCAGTCGTTAGTCCAGAGGTCGGTACTCAATTCTCGCAGTTGGTCGAGGGTGGCTTGAGTAGTTTTCTCGTTGTATGTCAGTTTGATGCTCTGATCTACGTTGGGTTGCACCATGCCTACTTTGATGGGGTTGTTATCAGGCTCCGCCCATGTGACTTGCTTCAAGAATGCGCCACTTATCCAAAAACCCAGGTTGATAATTGCGGCGGCAGCTAGCAGTAATTTTTGCTGGTGTAGCTGCTTGCCTTGCCATAACAGTTCGGCGACCAATCCGGCATTGGCCACAAGCACAAAACTGATTGCCATGACGCCGCCTATAGGTGCCCAGCCTGCGAGCCAGGTGTCTATATGGCTGTAGCCTAAAAATAGCCAGGGAAAACCGGTTAGCAGCCAGGTGCGTGACCATTCCCCCAATAACCAACAGGCCGGTAGCGCGATCAGGAGCGCGAGGCGATGATAGCTGAACCAGCGGCCAAAAATGTAAAACGGCAGCGTAAAAATAGCGGCCATGAATACCGCAAAAATAAAGACTAAAAAAGCGGCAAATAAAGGTGCTGCACCGCCAAAGTTATGAATGCTCACATATATCCAGTGAATGCCAGCTGCATATAGACCAAGGCCAAACGCCAGGCTGCGCCAGAGTATCTGTTTGGATGCTTGTTCTTTGAGCAATAACGAAAGTGCAACCAGACTGAGCAAGGAGATGGGCCAAAAATCGAAGGGTGCAAAACTAAAGGTCACCATGGCGCCGCTGAGGAGGGCGATAATCAGGGCAATAGGTGTGGGAAGATTGCGAAATAGGTCTGCCATGAATTCAATTCTTTTCTTTAGGGTTAAAAAAATCCCGCCGTTTGGCGGGATTTGGCGTGATTAAAGGGCGGGTGCTATGCATCCAATCCATTGTCACATTAATCAATTACGGATATTAATCATTCAGAATAGTCAGACGTACCAGTTGTATCTGCCTATTGTCTGCATAGAGCACACGGAATTGCAGCTTGTCCATTTGTGCCACCTCGTTGCGTTTGGGCAGATGGCCAAACTCCTGCATTAAAATACCGCCCAGGGTATCAAAGTCTTCATCGCTGAATTGGGTGTTAAAGAATTCGTTAAAATCTTCTATGGGTGTAAGCGCTTTGACAATATAGTCGGTCTCGCTCACACGTTTAATGAAGTCTGAGGCCTCATCTTCTTCATCGGTTTCATCTTCAATTTCACCGACAATTTCTTCCAGAATATCCTCAATAGTCAGTAGGCCGGTAATGCCGCCGTATTCGTCCATAACCAATGCCATGTGGTAGCGGTTTTCACGGAATTCGCGTAGTAGCACGTTTACACGTTTGCTCTCCGGCACAATGTTGGCGGGGCGCAAAATGGTTTCGAGGTTGAAGTTGTCGGTGCCTTTAAGGGCGAGGGGCAATAAATCTTTTGCCAGTAGTATGCCTTTCACATCATCGATATTTTCACCAATCACCGGGAAGCGTGAGTGGCCGGATTCGATAATTTGCGGCAGGTATTCTTGCGGTGAGTCATCCAGGCGAATGGCAACTATGTGGGAGCGGGGCACCATGATTTCCCGCGCTTGCAGCGAGGATACATCCAGTGCGCCTTCGATAATGCTGAGGGCTTCCTGATCCAGCAGCTGGTTGTCAGCCGCATCTTTAATGATTTCCAGTAGTTCATCGCGGGATTTCGGTTCGGCACTGAAAGCGTGCAACACCTTGTCCAGCCATGATTTTTCGTGTTTATCGGTGCGTTCGTGTTTATCAGTAGTTGCGCTACTCGGATGGTCGTCCGACATGATGCTAGTTCCCACAGTTTTTATTCTGCCGTAAATACTTGATAGGGGGCTTGGTAACCCAGCCCGGTGATGATTTCAGTTTCCAGTTGTTCCATGGCTTCGGTCTCATCATCATCGATGTGATCGAAACCTAATAAATGCAGGGTGCCATGTACCAGCATGTGCGCCCAATGTGCAGCGAGGGTTTTACCTTGCTCCTGTGCTTCGCGTTCAACTACGGGGGCGCAGACTACCAAGTCGCCAAGCAGTGGCACGCCGACTTCCTCTGGAATATCCGCTGGGAAGGACAGCACATTGGTGGGGTAATCTTTGCCGCGATATTGGCTGTTAAGCTCCTCACCCTCTGCTTCATCAACGATATAGAGGCTAACCTCGGCGTCTTCAAGCTGTTGGTGGCGCAATACCGCTGCAATCCAGGCCTCTATCTGCTCTGTTGCGGGCAGAGCTTGGCTTTGGCTGTTGCTTTCAATATAAATTTCGTAGGCCATAATCAGCGCGCGTCATCCGGCTTTGGGTTCTTCTGCTCAAAGGCGTCATAGGCTTCTACTATGCGCTGCACTATGGGGTGGCGCACTACGTCTTTGGATGTGAAGTGGGTGAAACTGATGCCATTTACGTTGTCCAGCACCTCAATCGCATGGCGCAGGCCAGAAGCCATGCCGCGTGGCAGGTCGATTTGGGTCGGGTCGCCGGTAATTACGGCAGTAGTGCCAAAACCGATGCGGGTGAGGAACATTTTCATCTGCTCACGGGTGGTATTCTGGCTTTCATCCAGGATTACAAAAGAGTTGTTCAGGGTGCGGCCACGCATAAAGGCGAGGGGTGCTACTTCTATCACACCGCGTTCCATCAATTTCCCAACCGTATCAAAACCCAGCATTTCGAACAGGGCGTCATACAGCGGGCGTAGGTAAGGGTCTACTTTTTGAGCGAGGTCGCCGGGTAAAAAGCCCAGTTTTTCACCGGCCTCTACCGCCGGGCGAACCAGCAAAATCCGCTCTATCTCGTTTTTCAGCAAGGCCTCGACCGCACAAGCGACAGCCAGATAGGTTTTGCCCGTACCGGCAGGGCCAATGCCAAAATTAATGTCGTGGCGTTGTACCGCGCGTACATAACGCTGTTGATTGGCTCCCCGGGGTTTGATGGTGCATTTCTTGGTGCGAATTAAGGTGATACCGCCTTCAGAATCAGCGTTGTCGGTATTTGCTGCGGTTGATGCGATGCTGGGGTCGAGGGCAGCGCCATCAACCATGGACTCGTTAGCGTCGAGTTGTTGCATAAGTTGTTCGATTCCTGAGGTCTGCAGGGCAAGGTGTACTTCATCGGGCGTAAGTTCGCTATGCCCGGTGAATTCGTAGAGATTGCGCAGTAGTTCGGCCGCAGCGCGGGTTTTATTGGCAGGGCCAACCAGCTGGAATTCCGAACCGCGGTTGCGGATTTCAATATCGAGGCGATCTTCGATCTGGCGCAGATGCTGGCCGAGCAGGCCGTTTAGGTTGGCAAGGCGGCGACTATCGCTGGGCTCCAGCGTTAAAGGCTGGGTAACAATGGGTGAGGGCGTTGTAACCTGGGTATTCAAGTGGTTAATAAACTCTTGTGACTCGATGAAAAGTAAGACTAAACCATTCGGTGCAAGGGATAAAGCCTAAATTACAGCTGAATCTTCGCTGAATGCTTTCACATCTTAAAATATACATAAAGTTTGTTTTATAACCTTATGTTTTTAATATTATTTTTTCTTTTGATGTCTTTAGGGTGCTACGTGGCTCACGCTGTATCTGACGACTGCTTGCAATGCTTGATCTGCAGTCAGTCGGAAGGAGCTATGTAAGCGCATGGTTGGTTTACCCAATTCAGGTCGGTTTTATCGCGATTCAATAAGACGTAATGCTAATTGATAATTTGTGTATCAATCGATCCAAGTGTGATGGCTTGATGAGGCTGGAGGCATTGGCGGCGTAAATTTTTAATGGTTTATGCGTTTTGCAATAGCTACAAAAAATTGTAACCCTTTGGATTTATTGGTAGTAAAAAATTCTTTGTTTAGTGCCTTGGGTAGCATGAAGTTAGAAGGTAAAAACTAACACCCCCTAAAAACTATTGAATAATCAATGGCTTTTGGTTTGCAATTATTCAATTTAACAGTTGGCATATTCGTTGAGGGGAAATAGATAAATATTCCACAAGATGAATCCCATGCTTTACTACTCAGTAGTCTTTTTTATTATTGCTGTCATCACTTTTTTTTACAGGCCTCACTCATAGTTTGAACTAATAAAAAATTCTGAAAATTTTTAAACCAGATAACAAAAAAATAGCTGGATTAAACGGAAGTTTCGCTAAAAGTTGATGTTGGTCAAAGCGTGATGGCTATCGCTGAGCAACATGTAGTTGAGTAGTAATTTTAATTGGAACCTGGGCATTCAACTTGTGGTCGCAGGTAATGTGTTCGTTAGGGAAGTGATTTTTTCAACAACCAGAGAGGTAATTAACATGGCTATTCAATCAGCTCAACATTCAGTGAAAACCAATGAGAATGGAAAGATAGATGATATTTCCATGGCTGAAGCTATTGCCCAATTTAAAGAGGCCACTTCCAGTATTTATGATGCGGTGGGTTCTATCGGTAATGCCACTGCCACCAGTGCAAAACATAGCCTTAGTGAAGGAAAGGCTCGCGCTATAGAGTTGGAAGAAAAAGCGGAGGAAATTGTACGTGCCAAACCACTGGTGACCGTCGGCGTTGCCTTTGCTGCCGGATGGCTAGTGTCTTATTTGCTTCACCGCCGTTAATGAGTGGTGCTATGCGTACAGATAAACCCATGCCCCCCCCTGAAGCTGAATCGCTTCAGGGGGCCTTGAATAGCGCAACACAAGGCGGATCCTCTAATTGGGAAACTGACGTTGCCCAGACTCTGAAGCTTGGAGAGCAGTTGGTGGATTTTGCGGGTGGGGTCGTTGATTTGGCTAGGGCAGAGGCGCTGCTGGCACTTAATTCGCTGCCAAAAGTGGTAATGCTTTGGTTGATAATGATGCCAGTTATTTTGCTTACCTGGTGTTCGTTTTCAGTGTTAATTGCTTGGGGGGCAGTAGCTTTATCCGGCGAATTAGGCTTGGGTATTCTGATGTTTTTCCTGTTGCAGGTTTTATTGTTAGTTATCTGCCGTTTGCTGTTTGTGAAATATCGTAGGCGTATGACATTTCCCTGTACCCGTGCGCAGATCGATAATTTTATACAAGAGGCAAAATATGAATTTAAGTGCCGAAGTGAAACAAAAGAATGAGAAGGTGTCACAAAAGAGAATCGCGTTGCAGAAACAATTGCAAGAGAGAATTTTGATGCCACACTTCAGGTCATTTTTTATAACCTTTGTTCTTGCCCCTCTGCTGATTGGTGTAGCGGTTGGTGCTGTTCATTATCCAGGATCATCTTTTTCCTACCGCCTGTCGCGTTTTGTTTTAATGGGGTGGCGCTTTCTACCTGCATTAAAATTTCAAAAAAGTGAATTGCATCGCTAACTGTTGAGTGCAATAAGTTCCCCTATCTGACTGGTGCTAGAATGCGGCAACCGCTAACTGGCAACATGAGGATATGAGTCGTGGCTGACGTTTTATTAGTTGACGATGATGAGCATTTTTTAGAGGCAACTGTCCAGTTGTTAGGCTTATTGGGGCACCAGATAACGGCTGCTAATTCTGTCGCGAAAGCGCGTGACTTACTTCGCAAAAATAATTACTCGCATGTAATACTCGATTTAATTTTGCCGGATGGTAGTGGGCTGCATTTATTGGAAGCATTGCCTGATCGTGAAAAAATAAAAATCACCTTAATTACCGGCCATCCTTCTGTTAAATCCATCGTAACTGCTTTTTATGGCTCCAATATTAACTATCTGGTAAAACCGATTGATTTGCAGCAATTGCAATCACTTTTTGATGAACAGCACTTAATTAAATCACCCGCATCTTCCTTATCAATGGCATTGCATTTCAACCATTTGGTGGGGGAATCTCCTGCTATGAAACAGGTTTATCAAATGATTGAACGTGTGGCCTTAACAAAAGCAAATGTTATGTTAATGGGGGAGAGTGGTGTTGGTAAAGAAATGGTTGCCGCTGCGATTCACTATGCAAGTCAAGTTGAGGGAAATTATGTAGCGGCTAACTGCGGTGCATTTTCACGCGAATTGATTAATAGTGAATTATTTGGTCACGAGAAAGGCGCGTTCACCGGAGCCATTCATCGGAAAATAGGTGTATTTGAGCAGGCAAATAAAGGAACTTTGTTTTTGGATGAAATAACCGAGATGCCGCTTGATTTACAGCCAAATTTATTGCGCGTCTTGGAGTCTCAAAAAGTAACTCGTCTTGGCTCTACAATTAGCATTGATGTTGAAGGGCGAGTAATCTCGGCAACTAATCGCACAGAAGAAGACATCGTATTACAAGGGTGCTTGCGCGAGGATTTATATTTTCGCCTCGCTGTTTTTCCTATTTATATTCCACCGTTAAGAGCCCGCAAAGAGGATATACCGCTGCTAGTGCGATATTTTCTGGAATTATTTAATCAGGAATACGGTGGTGAAATAGGGATTAGTGATGCCTGTATGCAGCGGTTGATAAATTACGACTGGCCAGGCAATGTGCGTGAGTTGCGTCACGCTATACACCGCGGTTATATCATGGCAGATCAACAAAAAAAGCTCTTGGTCTTGCCCCTGAATCTGACATCGCCCTTTTCAAAAATGGCGCGACAACCTCAAGTAGGTATTCGCGTAGGAAAAACGGTAGAGGAAGTAGAGCGGGAGTTAATTGAATCAACTCTGGAGCATTATGAAGGCGACAAAAAGCAAGCGGCAGAAGTCTTGGGTATTAGTTTAAAAACGCTCTATAACCGTTTGAATACTTATGGCAATGTTGAGTTGTAAAAGGAGATGGAAATGGATGACCAAAAAAACCAATTTGTTCACGATATGCGCAATCCACTTAATACAATTTCCGTGAATGCTGAATTGGGAAGGCTAACCTTGGAGCGTACAGGCGATATACGAAAAGCAATCAGTATTTTTGAAACTATTTTGTTGGAGTGTCGTCAGTGCAGTCATTTACTGGATGGGCTATTACATACTCGTTTCATTCACGATGAGGAAATTCCCAAGGAGAAGGAATGAACAATGGTTTATTAGATGGAGGGGTTCTGTTTAACCAAAAAATTACCAATCGACTGCCTAATTCTGTATGGATAATGGCGCTTGCTGCTGCAATTACTTTTTTTGCCGTCAGCGCTGTGCTGGCTTATCGCTCTATTGATGTTATCACCCAAAACAATATTGCAATCAATAATACCCTGCAAACTATCAATCTGATCAAAGATCTGAATCGTGAGTTGCTTGCAGCTGAATCCAGTCAGCGTGGATATTTGCTCACTAAAGATCCCGAATATCTGGAGCCTTATCGTCAAACCCTGAGCGTAGTAAATAAGCTGCTGATGCAACTGGCGGAGTCTACGGCAGCGTTTTCCGAGCAGAAAGCTTATTTTGCATCGCTTCGTAGTTATGTAACAGATAAGGTTGGTGAAATGCAGCGTATTGTTGCGCTCACGGATCGAGAGGAAATTCGAGCTGCTATAAAACAAGTGAAAACAGATAAAGGGATTGAGTTGATGCGTGCAATTTCCCAGTTGCTGGTAGAAATGGAACAGCAGGAATTGCAGCGATTCTATAAAAGCAAGGCCATAGCAGCAGAAAACCGCGAATTTATATTAATGGCGCTGCTGTTGGCTAATGGCATAGGGCTGGCGTTATCCCTGGGTGTTTTTTATACCTGGTATCGCAACTCAACCAAGGTTGCAGAATTAAATTCTGCATTGGCAAGTGCTAATGCAGAGTTGGAGGAAAAGGTAGGTGTGCGCACCCAAGCGCTCTTGCAATACTCAGAAGAATTGCAACGCAGCAATCGCGAGTTGGAAGAGTTTGCATTTGTTGCATCTCATGATTTGCAGGAGCCGCTGCGAAAAATACGGGCATTTGGCGATAGATTGCAGCAAAAATTTTCAGCTGAGTTAGGCGAAGTTGGTGCTGATTATGTTGCGCGTATGCAAGCGGCTTCTGAGCGTATGTCGGCGCTGATTGATGATTTGCTGAGCTTCTCCCGTGTTACTACCAAACAGCGTCCGTTTATTGCTGTGGATTTAAACGAGATTATGCACAGTGTTCTTGATGATCTTGATTTTGCAATTGATGACAGTGGGGCCCAAATACATATTGATCCACTGCCAGTCATTGATGCAGATGGCTTGCAGATGACACAAGTATTTATGAATTTGATCACCAACAGTCTGAAATTTCATTTGCCCGATCACCGCCCCGTAGTCACAGTCACCAGCGAAAGCAATGTGGTTTCTCCGTTGGCTGATGATAATCGTCACTGGTGTAGATTGCAGTTTGCTGATCAGGGGATTGGCTTTGAGGCACAGTATGCTGAGCGTATATTTAGCTTGTTTCAGCGTTTGCATGGCCGGGGTGAGTACTCTGGAACCGGTATAGGTTTGGCGCTGTGCCGTAAAATTATTGAGCGGCATGGCGGCAGTATTTCGGCGCAAAGTGAACCAGGTGAAGGTGCTGTATTTACTATTCTTTTACCCATGACACAAACTCCTATGGAGCCACTGAAAGATCTTTTTGGTTATGTCACATAGCAGAATGAAGTCGCTATTATTTAAGGATCAACCTATGAATTCCCCCGGCAAAATACTCACTATTTTAATGGCCGATGATGATGCCGATGATCGCTTGTTGGCTCGCGAGGCTATGCATGAAAGTCGCGTATTGAATGAATTGTATTTTGTGGAAGATGGGGTGCAGTTGCTGCGCTATTTACGTGGTGAAGATGAATATGCTGATCGCACCTTGTACCCAATGCCCGGTTTAATTTTGTTGGATTTAAATATGCCAAAAATGGATGGCCGCGAAGCATTGGCGCAAATCAAATCTGCTCCTGATTTACGCCGTATTCCTGTTGTGATTTTGACTACATCAACCGCCGAAGAGGATATGACAAAAGGCTATGAATTGGGCGCGGCTTCCTATATTGCCAAACCTGTTACTTTTGATGCGTTAGTCGAACTAATGCGTACTCTGGGTAAATATTGGGTCGAATTTGTTGAGTTACCCTAACTAAAATTCACAGGGAGTGTTTGCTATGCAAAATGCCAGGTTGCTAATCATTGATGATGATGAAGACGATTTTTTTCTGATTAAAGATTTGTTGACTGGCATCACTCAAGGCTGCATGTTGGATTGGGCCTCAACTTACGAGGCGGGCCAATCGCTGCTGCAGCAAGACAAACACGACCTGTGTTTAATGGATTACAAGCTCGGTGCACGCAATGGTATTGAGTTATTAAAATTTGCCCACGGTATTGGATTTTCCGGGCCGATTATTTTATTAACTGGTATCCATCAAATAGAAATTGACCGAAAGGCATTACAAGCAGGTGCTGTGGATTATTTGGTGAAGTCCACTCTCAGTGCCGAACAACTGGCGCGTGCGATTCGTTATGCGCTGGCCCGCCGCGATGTGGAGCGCGAGCGGGTTGAGCGCTTGAAAGCGGAAGCCGAAAATCGCTCCAAGAGTGAATTCCTTGCTCATCTTAGTCATGAATTGCGTACTCCGCTGTCGGCCATTTTGGGTTTTACTGAACTCTTATTGAATAAAACCACTGATGCTGAGAATGCGGCTCACCTTCGCATTGTGCACCGCAATGGTAAACATTTGCTCGGATTACTAAACGACATTCTTGACCTGTCAAAAATCGAAGCCGGAAAATTGGAGTTGGACAAGCAACCGGTTTCTTTTGCTGCGTTTCTTACGGATATCTATTTTTTAATGCAAGCGGCGGCGGTTGATAAAAATCTGCAGTTGCGTATAGAGGCGCCTGAACCTTTGCCGATTACCGTCAATACAGACCCTTTGCGCTTGCGACAAATTCTGCTGAATTTAATGGGCAACGCCATAAAATTTACTAATGAGGGCGAGGTTCTGCTCATCATTGATTGGTCTACTGAAGATGAAAAAAAGAAAATTCGTTTTTCA
>FWPV01016062.1_pt1 | contig 10622 bp, 10 predicted proteins | sample 2228371 | NCBI WGS metagenome assembly FWPV01 (sample SAMEA103939776, study PRJEB20133) | metagenome
GGATATGAAGCATAGCTCCTTGAATCTTTTGAAACAGTTTGAAACCCCAATCCGAATGGTCTGAAACTGGATTCCTCTCCTCAAAAAAAGAGAAGTCATTTATAGAAGGATTAAATCTTTCTGGTAATATTGTTGCCAATAAACCAAATACCGCTCTAATGCAATACTGTTCATATTATCTTAATTTAAGATATTATTGGGTATTACGTTGTCAAAAAGATAAAAAAGAATTTTTTGATGATCTCAAAAAATATAATATTTCATATTATTTTTATTATGGAAACGGTCATTCCTGTTTTGATTCAACACAATTAGTTTATGAGACTTTTCTTGATTATAAAGATTTTAATGAAAGTTTAAAAATTTATAAAGTTGATAAATAATAAAATGAATTATCCAAAAATAAAAAGGGCATTGGATCTTTTGTTTGCAACAATATTACTCGTTATTTTTTCTCCATTGTTTTTAATTATATCTATTTTGATTTTGGTAGATTCTAAAAGACCTGTATTCTTTTTGCAGGATAGAATTGGTAAAGATGGAAAAGTTTTTAAAATGATAAAATTTAGAAGCATGGTTGTCGGAGCAGAAAAAGGTGGAGTTTATGAGTTTAAAAATGATAAAAGAGTTACAAAAGTAGGAAAATTTTTAAGAAAAACTTCACTCGATGAACTGCCACAACTTATAAACATTATAAAAGGAGAGATGTCTTTTATTGGTCCAAGACCTGTTTTAACTTACCATCCTTGGAAATTTGAAGAGTATCCACAGGAGAAAAAGAAAAGGTTTTTAATTAGACCCGGTATAACTGGACTTGCACAGATAAATGGTAGAAAGGCTGTTGATTGGAATAAAAGGATAGAGTATGATATTGAATATATCAATAAATTATCTTTTTTTCTCGATCTAAAAATATTGATTAAAACCATTTTAAATGTTATTTTAATGAAGGATAATGAAAATATAGAAAAAACTTCTTAAGGAGAATATTTGAGTTTAACTTTAATGTATATCACAAATGATCCAGAAATTGCTCTTATAGCTGAAAATAATGATGTTGAATGGATTTTTGTTGATCTTGAAATTTTAGGAAAGATTGAAAGACAGAAGGGGAAGGATTCTGTTATTTCAAATCATAGTGTTGATGATTTAAAAAAGTTAAAAAATGTTTTGAAAAAATCTAAAGTTCTTGTTAGAGTTAACCCTATCAATAAAAATACCCCTGATGAGATAAAAAAAGTTTGCGACAATGGCGCTGATATAATAATGCTTCCTTATTTTAAGACTCTGAATGAAGTTGAAATATTTTTAAAAAATCTTTCAGGAAAAAATTTAAAAAATATTATTCTTATCGAAACACCAGAATCTGTTGAATTGACAGATGAACTTATAAAAATAAATGAAATAGATTATTTTTATATAGGTTTAAATGACCTTTCACTTGGTTACGGTTTTTCTTTTATGTTTGAACCACTTGCTAATGGAACTGTTGATAAAATTGCATCAAAAATAAGTTCAGTGAAAAAAAAGTTCGGTTTTGGTGGGATTGCTTCTTTAGGGAAAGGAACCCTTCCCGCAGAGTATATTATTGCTGAACATTACAGGTTAGGTTCATCTATGGTTATTCTTTCAAGAAGTTTTTGCAATGTTCAAAAGATAGAAAGAAAAGATGAAATAGAAAAAATTTTTAGCAGTGAGATTAAAAAGATCAGGGATTATGAAAAAGAAATAGCATTAAAAGATAGAAATTTTTTCGAAAAAAACAGGGAAAAGGTAAAAGAAATGGTAATAAAAATAAAGCAGGGGGATTTATGAATTTAGAACTTAAAAAAATACTTGATGAAAGAAAAGATTTGCAAAAATTTTTATTTATCAAAGGTTTTTTAATTACATCAAAGGATTTAAAAAATATAAAAGATAACTTTCCTTTTTATTCGAATTTTGAATTAAAAGAAATTAACGGATTTAATTTCTGGATATATAAAAATGTTCCATTCAATATTTTTGAAATGAAAGGTAAAACATACTTTGTAATTGGACATGCATACAATCCTTTTACTATGGAATTTGATGAAAAAAATATTCTCAAATATCTTGCTGAAAAAAATGAAAAAGGTGAAAGCGGATTTATTGATGGGGTTAATGAGTTAACAGGGATATTTTTACTTGGATATACAGAAAATAAAAATATCAGAGTTTTACTTGATGCTTCTGGAATGCAATATGGTTGTTATGGTAAGGTTGGAAATGATATTTTTGTTTCATCCCATATCCAACTTGTAAACGATATTTTGAATTTAGATACTTTAGATTATGTAAAAGAGTTGATAAACTATAGATGGTATCATTATATGATGGGGAATTATCTTCCCGGAGATCTTACACCTTTTAAAGAATTTAAAAGGATAATTCCAAACACACTTGTAGATTATAAAGATGGTAATTTCGCGATAAAAAGATTTTATCCAGAGAAACCTTTAGAATATGTAAAAAATGATGACGATTATAAAAAAGTAATTGAAGAAGCATCTGAAATAATGAAGAAAAATATGCAATTGATTTTAAAAAAGTGGAACAAACCTGCAATTTCATTAACTGGAGGACTTGATAGTCAGACAACACTTGCATCTGCGAATTGATTATATGATAAGTATGCTACTTTTAGTTATATATCTATGTATAGAGAGAGTGTTGATGCCGAAGTTGCAAAGAAGAGAGCGGAAAAATTTAACCTTAAACATTCCATTTATAAGGTTCCCGATAATAACAATGAAATTGAAGATTTCGATATATTAAAAAGGATTTTGCAACATAATGAAGGGGATATTGGAAGTAACAAGGATAATGATATCAGAAAAAAGATATATCTTATGAATAACTTTGAATATGATGTAGAAGTAAAAAACTGGATAGCAGAAACTTTTAGGGGCTATGCATATAAATATTTTGGAAGAACAAAAATGCCAAAAAGTTTAAAACCAAGACATTATACTTCTTTATATAAAATTTTCTTTTTAAACAGAAAATTCGTTTATGAAACTGATAAATATTTTAAAGAATATTTAGAAAAAACGAATTTAAAAGAAAAACTTTTCAATTATGATGAATCTGACTTTTTTGTTTGGGAGATGATGCATGGTGGAAAATGTGGACTTAATATAGGTGTTATGAAATTTTGCTTTGATATAACCATTCCATACAATAATAGAAAATTTCTTGATATTCTTTTAAGAACAAATATTCAGGATAGAATAAGTGATAAAGTCCACCTTGACATGACGAAATATTTAAACAAAGAACTTTATGATATGAACTTAAGAGTTATAAATTTAAATGAAACAAAATTTAGAAAATTTCTTGCAAATGTTTATTTTACTATAAATAGTTCAATACCTTTTTAATATATGAAAATTTTAATTACTGGTGCATTTAAAATAAATAAAGAACAAGAAAAATTATTAAAAAAATTTGGATATTCTTTGTATTTCCATAAAGATGAAAAAAAGAAAATATCTCCTAAATTTTATGATGTTGACGGCGTTATTTGCAACAGTTTATTCCTTTACAACAATATAAAAGATTTTAAAAATATCAAATTCATTCAATTAACGAGTGCTGGTTTTGATAGAGTTCCTATTGATTATATCAAAAAGAAAAGGATAGAAATTTTTAACGCAAAAGGAGTTTATTCAATTCCGATTTCAGAGTGGGTTGTTTTAAGGATACTTGAAATATACAAAAAAACGAGAGAATTTGAAAAATTACAAAAACAACACAAATGGGAAAAGATAAGGGATATAGAGGAATTGACTGGGAAAGTAGTTGGGATACTCGGTTTTGGTGATATAGGAAAAGAAATAGCAAAAAGATTGAAACCATTCGGAGTAAAAATATTTGTTTGTGATATAAGGGATGTAAAGGATAAACTCATAGAAAAAAGATACAACACTGAAAATATTTATGAATTCTTAAAAAACATTGATATTTTGGTAATCTCACTACCATTGACTGAAAAAACAAAAGGTTTATTAGATTATAAAAAATTAAAAATTATGAAAAAAGATTCAATCCTGATAAATATATCGAGGGGAGAGGTGATAAAAGAAAAAGATTTAATAAGAATTCTGAAAGGTAAAAAATTTAAAGGAGTTTACCTTGATGTTTTTGAAAATGAACCACTTCCTGCTGGTAGTCCTTTATGGGATTTTGAAAATGTATATATAACTCCACATAATAGTTTTATATCAGATAAAGTAAATGATAGGTTGTTTGAATTAATAGTGAAAAATTTAAGAAGTGTATAAAAAAAATGAAAAAGTTTTTAATAATTTCTCCAAAAAATAGAACCATTTATAATTTTAGGGGAGACCTTATAAAAGAAATCCAAAAGAACGGTTATGAGGTTTTTGTTACATTACCAAATGGAGATAATTTAGACAAAATTAAAGAATTAAATTTAAAATATGAAATAATTCCTTTAACAAAACATGGTTTAAATTTTTTTGAAGATATAAAATATCTTTTTAAACTCTCTTCCTTCATAAAAGAAATAAAGCCAGATAAAATTCTTGCTTATACAGTAAAACCAATCATTTATGGTTCAATTGCAAACAAAATCTCTAATGGAAACAACTTTTATTCAATGATGACCGGTTCAGGCTATGTTTTTATTTCTAAAAGTTTCAAAGCAAAAATGTTAAATTTCATTGTAAAAAATCTTTACAGAATAGCATTCAGTTTTTCAAAAAAGATAATATTTTTCAATATTGATGATTTAAACGATTTTGTAAATAAAAAGATTGTTTCAAAAGAAAAATCTTTTGTTGTTAACGGATCTGGAGTAAATCTTGATAAATTCTATCCTTTGCCGTATCCAGAAAAGGTAACATTTTTTATGCTTTCACGCCTTTTGAAAAGTAAAGGTGTTATGCAGTATTTGAAAGCATGTGAAAAAATTAAAAAGAAATATCCAAATGTTAGATGTATTTTGCTTGGGAAAATAGAAGATATGCCGGATGCTATACCTGAAGAAGAAATAATGAGTTATGTTAATTCAAATATTGTTGAACTTTTTGGAGAGACTGATAATGTATTAGAATATTATAAGCAATGTTCAGTTTATGTTCTAACATCTTATAGAGAGGGAATTCCAAGGACAGTTCTTGAAGCGATGGCTTGTGCAAGGCCTATAATTGTAACAGATGTTCCTGGTTGCAGAGAAACAGTTATAGAAAATTACAATGGTTTTTTGGTTAAACTAAATGATGTTGATGAACTTGTTGAAAAGATGGAATTGTTTATTAAAGATAATAATTATATTGAAATTTTTGGTAGAAATTCATACAATCTCTGTAAAGAAAAATTTGATGTTAAAAAAGTGAATGAAAAGTTGATAGAGATACTGGGAATATAATATGTGTGGTATAAATGGGATTATAGATTTTGAAAATAAATTAGAGAAGGAGCGATTAAGTTCTATTATTGATAAGATGAACAATTCATTAAAACATAGAGGGCCAGATGATGAAGGTAAGTATATTGATAATAATTTCGCACTCGGAATGAGAAGATTATCTATTATTGATTTGGAGAAAGGAAAACAACCAATTTTTAATGAAGATAGCACTCTTTTTATTTTTATGAATGGAGAAATTTATAATTATAAAACTTTAAGAGAAAAATTAATTTCTAAAGGTCATAAAATTGTTACAAATTCTGATACTGAAGTTGTTATACATCTATTTGAAGATAAAGATATAGATTGTTTTAAAGAAATAATTGGAATGTTTGCAATAGCAATTTATGATATCAAAAAAAATAGATTGGTCCTTGCAAGAGATAGAGCAGGAGAAAAACCATTATATTACTTTATGGATGAGAATTTCTTTATCTTTTCATCTGAATTGAGAGGACTAATATCAACAGGTCTTATCAAAAACAATATCGATTTTGAATCATTATCACAATATTTACAGTTAACATATTTAACTGCACCAAAATCAATTATTCAGGGGGTAAAAAGGGTATTACCCGGTCAAATTATAGAGATAAAAGGAAAGAATAATATTAAAGAAACTATATATTGGGATATAGAACCTTCTAAATTTAATCCTATAAATGATTATGATGAATGTAAAAAAGGATTGAGGGAAGTATTTTATAAAGCAGTAGAAGAAACTATGGTCTCAGATGTTCCAATTGGCACTTTTTTAAGTGGTGGAATAGATTCTTGTATCATCACTGGTCTTGTTTCAAATATAAGTAAAAAACAGATAAATTCTTTTTCAATAGGTTTTAAGGAGAAGGAATTTGATGAGAGTAAAAGAGCAATATTGAGTGCTAAAAAGCATAAAGTTAATCATCATTTGATTTATTTGAGTGTAAACGATTTTTTAAAAGAAATTAATAACATTATTAATGGAATAGATGAACCTTTTGCGGATTATTCATTTATACCAACTTATGTCATTTCAAAATATGCATCAAATTATGTTAAAGTAGTTTTAACTGGTGATGCAGGTGACGAACTTTTTGGTGGTTATAACAAATATTTAATAAAATACTATATTGACAGATATAAAAAAGTTCCAGAAATCTTTAGAAAATCATTTGAAAAAATAATTCATTCTTTACCTGATAAAACTTATCTAACACATAAAATTAGAAAAGTTTTAGACAATTTATATTTAGATACTTTTCAACAAAGGAAAAATTTAATGTGTCTTGGTTTTAAGAATGAAGAATTGCAAAATTTATTAAGACAGAATTATTTATATAATGATTCAACAAAAAATATTGATAACTATTATAATAAATTTAGTGATTTTGATGAGTTTTTTAGAGTTTTTTATACTGATTTTAAAATAGTTTTAGAAGGTGATATGTTGACAAAAGTTGATAGAGCAAGTATGTTAAATTCACTTGAAACAAGAATACCAATGCTACATAAAGATATAGTTGAATATTCATTTAATATACCGGTTAACTACAAAATTCAAAATAATAGAAGGAAAATAATTTTAAAAGATACATTTTCAGACATGATCCCATCGCATTTAATAAATGCAAGCAAAATAGGATTTTCAGTCCCAATTGGTAAATGGTTTAGAGATGAATTAAAAGATGAACTTTTAAAAACTTTAAATAAAGATCAAATAGTTGAACAAAAAATTTTTAACTATGAATATATTGAAAAAATTTTAAATGAACATTTTTCTTTTAAAAAAGACAGAACAAGTGAGTTATGGACAATATATATTTTTGAAAAATGGTATTATAAGAATATATTGAGATTAAGAAAGATAGAATAAAAATTATTAATTATATAAGGTAGTTTTAAAAATGAGATTTAGTATAATCGTACCGATATATAATGTTGAAACCTATCTCGAAAAATGTATTGATAGTATTATATCTCAAACTTATAATGACTTTGAATTAATATTAATCGATGATGGTTCAACTGATAAATCTTATGAAATATGTAAAAAATATGAAGTCAAAGACAAAAGAATTTTTTTAATACATCAAACAAATAAAGGTTCTGCTGCAACAAGAAATTTAGGAATTAAACATTCAAAAGGGGAATATCTTATTTTTATTGATAGCGATGATTTCTGGAATACCGACAAATTATTATTTAATCTTAATAAAATTATAGTGGAATGTTCTCCAGATGTAATTTTATTTGGATATAACAAATTTTACGCTCAAAGTAATAAAACGAAACAAGTATCCAAGATATTAAAAAGAACAGATATTTATAATTTAAAAAAAGAGGAATCTTTTAAACTCTTATTTTTAAAAAAGATATTTATTTCTTCCGCTTGGACAAAAGTTGTAAAAAGTAAATTGATCAAAGATAATAAAATCTTTTTTAGGGAAGGAATATTAACTGAGGATATCGAATGGTCGGCACTGATCGCTATTAATATGAAAACTATAGATTATCTTGAAATGAATCCATACAATTACACACAAAGAAATAATTCTATCTCAAACTCGATTAAAAGTAAAAATATTGATGATTTAATAAGTAGTATAGAAAATTGTAAAATTTATTCAAAAACTATTGAAAACACTGAATTTTATAATCCTTATATGGCATACTTATCATTTCAATATATTACATTGCTTCTTAATTCTACTAAAATCAAACTTTATAAAAGTCAATTTATGTATATAAAAAACAATAAATGGTTGTTAAAATATTGTTTGGGAAATATAAGAATTATTAGTTTTTTGGGTATTATTTTTCCTTTTAATATTTTTTATAATTTAATCAAATTTACATTTATATTAAAAAAAAGGTATCTTAATGGCAATTAAAATTTTAGTTATCTCTCAAACACCTTGGAATATTAATAACAGTTTTGGTAATTCTTTTGAAAATATTTTTACTAATCTCAAAGATATCGAAATATGTAATTTATATTGCGATTTTGGATATCCAAAAAGTAAAATTGTAAAAAAATTTTATCGAATAAATGAAAAAACAATGATAAAAAAAATACTTGGATTAAATAAAACTGCTATAGAAAATGTTAAAATTGATGAAAATAAATTTAATAATAAAGAAGTTAATTTTGTTAATAGAATTAAAAAATTAAGATATTGGTTTTTTTATCTACTTAGAGATTTAGTTTGGAGTATAGGAATTTGGAAGGATGATGGGTTGTTAAATGCTATAAAAATTTTTAATCCTGATATTATTTTTCAACCTATATACTTTTCAACATATATGAATGATATAGTTTATTATGTTAAAAAAAATATCAATAAACCTATTATTGGATATGTATCTGATGATGTTTATTTTTACAGATTTCCTTCTTATTCTTTATATTTTCTTTGCAAAAAATTTCTGGTAAGATTAAAGGTAAAAAAAGTTATAAAAAATTGCGAACTTTTATATGTAATTACTGAAAGACAGAAAAAAGATTATGAAAAATACTTTAAGATTAAATGTAAAGTTTTAACAAAAGGATATGAGTTTTCCGATGAAAAAAAGAACGAATATGATTCAAATAAAAACCAGATAATAAAAATTGTTTATACAGGTAATTTAGCACCTGAAAGATTTCAGTCTCTTTTAAAACTTGCAAAATTAACTGATTATTTAAATAGTGAAAAAAAACATTTTGAAATTGATGTATACTCAGGAACAATACTAAGCAACAAAAATATAAAAGATCTTAATAAATTCAGAAGTTTAAAATATTATGGAGAAATAGATAATGAATTAATCCCAAAAATTCAAAAGGATAGTGATATTTTATTATTTTTAGAATCTGATAATAAAATATATAAAGAAAAAATTAAATATTCGTTCTCTACAAAACTTATAGATTATTTTTTTGCTAATAGAACAATATTAGCAATTGGTCCTCGAAAAATTGCTCCGATTGAATATCTTGACAAGAATGATTCTGCTTTAATAGCTGAAAATGAAAAAGAATTACAAAAAATTTTAAATAATATAATTAAAAACAGAAATATTTTAAGTGAATATGCAGAAAAAGCTTGGAATTGTGGTGTTAGAAATCATCAGAGAGAGAAAATCCAAACAGAATTACTTAATGATATTAAAATAATAAAAGAAACAGGATTAAAAAATGAAAGTTCTTAATCTTAATACTGTGAGTTCAATTAGAAGCACTGGAAAGATAGTCAATTATTTACATGAATATTTAACAAAAAATGGTCATGAATCGAATGTAGCGTATTCATTTGGCCCAAAAATTAGGAATGGTTTTATAATAGGAATTCCTTTTGAAAAAAAAATAGAAGCTTTAACTGCCAGAATAACGGGTTTTCAAGGTTATACTTGTTATTTGGGAACTTTGAATTTTATAGAAATTTTAAAAAAAATTAAACCTGATTTAATTCATATTCATAATATACATAGTAATTTTCTAAACTATCCAATGCTTTTCGAATACATAATAAAAAATAAAATACCTGTAGTTATAACCCTTCATGATTGTTGGTTTTTTACAGGCAAATGCACACATTATTTTACTCAAAATTGCTATAGATGGCAAACAACTTGTAAAAAATGTCCTAAATTAAAAAAAGATATCCCTTCTTGGTTTTTCGATAGAACAGAAAAAATGTTTAATGATAAAAAAAGGTGGATTAGTTCTATAGAAAATTTGGCAGTTATAGGACCTTCACTGTGGATCATTGAGGAGGCAAAAAAGTCTTTTTTAAAAGATTCAAAAATAATTGAAACTATTTATAATCCAATAGATACTAATATTTTTAAACCAAGGGATGCTACAGTTTTAAAAAATAAATTGAATTTGAATGATAAATTTATTATTTTAGGTGTAGCTTCAAAATTCAGTGAGAATACTGGACTTGATAAGTTTATAGAATTAAGTAAAATTATTGATAAACAAACTATTATTATCTTAATTGGTGGAGTTGATAATAAAAATATTTTGCCTTCTAATATAATTCATATAAATGAAACTCACAATAGAGAAGATCTTTCAATATATTATTCTTTGGCAGATGTTTATATAAATTTTACTAAAGAAAATACATTCGGTTTTACAACAGCAGAAGCCCTTGCTTGTGGAACTCCTATTGTTGTATATAAAACAACAGCGAATTCT
>FWPV01016064.1_pt1 | contig 10620 bp, 8 predicted proteins | sample 2228371 | NCBI WGS metagenome assembly FWPV01 (sample SAMEA103939776, study PRJEB20133) | metagenome
GGTCTTTGCGGGTTACCCGCAGGACAGCAATTTTAGTGGGATGATTGAACGGAGCCGGATCCACCGGCGGTGGTGTAAGCCGTGTTTCGGGAAAACCGGTTACATCCGGCGGAACGGGAATAATCTCTTCCAGCCAGATATATCCGCTTTGAGAGATTTCATCAAAAATACGAATCAACCCCATGCCGCTCATAAAGAGGGCATTATTGACTACAATCAGCATCCCCTCATGGGCAACCAGCGGGCGTACCTTGTTGATGAGGGGCAAGGTTTTTTCATTAAGGAAAATTTCGGCGCCGCCGGTTCCACTGGAAAAGAAAGGCGGATCCAGAATCACACAATCGAACAACTGTTTGTGCCGTCTCAATCCATCCACTACTTTGAAGAAATCACCGATTAGAAAGTCATCTTCGTTAACCGCCCAGCCGTTCATTGCGTAGGTGGCCCGCGCCACTTCCAGAAAGCGCGGATTCTGGTCGGTTTGCACCACCCGCCTTGCGCCGCCCGCCAGCGCTGCCGCGCCAAGACTGCCGGTATAGGCAAAGGTGTTCAGCACACTTTTCCCCGCCATGTGATCTTTCAGCCAGCGGCGCAGGTTGCGGGTATCCAGATAAAAACTGGCATCCTGATTCAGGCGCAGGTTGACAGCATACTGTACGCCATGTTCGACAATGCGCGTGGTAAGGGCATCTTCATCGCCATAGCGGATGACCCCAAGCCGCGAGAACATGTTGCGAATGCTGCGCGTCTTATGAACCACCGCCGTAATCCAGGGGAATTGCCGGATCAACCACTTTTGCAGTTCAATCAGCAACGGCCGCAAAACCACCGGCTTTTCATGGTAATTGAAAATCACCAGCGTGCTGCCGTATAAATCAATCAGCACATCCGCAAAGCCTTCGTAAAATCCATTGAACAGACGCAAAGCGGATTGATGTTCAGAATCCAGAGATGGCAGACGTGCCTGTAATGCACGCTCCACCCGCTCAAATAAAACCTTACCCTCAACCGAAAAATCGCTCATCTTGTGTATTATAACCAGCCAGTTCAGGGAAACCTTACAATTTTCTTAATCCAATCTTTACCAATTTTTGATTGCATTTTTACATAAATCCTGCATAATCATAATCAAGTGAAGCAATTGAAAACTCACGCAGGCTGCACAGGCAAACCAATGAGGTCTTCACTCAACAGGCAACCGTCAAGATTCAACCTTTCATCTTCTTCCTTCCCTCTGGCTCATAGCGAGCCCTCTCTTCTTCCCGACCGGCGATGGAATGCTCCATCGCCGGTTTGCGTTCAGCGAGGATACCATGACACTCACCCTCTACTTTGATGGCCTGTTTATGGGCATTCCCAAGAAGAACTGCCCCGCTCACGGCGCTGGTTTCATGTGCTACGGCTGGATTGCCTGGCGGGGTAACCGCATCATCGCCCGCGGGCACGGGGGCTATCTGCGCGGCCGGGATGCCAGCAGCAACATCGCCGAGTATCTGGCACTGATCGAAGGACTGGAAGCACTGCGGGACATGGGCGCAGATGGTGAAACCATCCACATCATTGGCGATGCCAAATCGGTCATTGAACAAATGGAAGGGGTGGCATCGGTTCACTCCGATCAGATCCGCCCTCTCTATGAAAAGGCTCAGCGCATCGCGGCATCGTTTGCCAGTTTAGAATGGCGCTGGATACCGCGCAAACACAACCGCGAGGCAGATGCCCTCACCCGGCGGGCCTTGCGCCAGATCCGTTCGAACCCGGGTAGTTACTCGGCCGCCCTGCAAGCCATCAACCCGGCTCTGCCCGGCAGCCACCCAACCCGGAAATTCTGGCCCGTGCTGGATTTACGCATCTACTGCTGAGCCAGCCAATCGGCAAAGCGTTGAATCTGTTCCTGTTGAACACGGGTCGGGCGGATAAAAATTCGCACCCGGCGGATTTTCTCCCATGCCTGAGAGGGGGTATAACCCTCGGCAATCAAACAGGCAGCCGCCATGCTGGGCGCCCGCCCTACACCTGCCCCGCAATGGATATAGACCTTTCCCCCCTCTTTCTTAATTTGCCGATAAAACTCAACCCCTGCCTGTAAATCTGCCAGCGAAGGCGCGGCATCATCCACCGTGGGCAAATGCAGGTAGGCGGGGATCTCTACACCCAGTTGATTGTCATCGAACTCGGCGCGCAAGTTAATCACCCCGCGGATTCCCCATCCCTGCAAAATCTGCCAGCCGCGCCTGCGAAACTGCGCCCCCACGAACAAATGGGGGGTGATTTCACACTGCGCGCGAATGGGGCGGTCGAGTACCAGCCGGTTGAACACATTAAACAACCACCAGAAAGTTGCCCGCACGCCCTGCGTGACCAGCCGAACGCGGAACAATCGCACAAATTTAGCCAGATCCATGGTCGCTTCGCGGTCGGCTTTACTTTCGATCTCCACATCGAACTCCTTGATCAAGAATGCTGCCGCGATTGTAGCCGCAAGCGGCGGGGAAATCAAGTTAAAGTTCAATTAAGACCGCTGATGAACCTGCCGGTATAAGTCCTCCAGCCCGGCTGCATCCAGAAAGCCATCCGCTGCCGAGACAGCCCCAATTTTGTAAGAAGCGAAGACCACCGCCTTTTCCAGCGCCACCCGCGCTGAATCTCCCCGAAAAAAAGCGTGCAGAAAAGCCGAAAATAGGGCATCACCTGCCCCAATCGTATTTTGTACCGGGCGGGTGTTCACCGCCGGGATATGCTCGGCTTCGTTACGATCATGCTCCCCCAACAGACAGCCGTTTTCACCCAACCCAATCACCACAATTCGGGCGGGATATTTTGCCAGCACCGCACGCAGCCACTCCTCCGGCGGGAGGGGCAGTTTTTCGTGGCTCATAAAGAGAATATCGGCGAACTGCATAAAATCGCGGTTGTAATCATCATCAAGGTCGCTGATGGCATGCACATCGCTGGCAACCGGCTTGCCCATTCGGCGGGCTTTGACCAGCAGCGGGCGCGAAAAATTGATATTACACAGCACCGCCGCATCACAAACCGTCAGCGCCTGCTCGGCTTGCTGAGGCGGGTAAACCTGTTCCTGTATGTCCTTCAAATCCGTGTGAATCTGACGCCTGCCCTGCCGGTCATACAGGATCACCGATTGCGGCGTGTGCTCCAGCCGTTGCAATACGCCGGCAGCAGGGATTCCATCCCGTTGTAATGCCGCCTGCACCAGTTGAGCGGCATCATCTTTGCCGGTCAGAGCAAGCAAATTCACTTCGTTCCCCAGCCGGGTCAGGGCTTTGGCAAGGTTATAGCCCACCCCCGAAACGCTGGATTGAATGCCGAAAAAAGGAAAATTAACCGGGTTGTACTCCAGCGGAAAACGCTCAATCCGCAGGGTCGTTTCGATATTGATTAGACCCGATACCAGAAAACGCGTCATTCCTGCGGCTCATACCACCGTTTCTACAATGCGGGTCAGCACATGCCGCTCGACCTGCGCATCGTTGTGGGGTGTCGGCACATCCCGGAAGAGATACCAGTCCTCCACATGCTCGATGAAACCCTGCGGCGGAATGACCTGCAACGGCCCAAGCGTTTCCAGTTCCAGAAAACGGTCGTTGACAAACACCTCAGCGTTACAGCCCAAATCGGGGTAGGCCGCCTCCGGGTGGGCAGCAAATCGTTTAATGAAGAGATGCCCGCGGCGGGCGTATGCGCTCCAGCCGCCGGGGATGAAGGCCCCAATCTTCTGCGGGATCTTGATCAGCGGATCCTGACGCACCAGCACGTACTGCCTTCCCCAAATCAGGCGCGAGTCACTCAAATCCGTATACGGCCAGAGGGCCAGCAGATTGACGGGCAGCAGACTTTGCGGCTCTGTGTGCGGAATCCGCGGCGGCATCGGCAGAATGGCCGTTCCGCCGGGCAGCATCACCGAAAGCGCCCAGGCAGCCAGCCGCACATCCCACACCCCGCGGTTATATAACCGGTGAATCACCCGCAGGTGGGTTCCCACCGGCGAAAGGCGGATATCCATCTCTTTTTGAATAGCGGTGGTGCGCTCAACCGGCTGGGTAACCCGCACGCCATCGCCCAAATCCTGCCATTCGATCGGTTCATTATCCGGGTAGTAGGTGCGCGGATCGGCTTCGGGGGCGTGCCACAAGCGGTGGCCGCCGTACATGCGCCATTGATCACCGCCCCTCTTGCCCTGTTCTTCGTCTATCTCGGCAAATTCGTTTTCCTCATCCACATAACCGTAGCGCAGAATGCGCGGCCCGAATTGGGTGGAAATAACCACATCCACCAGTTCGTTGTGAAGACGAATACACTCCTGCCAGCCGTTGAACGAAACAATCTCCATCATTCCTGCCTGCCTCATTAAAAGAAAATCAGGGAGTTGACGCAAGCCGACTGAGTAAAATGCCGCCAACACCCAGACACAATATCGAAAGACCAACACCGATCAAAATGATACCGAGCACTAATTCGGCCTTACCGGCGATGCGGGTTTCCAGCACGGCTTCCGCCGGATTTTGAGGATTGTAGTACACCACCACCAGTTTTCCCGGCGGGTACTGGTCAATCATCTGCTGTACCTTACTTTTATTGCTGATGGCAATGCCCGAACCCCCAACCGCTACCTGCCCGCCTGTGTAGGCCACCCCGTTCACCTGATATTCATAACGCACCACTGGCGAATAGGTATAGGTAACATGCCCATCCTCATCTTCGCTTTCATGTTCGGCAATCCGCGATTCGATCACCCGCCCGCTGGTCTTCGGCCAGTTGAGGCTTTGGCGGGCTTTTTCTTTGTTCTTCTGATAGCGCAGAATTAACCAGACCCCAATACCGGCAAAGACCAAAAATAAACCACCCAAACAAACGATGCCCAACAGGGTAACACTCATACCGCCCATCTCAACCCCTCCCCATTCTCAGCAATTTCATTTCATTATACATAACTTTATCAGGGGAGAGGTTCTTGAACGGGGCGCACTTTTCAACCGCTTTCAACCAGCAGCCGCCCCGGATCTTCAAGCATTTCTTTGATTTTTACCAGAAACTGAACCGCCTCGCGCCCGTCCACGATGCGGTGATCATAACTCAGCGCCAGGTACATCATTGGGCGGATGACCACCTGCCCGTTGATGGCCACCGGCCGCTCCTGAATTCGGTGCATCCCTAAAATACCCACCTGCGGCGGGTTGAGGATGGGTGTACTGAGCAGCGAGCCAAACACCCCCCCGTTGGTGATCGTGAACGTACCGCCGCGCAAATCCTCCAGCGTCAGGCTACCCTCTCTGGCTTTGCGGACAAACTCACCAATTTTGTACTCAATCTCGGCAAAGGTCAGGTTTTGTGCATCGCGCAGCACCGGCACAACCAGGCCTTCCTCATCCCCTACCGCAATGCCGATATCGTAGTAATACTTGCGGATGATCTCATTACCCTGAATCTCGGCGTTCAGGTTTGGGAACTCGCGCAGGGCAGCAATACTGGCTTTGACAAAAAACGACATAAAACCCAGATCAACCCCGTGCCGCTTTTGAAAGGTCTCGCGGTAGCGTTTGCGCAGGGCGATGATCTCGCTCATATCCACCTCATTGAAGGTGGTCAGCATGGCGGCGGTTTGCTGGGCTTCCACCAGCCGGCGGGCAATCGTCTGTCGGCGGCGGCTCATGCGGATGCGTTCCTCCCGCCGCTCGCCAGCCGGGGGGGCAATTTTTAATGGCGGGGGTTCAGGGATGTGACTCTCCACCTGCGGCGGCCCGGCCGGGGCGGATTTCTGTCGGCTCAGGTAATTCAGCACATCCTCGCGGGTGATGCGGCCGGCCGTTCCGCTGCCGCTAATTTCGCTTAACGGAATACCCTCTTCTTCGGCCAGTTTTCGCGCCAGCGGGGTGATCGGCGGCGTTGATGGCAGACTCTTTTCCATCGGCGGCCGGGTTTCTGTGGCAAGATCAATTGCCGGAGATTCAGAAAGATGCTCCCCCGCCGGGGCAATCATCGCCAACACCTCGCCCACAGAGACCGTTTCGCCGGCCTGTTTCTCAATCCGCTCCAGTACCCCGTCCGCCGGTGCGCTGACTTCTAAATTGATTTTGTCGGTTTCCAGTTCCAGCAGCACTTCACCGGCCCGCACTGCTTCACCTTGTTTCTTCAACCAGCGTCCAATCGTGCCTTCCAGAATCGATTCGCCCATTTCGGGAACTTTTACGGGTATGCTCATCTCGCTTTATTCCTCCTGTAAGCGGGTTGAAAAAGCGCGGCGAATCAGCCGCTGTTGATTGTAGAGGTGCAGGGCATTCGACCCCTCGGCCGGGCTGGCACTGCGCGGCCGGCTGACCAGCCTGACCGGCTGCCCGGTAGCGTTCAGGTTTTCCAGATAGGGACGCACAAATTCCCATGCGCCCATGTTTTCCGGCTCTTCCTGAACCCAGCGTACTTCCCGAAGGTTCGGAAAACTGCTCAACACCGCGCCGAGTTCTTGCGAGGGGAACGGCGCCAGTTGTTCAATGCGGATGATGGCGGTTTGCGGGTTTTCGCGGCGCGCCTCACTGACCGTCAAATCCACAGCCACTTTGCCGCTGCACAGCACAACCCGCTCCACCTGCTGGGGAGGGGTGCTGTCCCGCAGCACTGCTTGAAATCCGCCCTGCGTGAAATCCACCCCTGCCGAAGCAACCAGAGGATGACGCAGCAGGCTTTTGGGTGTCATCACCACCAGCGGCAGGGGATACTGCTGAATCAGCATGGCCTGCCGCCGCAGTAAATGAAAGTACTGGGCAGCCGTGGTGCAGTTGGCCACTTGCAGGTTTTCATCGGCGTACAGGTTGAGGATGCGCTCTAACCGCCCGCTGGAATGGTCAGGCCCCTGCCCCTCAAAGCCGTGCGGCAGCAGCAGCACCAGACCCGGCTTAAGCAGCCACTTGGCCCGTGCGGTGGTGATGAACTCGTCCAGCATCACCTGCGCGCCGTTGATGAAGTCGCCGTACTGGGCTTCCCAGATCACCAACCGCTCCGGCGATTGAATGCTGTAACCGTACTCAAAACCCAGCGCAGCCAGCTCCGACAGCGGACTGTTGTAAATTTCAAAGGATGCGCGGGCCTGCGGCAGGTTCTGCAGAGGAACAAACCGTTCGCCGCTCTGATAATCAAACAGGGCCGCATGGCGCTGGCTGAACGTGCCGCGCAGCACATCCTGCCCGGTCATGCGGATTGCAACCCCGTCTTCCAAAATGGAGGCCAGCGCCAGTTCTTCGGCTTGCGCCCAGTCAATTGCCGGCCAGTGAATATCCTCCAGCCATCGGGTACGCCGCTCGCGGGTTTTACTCAGTTTTGGGTGGAGGTGAAAACCCTCCGGTAATCGTTGTAAGGCTTCGGTGAGCGATTGCAGCCTTTCAATGGATATGGCGGTCTCAAAGGTATTCAAGGCAGGCAAATTAACCGCGGGAGCATCCTCAACGGGTTGGAGGGCCGCGTTGGCATCCAGATTGTTCAAGATGGACTGCAAACGTTCCTGACAGCGGCGTATCAGCTGTTCTTCCTGCTCAGGGGTGAGTTCCCGCCGCTCAATCAACTGCTGCGCCCACTGGCGGCGGACGGTCGGCTGCTGTTCGATTCGAGCGTACAAACGCGGCTGGGTAAAGGAAGGTTCATCGCCTTCGTTATGACCATGCCGCCGGTAGCCGATCAGGTCAATCACAAAATCGCGGTGAAACCGCTGACGGTAGGCCCACGCCAGCCGCACCGCCAGCAAACAGGCCAGCGGATCATCGGCGTTGACATGCACAATCGGCACGCGGAATCCCTTTGCCAGATCGCTGGCAAAGATGGTACTGCGTCCGTCTTTGGGGTCGGTGGTAAAACCCAACTGGTTATTGGTAATGATGTGAATCGTTCCGCCGGTGTGATAACCTTCCAGTTTATACAGGTTGAATGTTTCCGCCACTACCCCCTGCCCGGGGAAGGCCGCATCGCCGTGGATCAAAACCGGCAGGGCCGCCAGCGGGTCAAACTGAGGCAGGCCTGCCCGGTGGGTCTGGCTGCCGGCAGCGCGCGCCATTCCCTCCACCACGGGGTTGACCGCTTCCAGATGGCTGGGGTTGGGTACCAGTGTAATCTCAATGCACGCCGCGCATTCATCACTGGCGGCCTGCCGGCCGCCCAAATGGTATTTGACATCCCCGCTGTAACCAAGATCATCATCGCTGCGTAAGCGCCGTTCCAGCGGGTCTTTGAACTCCGCCAGAATGGTATCGTAGGGCATGCCCAACACATGTGCCAGCACATTCAGGCGGCCGCGATGCGCCATGCCCATTAAAACATGCCTCATGCCGCCTTCTCCCGCCAGCCGGATGAGTTCATCCAGCATCGGGACGAGCATATCCACGCCCTCAATCGAGAAACGCGTTTTACCGGGAAAGGTTCGTTGTAAAAACTGCTCGAAAACTTCTACTTCGGTCAGGCGTTCCAGCAGAGCCAGCCGTTCCTGGGGTGTCAACATCGGCTGATAGTGCTGTTCTTCCACCGCCTGCCGCAGCCAGTTGCGTTCTTCCGGCACGCGGATTTGCAGGTAATCATGTCCAATTGTGCCGCTGTACAACGAGCGCAGGCGTTGAATGGCTTGCAGGGCATTTTGACTGTCCCGCGCCACTGCCCCGCCTACCAGATGAGCCGGCAGGGCGGCAAATTCCGCTTCGCTCAGGCCATAAGTGGTTTCATCCACCCACGGGTCGCCCGGCGGCGGTGAGCCCAGCGGGTCAAGCCACGCCTTGAAGTGCCCGTACAGGCGGATGGACTCGGCCAGCCGGCTGACCGCTACGGCCTTTTCCAGCAAGCGGCCGTCTTGCCTGACCGGCGGGTAAGATGTTTCAGCATTTTTATCAATCAGGGGAGGGAAACGCTCAAAAAAAGCGCGGATTTCCGTATCTACGGTGTTTGGATCTGCGCAGTATTTTTCATATAAATCCAGTAAATAGGCTTGATTGAAGCCGCTAAACTCCTGCCAATCCATGCTGCCCTCTCCCTTTGCCGCGTCGTTGATTAATCTTAACGGTCATCACTGGCGGCTGTCAACCGGCGCCGCAAAAATTGAACAAGATTGTACAACCCTGCGGGGAGCAGATCACTCACCGGGCCGGTTCAATCCGCACCACCCGGCCGCGGCTGTTCACATCCAGTACCCAGCGGCTGCCGGGCTGAGCCTGCCGGAAAAGCGACTCATCGCTGGTTTCGTAGGTATAAGTTTCGCCCTCTGCTCGGAATACGATTTGATAAATGGCCTGTTGTGAGCCAATCCGTTGATCGCTGCTCAATTGCGGCTGAGGGAAAACGGGATTGCTGTCGCTGCCGTTCAGCGTCAACGTATCGGTCTCGACCCAATCCCGAATGGAATAACGGCAGTACTCGGCATAAACCCGATAGACACAATCCTGCACCACTTCACCAAATCCCGTCCCCTGATCCACAGTGTAGGGCGTGCCGCAGACTTCGGTGGCAACCGCCTGAGGCTCATCCGAGGTGAAGGCATAGCGGTACTCACAGCCAATCACCTGCGCACCGGCAGGCAGGCTGTCGCGCCAGTCGGCGCGCTCGACCGGCTGCAAGGCTTCGATCACCAGCCGGGTCTGCCAGCCGGTCGATTCGACCGTGCCGACCACCTCGCTGGTGCGGTTGAAAATACCGCTCACCGCCAGCAGGCAGCCGATCACGGCTACAATCAGAATCGCCGCAACCACCATCAGGCCGGTGCGCGAACGCGTTTTGGGCGGGGCAGAGGCAGGCGCAGACGGCTGGGGTTTGGCCAGCGGCGCGCCGCAGGTACGGCAATAGCGTGCATCGGCCGGGTTGGGCGACCCACAGGCGGGGCAGGCCACCTCCGGCGCGGCCGCCGCTGAAAACGCCCCTACCACCTCACCCGCTTTGCGTTGAACGCCCTCCTTCAAGTCAGCCCCGCATTGACGGCAGGTAGCGGCATCGGCCGGGTTGCGCGTTCCGCAGAAGCCGCAGTGAATATCCGGCTTCTGGGCAGCGATTTTTTCCGCTTCCTCTCCGGTGATTAAATCCTGTTGAAGCGGCTGCTCAAACCGGACATCTTCCGGCTGCGGGCCGCCGCAGGCAAGGCATACTTTTTCAGGTCCGGGGTTACGCGCACCGCAGCGCGGGCAGGTCCATTCCAACTGGGTATATCCAAGCGTTTTGCGCGCCACAATTCCAACTCCTGTGTTTTTTGATCGACTTGTTCAACTATAAGATTACCTTAATTCCTCAATTTATTCCATAAGAAGCGGAGATTTCTTTTCAAAACCCCTTCGTTTGAATCGGGTTTATAATCTGGACGGGAGGGCCACTATGAAACTGATTGAAGATTTGTTGCACCTCGCGCCGGCTGAACCCGTCCCGATCCGCAATGTCGTGGTGGGAGTTCACTGGACTGCGGTGTGCAGCCGGCAGTGCGGGCTGGCCGCCACCCTGCGCGGTGATGGCGAACACGGCAGCCATCGCATCCGCGATGTGGGCAGCCTGCACCTGAAAACCGCCCAACAACTGGCCGGCTGGCTTGAGTCGGACAATCCGCTCGAATCCAGTCTGGGTATGGCGGCCCTGAACTCGCTCTTGTCGCCGCCA